>JAABUX010006355.1_pt1 | contig 14146 bp, 16 predicted proteins | sample 5561851 | NCBI WGS metagenome assembly JAABUX01 (sample SAMN10711883, study PRJNA513361) | rock metagenome | isolation source: Antarctica rocks | place: Antarctica: Victoria Land, Richard Nunatak red sandstone | collected 2016-01-03 | reverse complement strand
AAACGTCCAATCGATCCGTCAACTTGCCTCTCCCTGCTACGCAGGATGGCTGGGTTCCTGATGTCGCCTCCGGATGGGTTTACCTTGTCGCCTGACAGACGAAAGCCGCAACCAGGGTTGGATGGCTGGAGGTTGCGCCCGGAAACAGCGGGTCGCCGAGGGTCGGCAGAGTAGTGATCCGGCCCTCCAGCGTGGCTTGCGTGATCATCCACGCCCCACCGGACGTGGGCGACCTCTCGCCCGCTGGCAGGAGCGTCGAGGCCTCGACATCGGGAACGATCGCCACCTGCGTCGTCGTATTGGACTGGTCCACCAGACTGATATCGAGGTGGAGGCGGCCATCGACCAAGTCCGCGGCGCTGGAGTGATAGCGGAAACTACCCTCAGCGCGGTACAAGCGATATTGCTGGGAGTCGACGGTACGGGTCGAAACAGGCTCCCCGAGCCTGATAGGGGTGACCGCGTTGGCAAACACCAGTCCGCCGGGATCGGGTAGGCGGGTGCCGAGAAGCCAGAGGTCGAAGCTGGCGGAAAAGGTTTGAGTTGCCGTGTCCACGGGACCGAGCGCGTGAACCCGCATGCCGATCCGGACTGTGTCGGCGTTCGCGGCCCCTCCACCTCCATGCTTTATCTGAGCTGCCGGACCTGCATCGGGCAATCTTCCCAGATCGCGGAAGATCGGCGTTGCAAGTAGCAACATGAAGACGGCAAGCGCAGCAGTGATTGTCTGGAATAACTTGAGTCTGGGTGCACGAAAGGTCGCGAAACTCGGCCTCGTCTTAGGACTATGGATGCAGTCGCGTATAGCTAAAGCCGGCTGGCATCAATGACCGGGTTGCTGGCTCTTGAGATCGCCGGCGCCGGCAGCTTTGACCCCCCGGCCGGCCTTATCCGCTTCTTCCGGACGTCTGCGAGCCATACCTGGCGCATTGTCTGCTCTCCACATCTCTATCCCAGAAGCGGGCTGGGAGCTTCCCACCAACAGTCGCCCATTAAGCTGGCCAGAATGGCCGATAGCAGACTATCCGCTTCGGAGAATGAAGTCGCAGGAAGCGGACTTAACTGGATGGAAAGCGGCGCGTTTCTCGCCGGCTCCTTGAAAGAGCTCACCAAGTGACGAACGGTTGGGGCGGGATCAGTCCAGCCCCGCCGCCACTGCCAGTGCCGCGTCGAGCGCTTTCTTGCGTTGCTCGGGCCCAGTGGCCACGCCTTCGGCGATGAGCGCTCGAAGGTTGGTGACACCCAGGAAGCCGAAAACGACTTTCAAGTAACTCTCCCCGTGCTCGTAGGCGGCGATCGGCGTGCCGGGCCCATAAAAGCCGCCGCGCGAAAGGGCGAGCACGACCCGCTTGCCACCTGCCAAGCCGACCGGTCCGGTTTCCGTGTAGCGGAACGTCTGACCGGCGACGACGATGCGGTCTACCCAGGTCTTGAGCTGGCTGGGAATGGTGAAGTTGTATAGTGGCGCGCCGATGACCACGATGTCGGCCGCTTGAAACTCGACCAGCGCTGAGCCGCCCAGATCGAGATCGTCCTGCAGCGCCTGGTCGTGCTTCACCTCCGCCGACTTGCCCGCGAGGTAAGCGCCGGTCAGGTGTGGGATCAAATGTGCGGCTAGGTCGCGCGTCGTCACCTCGAGCTGCTCGCCTTGCAGTGCCTGCATCCGCGCCACGACGGCCGCCGAGATCGCCCGGCTCACAGAGTTGTCGCCGAGGATGCTGGAATCGATGTGGAGAAGCTTCATGGTTGAGAGTAGCCTTGCAGTTCCGGTTGGTAACTAGGGCTACATAAATGACCATACGCGATCCCGCGCAAGAAGGCACATCAACTGGACTTAGGCACACGGGAGTAACTCGTCGCGGCCGAAAGCAAGACGAAACGGTCCCAAATTTTGGCGACTGCGGCGTGGTGAATGCCATTCTTGCGCGGGTCGGCGACAAATGGACCATGCTGGTCGTCATGCTGCTGGGTCCTGGCCCGTTGCGGTTCAACGAGATCAAGCGCCGCGTCGGCGGGATCTCGCAACGCATGCTGACGGTCACGCTCCGAGGGTTGGAGCGCGACGGTCTAGTCGAGCGGACGGTTACGCCCTGCACCCCACCGCGGGTTGATTACGAGCTGACGGAACTCGGCCACTCGCTGACTCTCGCGGTCAGGGTCTTAGGAGAATGGGCGCTCACCCATCGAACGGAGGTCGAGCAGGCACGCCAGACTTTCGACGACAGGATCGACTTTTCCGCGGAAAGCCGTTTCCGCGATGCGGCTTCCTGAGTGCGCTATGGCATGAGTGCCGTCAGCTTGAACGGCCCAGCGTGTTCGGCCGCGTGCGCAACGGCGTCATTGGCCTGGTCCAAGGCGAACTCCGTCACCGCCCAGTGCCGCAGATCGAGCAGCCCGGCGCGGATCAACCCGACCATGCCCGGAATCGCCGCGGCGTCATACATCCATTGCCCGCGGATCGTGATCAGGTTCCGCATGATCCACGGATAGGGAAGGGCTAGGTCGTCGCCACCCAGCATGCCGACGCCGCCCATCAGCACCGCGCGGCCGCCCTGCCGCAAGGTCATGATCGCGGCTCGGGCCACGCCCGCGCCCACCGAGGGCGGCAGGAAATCCTGCACCGCGTCAATCGGCGCCGGCGCGGCACGCTGCATCGAAGCGGTGTCGGTCGCCGCGTCGCCGGTGAGCTGAACCGGGATCAATCGCGCGCCGAAGCGCCGTCGGAGGTCGTCCAGCACCGTCGCGTTGCGGCCGGGTGTTACGACACATCGCGCACCCATCGCCAACGCGACCGCCACGGTCGCCGAGCCGAAATTGCCGGTCGCGCCGCTCACAAGCATCGTCTCGCCAGGCTGGAACGCCATGGCGAGCAGTCCACCATAAGCGATCAGAAGCGTGCCGATCGCGCACCAGCGTCCGGCGTCGGCCGGGTCGATCGGACCGACCGGCGCAGCGTTCTCGGTCGGCACGCGCACGCGTTGCGCGAACGCGCCCTCCCGGTGATAGCGCTGCAGGATCTGCCCGCCCTCGCCGCGCGCGCTCCAACCCTGCAGCGTGATGTCCGGCGTCAGCCCGCCGTCGCGCGAGCGCACCGTCGGGTCGCAGAACACCCAATCGCCGGGCTGCAGACGGGTAGCGTCCGGGCCGGTGGCGCGCACGCGACCGATGGCGCCGCAGCCGGGGATGACCGGCGTCGGCAGCAGATAGCGGCGAGCTCCGCTGAACACCTCGTCCGCATAGGAGAGGACAGGAGCCGCAATGACATCGACCAGCACCTCGCCGGTGCCGATCACCGGATCGGCGATGTCCTCCACGCGGAGCGGAGACCCGAACTCTTTCAGAACGACTGCTTTCATCTCTGAGCTCCTCGACAACGAGGCAAGACATGGCGCACTGCATGGATCGGAGGGAGAACCGGTAGGAGACTGGTCTCGCACGGTCCCACCCTCGGAGGAATGCCATGCAGGGTAATCGCCCGTTCGGGAATTTCCTACGCTCTCGCCGCGCGCGGTTGAGCCCTGAAGCGGTAGCTGGCGCAGTTGTCGCCCATCGGCGACGCACGCCGGGCTTGAAGCGCGAGGAGGTGGCCCAGCGTGCCGGCATCAGCGCCGAATGGTATGTCAAGCTCGAGCAGGGGCGGGCTGTCTCTCCCTCGGCCGAGACGGTCGAAGCGCTGGGCCGTGCGCTGCGTCTCGACGCGGTGGAGTTGGCTCACCTGCGCCGGCTCGCTGCGTCCGGGGGACGTGCGCCGTTCCAGTGCGAGGTCGTGCCGGATACGCTCCGCCGTTTGATCGAAAACCTGCCCCAGCCGGCATACCTGACCGGGCAGCGCTGGGATCTCCTTGCTTGGAATAGCGCCGCCGCCGGGCTCTTCGGTGATTTCGGCCGTCTCGCGCCCGAGGACCGCAACATCCTGCACTGGATGCTGACCGACCCGGCGGCACGGTTGTTATTCGCTGAGGACTGGACCAAGGAGGCAAGGCGCATGGTGTCGCTGTTCCGCGCCGTGCACGATCTCTGGCCGGGCGATGCCGCCTTCGCCTCGCTCGTCCGCCGTGTCGAGCAGGGCTGCCCGGAATTCCGCTCTTGGTGGGCGTCGCATGGCGTCGGAGCGCCGACTGCCGGCACCAAGCAGTTCCACCACTTGACGCTGGGCGTCCTGCAGTACGATTACGCAAGCTTTCAGGCCCACGACGATCTGGGACTGAAGCTCGCTCTCTACACTCGACGATAAACAGCCCAATGCGGTTGGGCTGGCCGATAGCGGCCTGGCCGGTATGGAGCAAGACGATCGGGGAAGCAGACTGACCGGGATCGAAGTGCTCGCTCCAACGTCTGACGATTGGTCAGTGGTCCAGTGTCCATGGCCACCCGGCTTGCAATAGCGCCTAGCCGGCGCATTGCTCACCGTCAGTTGTAATTGCGTTCGCGGACTGTGTTTGGCCGATAAAGGGCCGGCGCCGGACGGTTTCGGTCAGCATGAGCATCGGGCACATCAGCGGTGGGCGAGGCGGAAGTACATGCCCGTCAAGAAGCCGGTCAGGTCGTCGAAGCGGCGGATTAGCATGGTGTTGTGGCGGCCGAAGATGGCGGGGCCGCTGCCGGCGTCGGCGGGATCCATGACGATGCCGTAGACGTCGATGCCGCGTCGGCGCAGGTCGAGCACGGCGCGGCGCGCGTCTTCGACGAGCTCAGCCGGGTCGATAACGTCGATGTCGGACGGTTCGCCGTCGGTGAGGACGAGGACGAGCTTGCGAGCGGTGGGCTGCGGCGCAATTTCCGCGGCCGCGTGGCGCAAGGCGGCACCGAGGCGTGTGGAGAGGCCGGCTTGCAGCCCGGCGAGGCGCTCGCGGACAACCGGGCCAAGCGGTTCGTCGAAATCCTTGAGGCGAGTGACGCGGACATCGTCGCGGCCCGCCGAGGCGAACGAACGCAGCGCGAAGCGGTCGCCGCAGGTATGCAGCGCCTCGCCGAAGGCAGCGACGGCGCGGTGTTGGGCGTCGAGGATGGTCAGGCCCGTCGAGGCTCGGGCGGTGGTGGACTGTGAGGTATCCAGGATCAGCAGAGTGGCAAGATCGCGGCCGATCGGGGTGTGGTCACGGTAGAGGCGGGGGTCGGGAGCGACACCCATGCGGGTCGCGGCGATGGCGGCAATGGCGCGGTCCAGGTCGAATTCCTCGCCGTCCTCCTGGGGTGGGCGACGGCGGCGGCCGATCGAGACGCTGCGGACGAGACGGGTGAGGTCGGCGCGAAGGCGGGGTTCGGCGGCATCACTGACGAGGCGGCGGACCGGGATGGTGTCGCGGACTGTGGTCCAGTCGGGCCGCAGGATGCGGGCGGCGGTGTCCCATTCTGGGTAGGTGGCGAGGATGGCCGCACGATCGTCCGGGCCGGCGTCGCGGGCGCGGGGCGCCCAGTCGGGATCCGGCGCACTGAGAGCGGTATCGACGGAGAGCGCGAGACTGTCGTTTGGGATCTCGGGCAGATCCCAGAGGTGCATGTTGTCGTCACGATAGGCGGGCTCAACGACGTAGGTCCTGGCGTTGAACTGAACTCGCATCTGGCCGAGATCGTTGCCGAGGAGGCTGCCGATGTCTCGGCTGCTGGCCGGGTCGTGCCGGTCGGCGGCGGCGAAGAGGGCGCGTCCTTTCGCGACGAATCGGTTCGGGTCTTCGTACGCCGGGTCTAACAGCGCGTGGGCAGCGGCCGCGCGATACAGCGCGCCCGTGCGGCCGGGCGGGATGCCGGGGTAGGTGGCGGGCAGGATGACGGCTCCGGAAGCGATGACGGTCCGGGTCAGGGCGTCGGGCGAGGCGAGCGGAAAGGCGCGCAGGCGAGGGATGCCGCCCCAGAGCCCGGCGACGAAGGCGGTAAGCATGCGCTCGCTCTCGGCGTAGCCGATCGTGCCAGAGCGGCGGGCAAGGAAGGCCTCGGCGAGCGGATCGGTGCCGACGAAGAAGGCAGTGCGGCGGCGCTTGTCCGTTGTAGTCGCCTTGAGCCCGGCGGTTACAAAGTCGACGAAGGCTGCGGCATCGCCGTTGACGAGCAAGTAGGGCAGGCGCCCGGCGACGGGCGCGACCAGCGCGGACGTCTCCTGCGCGAGAAGCGTCATGGCGTGCCACCAGAGGGGAAGGCCGGCGGCACCGACGTAGCGTGTGGCGATGGGAAGCGCCCGCAGGCAGGCGAGCGCGGCTCGAGCGCCGGCGTCGCGGCAGAGGTCAGCGGCGGCGATGCCGCTGGCCGGGTCGGGCGGTTCGAGTCGCCAGAAGGCTTCGATGCAGGCTATCCCGGCGTTGACCCGCGAGAGCTCGAGCGTGGCGGCGGCCCAGGCGCGCTGGAAGGCCGGGTCCGCGCGGCTGATGGTGCGCCAGGCGATCGTGAAGCCGGGCTGAAGGGCCTCGCGATCACGAACGAGGCGATGGACGAGTTCGATATCGGACGGGGTGACGCGGACCGAGGTGTCGGTCGTCCCGCTCAAGGAAGGCAGGCTGAGACGATGGCGTCGAGGGCGTCGCGCAAGTCGGCATCGTCGCTGAGTGGTAAGACGATGCCGGAGCGTATTGCGTCGCGCAGGGGAACCCCTGCGGCAGCGAGGCCGCCGGCGTGGATGAGCATGCGGGTTGAGGCGCCCTCGCCGAGGCCGCGGCCCCGAAGATTGCGGGTGCGGCCGGCAATGTCGACGAGAAGGGCGGCCAGCTCGGCGCCGAGGCCGGCCTCGCGGGCGACAATGGCGGCCTCGGCGCCCGGTTCGGGGTAAGTGAAGTCGATGGCGACGAAGCGCTGCTTGGTCGACTCCTTGAGGTCCTTCACCGCGCTCTGGTAGCCGGGGTTGTAGGAGACGACGAGCAGGAAGTCGGGATGCGCCTGGACGAGCTCGTGGTTGCGGTCGAGCGAGAGAATGCGGCGGTTGTCGGCCAGCGGGTGGATCACGACGGTGGTGTCCTGCCGCGCCTCGACGATCTCGTCGAGATAGCAGATGGCGCCATGGCGGACGGCGGTGGTGAGCGGTCCGTCCGCCCAGATGGTGCTGGCTGCGTCGAGGAGGAAGCGGCCCACGAGATCGGCGGCGGTCATGTCCTCGTGGCAGGCGACGGTGATGAGCGGGCGGCCGAGATCATAGGCCATAGCCTCGACGAAGCGGGTCTTGCCGCAGCCCGTGGGCCCCTTGACCATGAGCGGCAGCCGGCGAGCGGCAGCGGCGGCGAAGAGGACGGCCTCATTGCCAACCGCATGGTAGAACGGCCGCGCTGACAGGCGATAGGAAGCGAGGTCCACCGCCGGGTCAGCGCGTCGGGATCGTCAGCGGTGCGTGACGGCAGGAATGCCGTCGATGGGGCATTCGGGCGTGCCCACGGTGGTGCGGGTCATGGCTTCGACCATCTCGCGGGTGGCGTCCGGGTCGGCGATCCAGCGCCTGTAGAAATCATAGGGGCACGTGGCCTCACCCTTGTCGCCGTCGCCGGAATTGATCAAGCCGGTGTAGCCCCGGTGGACGAGTTTGAAGAGGTGGTTCTCGGACTGCATGTTGGTGCGGGCGTCACGGATGAGCGACGTCGAGAGGGCGGCGTATTGGATGCCGTATTCCTCGGTGCCGCATTCGCCGAGCGTGCGGCCGTCGAAGCCGATGATGGAGGAGTGGCCGAAGTAGGAATAAACGCCGTCGAAGCCGGTGGCGTTGGCAACGGCAACATAGCAGTTGTTTGCCCACGCCATCGATTTGGACATCAGGATCTGCTGCTCTTTGGCCGGATACATATATCCCTGGCAGCGGATGATGAGTTCGGCGCCGCGCATGGCGCAGTCGCGCCAGATTTCGGGGTAGTTGCCGTCGTCGCAGATGATGAGGCTGATCTTGAGGCCCTTGGGGCCGTCGGAGACGTAGGTGCAGTTACCGGGATACCAGCCCTCGATCGGCACCCATGGCATGATCTTGCGATATTTCTGCACGATCTCACCCTTGTCGTTCATCAAGATGAGCGTGTTGTACGGCGCCTTCTTCGGGTGCTCCTCGTGACGCTCGCCGGTAAGGGAGAACACACCCCATACCTTCGCGGTGCGGCACGCTTCGGCGAAGATCTCGGTCTCGTCGCCGGGGACGGAGGCGGCGGTGTCATACATCTCGCCGCTGTCGTACATGATGCCGTGAGTAGAGTATTCGGGGAAGATGACGAGGTCCATCCCGGGCAGGCCGGACTTCATGCCGATGAGCATGTCGGCGATCTTCTTGGCGTTGTCGAGCACTTCCGCTTTGGTGTGCAGACGCGGCATCTTGTAGTTCACGACGGCGACGCCGACCGTGTCCTTGCTGCTTGAGATATCACCGTGGATCATGTTTCTGGTCCTTACCTTCTAGAGCAATTTCCGAGCCACTTGGCTCGGAAGTAGTGCTCTACTTCATTGTTTTAGAGAGCATTACCTCCGATCGGGTGGTTCCACCCGATCGGAAAATGCTCTAGTGACTGATCATCCAGGGCCGGGCCGCGGGGAACGACTTTGCGCCTACGGATTCGGCCACGCGTTTGCCGACCGGACGGCAGCACCCGCAGGACGCCGGGTGCCGGGTCGAACGGATCGGCGCGGAGGCGCTGCGTTCGTTCGTCGCGTGCGCCCGCCGCACGTTGCCGTCCATGCCCGCGAAAGCCGGCGCGGACAGGATCGCTCGCGGCGCATCGTCCCCACACAGCGTGCAAGGGGTCGGCTCGGCGTAGGCCGACATCGGCCGCACGGCCGCGAACGGGCCGCAGGTGTCGCAGAGGTAGTCGTATACCGGCATCGTTACAGATCCGGGGCTAGCGGCATGTCCACACCGCCCTTGATGCCGCCACTCGGACCGTCCATGCCCGGATTGATGTCGAAGTCGAAGATCTCGGTCGGCAGCCACAGCGTCGCACACGAGTTCGGGATGTCCACGACGCCGCTGATATGGCCCTGAACCGGTGCAGTGCCGAGGATCGAGTAGGCCTGGGCGCCGGAATAGCCGAACTTCTTCATGTATTCGATGGCGTTCAGGCAGGCCTGGCGATAGGCGACGTTGACGTCGAGATAGTGCTGCTCTCCGGTTTCGTCGACGGAGATTCCCTCGAAGATGAGGTAGTCGGTGTAGTTCGGCTTGATGACGCTCGGCTTGAAGATGGGGTTCTTGATCCCGTATTTCGCCATGCCGCCCTTGATCAGCTCGACCTTGAGATGGATCCAGCCCGGCATCTCGATGGCGCCGCAGAAGGTGATCTCGCCGTCGCCCTGGCTGAAATGCAGATCGCCCATCGAGAGCCCGGCGCCGGGTACGTAGACCGGGAAGAACACGCGGGCGCCGCGCGAGAGGTCCTTGATGTCACAGTTGCCGCCGTGCTCGCGGGGCGGCACCGTCCGCGCGCCCGTCGCGGCCGCAGCCGCCTTCGCGTCACCCTTGAGGCGGCCCATATGCGCGGTGGGCGCGAACGGGGCGTTGGCCAATGGCGGCACGCGGCCCGGATTGGTCGCGATCAGGCCGGTCTCGCGCTTGTTCCAGGTATCAAGCAGCTTCGGGTCCGGCAGACAGCCGATCAGCCCGGGATGGATCAGCCCGGCGAAGTTCACCCCCGGCACGTGACGCGACGAGGTGAACATGCCTTTGAAATCCCAGATCGACTTCTGCGCCTCGGGAAAGTGCTCGGTCAGGAAGCCGCCGCCATTCTTCTTGGAGAAGAATCCGTTGAAGCCCCAGCTATTGTGCGGGAAGGCGCCGATGTCGAGGAAGTCGACCACCAGCAAGTCGCCAGGCTCGGCCCCGTCGACGCCGACGGGGCCGCTCAGGAAATGCACGATGGAGAGGTCGATGTCGCGCACATCGGAGGCGTCGTCGTTGTTCTTGATAAACCCGCCGGTCCAATCATAGCACTCGATGATGAAGTCCTGGCCGGGCTTGACGGTGGCGACCATCGGGATGTCCGGGTGCCAGCGATTATGAATCATGTCGCTCTCGTAAGCGGATTGCGACAAGTCGACCTTGATCAGCGTGTCCGTCATTTCGTTCTCCCTGTGATTAGACTGCGAGATAGCGGGCGACCGTTTCCTGATCGACGTCGGCACGGTTGTCCTCGTGCACGACCACACCGCCCTCGAGGACGATGACGCGGTCGGCGATGTCGAGCGCGAAGCTCAGCACCTGTTCGGAGGCGATGATGCTGAGTCCCCGCTCGTCGCGGATGCGGCGCAGCGTGCGACCGAGTTCGAGGATGATGGAGGGCTGGATGCCCTCGGTTGGCTCGTCAAGCAGCAATACCTTGGGGTTGGTCGCCAACGCGCGGGCGATGGCGAGCTGCTGCTGCTGGCCGCCCGAGAGGTTGCCGCCGCGGCGGGCGCGCATGTCCTTCAGGACGGGAAATAGCTCGTAGATGTCGGGCGGGACGGATCTGCCGCCATGGACGAAGAGTCCTGTTTCGATATTGTCCTGGACGGTCATGGTGGGGAAGACCATCCGACCCTGGGGGACGTAGGCGAGGCCGGCCTTGACGCGAAGGTGGCTCGGCAGCTTGGCGATATTGGTGCCGTTCAACTCGATCGAGCCGGATTTGACCGGGATGGCGCCGATGAGCGAGCGCATCAGAGTGGATTTGCCCATCCCGTTGCGGCCGACGACGACGAGGATTTCTGCCTGGTTGAGGCTGAAATCGAGGCCGTGGAGGACTTCGCTCTGGCCATAACCGGCGCGCAGGTCACGAACGGTCAGCATGCCTCAGTGACCAAGATATACCTCGACAACTTTGGGGTCGGATTTGACGTGCTCGATCGAGCCTTCGGAGATCACCTTGCCCTGGTGCAGGACCGTCACCTTGTGGGCGATGTCCTCGACGAAGCCCATGTCGTGCTCGATCACCAGAACGGAACGGTCCTTGATGATGCGGCGCAACAGCTCGGCGGTCTTCTTGCGCTCGCTTACGCTCATCCCGGCGACGGGCTCGTCGAGCATGAGCAGCGCCGGGTCCTGGATGAGCAGCATCCCGATCTCGAGCCATTGCTTCTGGCCGTGGCTGAGATACTCGGCGTAATCGTCGAGATGCGTCTCGAGGAAGATGTCGCAGGCTATCCGCTCAACGCGCTCACGGACCGCGGCGTCGCGCTTGAAGGCGAGGGCGCCGAACACGGAGCGACCGCGCGGGTAGGAAATCTCGAGGTTCTCAAAGACGGTGAGGTCTTCATAGATTGAGGGCGTCTGGAACTTGCGGCCGACGCCGGCTCGGACGATCTCGTGCTCCTTCATCTTGGTCAGCTCGCGACCTTCGAAAGCGACGGAGCCGCTGGTGGCCTTGGTGCGGCCGCAGATCAGGTCGAGCACCGTCGTCTTACCGGCGCCGTTGGGGCCGATGATGACGCGGATTTCGTTACGGTCAAGGTAGAAAGAGAGGTCGTCGACGGCGCGGAACCCGTCGAACGAGACGGTCAGTTCCTCGACGGCGAGGAGGAAGTCGCCGCTCACTGGCCGGCCCCTTGTTCGAGCGCTTGCGGCGCCTCGACGCTTGCAATGGTCGTCTGGTGCCCCTTCGGCTTCGGTATGATCCTGTCCAGCACCGGGTCGACGTATTGGCGGTAAACACCGGCGAGCCCGCTCGGCAAGGCGACCACCACGACGATGAATAGCGAGCCCATCGCCAGCAGCCAGGCCTGGGGAGCTGCCTCGGAGAACGATGTCCGCGCCCAGCAGACGATCAGTGCGCCGTAGATAGCCCCCAGCAGCGACGTGCGACCGCCAACGGCGCAGTAGATCACCATCTCGATCGAGGGCACGATGCCGACGAAGGATGGCGACATGAATCCGACCTGCAGCGTGAACATCGCCCCGCCGATTCCGGCCACGGCAGCTGCGAAGCAGAAGACGAACACCTTTAAGTGCGCCACGTTGTAGCCGGAGAAACGAACCCGGTCCTCCTTGTCGCGCATGGCGACGAGGATGCGTCCGAGCTTGCTCCGGCGGACGAACTGCGCGAGCAGCACGCAGCCCAGCAGCAGCCCGGCGTTAACAAAGTAGAGCACCATCTTGGCGTGGTCTGGGCGAATGTCCCAGCCCTTGAGGGTCCGCAGATCGGTGATGCCGTTGACGCCGCCGGTGTACCCCTGTTGGCCGATGATCAGGATCGTCAGGATGGCGGCGATGGCCTGGGTAATGATGGCGAAATAGGTGCCGCCGACGCGGCGGGTGAACATGGCGACACCGACGATCAGCGCCAGCAGCATGGGCACGAGCGGCACGGCGAGGATGGTGAAGATTAGGCTGTGGAATGGCTGCCAGAACCACGGCAGCGAGGTGATCTGGTTCCAATCCATGAAGTCGGGGATGCCGGGGGTCGACTGGATCTTGGTGGCTTCGGGCGTGGAGGCTTCGAGCTTGAGAAACATCGCCATACAATAGCCGCCGAGGCCGAAGAAAACCCCCTGGCCGAGGCTGAGGATGCCGGCGTCACCCCAGCACAGCACGAGGCCGAGCACGACGAAGCCGTAGGTCAGGTATTTGCCAACCAGGTTGAGGCGGAAGTCGTCGAGGGCGAGCGGGAAGACGACGAGCAGGAGTGCCGCCATTACTGCGATCCAGAGGATGTCCTTGCGGTTAAGAAAAGTCATGTGGGGGCCCTCACCGCCGGACCTTGAGGGCGAACAGCCCCTGCGGCCGGATCATCAAGATCATGATCACCGCCAGCAGCACGATGACTTGCGCCATGGAGCCGCTGAGGAAGAATTCGAGGATCGAGCGAGCCTGCGAAATGGAGAAGGCCGAGGCGATGGTGCCGGCTAGGCTCGCGGCACCGCCGAACACGACGATGAGGAACGTATCGACGATGTAGAGCTGGCCGGCGGTCGGGCTGGTCGAGCCGATCATGGTGAACGCGCTGCCGGCGACGCCGGCGATGCCGCAGCCGATGCCGAAGGTGACGCGGTCGACCTTCTCGGTGTCGATGCCGACCGCGCTGGCCATCATGCGGTTGGAGACGACGGCGCGCACCTGCTTGCCCCACCCCGTGCTGTAGATCAGCAGGAACACGCCGATGGTGATGATCGTCGTGAGCACCATGACGATGATGCCGTTGATAGGGATCTGAATCGTATCGGTGAGGTTGGTCGCGCCCATCATCCAGTCCGGCTGGTCCACGCCGACTTCGCGGGCGCCAAACACGGAGCGGTAGACCTGCTGCAGCACGAGGCTCAAGCCCCAGGTCGCCAGCAGCGTATCGAGCGGGCGCTTGTAGAGCCGGCTGATAAGTGCCCACTCGACAGACATGCCAAGTGCCCCCGACACAACGAACGCGAGCACGACGGCGACAAAGAAGTAACCAGCAAAAAATCCAGGGATATAAGTGGTGAATGCTTGTGACGTCAGGTAGGTAACGTACGCGCCGAGTATCATGAACTCCCCATGCGCCATGTTGATGACGCCCATCTGGCCGAAGATGATTGCCAGTCCAAGCGCCATCAGCACGAAGACGGAGAACAGGATCAGCCCGGCAAAGCCTTGCATCGCCATGATGGAGCCGAGCTCGCTCATTGAATAGCCTGCGAACATCGCCTGTTCTCCGATACTCGAAAGTTACTGGTAACCGACCGGGAACGGGTCCGGCTTAATCAGCTCTGGCGTCTCGTAGACGACCTTGAACTGTCCATCGAGCTGCGCCTGCCCAACGAGTGTCTTGCTCCAGAGATGGTGGTTCGGATCGACCCTTACATAGCCCTCCGGTGCGTCCTTGAACTCGACCCCGCCCGACGCGGTGGCAATCTTGTCCACGTCGAAACTATTGGCCTTCTCGACGGTGAGCTTCCAAAGCCACGGGCCAAGGTACGCCGCTTGCGAGACGTCGCCGATCACGCTCTTCTCGCCATATGCCTTCTTGAAGGCGGCAACGAACTTCTTGTTGTTCTCGTTGTCGAGGCTCTGGAAATACTTCATGCAGGCATATGCGCCGGTGATGTTTTCCCCGCCGATACCCTCGATCTCGTCCTCGGTTACCGAGATGGTCAACAGCGTCTGCTTGCTCAGGTTGATACCAGCCGCCTTGAGCCTCACGAATCCCCTCATTTTGTAGACGGGTGGGTAGCTCCGATTCGGTGGCATTGTGTAGCTGTTTCAACCCATGTTGGTTTGGAGCAAGGACTTGGTTTCGCAGGGGCATGTGCACAGGCG
>JAABUX010006351.1_pt1 | contig 14149 bp, 12 predicted proteins | sample 5561851 | NCBI WGS metagenome assembly JAABUX01 (sample SAMN10711883, study PRJNA513361) | rock metagenome | isolation source: Antarctica rocks | place: Antarctica: Victoria Land, Richard Nunatak red sandstone | collected 2016-01-03 | reverse complement strand
CAACATTGGTCTCCACTGTCGGTGGCTCAAGCGGCCCTTTGTATGGTACCGCGTTTCTGCGTGCTGGCACAGCGGTTGCAGACAAGACCGACCTATCTGCCGCGGACGTTGTCTCCATGCTCGAAGCCTTCACGGGTGGTATCGTAACGCGAGGGAAGGCCCAGCCGGGTGAAAAAACAATGGTCGATGCGTTGACTCCCGCCCTCAATGCCGCAAAGGAGGCTCTTGGTCAAGGAGCAAGCATCGCGGAGATAACGGCACGCGCCGCAACCTCTGCCGAAGAGGGCGCGAAAGCAACTATTCCCATGCTAGCAACCAAGGGCCGCGCCAGTTATCTTGGGGAACGCAGCGTTGGACACCAGGACCCAGGCGCGACATCAAGCTGGCTTCTACTCAAGGCTCTAGCCGAAGTATGCGCGTAGGACGCATGTCAGCTTATTTTGTGTGTCCCCCTACTCCCATCCTAAAAGAAGGGAAACAACTATGACGGTGGGATTGGTAATCGTTTCACATAGCGCCCAGCTTGCCCTGGGTGTTGCTGAACTTGCGAACCAGATGACCAAAGGGGCAACGCCCATAGCGGCCGCTGGTGGCGCGGACAATGGCGTTTTGGGAACATCAGCCGACATTATTCAAAAGGCCATTCAAGCCGTTGATGGACCGGACGGAGTGCTGGTGCTACTCGATCTCGGCAGTGCTGTTCTCTCAACCGAGATGGCCCTTGAACTGCTCAATAATGAGCAAAAAGGTCATATTCAGCTCACCTTTAGTCCCATCGTCGAGGGTTCTATCGCCGCCGCTCTTGAAGCCTCCCTCGACCATAATCTTGAAGAGGTAAAGAAGGCGGCTGAGAAGACAGCGAGCGCGGAGCAACTGCAACAACTAAAGCCCTTCGCATCGAATGAAGACACGCAAGAAGAACAGAAGTCAGATATTGCGGTAGAACAAACGCCTCAAGACATGCTTGAGGCGCGGTTCACTCTCAACAATCCGGCAGGACTTCATGCACGTCCGGCAAGCCTATTTGTACAGACAGCAGCGCGCTTTCAAGCGAGGGTAGAGGTACAGGGACGTGGACGCACGGCAGATGCAACCAGCATCATCGGTATCCTCTCGCTTGGAGCACGCCAGGGCGAAACCATTCTTGTCCGCGCCAGTGGAGCCGATGCACAGGCAGCACTCGATGCTCTAAGCGAACTGGTACAGGCCAATTTTTACGAAACCTCAGATGCTTCACCTCAGTCGTCAGGCACAGTGCCGCCAACAGCAAACTCCAAGCAGCAGGTACGAGATACACCTGTCGCATATGAGAAGCCCCAAACATCTGACATGCTGCAAGGTGTTTCAACATCGACAGGAGTTGCCCTCGGGCCAGCGCTACTCTACACCTCGCAAGCACTATCACTAAACGAGGTAGAGCGCCGCACTATTTCTTCAAATCAGATAGAAGCTGAACAAGCACGGTTACGTGAAGCGCTAGATGCAACAATCCAAGAACTTCAAACGACGGTGCAACAACTCAAAAGTCAGGTAGGGTCGGCAGAGGCGGCTATTTTTGACGCACAGGCCCTCATGGCGCGCGACCCTCAGCTTATTGCAACAGCTTCTCGTGCCATCGAGGAGCAGCAGAGCGATGCCGCCAGTGCCCTTGCCACTGCGGGAGAGCAATACGCCGCACAGCTAGAGGCATTAGACGATACGCTGCTAGCAGCACGCGCTGCAGATGTACGCGATGTGACGAGCCGCGTCATACAACGTTTACGGAGTCAAACAACGGTTCGACAGGATTTCAACACACTTGAAAAACCTGTTATTCTCGTCGCTCGTGATCTCACCCCCTCGGATACTGCACAGCTACGCCCTGAGATGGTGCTGGGCATTTGCACAACACAGGGCGGCCCTACTGCCCACGCAGCAATTTTAGCACGCGCTCTCGGCATACCTGCGATTGCGGGGCTCTCCGAAACGATGTTGCAACGTATTCACTCCGGCGACGAGCTAGGCATGGATGCCGCAGAGGGAGTACTCTACCTGCATCCAGCAAGAGAGATACGCGAGACGCTTGCACAACGTATGACAGAGCAGCAGCAGCGCCAAACAGCTCGTAAAGCCGCCGCTCAAAAGGAGCAGGAACCGCTTGTCATCGACGGACGCCGCATTATGCTCCTGGCGAATATTGGCAGCGCGGTCGAGGCGGAGGCGGCACGCCAATGGGGCGCGGAAGGTGTTGGACTGCTGCGTACCGAGTTCCTCTTCGCCAGCGCACAGACAATGCCAGGTGTGGAAGAGCAGCGCAACAGCTACGCCCAGGTATTTCGAGCCTTTCGCGGAAACTCTTCGCCTGTTGGACTCATTGTTGCCCGTACACTCGATGCGGGTGCGGACAAACCTATGCCTGCCCTGCAAGGTATTCTCGACCCTGCGGCAGAGGCCAACCCTGCTCTTGGCGTGCGGGGTATTCGCGTCCATCTCGCCCACCAGGAACTCCTGGAACAGCAATTAAAGGCCCTCCTCCTCGCAGCCGCCGAAGAGCAGATAGAGCTACACATCATGCTCCCCATGATAACAACCGTCGAAGAACTACAAACGGTTCGCTCTATCTTTGAGCGAGTCCACGCGGGCCTGAAGCAGTCTAACATTCCTTCCTCAGTTCCATTAGGTATCATGGTAGAGGTGCCAGCAGCAGTAGTCATGGCACCGGAATTGGCAGAGATAGCAGACTTCTTCAGTATCGGCGCAAACGACCTGTTACAATATACTCTCGCCAGTGATCGCACGAATGCCGCACTTTCCAATCTGTATAATCCGATGCAGCCCTCCATCCTACGACTCATGCGCCAGGTAGCCGATGCGGGGCGAAGGGCCGGAAAACCTGTAGCGGTCTGTGGAGAGATGGCAAGCGATACACGACTCGCCCCCGTTCTCGTCGGCCTGGGCATTGATGAATTAAGTATGAACCCCAATGCTATACCAGCCGTACGAGATGCCCTCATGGGTCACACGCTCCAAGAGTTAACGGAGCTAGCAGATCATGTATGCAGCCTGAGCACTGTTGCTGAGGTAGAGCAGGTCTGCGCCGATTTTCAGAGGGGATAGACACAGCCCGGAGTTGACAGCATCTGCTTCTCATCACAAAGGGCAAGTGATGAGAAGCAGGTTGAGAGCTACCACTTTTGCGAATAAGCAGGGTAGCAGCGTTTGCTCGTCCTGCTCAGATTGATACAGCTCGTTTTGCTACTAGAGCTTTCCTGGCAGATCACGCTGGACAATTTCCGGGCTGGCTCCCTGTTTCTGTGATGTGGGAGAATAGCCAATCAACGCCAGCAGAATCAGCAACGGAGCACTCCCCAGGAGCGCTAACCCGGCCAGCAGACCAAAGCGAGCGGCCAGAAAACCCACGATGGCTGGCAGGGCGGCATCAAAGGGGGCACCAAGGCCGGTAATAGCACGGACCAGGCTTGAACGACCAGGCAACTGTGCATAGGTCTGGGCCTGGGCGATGGGGTACCAGCCCGCAGCACCCAGGCCGACCACTCCCAGAGCCAGTCCCGCCAGCCAGATCGTGCGTGTCGTCAGCAGCAAGAGCATGCCTGCCAGGACAACCACGGCCATCGCGGCCAGCAGGCGGTGGGGCACCTGGCTGGCTGCCCACCGCAACCACGGCAGGCGGTCGAGCAGCACCAGCCCAAGCAGAGTACTCAACAGAGCGCCCGTGAGCAGCAAACCAATTGTTGTCTCGCTGGCGTGCAGGATATCGTGCAGATAGAGCGCGACAAAGCCGAGTAGCACTTCATCCACCATGGTTGGGATCAACGCAAGCAGCCCCCAGCGCAACAGCCGAGGATTGCGCACTGCCTGGCTCAGGGTTTTCCAGGTGCTCGCTCTGCTTTTTTCCTCAACGGGATCGGTTTTCTCTCCTCCCTCAGCAGGGTCTAGTTGAGCGCGGTCTGTTCGCTCGCCCTTCTCAGTGAGGTCTTTTGGCTCACTTCCCTCGGCGGCTGGCCTGGGAAATGGTTGCACAGCCGTGAGCAGGAATAAGCCTGCCCACAAGCAGGCCGCCAGCCAGCAGATCCCCGGCCAACCCTGTTGAACGCTTACCAGGCCAATAACGAGCAGCGGCGCGAGAATATCCCCGACGCTTGCGAGCAGGGTCCAACGGGTCATAGTAGCAATGCTTCCCGCTGGATCAGCATCAATAAGCGTAGCCTCTGCGAGTCCCACGGCAGTCCCAACTGCAGGATAATAGAGCGCAAAAACTAGCAGCAGAACAATATAATTGGAGGCTGAACCAGCCATCACAAAACTCAGGATCAGACACAACAGCCCGCCGAGAATCCACCAACGCTTCGAGTGGTGGTCGCTCAGCACGTTGATGATTGGCTCCAGTACCATCGCTGAACAACTGCCAACAGCGAACAGCAGGCCGATTTGTTCGTAGCTTAGTCCCAATTGATCGCGCAGCAAGGGCAGACCAACGACTGGCAAACCCGTGATAATTTCGTCGAATAAGCCATAGCTGAGCAGGGTCGCATGCATATATGAGGCAGTTATCCGCTGGGTAGCTGGCAAGCGAAGAACATTCTTGAAGAACATTGAGCAAACTCCTCCTCTTAATCAGTAAAAAAGCGAAACCTTGTTCAGAGAGGGAGGAGCGCGCACGCAGATACCACGACCGACAATTGCCGCTCGTGGCAGTTCTAAGCCCACGGAGGAATACGGGCTGCTTATGCGAAAGAAAAGACTAACTGCAAGTTAGCAGGGGCTGCGTGTGCTCATGGTTGCGCATCGCCTTATGTACAAGTTTTTGTTACGCATAGTATACACCAAAATTTAAATGAGGTACACATGTCTCTTCGTCTGGAATTTCTTCAGGCAGTGGCGGGCAAACTTTATACATAAAGGCGATTCAGCCGCGCTGCCGAGCGCTCGCGTTTGCCTACCTTCACCCACACATCCACCACATCGCGCGGCTGAGCCGCTAGAAACGGTGGGCAGGTCCCACCACACGCCTGCCGCATCCTGCACCGTTCCGTTGTCAGTATTTCACTTTATTTATGTGGTTTACTTCATAGACACAACAGTATTTCACTTCTATACTTCTCCTAATATATAAATCTTTACTCTGTAGTATGTACTATGTCTCTTTTCTCTATTATGAAAAATGTTTTTCCCCGTACAGGGAGGTATGCAATGAATACTATGAATAGCATCCGCGAACACTACAAAACGTCTCTCTTTATGGCCTTCCTCTTTTTATTCGTTATTGTACTGGCAGGTTGCGCTACAAACGGTGGCGGCACAGGAAATGGCGGTACGCCGACACCCATGGCTACAACTGTTGTAGGATTAGCAAGCTCAAATGGCGCGACTCCCACCGCCACGCTTTCACCAGGAGTCAAGCCTGGTGCGCAGTCCTGCCCCAGCGCAGTGAAAGCTCCCGCACACTGGGATGGCATTATTGCTACATCCAATGGGGATAGAGTCGAGAGCGTGAGTTGCGGCAACCTTATAGGCAATTCATCACTTCAGGCGGTGATCGGCGTTCGCTCTCATAGCATAGGTGGTTTCCTGACAGTGTATGTCTACAACAATATCACTGCTAAAAAACCAGCGCAGCTATTCAAACTGGAACACCTCAATCAGGGCAATGTGAAAATAAGTGGCTACAGTACTCTTCTAACGGTAGAGATAGACACAGGCTCCAGCATCAACAAGGGACAGCCTGATGGAAATCTTAAACCAGACCTGTACCGCGAGTTCAAGTGGTCCGACGGTGCTGGGGCCTTTGAGCAGACCGCATTTCCTGGCATCTACCCCGACCTGACGCGTTTCCAGGCTGAGATCGACCAGGCACAAGTCAATCACGGCCATGATCCTTGGAAGCTGGATGCAAGAATGACGGCACAAGCATTCGCCACGTTTCTCCTGAAATGGCCCATACAGTCTCAGGCAATCCTCGTTAGTGGTGGTGGTCTCCATGACAATAGCGCGGTTGTCAACGTGACGAACACCAATAACGGCATCAGCAATACAGTCACTGTAACCCTCAGTCGGCTTGAAGGCAACACTAACGGCGGCATCTGGGAGATTGTGGCCGTTACATCCAAGGGAATGTCGATTACCTCTCCACAGAACCGGGCCCGCATTACAGATTTCGTGACAGTGACGGGAACAGGGAATGCTTTTGAGGGTGTGATTGGCAAGCTGTTTGTACTCGACCATCTGTATACCGACATCGGCCATGCGCAAGCAAAGGGCGCACAGGGAATGGGCAAAACCACCTTCTCAACCAATGTAACCGTCACCCCCAGCTTCCACGGCGGTTCACAGGAAGCGGTCCTAGTTCTCTACAGCTACAGTCAGGCCAATGGTTCGATCACAGGCGCCGTCATGCTGAAACAACTGGTGCGGGGATAAAGATCACTCTTTTACCCCCACCACAATATCGCGTCGTTTAATCACACGATCCACCATATGCGCAAAGTACGTGTACGGTGGATCGTTTCGTACCTGTAGTTGTGTATGCTGTTCCAACAACGCAATCATTGCCGACCGTTCAATACGAGTGGCATTCCATGCTAGAGCCACAGTTCCCCCAGGTAACAGCATACTTTCCCATACAGGTAGTGCTTTACTAAGCAAAGATGCGATTTCGCCAAAGTGCTGGATGCCATAGGGGAGGTCCGCGACGATAGCATGCACGCGTGGACCACCCACGACCTCTCGCATGTGTAGATCGGCCTGAGCAGTATCGCCCTGTGCCAGTACCAGCATGCGTGTATTGCCCTTGCGCCCAATCTCAAACTGATAACGACGACCAGCCCTGCGTCCTCGCTCATCCACTTCTTTATAGTGAATGTGCTCACCATCCAGGTACTGTCGAATAAAGACGACAGTCGTCTCAACGTCTTGACGCTCAAGCTCGATACCAAAGGCATCGTAGCCAGCGATAAGCGCGAGAAAGAGCGTCGTTCCGCCGCCTGCGAGCGGGTCGAGGATACGCAACCGCTCGGTAAACTGTTCGCTATAGCCCCCCGCGAAGAGGGCGACGTTAAGCAGCACGCGCGTAAATACCTCGTTCGTCTTGCCTTTGTAGCGGCGCGTCTCCGCTATCTCCAATGGCACAAAAGGCGTAAATTGCGGCTCAATAGGACGCAGCAGTGGTCCCCGTACCTCTCCAAGAGCATCAAAATATTCGTAGACCTCACTCGTCGCGCCCATGCGAGCAAGGATAGGTAGCATCCTGGAAGAAAACATCCCATCATCGAGCGTCACCAACAGATAATTCTGACCCGCGAGGGTTGTAGGCGTAATTTCTTTGATCGCGACGCCTGCTGGACTGGCGAGTAACTCTGGTTCCGCCAATGCCGCAACCATGTTTGTGTACTGAGTGCTGCGTTGCGGTGTGATTTTGAGTGCAAGTTTCATAGAGAGAGTATAGCACACCGCAATGGGCCTTTGTATACCTTCGTGGGCTTGATAATCGAGCTTGCGGAGGTATATTTTTGTCTAATCTTGTCTAACATTGTACATAGGTATCTATCTTCTCTGGTGTCAAATTTGGTGTCAATACTTGCTCCTTATTTGGCGCTATGTCTCTTGTCATCGGTTAACGTGTAGAGTATGTCGCTATCTTTTGCTTTGCCAAATGACACGCATCACTTCATCTAGTGCCTTTTTGGGGTCTTCTAGGGACTGCTTTCACAAGGTTTTAAGCGTGTTGAGGATATATTCTTAGGCAATACTGTGCATCTTTGTGCAATGCCGTTGAGCGGTTTCGCTGTCAATTTCGCTGTCACAGCGTGAAAAAGTATCCTAGTGCAGATTCGAGAAAGCTCTTGTGCGATGTAGTGATGGGTGACCCCGATTGAACCTCTCCATGGCGATACAAGGGTGTGATTCATATTTTTGCGGAACCTGTTTGAAGTAGTATGATAGCAGACAAAAGAAGCGAGAAATGAGTCAAGAAAGGGTACACTAGTTGCAGGTCAACCGCTCTCTACTGGATTTGGTTGTCGAGGTGAGTTTCAAGCATTCACGTCGAGTGCTTTAGGTGATTGGGAAGCCTATATAGCGAATGACAAGCTCGTGGAAAAGACAGTAGTTGGGAAAGTCTTCAAGTCTAAAGGATGTTCGTTGCCAGAAGTTCCCCCCTACAGGATACATGACTAATGCCTTGAACGACCTATCGTCATCCGTCAGCACACGTATTTCCATCTTCGCGATGTCTCGCCAACTCAGAAACGTCTTGCTCGTCCTGATGCCTTGCCAGCTGAGAAAGAGGTTGCCAAAGTTCAACTCCTGCCCGCTTCTTAATTGAGAAAGGGCACCCTGGATATGCCATGCAATAAACCTTTCCTCGACGAGTCTGACCAGACTTATAGCTGGAGAGGGAGGAAGCTTTTGCTGAAGATTCACACGAATACTGATTTGTTTCCCATTCTGTGGGCGAAGTATGATCTGCCCCCCCTTCTCGTTGCCGTTGGTAGAGACGGTTTCCACTTCGTCCCAGCGAACAACATGGTACTGATGTTGCTGTAGACCGATACCATGCACCAACCCTTGATCATAGATGGTCACGTGCTCGTTGCGTCTAAGAAGAGAGATGATACTTGCATGTAGAAAACCAAGTGCGGTGATACCGAACAAGAGCACCCAGACAATTCCAACGAGAACTGTTGGTGGGTGGAAAGAGATACCAAATCCTGAGAGAACGAGGAATGTCAGTAAAAGGCCAAAGAAGAGGAGGGCAAAGGAGACAAGAAACGCTCTTACCTTGCTGCGTCGGTAATAGGCGATGAAAGAACCCAGGTTAGAGAATGCTGCTACTTGCTGTACAAGAGAAAGGTTGGCACTCTGAGGAGATTGAGCAAAAAGCATACGAGGTTATTTCTCCACAATTTTCCTATAGTTCTATCTGTAACCGACAACAAGAACAAAGATTGTTTCTATCTCCATTATAGCAAGAAGGCAGGACAACCACAAGGGAAAGCTCTGTATCTAGTCTCAAGCCAAAGCCCAATATATCAGCCGTACTTGGTCAGCAGCAGGAAATTTCTCAAGCAGTTTGTCCACTATCCCATTTTTTCGTCCTCGTTTCCCTTTTTCTGACAGGTAATCATCTATTGGATATTTCCCTTGACGATATGCATCGGAATATCCGAGGTATTGAAAAAGGGGTAGAACGAACTTTGTTTCTACATCATCTTCATTCCTCAAATGATTTGCATCAAAGGCATTTAGCCAACTTAAGAGTAAATCAATTTGATTGTGGCTTAGCATCGTTTTATTTTACTATATTCTCTTAGCTGAATAAACAAGCAAGAAAGTATTTCTCGTTATTTAGGTATGTATGCTTTATTCTATTTTGTCCCATCGTCCAATAGGTCCATCTAGTATATCGCTTAGCTCTTCCTCTGCTTTTGCGTAGTCTAAGGCTTTGCGGCTTAGATACCGCTTCATGCCATAAATGCGTTCCAAGCGTCGGCGGTGGCCTTGTTGTTGGGATATTTCTGCTGCTTCGAGAGCTAATGGCAAGCCAGTATCTACTTCACCGTTGTATACCAGGACTTCAGCGCGTGCGATGTTGAGTAAGACTTCCCAAAACTTTGTATGTGGACGAGCAGCTTCAGCACGAGCAAGGTAGTCCAAAGCCTTTTGTGACTTGCCTAATATTCCGTAGCTTTTCCCATATTCTTCATACACCGCAGCGAGATTGTATTGTCCTCGCGTGCTGTCCGTATTCGGGTCGATTTGGTAGGCTAATTCTTCCGACTCGGCCATTGCTCGATCAAAGCCTTTAATATCTTTGCTGAGTAGGTATGTGCGTCCTAGCAGTTGGAGGGCGTTTCCTCGTGCTGATGTATCGGCGTAAGGTGCTGTATCGCGTGCGGCTTCAAGATAGATAATAGCGTTTCTCACATCTCCACTACGACGCAACATATCACCATGATAGGTTAGTGCTAGGCTTAGCCAAGTATCGTCATTTATAGTACGTGCAATATCTTCCAACTGCTGATAGTGGGAGATCGGGATTGCATTTTCTTTTGTTCTTGTTCCCATGCCAGTGATATAACCTGCTGCATGCTGGATACGAGCAAGGGACTGCAAGAGTTTGGTATCTTCTGATCGAGTTTGCCTACTTGTATCTCGTGCAAGTTTTTCGATCATAGAGCGAGCTTCACTCACACGAGGCTCGTCCATGAGTGACCATACACGCTTTACTGCTACGTCAATTTCTTCGGGTGTTTTGGGAACGTATATGGGTGCTGCTACCCCCAGGATTTCTGGCTCAATGGCTAGTGCATCAGCAATGCGCAATAGCTCATTGATGTTGTTGAGGTGACGCTCTCCATTTTCATATGCCCGAAGGGTACGTGGTTCGATATTCAAATCGTATGCAAGTTGTTCCTGAGTAAGTCTATGTGCATTTCGATAATTTTTAAGGAATTGTCCTGCAAATGATGGAGTAGGCTTTGATCGTTTAGCCACGTTTTATCCTCTCTGGCGCGTTATAGAGAGCACCTTAGCCACATTCTGTGCCTGTAGTTTTGGGCCAAAAAAACACATAATTAAAGTAGATAGATTCATCAATGGCACTACGAAACAGCAGTTTTAGGCTTCTTACGTGGACCTTTAGGGCCTGGTTTTGGCCCTGGCTTACGTTTGGTAGCTAGAAATTGTTCTAGGGAGTCAATATAAATGAACCCATCTCTACCAAGTCGGAAACCGTCAAGGGTACCTTTTCTTAGTAGTTGGGCAAGATATACCCTACTCAATCCTGACCGTTTTGCGGCTTCAGGTGTAGGGATATGTTCACGGTTTAGATCAATTTCTTTAAGCATGCAGCCTCAACACTTGTCCTTACCAGAATACTACTAGAATAATTTTAACACAATGAGCATTGCTTGACTACTAATCTTGTTTGTGCGACAATTATCGCAGCGATGTTAATATCGCAACGATGCTAATTAATTCTTTGATACATTAGCAAGCAAGCCGTAAGAGGCGTTCGAGCACCTGAATAATCGAATAGCGTGTGTGTCCTGGAAGGAACGGCGTGAGAAGGGACACGCAACGGGCAACCGTGCGCGTACCAGTAGCTTTGGGAGCTACAAGGGTAGATAGCCTGTGCATGTCATGACCGATGCAGAGGACGTTTTGAAGCAGTGTCGTTAGTGATTTGAGAGTATTGGTAAGCCATTTGACAGAAAAGAGGGAAGTACATGAGGACACTTTCGATTGGGATTGTACTGATTATCGTGCTGCTGGTTCTCTGGTGGCTCGGTGTCCACTTTGGAACACTCATCCTTATCCATGTGTAGAGATGTCAGCCAGTGTGCACCAACACCCTGGCTGGCGGTGAGTCACTAGTTTGCGCTCAGGCGTTGCTAGGTTCTCGATGTAAGTATGCCTACATCGAGCCTAGCTTGTCAATCATGATGAATGAGGAGCAAGGTCGCATGTCAAAACGTGAAACACACGATGATAGCTTGCCATTAGATGCCTTGAGTCAATATATCCGTCAGGTTCGATGGACACCTGATCTCATAGAGGCGGAAGAGGCACATTTGATACAGTGTGTGCAGCGGGGTCGGGTGGAACAATCTCAACCCCGTTCAGACCAGCGGATACTCGACGAGGCCCAACGAGCGCGTGATCGGTTGGTTGAGGGCTATCAGCCGTTCGTGGTCTTCCTGGCAAAGAGACACCAGTTTAAGAGTCGCAGTATGCAACTGCTTGATCTGGTGCAAGAGGGTAACTTTGGGTTGCTCAAAGCGATTGAGACCTATGCTGTCGGGTCAACTCATCCCCTTCGTGCTCTGGCGGGCAAGTGTATCGAGGGGGCTATTGAGCATGCGCTGCGGGACCGTGATGGGATGGTGCGTCTTCCTCGGCGGGTGTATGAGTCGGTCCAGAAATGGCGGTGTGTGAGAAATGGCCTCTTCTCGGCACTTGATCGGGAGCCAACACTGCTTGAGCTAGCCGAACAGATGGGGGTCGAGCTTGAAGAGATGTATGCTTTGGCAGAATACGAGCGACAACGGGGGGTTGAGAGCATTGAGGGCTTGCTAGAGGACAGCGAGCTAGGTGATGAGAAGCATGAGTTTGTCAGCCTTTTTCAAGCGTCGAGGGCTGATGAGGACGCTCGTCAAGAACAGGTTGCAGCGATGGTGCAAGAGGCTCTTGAGACGGTGTTAACCACCCGACAACGACAAATCGTGACCTTGCGCTATGGCTTGACGGAAGAGCATGGTCCTCGCTTACAAAAGGAGGTAGCGAAGGACTTGGGAGTGACCAAGAGCAGCGTTCTCACAACTGAGCAGCTTGCAAGGGACCGCTTGCGAGAGGTTCTCGCTCCTCTCTATAGCATGGCTCAAGATGAGGAGGTGGCCTAATGGCAAGCCATATGCTCTCACGTCTGCGCCGACAGGGACGAATGAACCGCTATTACGTCGTTGAGTTCTTGGATGGGTTTCGGCTCTGTAGTCCTGATGATCGACTTCTTGAGCAGGTTCTTTGGAGGCTTCCTCACGAATTGTTGCAGTGTGTCGTGGCGTACTACTACACCTGGGAACCAGTCGGCTAATGGCACCATAGGTCACTGTTGGTTGTACAGCACCTCGTCGGCAAGCTCGGCGGGGTGCTGGTGGCCTGGGTAGGGGACATCTCTCGCCCTGGTTAGCACTGGATGGTGTTTCCTTCTTGAGTGTTCAGCGTGGGCGAGTCGGTGGTGGTGTGGTCCGTAGGGTAGGGGACATGTCCGGCCTGGTTTCCATACCACAACGCTTCCCTCTTGCTTGTGATGCAACACCTCAAGGGGTGGTTGGGTGTGGCTCTGGTTGGTGGGGTGCGGTTAGTACGCGCGGCGGGGTCCCCTCTGGGGTGCCGACGACGTACTAACCGCCGAGTCCTTCCCTTGACTCTTTAAAGCATAAGTCACACAAGTAAGACGATGGATGATAGTTACTTACTTTTAGTAAGTATAGGATGTTGATGGATAGAGAGAGGGGTACTGAGTGACACGATTTCCGTTATTAGCATTCGAGGAACAAATGGAGTTGGCGCGCAAGTATCAGATGGAGACGTTGCTGTTTTGCCCTCATCCGTGGGCGTTGCGGCACCGCTTCATCAACAAGGACACGGGGGAGACGATACGAGCGCGGTGCAACCGATGGGAGTGCTTGTATTGTGGTCCTCGCAAGGTGGACATGTGGCGGCGGCTCATTAAGGAGGCACAACCAACGCTGCATGTGGTGCTCACCAAAGTCGGCTGGACTGTTCAGGAAGCGTCACGAACCTATACGACGGTGCTGCAATACTTGCGACGTGGCTCCAAAGGGCGTGGGCGTGGTCGGTTGGATGTACGAGAGGCGTACCCGATGGAATGCTTTTCGGTGTTGGAAGAGCACAAGAACTTTCAGCGGGTCGGCTTTCATTGGCACATCTTGGTCAAGGGTGTGGACTTTTTACCACAACCTGTGGTGCGTGAGGCGTTGCGGTCGGCGACGGAGGGCCGCTCCTATATTGCTCATGTTCGTAAGGTGAAGAACCAACGGGCGGTCGGCTATGTGACCAAGTACCTCACCAAAGAGGTCACAGTCGAGCGGCGTGGAGTGAAACAGGAACAGCGTCAAGAGGCGACCTCTGTTCTCGATGCGGTTGAGGGCGTCCAGGATGAGCGGGGAAGCTCCTACCTCTATGTCGTGCGTCACGATAGGCAAGGTCAACCGCTTGTCGAGCGAGTGACACAGACTGTCGAGCAGATGAGTCGAGCGCGGCGCATTCGCTACACTCATTACTTCTTTCCTGAGTCCACAAGTGCTCTGCGAGCGCGGTTGTTCTCGGACCTGGGCAATGGAGAGATCGCGCTGGATGGTCCTGAAGGTCCTGATGTGGACGAGAGCGAGGATGAGGGTCGAGCTCCTGCGCGATCATCCTGGGTGCTCTATGAGCATGACCCGTTCAGTAGCAACATTCAGGACTATCGAGATCGGCGACAATCGGCCCTGGAAGAGTCGTTGCTGCATCTGCGCGATGGGAAGCAGTTGTATTCTCGCCGGGTGGTGAGCGTGTGGGACTATCAACGGAAGCTCCAGCGTCAGCAAAGGCGGCTTATGGCAAGCCATACAGAGAGTGAGGTGCAGTG
>JAABUX010006350.1_pt1 | contig 14151 bp, 16 predicted proteins | sample 5561851 | NCBI WGS metagenome assembly JAABUX01 (sample SAMN10711883, study PRJNA513361) | rock metagenome | isolation source: Antarctica rocks | place: Antarctica: Victoria Land, Richard Nunatak red sandstone | collected 2016-01-03 | reverse complement strand
TAAAATAGCACCACGATCCGAGGCCCCTGGATGGGCTCGTCGCACCACGCCGGGCGGCGCTGTGGCGCTTCCAGGAGGGCTAGCGGTGGCCGTCCAGACGAGGCCACACGACGCGCAGGACGGCGCGGGCGAGCAGGACGGCGAGGGCCACATAGGCACCGACGAGGGCGGCGGCGAGGGCCGCAGCCACGATGTTGAGGGCCGTCGAGGAGGCATGGGCCAGCGGAGTGAGGAGGCCAGCGACGGGGCCGGTGAGGGCGCAGAGGATGAGGGCGTAGAGGCAGAGCGTCCAGACGCGTGCGCGGGCCTGAGCGTCGGTCATGTGTCCCTCCCCTGGCTTGTCTGTCCCGTTCGCGGCGTCGCGCCGTCCACGCGTCCCCTGGCGGCGTGGGGCCTCACCGACAGTATCGCAGATGGGGGCGTGTCAGGAGGCGGCGGGGGTGGCGTCGTCGGCGAGCCAGTGGCGTAGGGCGGGGTCGCGCAGGCGCGTGAGTGCTTTGGCCTCGACCTGGCGCACGCGCTCGCGGGTGAGCCCGAGCTGCTGGCCGATCTCCTGCAGGGTGCGCGGGGGTGCCCCGTCGAGGCCGTGGCGGGCGACGAGGATAGCCCGCGCGCGCGGGTCCAGGGTGGCGAGGGCGGCGCGCACGGCGGCGGCCAGGGCGTGGGCCTCGGCCAGCGCGTCGGGCCGGTCGGCGTCCGGGTCGGGGAGGAGGTCGCCCAGGGTCGTGGTCTCGCCGTCGCCCATGATCTGGTCGAGGGGGACGGGAGCGGGCAGGGGCGCGGTGAGGGCGTCCACGCGGGCGCGCGGGAGGCCCGTCGCGGCGGCGAGGTCGGCGCGGGAGGGCGGATGGCCCAGTTCAGCGTGGAGGGCGTGGGCACGGCGGGCGAGGCGGGCGCGCTCCATCTGCACGTTATCGGGGACGTGGGCGAGGGGGACCTGCTGGGCGAGGGCGCGGCGGAGCGCCTGCTTGATCCACCACACGGCGTAGGTGGAGAACTTGTAGCCGCGCGCGGGGTCGAACAAGTCGACGGCGCGCAGGAGGCCGACGGTGCCCTCCTGCACGAGGTCGTCGAGGGGGAGGCCACGGTGCTGGTAGCGCCGGGCGACGGCGACGACGAGGCGCCCGTTGGCGGCGACGAAGGCGGCGCGGGCCGCAGCGCCGGCGCGGAGGGCCTCCTGGTCGAGGGGCCAGGCGGCCAGGTCGGCGAGGAGGCGCGCACGGGCGTCGGCGGTGAGATCGCGGGGCAGGAGGGGGCCGACGACGGCGGGGAGGGCGGCCGGGGCGAGGGGGAGGTGGGGGAGGAGGGCGGCGAGGACGGCGGCGGCCGCGGCGCGGGCATTGACGGCGGGAGGGAGGTCGCGGCGCAGGCGCGCGGCGAGGTGGCGCTGGGCCAGCAGGCGGGCGCGGCGGCCGGCGCGGATCAGCTGGGCTAAGTCGCGCTCCTGGGTAGCGGTGAGCACGGCGGGGGCGAGGATGGGCACGGGCGGCGGGATCATGCGCGCTCCTGTGTGGTCCAGGGTCTCTACCCAGAGCGTACCAGGCCGGCCCGCGCGCCTGATGGTCCGATGGGGATAAGGGGGGGTCCCACGCCGCGTGACGCATGCTCCCCTCTCGCCACCCCGTCGGGGGGGCAAAGGCGGCGCTCATAACCCCGCGCGCTCACGCGCCCGGTCTGGTCAGCGGGAAGAGATCGAGACCGGCCTGACGGGCGGCGCGGGCGAGATCAAGGCGAAAATAGGGATCGGCGAGGGCGACGGGGAGGCCCGGCATGATGCGCTGGTAGACCTGGGCCTGACCGGCGCGGATGAGGCGGAGCAGCTGGTGGGCGCCGTGGCGCACCTGATCGCTGGGGCTGTCCTCGCAGGCGGCGACGAGCGCGGGGAGGTCGTGGGCGGCGACGAAGCGGGCCAGGCGGTCGGGGGTGAGGGGGCCGGCCGCCGACGCGGGCTCGACGGCGAGGAGATGCCCGGCGACGAGGACGAGGAGCGCCACGGCGGCGCGCTCGTTCCAGCCCGGCCCGCTGACCGGCGGCCGACGCGTCGGCTCCCTCATGACGGCGTTCCCCTCATAACGCGTCGATCCGCGCGTGACGCCGGTTCATAGTCTCCTCGATCCAGGCGAGCACGTCCTGATTCGTGAAGTCCTGCGAGGTGATGTGGACGAAGGGCGCGGTCTCCTCGGGGACGAGCGCGGCGGCCTCAGTCGTCAGATCGCGCAAGGAGGTGGCGCGCAGATACGTGAGCAGGGCGCGGTAGGTCGCGCCGGGGGTGACGGACCGGACGACGACGCAGGCGAGGGCGACGAGGCCAGCGGTGAGCCAGTCCTCGGCGACGGCGGCCTGGTCGTCCAGCGTGGGGTCGGCGGCGTCGGCGGTGGCCGCGATCCACCACCACGCCACGTCCTCCAGGCCCTGTTGTCCTGGCGGCAACGGCGTGTCCAGGTCCCTGTCGTCGTCCGTGTCACCCCGTCGCTCGTCGCTCGTCCTATCGCCCATCGCGCCCTCCCCTCCCTCCAGTATCGCAAACGCGGCGGGACGACGCCGACGACACGGCGCGCATCGGCCACGACCCGTGACGGAGGATGTGGCCGGCGCGGCGTCCGATCAGGACGGGGAGCGGGTCGTGCGCGCGGTGCCGGCGACGGTCCCCTCCCAGGCGTCCGCGATCAGCCGTGAGCGCGGACGGCCACGCCACCGTCACGTTCCGCGCTCACGGCTGATCGCGGACGCCTGGCCCGTACCCGATGCCCCGTCGCTGCGCGCGGGGCCGCCATGGTGCGAGGGACCATGGTTGGTCCCACGTCGTTGTGGTGCTGGGACCAGGCGTGGTCCCCACCCCAGGGTAAAGGGAGGGACCACGCTGGTCCCACAGGGCCTATTTCACGCCTAAAACAAGGGACCAGCGTGGGACTAGGGCTATGGTGCTAGTCCCACGGTTGGCCCCTCGGAAACGGCTTGTGTGGTCCCACAGAATCGGCCCGATGGGGCCACGGTGGCGCGCCCTGTCGCCCCACAATAGGGCCGCCCCATCGCTCCCCTAACGGGCTAGCCGTGGCCGTGCAGCCCCGTCTGCACGACGCGCGGGACGGCGAGGATGAGCAGGACGGCGAGGGCCACATACGCGCCGACGAGGGCGGCGGCGAGGAGCGCGGCCACGACGTTGAGGGCGGGTGCGGAGGCATGGGCCAGCGGAGTGAGGAGGGCGGCGAGGGGGCCGGTGAGGGCGTAGAGCACGAGGGCGCAGAGGCAAAGTGTCCAGACGTGGGCGCGGGCTTGATTGTCGGTCATGTGTCACCTCCTGCGGTCTATCTCCTGTCCATAGCCTCCGACAGGCACCCCCTTACGGTTCATAGCTTTCGTCCGACACCGGCGAGGACAGCCGCCCGCTCCGGTTCATCGGTGAACGGGCTGGGGCTCCCATCGGGGCGCCAGGCCGGCGTGAACACGAGGCCGGGTGCTACGAGCGCGAAGCCGTCAAAGAAGCGAGCAAGCTGGGCGCGCGAGCGGAAACCCACCGGGTGCGTCGTCGCCGCGTACAGGCGCGCGAACTGGGCCAGTGTCTCCGGTGAGGCCCCGTCGTAGGTGCCGTGCGAGATGACCAGGTAACTGCCCGTCGGTAGCGCGGCCGTGAGATCCCGCACCGCGCCCAGCGCCTCGTCGTCGTCGGGGATGAAGTGCAGCACCGCCGCCAGGATAAGCGCGAGGGGCCGGGAGCGGTCGAGCAGCCGGCGCGCGCGGGGATGCGCCAGGATCGGCGCCGGGTCGCGCAGGTCGGCCTCGATCGCGGCCGCGTGGGGCACCTTGTCCCTGTCCAGGAGCTGTCGGCTGTAGCGCACCGCGACAGGATCGTTATCCACGTAGACGACGCGTGCCAGGGGGTTAATCGCCTGGGCCAACGTGTGGACGTTGCCAACGGTGGGCAGCCCCGAGCCAATGTCGAGGAACTGGTCGACGCCCGCCTGGGCCAGGAAGGTGACAGCGCGGCGCAGGAAGGCGCGGTTGGCACGGGCGGCGAGCGCGCTGTCCGGGTACACTGCGCTCAGCGCGTCGAAGGCGGCGCGGTCGGCGGTGAAGTTGGCGTCGCCGCCGAGCGCGTAGTCGTAGATGCGCGCCGGATTGGGCCGCTCCAGGTCATCGCGCCGGACGTCAGTCGTCATCGCTCGTCCCTCCTTGCTCCGCTTCCGTCCTGTCCGCATCCCTAGACGCTCGTCTCCCCGCACCGCAGATGGCGGCCCGAGGCCGGCGCCGGCCAGACAGGGCGCGTCAGCACATTGCTGGTTGTCGTCGTTAGCATACCGCACGGTGGCGCCGCCCGTCCCCCACACGGCGCGGCAGCAGGTCACACCGCTGGCCTAGCGCATCATTGTACAAGTGCAATGATGCGATAGGCCGGCATCAATAAATGCGCTATCGTATAGGTAGAGACCTGCGGCGGTCGCGCGGCGATCATAGGCGCCGCGGGTCAGGACAGCACCCGTGCGCGCCATCCTTCTGGAGAGCAACCCCGACATCGCGCTCGTGCTGCCGTGCGTCTTCGCCGCCCTGAGCATCCCCCTCACGGTCGTCGGTACGGTCGATGCCGTACGCCGCGCCACGCGCCGGGCCACCAGCGACGATTTCATCATCATCGATTGCTCGCTCGACCGTCCCGAGGACTGGGCGCGCTGTGTCGAGGTCGTCCGCCAGACCAGTCTGGATGTCCACATCATCTACGCCCCCGCCGCGCCCGCCGACACGATAGACCGCGCCGCTATCGCGCGGGCCGCGCAGGGCACCCTCAAGTGGCTGCCGGCCCCCGTCGGCATGATCGCGTTCCTCACGCTCCTGCGCGGCGTGCGCGACCAGGCGCTTCAAGCGCGGGCTTTGGCGCCGCAGCGGCCGCTCACGGAGCATCAACGGCGTGTGTGGGCACTGGTCGCTGAGGGGCGCTCGCACACGGAGATCGCGCGCGCGATGGGCAGCAGCCCAGGCGCGGTCAAGCAGGACGTGGTGCGTATCAAGGACAAGCTCGGCGTCGACACGACCGCGCAACTCAAGGTCGCCTACCGGTGGGTGGCCGATCGGTAAGGGCGTGCCGCCCTCGCGCCCCTCCCCGGCACCGCTGCCCTGGATGGCAAACAGGTGAGTATGGATGGCGGCTTTGGATGGCAGACAAGCGGGGCGCATCTGTGCGATGATAGGTCCACGTTCGCCTGAGGGTGCCGGTTGGCGGCGACACGCAACGCTGGGTGGCACGGCGACACCACGCAGGATGGACCGACGATAGGTGAAGATCGCGCGGCACACTGTCTGGTTTTGCCGCTTTCGGGTGACTGCTAAACGGAAGGGGAATGCAGCGGATCCCTCGACGCGGAGGACGTCGCCCCGGCCGCTGCGAGAAAGATAGGACAGATGCAGCCCACACAATCCAGTGTTTTGCTCGTCGGCACCGATCACGTCACCTGTCAGTGGCTGGGCTTGCGCGCGCTGTTGCAAGAGCAGCCAGACCTGCGCGTGCTAGCCGATGTGACACAGACTAGCGAGGCCCTCCGACTGACCACGGACCAGCACCCCGACCACGCCCTCATCGACGCCGCCGTGAGTGGGATGGGGCTCGTCCCGCTCGTCCGTCAGATGCGCCGTGCGAGCCCAGCGACCTGGGTTGTGGTGGTCGGCACGCGAGAGACGCTGCGCCGGGACACGTTGACGCAACTGACGGAGCAGAAGGTGCGCGGCTATCTGCTGTGGGAGGGGCTGGGTGGGGATGTTGTCATGCACTGTCTGGCTCTCGTGCGGGAGGACGAGCTGCTGGTCGGGCATCGAGCAGTCCTGGAAGAATTGCTGGCCACACCGGAGCGCCGTCGGCGACCGCGCAACGACGAGCCAGCCCTGACCGACGACGAGCGGGCTGTGCTCTCACTACTGGTCGGTGGTTGGACACAGCCCGAGATCGCCGTCGCGCTGCACATGAGTGAGGTCTCGGTGAAGCGCACCGTCACCGCGCTGCGCGCCAAGTTCGGCGTGCGCACAACCAACGCGTTGTGCTGGCAGGCGGGGCGACTGGGGTTCATACCCTACGCCGACGACGGCGAGGCGGCGACGCGAGAGGATACCATATCTGACCGGAGCCGGTTAGATCGGTGACCGGAACCGGTCAAATTTTTGACCGGTTCCGGTCATAAAAAATGAGCGGAATAGTACAGACAGCCGAGATCTCCTGAAAGTATTATCGAGTTATGGCCAGTCGCTGATTGTTGGCTGTAGTCATGGATTAAGTAGGCAGCATGAGGAGAGGAGATCATTTATCTTGTCCACATCGATGGAGAGGTGATGCAAGGTCTCCGGTAGTAGCGGAACCGTGAATAGCGACGCCGCGCGCCTAAAATGGCCCTGGAGATGGCAACACCCGGCCGCTGTTTCGGCCACAAGTATTGCAAACCGGCGTAGCCCAACCCATGGTGAGGTCTGGTGCTATGGACCGTAAAGCTTATCAAAACCCGCTTACGGACTCTTAGAGAGTGAAGTGCGGTGCCGTCTTGTCTCCATCCCTAACACCACGATCGCAATTTGGCGTCACTTTGGAGTTGGTGATCGCCGTAACAGACGGCACACCTAGTAGTAACAGCAATAGCTGTTGGAGGGCTAAGGCTATGAAAGCCACAATTACTGTTGTCCGTGTTGTCCGTGCTACCGTTGTCATCGGTGTACTCGCATCAGCACTCTCCCTCACCCCTCTCAGAAGCTACGCGCAGCACAGCCTCAACCTCAACACCATGTACATACCCAGCTCCACGGATTATGGGTGTGGGCAGTATCTTACCGCAGATAATGGACCGGATAGTAGCTATGGGCTCCATACCTACTTCTATACGGACTCCTGTGGTCATAAGGCGCGCGCATACGCTACCGCCAATTCGTCGCAGTTAGGCGGCGCTGCAGTGGATGTCTATCTGAAAGGGCCCGGCGTGAATATGATGGGAAGCCAGCAATACATATCCAGCAGCGATACGGGATATGTCCCCGTTTCTTGCGGGTCGAGCAATACGTACCAAGCCAGCGGTTACGTAAATGACCCTACCTACGGCACTACTTACGACGGACCTCAGTACGCGCCTCCTGTGCCATTCCAGGTGTGCTAACCGGCTGTGCCCAAGCGCACCAAAGGCGACAGGTGCGCCGCAGTCGGAAGTTGTAGGCGCAGCCGACACGCTATATGCTGGCCTCAACGAATGCCGTCGAGTGCGCGATGCCCTGTCTGCGGCGCACCTGTCGCCTTTGGTGCGCCGCAGAATGCCACTGTACAAAGCGTCGAACGATAGGCGACGGCGACATCACGCATGGAATGACACCCTAATTTTCTTAAAACACATTGCCGAATCATACTCTGCCTCGTCAATCAATAGTAAGTGGACATGTGGATTGTGATGGATATAACAGCGGATAGAGCGACGCCACGATCAACAATCACTATGCGCTCAAGGGACGTTTCTCCTTTTTGGCACCAACGCCAGATCGATGTCGTATTACTAGCTAGCGCTACGAATTTTTTGTGGCTGTGGCAGAACGCGAGGGGTACACGCTCCTATAATCTCTACTACGCGGCGACCGTCAGGAGTATGCTCACAAGCTGGCATGCCTTTTTCTTCGCTTCATTTGATCCCGCCGGCTTCATAACAATCGACAAGCCACCGCTTGGATTTTGGATTCAAGCTGCCAGCGCGAAGTTATTCGGATTTAGTTCGTGGAGCGTCCTTCTTCCCCAAGCGCTAGCCGGCATTCTTTCCGTCGCGCTACTCGGTCATCTAGTGGGCCGAGGGTGGGGATCATTAGCCGGAATGCTAGCTGCGTTGATGCTTGCGCTTACCCCTATCAGCGTTGCAACAAACCGTAGTAACGCTGTCGATAGCCTTTTGGTCCTTACCCTATTGCTCGCAATATTGGCGATCAATCACGCTGTCGAAACTGGCCGCTTACGCCCAATCCTTCTTTTTGCTACTCTGATCGGCCTTGGCTTCAATATAAAAGGGATGGAAGCATACGTAACGCTACCGGCTTTCGCGCTCTTCTTTTTGTTGGCATCGCCCCTATCAGGACGAGTTCGCCTATTACACCTAGGGATTGCAGTCGCTGTGCTGCTTGTCGTGTCATTGGCTTGGATCGTCGTAGTAGATTCAACACCGGCATCTCAACGTCCCTTCGTTGGATCTAGCAACCACAACTCAGAGATGGATTTAGCTTTCGGGTTCAACGGGTTCAACCGCCTCATTTTCAACAATCAGCTAACTCAACAAATTGGTTTTGGGGCAGGCACGCCTAGTCCTCTACGGATGGTAAATCGGCAGTTGGGCGGACAAGTTAGTTGGTTATTACCCCTGTCACTACTCGGCTTGCTGACTGCTGCATGGGGGATACGCTTTCGTCTACCGCTTGCTCGACATCACCAAGCTCTTGTACTATGGGGAGGCTGGTTCCTTACTACGCTTGCCCTCTTCAGTGGCATTGACTTCCTCCATCCACACTATCTAGTGATACTTGCCCCGGCTGCCAGTGCACTTGTGGGGATTGGATACGCTGTCTTGCTGCAACAGCTCGACCGTCCCTCATGGCAACGCTGGCTCCTTCCTTTAGGACTAGTCGGTACTGCCTTAATACAAGTTGTTCTCCTAAATGGTTTTCCCACTTGGAGCCGTTGGCTAATTCCTATCGTCATTTGCCTAAGTTTTGCTGCCGCCCTATTCATGGCAGTAGCATACCTGAATACTAGGTCGCCTGTCCGCGCGTATACCCCTATGGCAGCTGCAATCGGCCTACTTTCTCTCCTCATCGCCCCCACTATTTGGGTTGCGATTACCGTCTGGCACCCTGGTAATGGCGATGTGCCATACGCTGGCCCGGACTTGCTGGCCAACATGCCACCCCAAGACATGGACGCGGCAACTGTTAATAGTTTGGTGCGGTATATCCACACGCATCAGCACAACGTGCCCTATATCCTGGCCACCCCTAGCGCGATTGTCGCGGCCCCCCTTATCGTTGCAACGGGCGAACCGGTTATGGCGTTTGGCGGTTATCTAGGGGGCGAACAGATAGTGACGCCTGGTCGTATTGTTGATCTGGTGGCGAGGGGCGATGTTCGTTTCTTTTTGATGCCATCCACTGTTTCGGCAACACCGCTGAGGGAAAGCCAAGTCGAGCATTGGATAAGAACGCGGTGTATCACTGTGCAAGCAGCCCTCTGGCAACCGGCATCAGGATTTGGTCCTGAGGGGCCGCAATTATACGATTGTAGTAAATCGCGCCGTGAGTCTGGATCGTCCGGTGGGATCAGTACCAGCCATTAACCGATCCACCCCCCGTTGACCCAACGTACAGTATAAGCGAGTAATAGCAGGGCCGAAGGACCCGCGATTAGAGCGGTGCGCCAGCGTGAATGTCCCAGCCATATCCAAAGCGGCACGAGGACGAGGAGAAATCGCGGCGTAGAGATGAGCGTGTCCGGGTACTTCGGGTCGCTAATGTTGGGGAGGCACAAAACGTATACCCAGAAGACGAGGGCATAGGTGCGCCCGACCCAGTCGGTGCGGCGCCACGCTAGGGCAGTGAGTAGAAGAAAGACGAGCGCGTAGAGCGCATCGGTTAGGCCGCGCCATTGAGGTTGTGTCAGATGTGGCCAGGAGATGAGCGTCCATTTGAACCCATCGATGAGACCAACCCAGGGCGGCGCGAGCGTGCGGCTCCAAGCCTTCTGTGCCTCCTGGAACAAAAAAGGGTCACCAAAGCTCACCCACTGATAGGCCATATAGCCGAAGAGCCCGAGCGGGATGAGCATGACCGGGGCCAAGGTGGTCAACCAAAGAAGCCAATGTGCCTGACTCCTTCCCCTTAAAAGATTGGTGAACCAGCCGTTATCCACACTCGTCGAGTTCGTACTCTGCACCCCTCTCGCCCCATGCCCCCCGATGGCCCCGCGATCGTACCGCGAGAACACGTCGATTCCCCACGCAACGACATAAGGCAGCGCAAGTAAAGCACCGTTCGAGCGTGTCGCGGACGCGAGTGCTCCACACACGCCAGCCAACCACCAGTGTCTGTTATCGAGCGCCAGAAAGAACAGAACGAGCCAGAGCAGAAACAAGCTTTCACTATAGGGGGCCGAGAAGACGACGGTCGTGGGGAATATGCAGAGCAGCCAAAGGGTCCGGCGTGCAGTTGCCGGCCCGGCGCGCGCCTTCACGAGTAGGTAAAGTGCGATAAGGGTCAAGACGAAAGTGACGTTGGCGACAACGAGCCCAATCACGACGAGTTGCGGGCGTGGCGTTGCGCCAACGGGCACGGGGGCGTTCGCGGCGGGGACGGCCAACGCGACCGTGCGCACGATCAGAGGATAGAGCGGAAAAAAAGCGAAGGCACCGTAGTTATGATCCTTGTTCTCCGTGAACCGTTGAGTGTAGCCCATGTCTGGGCCATTGCCTGCGACGCGCAAGTACCACGCGGCGTCCCATCGATACCACATGTTAACTATCGGATCACCGACCGGCGGAGACGGCGAGAGGAAATTGTGCGGATGACGCGGATCGGGCAAAACCGTCGTCAGCACTACCCCCGGCCAGTGCGACCACTGACTACGCGGGGCGGCATACAGCACCGTAATCAGCAGGAGAAGGGCGCGCGTAAACAGCCAGGGCGGCACCACATCGCGCAGCATGCAGATCACCCAGGAGCGCGACAAGGAACTCTTCATAAGCATAAGGTATCATGTCGCATCAGTATTGGAACAGGAACATTGGTGAGGTAATTGCCGCGAGCGCATCTGTTGGTGAAGATGCCGGGCGAGGGCTGCCCCATTCGCCCGGCAATCCCCCACGGGCTCCTCCCCTCCTCGTCGCGATCACCGCGATCACCGCCTCGGCTGACGCGACGTGCGTCCGCGTGTCGAGGTTGGCGACCTGCACAAACCATCCGCTCGCCGAGTCGCGGCCCGACCCGGACCCCAACGGCTCGCTCAACACCACCCGCAAAAGCGGCGACGACGTGATGATAAAGCCACTCGCGATCGCGCGCTTCCCGCGCGGGCACGCCGCCATGATGCCGTGCCCGCCACTGCGCGGCCGCACCGTGTCGCTCGTGCGCACATACTCCACCGCAGCGAGTCCGGGCGCTCCTTGCGGCCCCTGCGCCCCGCGTGGCCCCTGGGGGCCGCGTATGACCGTCAGGCGCGGTGTCGCTGTCGGCGTCAACCCACGCGCCGACCGAGGTGTGCGCGTGGGCTGCGGCGCCGCAGCCGCTAGTCCATCGAGCACGACCACGGCGACGGCGGCCACGACGACCCTCTTCATTGTCCTGCCCTCCTTAACGATCCCCGCTACTCACGTCGTCACGATCCGCTCCGCGGCCCTGGCCCGGATGACCCTGCTCCTGCATTAGGGCCTCAGCATCGTCGCGCCGGTCCGGCCGACGCCGCCCGCGCCGCCACGTCCCGATCCTTGGCCCTGGTTGCCGCCGCGGCCCCCCTCCGCGCGCATCCACGGTTCGGGCTCGCGGCCCAGGCTCTCCCACGCCTTGCGTACCGTCCGGCGCGTGTAATCGTCGATATGCCATGCCTTGCGCTCGTGAAGATGCGGGCTGCCCTCGACCATCGCCCGTTGCACCTCGCGGCCCGTCGCCGTCGGGCACGGGGGCTGGTGCGCTGTCGTGTTCCATAGCATGCCCCCTTCACGGGTCGATGTGCCAGACATCCTCACTATAGATGAGTCGGCGTTCCGCGCGGCGCGTGTCCAGGCGCGCGAGCTGGGCCGGGAGCCCGTCGAGCGCCGTTGTTATGTCGCGTAGATCGCGGCCCCTGACGGAGACGAAGACCCCATCGGCCTTGAGTTGGAGCGTAGCCGCCTCGGCCCTCGCCCCCACCCCGACCCCGAGGGCGGCGGCAAGGGCGGCGGCGACGCCGGCAGGGACCGTCGTGGGGCCGACAAGCCGAGCCAGGGGTAGGGGCGGGCCGGACGCAGCCAGCAGGAGCACGCCCCACGGGTGCTGCTCCTCCCCGCGCACAGGGAGGAAGGCGTGCCGCTCGACCATGACGCCGGCGGCGTGCAGGGCGGCGGCGAGCGGGCCGGCGGCGTCAGCCGTGACATGATCCGTGGTCAGGGTGACGTGCGCCGCTAGGGCGTCGTCTGTCGTGTCGTCCGCGTGCAGGTGGGCCATGTCCCTATCTATCCGCCCAGGGCTTCCAGGTCGGCCCGCAATGTGGCCCGTAATTGTTCGCGTTCCGCACGGCCGTTTCCCATATGAAAGAGTGCGCCAGTCTGCGTGTCCTCAGCCTGTACCCAACGGGAGGATTGGTCGAGGCTCTGCGTACCTGTCCCTCGATCCGGAGCTTCACTATCGCGCATTGTACTAGGTGTCAACACTTTTGACAGCATGACGTTCTCGGTATTGGATTGCCCCGATACGCTGGACGTGGCGCCTGACGTCTCCAACCGCGGCCCAGGTGTCAACACCTTTGACAGTGAGGCGTGTCCCTGCGCTGTGCGTGCCGCGCGCACTTCGGAGAGGCTGGGTGGGTCCCCATCGAGCGCGCGAGCGATAAACGCGCCGCGGTCCGGCTCCGCACAGCGATCGATGGAGAGCGCCACCGATGGCGGCAACCCGGCGCGCACGATGGCCACGATGTCGGGGCTGTCGAGGAGGCGGAGGCGCTGTGCGACGTGCTCGTGGCTCTTATGGATATAGGCGGCCATGTCGCGCAGGGAGAAATTGCGACGGTCCATCAGCCGCTTGTATGCCTCAGCTTCATCGATGGGGTTGAGGTCTTCGCGCTGGATGTTTTCCAACAAGGCCAGTGTCTCCATGGCATCGTCGTCGAGGTCACGCACGGTGCACGGGAGCGCCAACAGCCCGGCGAACTGACCCGCGCGGTAGCGGCGTTCGCCGGCGGCAATCTGATAGCTCCCCTCGTCATCTGGCGCCTGGCGCACGAGCAGTGGCTGGAGCACGCCGACTTGCTTGATCGAGAGGGTCAATTCGCGTAGCTTATCCCCGTCGAACTCTTTGCGCGGTTGAAACGGGTTGGGAGCGAGCCTCGTTATGTCGATGAGCTGGGCACCCTCCAGGTCCTCGACGCCGGTGGGCTGCATGGCCTGGAAGAATGCCCCCACGCCGCGTTGTTGTGGGCGGCTAGCCATGGGCCACCGCCTCTCCCACCCTGACCAGGCCCCATGTGTGCATCAGGGTATCGGCGATCGCGCCATACGCCAGGGCGGTCTCGCTGCGCGCGGCGTAGGTGGTGATCGGTACGCCGGCGGCGGCAGCCTCTGACATCTTGATGCTGCGCTTGATTTCGCCGAGGATAGGAATCTGGCGGCCGATGGTTGCCCGGATCTCCTCGATAACCGTGCGCACATGCGTCGTGCGATTGTCGACCATGGTGAGGACGATGCCCGCGACCGTGAGGTGCGGGTTGAGCTTACCCTTGCGTATGCGCGCGATGGAGCCCAACAGCAGCTGTAGGCCGTGGGCCGCGAGGTATTCGGGGACGATAGGGACGATGACCTCCCGCGCGGCGGTGAGCGCGTTGACGACGAGCAGACCCAGACTGGGGGGACAGTCAATCAGCACGACGTCGTACGCGCCCTCTACTGAGGCGAGCAACTCGGAGAGCACGTACTCGCGACGGTTGGCGCTGATGAGTTCCATTTCGGCGGCGGCGAGGTCGATGCTCGACGGCAGGAGCGCTAGACCTGGGGCGACAGGCTGGATATAGTCGTCGAACGCGGGCGCCTCGTCGTGCTCCATGTAGTGCGCGATGGCCGCGTAGACGGTCGGTCGGTCGGCCTGGGCCGCTCCGATGGACGCGGTGAGAGACGCTTGTGGGTCCAGGTCCACCAGCAACACGCGCTGGCCGCGCTCGGCAAGGGCGGCGCCAAGGGCGAGGGTCGTGGAGGTCTTCGCGGTCCCTCCCTTCTGATTTGAGATGGCCACCACTCTACTCATGGTCTAACGCTCCTTATACATTCAGGCGCTTTCTCGTTCATTATGTCAACTATTCCCCATTAGCGCGCTATGTTTTGTCATCCACCCGCAGTGGCCCCTCGTCCGCGCCGCGCGCGTCGTGACCACTGCGGCGATCCCGCTTCTCTAGCTCGTCGCGTTGGCCCACTATCCGTGCTTGGTCGGCGT
>JAABUX010006349.1_pt1 | contig 14152 bp, 13 predicted proteins | sample 5561851 | NCBI WGS metagenome assembly JAABUX01 (sample SAMN10711883, study PRJNA513361) | rock metagenome | isolation source: Antarctica rocks | place: Antarctica: Victoria Land, Richard Nunatak red sandstone | collected 2016-01-03 | reverse complement strand
CCTGGAACGCCTCCGCGTGCCGGGTCCGAAACCGGCTGATCGCCACAAAGTCCGGGGCCTGCTGGGCAGTCAAGAACCCGAACGCGACGTTGTCGTGGCAGCGCCGCTCCAACGCTCGCGACGACGTGATCCCATGCGAGTAGCCGTAGATCAAGACCTTCACCATCAGCCGCGGGTCATACGGCGGACCCCCACGGACCTCGGTGTAGTCGTCGTAGATCGGGCCTAGGTCCAGCCCGTCCTCGACCAGGTCATTGACCCAGCGGGCCGGATGACCTGGACCCAGCCAGTCCCGGATGTCAGGCGCCAGCAGCATCGGCTGGTCCTGGTCGTACCTGCGGAACGTCTTATCCACCGGCCGTTTCGGCCGCCTCACGCCTGCAGCATCAGCCTCGACGTCAATCAGCACAAAATGTTCAGCGTCCCGCTGCTCCGACATGCCACATTCTCCCGCAACCCCAGGGCATCACCGGTTACCGACACGGGGTCCTAGCGCGGCGCTGGCCGCATCGATGCGGTTCAGCGCGAGGTCGAGATCGGTGACCCAGACGTTGCGCCCGTCCAGCACGCCGAGCGACAGCCGTGTCGGAGTGTCGCGGAGCACGGCGAGCGCCGGCTCGAGCTGCTCTGGCGCGCGGACAAGGTCCAGATGCACCTCGGCGGGGCGGAGGGCCAGGACCCGCTCGAGCGTCGCGGCCGTGTCCAGCCCCGCGAAGTAGGTGATCAGGCACAGCTGGAGGTTGGCCGTGGATGCCATCGCCGTCCACGCCGCCGCGAAGGCGTCAAGGTCGGAGGCGGTGCGGTCCAGCACCAGGCACGGCTCGTCGATCTGGACCTCTGCGGCGCCGGCGGCGGCCAGCTCGGCGAGCAACCTCTCGTAGACGGGCACGAGATCCTCGAGCGCGTCGAGCGGCCGCTCCAAACCCTTCGACAGCAGCAAGAAGCTCAACGGGCCCAGGACGACCGGGCGCGTCTCGATTCCCAGCGCGGCCGCCTCGCGCAGGGGGCCGGTCCAGTGCTCCGCGCGCAGCTCGAAGCGCTGCCCGCGTTGGAGCTCGGGCACGAGGTAGTGGTAGTTCGTGTCGAACCACTTCGTCATCTCCAACGGACGCTGCTGGGCCGTGCCGCGTGCTAGCCCGAAGTAGGCCCACAGATCGTCGCGATCGAGCTCGTCGAAGCGAGCCGGGATCGCGCCCAGCGCCCAGGCGGTGTCGAGCACGTGGTCGTACAGGCTGAAGTCCCCGGACGGGATCACGTCGATCCCCGCGGCTCGCGCGCGCTGCCAGCCAGCGCTTCGCAGCGCGCGTGCAGTCTCCGACAGCTCCTCGCGGCTGGTGCTCCCGGCCCAGAATGCCTCCAGGGCGGGCTTCAGCTCTCGGTTGGGTCCAATACGGGGAAGCCCCAGGACGGCGGTACGCACCATCGGATTCTGCTCCTCATCGAGTGGGGCCGGGACTACCCTCGCGTCTTCAGCCCGCCGCAAGCCTGACCGCTGCCACTCAGTCTCCCCCACCCACCGCTGAGACCTCGCCGGAGAAGCCGTGCTGGACCTGTCCCTGACCGCCGAGCAACAGGGCCAACTCGCCGAGTGGCACGCCTTCGCCGAGGAGGTCATACGCCCCGTTGCTGCCGAGCACGACCGCGACGAGTCCACGCCGATGGAGGTCCTCGAGGAGGCCTGGCGACGGGGCCTGTACAGCCTGGACTTCTGGGCCGCGGGGCTCGAGGACCCCACCGGTCTGCACTGGCTGCTCGCGAACGAGGAGCTGTTCTGGGGATGCGCCGGCATCGCGCTGCAGCTGACCGTCTCCGGTCTGGCGCTCGCCGGACTGTCCGCTGCCGGCACTCCCGAGCAGCTGATGCAGTGCGCCCCGGAATGCTTCGGCAGCCCAGGCGACATCAAGCTGGGTCGCTCGCGGTCACCGAACCGACCGGGGGGTCGGACGTCGCCTCGCTGACCACGACCGCCCGTCGCGACGGCTCCGGCTGGGTCCTCGACGGGCCCAAGATGTTCATCGGCAACGGTGGGATCGCCGACGTGCACGTTGTCGTGGCCGCCGTGGACCCTGACCTCGGGCATCGCGGACAGGCGTCCTTCGTCGTACCGAAGGGCACAGCCGGCCTGGTCCCGGTCCGCCGCCTGTCCAAGCTGGGCCTGCGGGCGGCCTATACCGGCGAGTTCCGGCTCGAGAGCTGTCGCATTCCTGCCGACCACCTGCTCGGCGGTCAAGACAAGCTCGACGAGCGACTCGACCCAGCAGGCCACGACGAGGACATCTCCGGGTCGACCACGCTGAAGGCGCTGGAGCGCTCCCGCCCCGTCGTCGCCGCTCAGGCCATCGGCGTCGCGCGCGCGGCCTATGAGTACGCCCTGGCGTATGCCTGCGAGCGCCGCACCTTCGGCCACCCGCTCCTCGAGCACCCACCCATCGCCGAGCTGCTCGCCGACATAGCCATGGAGATCGACGCCGCCGCTTGCTTGCGTGGCGGGCCGCCTGGATGGGCGCCACTGACCGCGACTACCAAGCCGCCGAGGGCTCGATGTCGAAGCTCAAGGCCTCCGAGATGGCGACGCGGTCACCGAAAAGGCCGTCCAGATCCTCGGCGGGCACGGCTACCTCGCCGACCATCCGGTGGAGAAGTGGTACCGGGATGCGAAGGTGTTCGACATCTACGAAGGCACCTCCCAGATCCAGCGGATGGTCATCGCCCGGTCGCTTCCGGAGGCAGAATCCCCGTTGCTTCTGCGCCGCGGTCACGGTCGAGTGCTGTTCGCGGCGGGCGCTGAGGAGGTGTTCACCGGCCGCAATCGGCATCCCGTCGTACGCGACGTGTCGGAGCTTGCAAGTCGACCACCGTCAGCGGAGGCTCTGGTGGGAGTGGCGGTGCGTCCGTGCCCTCATGAACGACGGCGGGCCTCGCTTCGAGAAGGTCTACCAGGACGGTCACGTGCAGTTCGTGGACTGTCGTACCGGCGAGGTGAGATGGAGGGACCCTGTTCCCGAGACCGAGAGGAAGGTCGCCGGTGGCTTCTGACCCGCTTCCTGAACGCTGCTGGGCACGGACCCTGGCCGGGCTCTCCTGCCGTCGCTGGGCGGCGGCAGCGAACGGCCGCTGCGCCTCCCACCGAGGACGGCTCTGGCTGGTCCCGCCTCCATGCCGGTAGACCAGGCCGCGTGGCATGGTGCGGAACAGACCGGTTCGAGCCGTCCCGACCCAGGAGCCCGCCGTGTCCGTGTCCGTGTCCGCTGACCTGTCCAAGTACCTCGACAAGGCCTATGAGGACAAGACGCTTGAGGAGGTCCTGGCGGCCCCGGTCAGCGCCCTGGCCGGGGTCACCGACGCTGACGGCGAGCTCCTGCAGAAGGCGTTCAACATCAAGACCGTCGGGGACCTGGGCAAGAACAAGTACTTCACCTGGGCACAGGCCCTGGTTTCGTTGAGTAGCTGACCCCCCATCAGCCCACCGCCCCGACCCACAGCACCGGTCAGGGCCTGAACACCCCACCCTCCGTGCCCAGGGTGGCAGCAGGGCGGTACTTGGGCCTCAGGTTGCCGAGTTCCGTGAGCTTGCAGCGCAAGGAGCCTTGGGTGGGCGGTGCCGGGTCACAGGGGCCGCTGCTGGGTGGCGGGTGGCCGGGGCTGTTGCCCGAGTTGCCGCCGCCGACCGGGCCGCCGCCGGCGGCGAGCTTGGAGGCAGTGGTCGCGTTGGTGGCCGCCCGGGTGGCGCCGTTGCGGCCGGACCTGCAGCGGGCGTTGGAGCGTGACCTGCAGCTGCTACCGCCAGGCGGAGGGGACGGCGGCCTGGAGTGGCTGGCTGGCGTGGCTGGGTCTCACCGGCGCCGGGTCCGGGTCCGTGCCGGCCGGTTGGCCCGGGCGGTCGGGGCGCCGCTGGTGCTGCGCCGGGCGGTGGGGATGCTGCCGGCGTTGCGGGCGCTGGATGACCAGGCCAGCGCCCGGCTGCTGGTGCTGGCTGGGCTCGGGGAAGGGCGGGCCTGCGCCCGGACCGTGCGGGCGTTGATGTTGCTGTTCGGGGTGCCGTTGCACCCGGCGCTACCGGCCGGGCCGGTGCCGGCGACGGTGGCCGGCGGCTGGGTGGGGTTGCTGCGGCAGGTGCGGTCGCGGGGGGTGGTGGTGCTGCGCCAGGACGTCGCGGCTGCGGGGGCGTGGTGGCTGGCCGAATCGGACGTCGCCGTCGTCGGTCGCCTGCTGGCCCAGGGCCGGGACGCGGCCTCGCAGATCGTGGGGCCGGTGCGCTGCCAGCTACAGGCCTGCGGGGCACTGCCGATCACGGAGCTGCTGCTCGGGCTGCGCCGGCTCGGGCCGGCCCGGCCGGTGTTGACCGGCCGGCAGCTGGCGTGTGGGTCAGCTGCCAGCCAGGGCTGCACATCCAGGGCGGCCTGGTGCACCAAACCTGGCCGGTGCGGCTGGCCCGGGCCCAGGCGGTGCTGCGCGGCTGCTTCACCGACCCAGTGGACAGCCAGCCTCGTGGGGTGCTGGTCGGCCGGCTGCAGGCGGCGGACTACACCGCGGGCAGCGCCGAGTACGAGTTGGTGGTCTGTCCGTGGCTGCGCCCGGCCGGCCGGGGCTGGTACCGCCTGGCCTGCGGCCAGGGCGACGACACAGCAGTGGCGCAGCAGGGGTAGACGACGTCTGGAGGATCACGTCCGGTCGGGTGCTTCGGGGTGGCTGCGCGGCCGTCTCGGCAGGCGGGCGCCACCACTGTCATGCGGGCGCCTGTCAGATGAGCACCGGCGCGCTCGGCGGCAACGCGGAGGCACCGTGGGTGCGACCGGGTGCTGCAGGGCCAGCCAGCCCAGGAACAGCGCGCACACCAGCAGCAACCCGCCGGTCACCGGGACGCCGGGCCGGTCCCAGCCGTGGTGGCGGCGGGCGTGCCAAAGCAGCAGTCACACCCCGACGCCCAGGTCACCGGCGGTCAGCAGCGGGAGCAGCACGGAAGGTCGTCCGGCTCGGTTCGACCGTTCCTATCCGAGCTTCACCCGCGACCTGCGCCGGCACCGGGCCCGGCCGCACTGCGAGCCCTGCAGCGCGAGTAACGGCCGTGACCACACGGTCATCGAGCACCCGCCGGGTGAGGAGATTCAGTGGGACTGGCTGGAGCTCCCGGACCCGCCCGCGCACTGGCACTGCGGTGACCTCGCGCATCTGCTGGTCGGGTCGCTGCCGTCCTCAGGCAAGTGGCGCGCGGTGTTGGCCGACATTGAGGACCAGCGGCACCTGATCGAGGCGTTGCACGCGGTCTCCGGCCGACTCGGGGGTGTCCCGAAGCAGTGGCGGTTCGACCGGATGGCGACCGTGGTCAGCCCGAACACCGGCCGGGTCGGCGCGTCATTCGCCGCCGTCGCCAAGCATTACGGCGTTCAGCTCAAGCTGTGTCCCGCTGCATTCACTTGCCGTAGTGCAGACATGCGGGACAATAACTGCGGAAAGCGACAGGGGCGCGCTCGCCGGAGCGCGCCGTCGAGCGCGAGTTCATCGCAGCGCGTCGCGCGCGACCGCGGCGTCTACGAGATCCTGTTCGTACCACGGCCCGGCTCCCCTCCACGGGGGCCGGGCCCGTCGCCGTGCCGGTCCTTCAGGGCCTCACTGGCCCCCGCTGTCCTCTGAGGGACGAGCAATGCCGCCCCCGCTCACGATCATGTTCTCGTCGCTGTCCTGGCTCGGCGGGGCCTCGGTCGAGTCGCTGCTGGGCGTTCCGAGAGTGCCGCCGCCACCCGAGCCTCCCCCCATGGCTGTGTCACCGTCGTCGGGGTCGGAATCTCTGGTCATGAGCTGCTCCTGTCGTCGGGTGCCGGGAGACTACCCCGCAGGTGGGTGGTCAGCCCCAGGCGAGCGCGATGGTCGGGTCCGACAGCAGCCGGCCGAACTCGGACAGGAACTGCGAGCCGAGCTGACCGTCGACGCACCGGTGGCCGAACGACAGCGCGAGCTGGGTCACCTGCCGCACGTAGACCTGCCCGTCACGGCGTCGGCCGGACCGCGCTGAAGCACAGGATCGCGCTCTCCCCGGGGTTGAGGATCGGCGTGCCGTTGTCCACGCCGAACGTCCCGACGTTGGTGATCGTGATCGTCCCCCGCGTCATCTGGGGTTAGCTGCGCGACACGCTCGGTGTTTCGCGCAGCGATCCCCTACTCAAAAGATCACGGTGTTGCCAGGACGGCGGACAGCTGGGGCCCGTCCCCGCCCGCTCAACCTGGGCACTTCGAGTCATTGACCAGGGCCGGGCCACGGGCGAGGCTGCCGACATGACGATTGTCCGGCTTGCGGCAGAAGAGCGGCTGGTGGCAGCGTTCGCCCGCTATGACGCGGTCTGGCCGGACGGCGAGCCGCTCGAGGTCGCGGCAGACCGGCTCGAGCTGTGCCGCGCGATGCTCGACCTCGACGAGACCCTGCCGGCCGAGGTGCTCGCGCAGATGGCTCGGGACGAAGCTGCGGTGGCTCGCGCCGCCGTCCTCGTCTGACGGAGGGCCAATCGGCTTAGCGCGACGGCAGTACGACGCGCAGCGCGCCCTTGCGGACCGTGACGGTGCACGGCAGCGTCGCCACCGGCTCGCCATCGGCGAAAACCCGGAACGGCCGGTCCGCGGCCAGCTCCACCGTTGTGGCGCGTCGCACCGACACCGCGGGCTCGTCGACATGCGTCCCCGTGAAGACCTTTGGCAGCGCGCGCAGGAAGGTACGTCGGCTCGTCGCCGACGTCCTGACGACGTCCAGCAGCCCGTCCTCGACCGAGGCGTCTGGCGCCAGACGCATGCCGCCGCCGTATCTCCCGGAGTTGGCGACCGCGACCGACCAGCCGGTCACTATGAGCGGCTCGCCGTCGACGCGGCAGATGAACGTCGCCGGCTTCCAGCTGGCCACCGTCGCCAGCGAGCCGTAGAGGTAGACCAGCTGACCCAGCGGCAGTCTGCTGGTGAGCACTCGCTCCTGCACGTCGCTGTCGAACCCGATGGAGGCGACGCCGACGAACGCTGTGCTGCCGGCGTAGCCGAGGTCCATCGGCCGCTCCTCACCCGTCGACAGCACCGCGCACGCCTCGACCGCGGCCAGCGGGATGCCGACGGCGCGGCAGAAGTCGTTGCCGCGGCCGCCGGGCAGCACGCCGAGGACGCCGCCGGTCGCGGCGACCGTGCCGGCTACGCGGCCCACGATGCCGTCGCCTCCCATGGCGACGACCACCCGCTGGTCAGCGACGGCGGCGGCGGTGAGCTCGTCGGCGTGCTCCAGCGAACGCGTCGGTGTGATGACCAGGTCGTGCCCCGCCGACCGAAGGGTCGCCTCGACCGCCGGCAGCAGCTTGCGCGCCCGCCCGCCGCCCGCGGATGGGTTGACGACCAGCTGAATCCTGCGCGCCACGCATCCTCCTAGGGGATGAGCTTGCCAGGGTTGAGGATCCCGGCCGGGTCGAGCACGGACTTCACGGCACGCAGGACGTCGACCCCGAGCGGTCCGATCTCGGCTGTCAACCACGGCAGGTGGTCCACGCCGACGGCGTGGTGGTGGGTGATGGTGGCACCAGTGGCGACGATCGCGTCAGAGGCGGCGCGCTTCGCCCGCTGCCACTGCGCGGCCGGTTCCGGGTCCTGCTTGCCGAACACGGTGAAGTAGAGCGACGCGCCGTGCGGGTAGAGGTGCGACACGTGGCACATCACCACCGCGCCCGGCAGGGCACCCAGAAGTGCCGTCCGCACCGCGGCGTGCGTGGTGATCAACGTCGACCAGCGCGCAGAGGTCTCGAGCGTCTCGACCAGCACGCCCTCGTCGAGGAGGTCGTCCCGTAGGTAGGGGCCGTCATAGCGGCCGGCCCGCCACTTCTCGCCGGCGCTCGTCCCGACCGCAAAGCCCCGATGCCGCCGTACGACGACGACCGCAGCCTTGCGTCTGGCACTCCACGCGCCGTCCCAGCCGAGCACCGCCATGCAGGTCGCGCCCCGCGCCCGCAGGGCGAGCCGCTGCACCCGCGACGTGCCGGCCAGCGCGAGCTGCACCCGGGTCTCGTCTCCGTCCGACAGCCGCGCGACGTCCGGGGCGATACGCATCTGCTCGAGTTCGCGCAGCGCCGAGACGCCGTCGGCCCAGCTCCGGAAGAAGAATGCCTCGTAGCGGCTCGAGATGGCGAGCGGGCGCACCTTCAGCGTCAGCTCGGTGATGATCCCCAGCGTTCCTTCCGAGCCCACGAGCAGCGCGCGCAGGTCCGGGCCGGCTGCGGACGCGGCACCGCGGCCCAGGCGCAGCTCGCCGGCCGGCGTCTGCACGACCAACGACACGACGAGCTCGTCGAAGCGGCCGTAGCCCGTCGACGCCTGGCCGGAGGAACGCGTCGCGGCGTAGCCGCCGAGGGAGGCGTACTCGTAGGACTGCGGGAAGTGCCCGAGCGTCAGGCTCTGCGCGTTGAGCAGCGCCTCCGCGGCCGGTCCGCGGGCTCCTGGCTCGAAAGTGGCGGTCAGCGCCTCCGAGTCCACCGACAGCAGCCGGTTGAGGCGTTGCAGGTCGACAGCGACGACAGCGCAGAAGCCGCCCCGCAGTGGCGCGACACCGCCGACGACGGAGGTGCCGCCGCCGAACGGCACCACCGCGATGCGCCGTTCGCTGCAGATCCGCAGCAGCTCGGCGACCTCGGCTGAGGAAGCCGGCACCAGCACCGCGTCGGGGGCGTCGACCACGCCGCTGCGCAGGCCCATCAGGTCGAGGTAGCTGCGTCCGGCCGCGTGCCGGATCCGGGTCGCGGGGTCGTCGGCGAGGCCGAAGGCGCCGAGGGCGGCGCGGTCGTTCCGGGACAGCCGGCCGGCCGGCAGGGTGATCGGCACCGGGAGGGAGATGCCGGTCGTGCCGATCTCGCGGTGCAGCCAGTCCCGGGCGTGCGATGGCAGCCCCGGCCGGCGCGACGGGTCGCCCCACCCGGACGGAGCCATGCCATCAGCTGCCATGGCGTACAGTGTGACACATGACGTCACAACGTCACACCGCCGACCCGGTACTGGCGGCCGCCCGCGCCTGCGTCATGGACGTCGGTCTGAAACGCACGACGCTCGCGGACGTCGCCCGCCGCGCCGGCGTTAGTCGGATGACCGTCTACCGGCAGTACGGCGACCTCCAGTCGATCGTCTCCGAGCTGCTGACGCGGGAGCTGGTCGCGCTGATCGACGAGGCTCGCGAGGCCGTCGCGCACCGGCCCACCGCGCGGGAGCGGCTGGTGGAAGCCGGCGTTCGAACGGTGGAGGAGCTGGTCCAGCATCCCCTCTACCGCCGAGTGCTGGACCTCGATCCAGAGCTCCTCCTGCCGCTGGTGGTCGACAGGTTCGGCTCGACTCAGAAGGCGGCCATCGCGCTGGTGGCCGCGCAGGTCGAGGAGGGGCAGCGCGACGGCAGCATCCGCGCTGTCGATCCGGCGCTCGCCGCCACCTGCCTGCAGCTGACGGCGCAGTCGTTCGTCTTCTCGGCGCGGGTGGTGGACGGGCAGCCGGTGGGCGCCGAGCTCCGGCACCTGCTCGACGCCTACCTCACGCCGTGAGCGGGCCGCACCTGACGCGGGAGCGGCGAGCGCGCGAGCTCGACGAGCTGACGTCAGCGACGTTTGACGTCCTCGTCGTGGGCGGCGGCGTCACCGGCTGCGGCGTGGCGCTGGACGCTGCCAGCCGCGGCCTCTCGGTGGCACTGGTGGAGAAGAACGACCTCGCTCACGGCACCTCCCGTTGGTCGTCCAAGCTCGTCCACGGCGGCCTGCGCTACCTGGCGACAGGCGACATCGGCCTCGCGCTGGAGAGCACCCGCGAGCGCGACGTCCTGCTCCGCCGTACCGCCCCTCATCTGGTCCGGCCGCTGCCCATGGTGGTGCCGCTCGGCGACGACATCGGGCCGATGGACGGTGTGCTGTTCGACGCCGGCCATCGCACCGGCGACGTCCTGCGGCTGCTGGCCGGCACCCCGCGATCGGCGCTGCCCAGGCCGCGCCGCATCGGCGTCGCCGAGACGGTGCGACTGACGCCTGCTGTCCGGCGCGCCGGGCTCCGCGGCGGGCTGCTCAACTGGGACGGCCAGCTCGAGGACGACGCGCGGCTGGTCGTGGCACTGGCGCGTACGGCGGCGTCGTACGGCGTCCGCATCCTGACCCGGACAACTGCGCTTGACGGCTTCGGTGCCATCCGGGACGAGCTCACGGGCGCGACCGCACAGGTCACCGCGCGCACGGTCGTCAACGCGACCGGCGTCTGGGCCGCGAGCCTCGCCCCCGAGACGCAACTGCGGCCGAGCAAGGGGGTGCACCTCGTCCTTCCGGCGGTGCTGCTGGGCAATCCGACCGCGTCGATGACCGTGGCGGTGCCTGGGGAGCGCAATCGCTACGTCTTTGCCCTACCGCACCCGGACGGGTTGGTCTACGTCGGGCTGACCGATGACGCTGTCGACGGTCCGCTGCCGGACGGGCCGAGCGCCGACGAGACCGAGATTGCCTTCCTGCTCGCCACGCTGTCGCGTGGGCTGGAGCGGCCGCTGTCGCGAGCGGACTGCGTTGGGTCGTTCGCCGGCCTGCGGCCGCTGCTCGCCGGCGTCGAGGGGCGGACCGCTGACCTGTCCCGCCGGCACGCGGTCGTGCACGGGGCCGACGGGCTGTGGACGGTGCTGGGCGGCAAGCTGACGACGTACCGGCGGATGGCGCAGGACGTCGTCGACCGGCTCACCGACGTGCCGTGCCGGACGACGTCGCTGCCCCTCGTCGGCGCGACCGGCCGTGTCACCAGCGACGTCCCCGACCGGCTGGTCCGGCGGTACGGCGGCGAAGCCGAGCAGGTCGCGGCGTTGGGCACGGAGCCGGTGGCGCCGGGTGTCCCCGTGCTCACCGGTGAGCTCGCCTGGGGCGTCGCCGCGGAGGGGGCGCTGACGGCGGAGGACCTGCTCGAGCGGCGTACGCGCCTCTCGTTGGTCGACGCGTGGCTCGAGGCGAGCCGATCCGCGGCCGAGACAGCGCTGGCTGTGGGCGTCTAGCTGCTAGGAGCGTGGGTCCGAAAGGGCGAACCGGCTGACGGCGGGCCCGGGGTGCGGCGGAGTGACGGCTGGGGATCCTGAGGCGGGCGCTCGTTGTCGGGACGGGTTTGCCGATCTGGGTCGTCTGGGTGCCGTGCTGGGGCCTCTGGCTGCCTGCCAGGGGTCTCAGGTGGCCGTTCGTAGGGTTCCCAGGCAGGTGACTCCGAGGTGTCGGTGGAGTTTGCGGATGTCGTGGCAGGTCGTGAGTAGGCCCCATTCGTCGCGGGCGTTGTCTAGGCCGCGGAGCAGGACGTTTGCCTTGCAGGGTGGCGATCTGGCCGAAGACCGGCTCGACGATGGCCTTGCGCCTGGCGTAGTCGGCCTTGCCCTTCTTGGCCCGGATCCGCCGTCCCGCGTGAGGTGAGCGGCGGGTCGTGACACACGAATGCCCTGCTGTGCAAAGAGAATGCAGCTTGCGACGGCTACAAACTCAACTCACAGAAGGGCATCCGCGGGATGCGAGTCCCGCCATGACGTCACTGCGGTGTTCGATGATCCCAACCTTGTGTCGTGCGCGGGCCTGGCGCCGGTGCTGAAGCTTGCCGAACGGGCCGGTCTGCAGGAGCTGGTCACCGAGCATGTTCGGATCGACAAGCCCGGTGCCGGGAACGCGGTCCTGAAGGTCCTGGCGCTGGTCGCGGGCTTGATCGCCGGGGCCGACTCGATCGAGGACATGGGCTTGCTGCGGCACGGCGCGATGCGCCGGCTGTTCACCGGCATCCGGGCGCCCTCGACGCTCGGGACGTTCCTGCGCACGTTGACCTTCGGCCATGTCCGGCAGCTCGACGCGGTGGCGTCTCGGTTGCTGATCAACCTGTGCCGGCGCGCGCCGCTGCTCGCGGGTGCCGACACGCTGGCCTACGTCGATGTCGATGACACCGTGAAGCCGACGTTCGGCTACGCCAAGCACGGCGCCGGCCGCGGCTACACCGGCGTCAAGGGCCTGAACGTGCTTCTCGCGACCCTCAGCACGCCGGGCAGTCGGCCGGTGATCGCCGCCGCTCGGCTCCGTAAGGGCTCTACCAACAGCGCGAAAGGCGCCCACCGGCTGGTCGCCGATGCCCTGGTCACCGCCAAGGCCTGTGGCGCCACCGGGACGTTGGTGCTGCGGGCGGACTCGGCGTTCTACCAGTCCGACGTGATCGCCGGGGTGCTGCGCGCCAAGGCCTGCTTCTCGATCACAGCCCGCCAACTTCCGCCAGTGCGCAAGGCGATCGCCGGCATCGCCGACACCTGGACGGCCATCAAGTACACCCACGCGGTCTGGGACGAGCAGGCCCAGGGGTGGATCAGCGACGCTGAGGTCGCCGAGATCACGTTCACCGCCTTCGGCTCCAAGGCCAAGGCCAAGCAGGTCACCGCCCGGCTGATCGTGCGTCGCGACCCCGACGCCAACCCGAACAACCAGAGTCCGCTCTTCACCGTCTACCGGTATCACGCGGTCTTCACCAACAGCCCCCTGCCGATGCTGGAGGCCGAGAAGGCCCACCGCGCACACGCGATCGTCGAGCAAGTCATCGCCGATCTGAAGAACGGACCCTTGGCGCACCTGCCCTGCCCTCAGGACGGTTCTGGGCCAACAGCGCCTGGCTGGTCTGCGCCGCGATGGCGTTCAACCTCACCCGCGCCGCCGGCACCTTGGCCTCGGCCTTCCATGCCAAAGCGACCACCGGCACGATCCGCGCGCAACTCATCACCGTCCCGGCGCGGCTGGCCCGCACGGCCCGACGCCTGACCCTGCACCTGCCCGAGCACTGGCCGTGGCAGACAGCGTGGGAGCAGTTGCTCAGTGGGTCGCTGCACGGCCCACCCCTACCGGCCTGACCCCCACCCGCCTCGTCCCCCGACAGGACACAACCCCAGGACAGCAAGTGGAAACGCCGGGCAGACCGGCCGCCCTGCCACGCCTGCGACACGACCGACAGCCAGCAACGCGGTCAGACGCCGCCGCGGCTGCCGAGCGGTGGATCCGGGCTAAGGCGGGGCTAAGGCCCCGTCAGTGCGCCCGGCCCGCCGGTCCAGGGCCTGGGGTAATGACATGTGCTTGTGGCTAGCATTACCGCATCGCCTTTAGTAGGTGTGGTCAGCCGCGTCGTCACGACAGCCCAAGTCCTGTCCCCCTCGGGATGAGAGTCTCGACCGCGAGCCGCCTCTGGCCCTGCGTCGTGCAGGTAGCGGTCTGTTGGCACTGGGGGTAGGACGGGTAGTGCGTGTACGGGGCGTTCCAGTAGTGGTGGGCCAGCCGTAAGCGACCCGTGAGGTCGACGAAGGCGGTCTCCCCGCCCGGTCCCAGGCGGGTGCTCGTACTTGCCAGCAGTGGAGTGGGGCTTCCTCGGCGACATGGTCCGGCCGGGCTCGAGCAGCGTGCGTATCCGATGGCGTAGTGGGACGACGCCCATTCGTTGCCGGAGTAGAACAGCCAGTAGCTGCCTGCCCAGCGGACCATGGAGGGGCTCTCGATGACGTTGCCCTGTCAGGGCAGAGCGGTGCGAAGGAGTTCCTTTGGGTTTGATCCGGTGGCCAAGTGTCCCGTGGCATCGAGCTTCTGGGACCACAGGCGGGTGGGCAGGTGACCGGGCACCCCTTCGCTCTTCCACGTGAGCCAAGCCTGCCCGGTGGCGGGGTCGACGAACGGCTGCGGGTCCAGAGAGCCGGCCGGGTCGAGGTCACATGACAGTGGGCGGGTGCTGTTGTCGGTGAAGGGGCCGAGGGCGGATGTTGCGGTTGCTACTGAGAGGCAGAACCGGGGCGGCGACGAGGCCGACGGGTGACGGATTCGCTGAGGATGTCCCAAGTCTCGTGGAACTTGGGTGGCGATCCGGGGTGAACTCTATGCGGCGGCTCCGACAGTTTCGTGGGTCTGGGCCGTTGTGTCTGGGTGGGCGTGGCGGTGCAGGGCGGCGACGAGCTGGGGCATCTGCTTGTAGCCCTTGATCCTGCGGAATGAGCGCTCGGCGTTGAGCATCCCGGCGGCGGTCCAACGCAGCACCATGTGGCCGTCGCGCCAGCGGGTGACGTTGCGGTTCGTCGTCCGGGCGATGCTGATCATGGACTCGACCGGGTTCGAGGTGACGAGGGTCTTGGCGAGCCGTCCGTCGATCCCGAGGC
>JAABUX010006347.1_pt1 | contig 14156 bp, 25 predicted proteins | sample 5561851 | NCBI WGS metagenome assembly JAABUX01 (sample SAMN10711883, study PRJNA513361) | rock metagenome | isolation source: Antarctica rocks | place: Antarctica: Victoria Land, Richard Nunatak red sandstone | collected 2016-01-03 | reverse complement strand
CCGTGCGAAGATCCGCGAGCGTGGCTTCACGGAGCGGCGCTCACACGGTGACGTCATCTTTCGGGGCATCGGCCTTCGCGACGAGCGGGAAGCGGGCGCAATATGAGCGCGCTTCGGGTGCTGAAGGGTGCTGCGGGTGCTGACGAGAGGCGTTTTTGTAAAAGTCGCTACGCGCGCGCGTGTGTGGAAGATTTACGCAAAACAGACTCCCACAGCACCCTAGCACCCGAAGCGCCACGAGCAGCCATCGTCGTCCCGCTCGAATTGCGGTATCGGGCAATCGCTGGCAGCTGTTCGAAGATTGAGCTCCACGCCGTTTGGTCCTCGCTCTTGCTCGGGCGAGTGCGTGATCTCGAACCTCACCTCGTGCCGATCGCGGTCGAGATCGAGGCGCTTCGTGACGAGCTGCGCGCCGCCAACGTCGTTCGAGATCGCGCCGATGCTCGCTGACCGCTCGTGCCGCCGCGTGCCAATGGCACGTCTCTGGCACGCATTCCGACGAGGCGGACGGCTGGCCGGTCTCGATCGCTTACTTACACCGTTGCGCGAGGGCCGTGTTGGTCCATCATCGCGCGGAGAGAGGCTTCCCCTACATGATCGATATGAGATTTCCGGCTTTTCCTTGGGCCGACGCCGCAAGGCGCTTCTGCCAGGAGTACGGTCCCGGAGTAGCTTGGAGCACCGTGGCGCGACGCTGGTACGTGCTGACGTCGATAGAGGGCGAGACGGATCTCGCTTGGGAGCCGAATGGCGGCTTCGTCATCGACATGCTCCCGACGGACGTTCGGCTTCGTGGGTTTTCGGAAGTCGGCCGGATCCTGCACATGGCTCGGATGTTGCTATCGCGCGACGGAGATCCGCAAGATTGGGCCCGCGAGTCGGGTGGCCGGTAGAAGCCAGCTGCGGATGCGCCGCCGATAAGCGCGAGTTATCGGCGGTACGTCGATGAGACTGCACGAGCGCTGCCAGGGCTCCGGCTGCAGTGAGCGGATACCGGAGGACCGGCAACTCTACTGCTCGGCTCGTTGCGCCCGGCGTGCACGGATGCAACGGTACCGAGTCGCGATCGAGCGCGAGCCATTCGCCGAAATGATCGAGGTCCTGGAGTACCAAGTCGAAGCGTTCGGGATCGAGACGTCGCCGGCGGTTGCTTGGATATTCGCTGACGACGACGCCCGCTTCGCGGACGCGAAGCGTCGCGGTCACACTGAGGCGCAGCGGCGTCGAGAGAAAACGCTTCGTCACGAGATCTCGAGAGATTATGGTGAAACATAGCGGCGAGGCTTGCAAAGCGTCTACAGCGCCTGAGACAATTGGAATAGAGGCCGCTGCGTTACTCCATTCGCAGGTGGCCTTTTCATTTTCCGGAGGGCGTGATGGCCGCAGTAACCGACCACACTCGATCGCTTCGGGATCGGCTCTTAGAAGCGAGTCGCGAAAGCCTCTCCGCATCGCTCGGCGTTTGCCGTACGATGCTCGACGGCCAGCTCGATCCACGAGCCGCGAAATCGTACACGCGCGCAATGACCGCGTTCGAACTGTCGGCGCGCGTCGCGCTTGAGGCCATCGACGAATTGGAAATCGTAGCCGCTACTGCCCCTGCCACACAAGAGGTCGTTTCCGTATGACTAATGCTCGCTCGTCCAAGCCCGCTAACGCTCCCGTCGCGCCGCCGAAACCGGTGAATCCGGACGTCGCAACGCTCGCGGATCTGTACGCTCCTAAGCCGTATTGGCACCATCCGGAAAGCGAGATTTTGCGCTCCCGGCTCAAATACAATGACGAGCAGAAAGTTCTGTTACAAGCCCGGCACGACGAGTTGATCGCTGAGCTCGTGGCCCATGAGGAAGACATCCGCGCGGCTTCGTTGCGCCAGGACTATAGCCAAGGCGTCGCTTACCGTGATCGATCGCAGAAGCTCGAACGAGACATCGGATTGGTGCGCTCGCATCTTGATCGCTTACGCCTGGCTCGCGAATCGACACTTCTCGAGCAGAAGTGGGCCGGCGAGTTGGAGCGCCGGGCGAACACCGTCCCAGTGGAGGCGTAGGCTTCTCTGTCGTGCCGATGCTGTCTCAGGGTCGCGATCGAAACCTATGCGCCGTCTGCCGGCACGGGGATCGCGCCGCTATCGATTTCGCCATTGCACGCGGGGCAAGCTCGCGAACGATCGAGACTCAGTATGAGATCGGGCGCATGACCGTCCAGCGGCACTCCGCAACGTGCCTCCCAGCGAAGGTCGCGGTCGCGAACGCTTTATCGAATTTCAGCGCGATGCCGCGCAGGAGCTTGTCGAGTGCGAACGCGCCACCGCCCAGCTACTGAAGTGCCCGGCCTCTCCGCTGCGCGAATGCGGCTCAGCTCCCGAATGGCGTCAAGGCGTCTGACGTCTCGCTCTCATTCATCGCACTGTATCGAGAGCGTGAACCAAGAGCCGAATGACTCCGGCTCGACGCGCCGAGCGCTACCAGAGTTTGGGCTTCGGCCGGCCATCAACTTCGAAGTGCGCAAGGATCCATACGCGCAGACGAGCGCGTTCGGCGGACACCATCGTCTCGATCAGGTGCTCGATCGCTTCCTGGGTTAGTGACTTCGGCGTCTCGTTCGACATCGAACACACGTTCGCTCGCTTGTCGAGATCGATCCTTCGCCCCCCTCCGAGTTCTGTCGCATATGGTTGAACGGGCGTTGAGACATATGCTACACTTGCGGAAATGCGGAAATTTGTCGCCTATTACCGGGTGTCGACCGATCGCCAGGGCAGATCTGGCCTCGGGCTCGAGGCACAGCGCGCCGCCGTCCAGGATCACGTCCGTACTGGTGGCGAGGTCATCGCCGAGTACACCGAGGTCGAGACTGGCAAGAAGGACTCGATTGAGAACCGCCCCGAGCTACAGCGCGCGCTCAGACACGCGAAGCGGTCGCGAGCAACGCTCGTCGTTGCGAAGTTCGATCGGCTCACGCGATCGGTAGCCGTCACGTCGATGCTTCACGTCGCGAACGTCGACTTTCAGTGCTGCGACAACCCGCACGCGAACCGGCTGACGATTCAGATCCTCGCCGCAGTGGCTGAGGACGAGGCGCGGCGGATCTCACAACGCACGAAGGACGCGCTTCGCGCCTATAAGGCGCGCGGGGGCCTCCTGGGCGCGTCGCGACCGGAGTGCCGGAACCTCACGTCCGATGGAGCCGCGCGCGGCCGTACGGCCTCGATCGCGACGCGCGCGGTGGGGAAGCGCGAAGCCTACGAGGACGTCACGGATCAGATGCGTGAGCTACGCAATACCGGCGGGACGCTGCGGGCGATTGCGGCCGCTTTGAACGCGCATGGTCAAACAACGCGGCGAGGCAGGCCGTGGGGTGCGTCGCAGGTGGCGCGAGTATTAGCATGCGCGAGCGGAGGCGGTGTTCAAAGTGAATCGTGATGAGCGCGACTACGAACTGAATCGGACGTTGATATTCGAAGAAGCGAAGGACGGTCGTATCTGGTCGAGATTCTCGGACATCCACGGGATCGTCGGCAATGGTGCGACGATCGACGAAGCGGGCGAATCGCTTTTCGTCAGCATCCGGTTGGCTTCCGAAGCTGGCGAGGGGATTCTTTAGATCAAGCCGCCGTTGCCGATCGGGGGCTAGTCGCTGAGATAGCCCGGCTCCAATGGCTCGCCATATGCTCGTTTTTCGTCCGACTCGCGTTCCCTCCGGAGTCCTCGGTCGGCGCTCGCTATTCGATCGGTTCGTCTCTCCGCAATGCTCGGTTCGCTTCTTTATCTGCGTCGGTTCGTCTCGTTTCGGGGTTCCGCTCCGCTTCGTCCGGAATCTTCGCGGAGACTTCGGTATTGGTGAAATAACGGAGGGCAGGTTAGTGTGTGCGCGGCACACGTTCGATTGACGAGGGCGTATGGATGACGAGGACCACGACCGCGACCACGGTTTCCAGCTCGGATCCGCGAACATCTTCGCAGATCTCGGCCTTGAAAACGCCGACGAGCTCCTGCTCAAGACTGATCTTGCCATTGCGGCTGTACTCGAGATCGAGCAGCGGGGATGGGACTCACGACAGGCCGCCGACCGGATGGGGCTCACTGAGCCCGAGGCAGGCTTGCTCATGAGACTCAAACTGAACTGTTTCTCTCAGGCCCGCTTACAGACAATCGTCCGGCGACTCGGCTTTGACGTGACTGTGCGCCTCGAGCGTCGGCGCGAGGGCGGAATCGGAACCCTATTCGTATCACGAGATTAAGGAGCGCTATGCCTCGGAAGCCACCTGTTCGTACGACGAAGAGCGTCCATCTGACGCTATCCGCGACGATCGCGGCGAAGCTCCGCGAGGCCGCGGCACGCCTCGGCCTCACCGCGTCTGAGTACGTCGCAGTGCTCGTCAACGGCCAGACGCCCATCGGTCGGCCCGGTGCGCAATGCAGGACGTCGCCCTTGCCGGCAATCGAATCGTGCGCGCGATTGGCGTACTCGAAACGCAACCCGACGTCCCCGAAGCGATTCGACTGCTGCGCGATGCGCAACGATCGGTCGCCGCTGAGCTCCGGAAGGCGCAACCAGAATATGAGGACGCCGTTGCCGAGCAGGTTGCCAACGACTCGTGGGGTGACGGATAGCAAGAAAGCCCGACATCAGCCGGGCTACTCTAGGCTCGGTCTACTTCTTCCGCCCGACAACAGCGAACTTGCGCTCAACGAGATCCGAGATCTCGGAGCGTCGAGTATACGTCTTCGGTCCAAAGGTCTGCTCAACGGCTAAGTGACTGGCAACGCTCCTGCGCGGTGCGTCCAGTTTTTTCGCGAATATGAATTTCGGCGACGAACTCGTCATCTTAGTCTCCTGCAAGCAGTATACCGCGTTTCTCGAGATACAGCCTTTGCACGGGGTTTGCTAGGTCCAAGATCATCGGCACTTCATGGGCGAATTCGAGCTCCATCAGCCTGATCAGCACCTGGCTACCGACGTCGTCGCCATCAAGGACGATGTCGACGACCTGGGGCGCCAAGACCGACTCGGTCGTCAAATCCTCTGCTTCAACGCCCGCCTTCTTGAGCAAGGCCAGCAGGCGCTCCCTTTGAACGATGCTCGATAAATCGAACCCAAATGTCGGCCACACGAATATGCCCATGGCTGTAGCCACGAGGGATATGGACCGAATGCCGACGCGATCATAGAATTGAATCGCGGACCGATAATGCGCCATGGCGATCCCCCGATCTCGATGGTCACCCTCGTCGTCGATTTCGATGATCTCGTGGATCGCTCGCGCCGCTTTCTGCTCGTAGACGATACGTCGCGAAAAGCGACCGATCGTCTGAACGCCGCTTTGAATGGTCCCTTCGATCGCGATTACTTCGCCGCGAAGCTCCGCGGTGGACGTCCACGTGTACCATCGGCCTTCAAACCAGCCGGACCCCGAGAACACTGCGACGACATCGTTTAGGGTCGTGTTCGGACCGATGAGCCTACACAGAACCTCCGAGTCTGTCATATCGTTCTGCCTAAGATACGGAAACCGTAAACGGTTCCCCGTGGTACCCGTTGCGTTACATGATAACATCGCTCCCATGCCACCGAAGCAAGGTCGCCTCGCGATTGCAATTGCGAACCAGAAGGGCGGCGTCGGAAAGAGCAATATCGCCGGCAACCTAGCGGCTGAGCTCGCCGCCGTTGGCCGGGATGTCTTGCTCATCGACTGCGATCCACAGGCAACGGCGACCACCTGGACGCTCGGACGCTACGCCGGACCTGGCACCGCCGAGATACTACTCGGAGACGCTAAGATCGCTGACGTCGCCGTCGACGCCCCGGAATTTGGCATCCAGGTCGTCGGATCGGTGCCAGAGGCCATGCGCGTCGCTGAGCGGAGTCTGGCAGCTCAGGTAGGTGCGGAGCGCGTCCTAGCTCGAGTGCTGCGATCGACGCCGACGAAGACCGTGATCTTCGATTGCCCACCGAGTATGGGCGTCCTGACGGCGGCCGCGCTAGTCGCCTCGACAGGGATCCTCATTCCAGTTGCCGCTGCTCCGGAAGCTCTCGACGGGCTGATGCAACTGCTCGCGAACCTTCGCCGGCTTCGTGAGGCCCTAGATCTCGAGCTCCCGATCATCGGGATCGTCCCCACACGCGTCGACGTACGGCTGCGGATCGCCCGCGAAGTCATCGAGGCGATCAAGTCGATCGCGCCGGGCGAAATTACGAGCACCTCGATTCGCGAGTCTGTCGCGCTCCGCGAGCTGTTCGGACACCGATTGCCGATTCGAGCGTATCGCTCCGATTCGACCGGAGCCAAAGACTATGCCGCCCTTGCCTCGGAGGTCCTACAGCGTGCCGACACCGTCTTCGCGTAAGAAAGCCAGCGCGCTCGGCAGCCTAGCCGACATCCTCCCAACGGCGCCGGCACCCGCAGGCAAGGGGTCCGCCTCAAAGAAAGCAACGCTACAAGCAACGCAACGGGATGCGGGAGCCGACGGAAAGATGCAAACGATATATCTACGTTCCAGCGATCTCGATCGAGCGACCGATCTCGAGTACCGGACAAAAAAGAGCCGAGTCGTCCCCGGGCGCATTGGCCTTTCGCTGATTCTGCGCGCCGGTCTCAAGCTGCTCGAAGAGCGGTTCGAGAAGAACGAGGTCGACGCGATCGCGCTCGTGGCCGACGTCGCGGCTGAGGGCAAAGACTAGGTCGCGCTTCTTCACGGCAGATTAGCCTGGAAGCCCCGTCCTTCAGGGCGGGGAGCATGTCAAGCTGCCCCAGGTTCAGCGACGATAAGCCGACCGACGACCATCTTTGACCGCAACATCGCTCGAACGCTCGATGCGTGCCACGCAGATCCACGATGAGGAACGACGCCACGTTCTGTCAGGGCCCGCCCGATCGCCCGGAACGAGACGCCAGCGCGATCGAGCCGGATCGCTTCATCGAGCGCGGCCTGCTCCTCTGGCACTGGCACGAGCGCCTTGCCGTCGCGACAGTAGCCGAACGGTGTCGGGCTGTATGCCTGCGACGTGGCGCGCTTCTGGCTGAGCGCGTCGGACGTGCGCTCTCCGATCGCCTCACGCTCCCACTGAGCAACAACGCCGAGCATATTTACCACCATGCGGCCGGCCGCGCTCGAAGTGTCGAGCGACTCGGAGACCGAAATCAGCGCCGCGTCGGCCTTCGCGAAGGTGTCGAGCAGATCGGCGAGATCGCGAGTCGAGCGAGTGATGCGGTCGAGCTTGAGGATTACGACCCGGCCGATCGTCCCAGACCGGACGCCTTCGAGGATTCGGGCGATTCCTGGCCTCTGGAGCGTCTTTGCGCTTTGGCCGGCATCTTGGACCGTTTCCGCGATTTCGAAGCCAAGAGCGAGCGCGTAGGCCCCAATACGCGCTTCCTGGGCGGCGAGCGAGACACCTGACGTCGCCTGCTCCTCGGTCGAGACCCGAACGTAGGCCACCGTCACGCCTGTTTCTTGATCTGCCTTCGAACGGCGGGGTCTCATCGTTGGTCGACTCGCTTTGCGGTGCGTACAGTAGCCGGATGGCCGTGCGGTTCCGGTCGGTTGTGTACGATTCTACGCCGCTCGCGCTCAAGTTGCAACGCGTTACACGACGCAACGGGTAACAGGTCGCGACCGCTCGTCATCGAAGTCTAAGATCGCGTACCATAGGCACGATCGGGAGGGCCTCATGAGCAACGTGATCGAGTTCCGTCGTCACAGCCGCGGAGCCGGCGGCGACCGCGTCGTCGCGCCCGCCGCGTCGTACCGCGAGATCATGGCAGCGATTCGCGGGCTGCGCCGCGTCCCGGGCTTCGCAAGCGACCCGGTGATCGCGGCGCAGCTGCAACGGCCGTACGAGCGACTCGTGCGACTTGCCGAGTCGACGGCGCCGTCACGCCGGATGTTCGAAAGCAACATGCGACAACTCGACCTCATCCGGGCGAGCTAGGCGGCTACGGCCGCGTTTTGATGCGCAAGGCGTTTCCGCCGAAACCGACGACAAGGCGGGAGCTCGCGGCCGCAATTCGGACCATCGCTATCATGAGGCGGCCCCGAACGGTTCGCCAGGAAGCGCGGCAGTACGAAGTCTTTCAGATGCACGTCGTCGGCCGTACTCGGCTTTCAACGGTCGCGCGGCAGCTCGGCATCTCGATGCACACCGCCTCATCGGATCTCTACCACGAGGGACGCCGACGAGCCGACGAGCTTGAGGGGACGTTCGTTCCGTATAGCCTCGCAAAGCCGGAGATCGTGGTGAAGAAGGCCGATCTCGCGGCGATGCTCGAGTCCTGGGGCACGATCAAAACGGCCTGACCACCCCCGCGCGCGGGCGCGTGCGGGTCATGCGCGCGATGCAGTTTGCCGCAATCCGGCCGGCCTTCGTCGCCCGTACGGAGATTCACCAAAGAGGCCAATTGCGTGCGGACCCGCACGCGGCGAGCGAAGCGAGCCGTAAGTGTTCCCTGGGTAGTTCCCATGGGTACGTTCCTGGGTTGTTCGAGATGGCCGGGGGCGTAGACGCCCGGGGAAGGGGGGCAGAGACGCCCTCTCCCCCCGGGCGCTGATGCCCTCCCTCAGGGGGCGCTGATGCCCTCCCCCCAGGCGCGGGCGCACCCGCATAGAGGGGGCACAGACGCCCTCCCTCGTAGGCTCGGCTCGCGAGCCGCTAGGAGGGTGTCTGTGCCCTCTAACCCGCGATCGCTAGATCGTCCGTAGCGCCGTACTCAACGTTTGCATCGCGAGCTACGTGCCACGTGAGATAAGCGACCATAGACCATGGCATCGCTTGCCTTGCAACCAGGACCATCGCCGACCCGATAAGCGTCTCGACATAAGTTTTTGGACTTATCGCCTCTTCGTCGGAACCTTGATGATTGGCGACAGTTGGCACGCCACGATGATATTTCGGCTCTAACGTTACCGTCGGCAGCGTGAGAGGCTTGCGCTCGACGCCGTCTTGGAGGTTATGAACGTTCATGCGATCGATCGCTGGCAGGCTTTCGCCACGCCGGAGCAATCTTGGATACAGCGTCACGCCGAAGTCTTCGTAGAGGCACTTGAAAATCGTGTAGAAGGTGGAGCCGAAGAAGCCACCCGGACCCGATTCAGTGGTCATTTTCTTTTCGGAGTATGATTCCGGCGAAGGCTGAAGCACATACAGAGACGTTCCGCCTTTTCCACAGCCTGGGAACGTCAACAAAGCGCCGCCAAGCTCGAGCGTTCGCAGCTCGCGCCTCACATCGCGTTCGTTGAGACCCGTATCCTCGGCCAGTTTCGCCAGCCTAGGCCATGCCTCGCGCTCCCCATTCGCGTAGGCACTCAGGGCGAGATACACTTTCCAGGCACGACCGGTATCGATGATCGGGATCCAAGCCGGATCGATACGTGCTTGCCGCTCGTGTTTGCTCAAATGCCGTTCCTCACGTGGAGGACCGACTTTGCGCCGCTCGAATCGACGACATCCGATCCTCCGAGTAATCGGTGATCCCAAGCCTCGAGCCGCGATGATCTTGCTGGGCCAACGCGTACCGAGGTGCCGAGAACGACCGGAAGCTGCTGGTAGGGCCGCATCGCGGTTACGCAATCCGCGGCTTTTCCACGTCTGACAGACGTTCGGCATTTCAACGCCGCGCCCTCGATAGTCCCGGGCTTCAGGAGCGTTCGCGACGCGGCCTAGGCGCCATACGTTCACCGTTGCATGGTATAATGCAACGGAATACGGGAGGCGACCGTGAAGTTCAACTCGATTGAGGCGGAATACCGCGACATCAGCGACGGCCTCAGCTCCTCGGCGATCGTCCAGCTATGGGACGCAGTGCTCTTCAATCGAGCACCATCGCTCGATCTGCTGAAACGCACCGGCCACCTTCGTCAGCTACGAGAGCGGCTCGCCTTCGAGCGAGCGGCCGCGAACACCGCAGCGTGACGAGTCCCATGGATCTCCATGAATTCGTCGCGGATCACATGGGGCAACAGGCAGCCGCGGCGGTAGATCCACCGGCTTTGTTGAGACTTCGCACTGACCCGAAGGGACTTCTGATGGACGAGAATACAAGGGACGAGGCGAGTTCGTTTTCCGATCTTGCCGGCAAACGGACGAAGCTCTCGGCGAAAGCCTTCGAACTCGCCCGGGCGAACCTGGAGACGATGAGGCTCGAGACCACCGCGATGGCTCTCGACGGCATTTGGCAAACCGCTGCGGAGATCTCGGGCATCCCTCTCGTCACCGTATTCGTGAAGCCATCAGCAAGCGTCACTGAATCGATGGATGGTGACGACAATGGAGATGAAGATGCCGACGAAGTCTGCCTCCCCTTCGTGCTCGAATCGCTGCGGCGTCAGGATCTGCGCGCACTTCTCGTGACAATCCACGAACAGATCGAAGCCAAAAACTGGCGACGCGTCTGGACCTTATGTCGCGACGCGTTCGGACTACGTGGCGATGGGACTCATGCCTAGCAACGTCGTTCCGTTCGGCCGGTCGACTGGACCACGAACCGCCGCCGGCAAACGACGATCGTCCCTCAACGCTCTGAAGAGCGGGCTTTACAGCTCGACCACGGTGATCCGGCACGTCGAGAGCCAGGACGAATACAATTCGTTCGCACGTGGAATCGTCGCAGATCTCGACGCTTCATCCCCGCTAGAAATGGCTCTCGCAGAGCGACTTTGCTCGGCACTTTGGCGCGGCCGTCGGCTTCGGCGATACGAGACCGCGCGGCTTTCCGCAGCCGCTGATCGCGCACGAATCGTTGAGGAAACCTCGGAACGATACGAAGGTCGAGCCGAAGAGCTAACCCGACAAGCTACTGCTGTAGCAGCGCTACTGTTCAAGCCTGCGGTAGACAGTCACCAACTGAAAGAAGCTGCCGACGGCTTTTCAATGCTCTTCGAAGGCGTGCCAGAGACCCACGAAGCCATCTACCGTCTCACCGATCGCCTCGACGAACTCGCCGCGTCCTCAACCATGGTGAAAAAGAAGTCCGTCGCCACAGCATTGGGCTTGTGCGCTCGGTCGATGCCTATTGAGTGCTGCGGTCGAACCGCTACCAGTTTCGTCTCTGATACTGCGTCGATGATGCGAGCTGCCGCCGCAAAGATACGCGCTACGAGTGTCAGCACGAAATCAAAGAGCGAGGAACAATCGACGGACGCTCTTATGTTGAGCTACGGCGAATCGAAACGGCTCGAAGATGCCGAACGCCGGATCGATCGCCAGGTATCATCCGCACTAGCTGATATTGAGCGAGCTCGAGGATTGAGCAATTCCGATCGCAAAGCGCCGGGAGCTCAACGCGTAGGCTTCGATGGGACCTTCGGAGTCCCGAGTACGGAAGCAAGGGAGTGACCGAGTAGGCGCAACCCCCCCACCCCCTTCAACGAGTTGAAAAGGATGAGGGGGTCGCACATACGATCTTGACCCCCATCGCCGTCGTTGACGTCGCTTCGGTCGTTCGGTCGCCCGTTGCGCTCATCGGAGAGAAATAACCCCAAAACTAGACCGAATCGTCGCACAACGGGAAGCGCCCGCGTCCTTACCAGGTCCGCGGTTTTCTTTGATCGGGAAACATAGCTGAGTCTGCCTCGACGGGCGCGCTCAACCTGGCTTCAAACGCCGGGAGGCTTTCCTGGAACGCCTTGGTTTACGTTCCACCCGCCCCGGCGAGGCTTTCGCCTCCGCCCTACTGCTTGTCGACGAAGAACGGTCGTTCGCAGAAGACTGTCGGATCTTCTTGTGACGAGCCTGACCGGGATTTTGCCGGGTGGGCGATTCCGTTCGTTTCGACGATCCTCGCACACGCAAATTCCGAGATCTGGACAGGTGAGGGGGGGCATAAGTGCCCTCGATGTGCGCGATTGCCGACGTTGCCCTCGTGGATTCGGACACCCGCGGGGGGGCAGTGAGTGAATTGCTTCTAACTCGAAGTCAAAATACGGTCACCCGAGGGGGGGCAAGGCTGCGATTTCAGAGCGGAGCTGATCTCGATCGTTGGCAACTCGAATTCGCACTCTGGAAGCGAGCCAGATGTTGCGCCAGCCCTTTCCGGTATCGGGTGGGTCGCCACCGATATATTCGTAGCTCTCGATGATACCATCGTCGCGCAGCTTGCCGAGCGCGTCATCGAATGCTTCCCTTGACCGCTTCGGCTGTGTTTCCGGGATGCTGATGTGAGCCGCGCGTAGCAGATCCTCGACGGTTGTGACGTCTTGCCGGAACGGTACGAAGCTCAGGTAGAACGTGATCCGCATGGCCATTCGGCCGGAACGCTCTTGCGTATTGTAGCCGAGCACTTTCTTGAAAATTAGGCTGGCGTGCGCCGCGTTGCCCCAATAACTTTCGATCCAGCTGCCAGGCCGGAATCGGAATGCGTATGGTACGCTGTCGAGTGGCACGTCATCGAACATCATCGGGATCGGCGCGCCGGTGCTGTCCGCTTCGGTCTCGATCGAGAGCTCGATCAGGCGCGAGTACACGTTGACCGTCTTCGTGCGACGCGTTTTCCCGCGCGGCGCGACCTTCTCGAGCACGCGGACCCAGATCGCGTTGAGATGGAGGATCCGTGTACCCTCCTCGCGCTTTTGCTCGGCCTTGAAGTCGCGCTTCTTGCGCACGAGCTCGCGGAAGTCGAGCAGCTCGTTGACGTGAACGCGCGCTGCCTGGGGAACCGCTAGTCCCTCGTTCTCGGCGATCCAACGAGCCATGAGGTACACGAACGTCTGAGCGTGCTCGTCGGAGAGCTTGAGGACTGTCTCGGCCGCTGCAAGCTGCTGCTCGCGCGAAAGCGCCGCCGTCCGTGGGTCACCGATCGTAACGTGCGTCCCCGCCGGATCGCCGTGCATTGGCGGCCGGGGCGTCCGAAGGTTCTGCCAGGCGCGTTCCTTATCGTCGGCAATGAGCGACTCGATGGCGACTTGCGTCGGCGTCACCCTGAGGAACGGCATCACTTTCGCGCCGCTGACGAGCGATTGCGACGTATATCGCAGCCGCCGGCGGTCGGCGGGCGCCTTGTTGAACCAGGCGTAGAACGCAGACGTAAATTCCCGATACGACTTGCGGGTCTCAGGGGGCGTAGAATCCCCTGAGACTATGATTCCGGCCGTGAGATAGAAATCACCGTACGCCTGCAACATCGCATCGAAGCGATCACGCAGCGCTTTGGGCATCTCGTCCCGATGCACAGGTTCAAATCCGATTTGAGCCGGGCTCGAACCAAGGATAGCCTCGCGCATGGCGTGATTGACGCCGGATGCTGGAGGCGCCTTATCAATTACGATCGGTCCAGGTTGAGGCGGTTGCGGTAACTGCTCGATCGCGATCGGAACCGTTGCGCGTAGATCCGTCGCCGTCATATTCGCCACGAGCTCTTCATCGGTGAAGACCGGGATGAACCCCGAGAGGGCGGCGACGAGCGGACCGCTGTACGTTGCCATTTCCGTCACGACCCAGCCGAAGGCTCGGCGGAAGGTCTCGTCACCCCGTCGGAACGGTTCCTCGACTGCGGCTGGCCAGCGTGTGATCGTCGCTCGGTCCGGCGACGCAGCAATGATCTCGTCGAGCTCGCGCGCCACCGCGACCATGTCGGCGTTCAGGAGCTTCCCGACCTCGACGCCTTCACGGTGATGTGCCGCGAGCACAGCTTCGCGCTCGTCGGGCCATAGCGCGAAGTATCGCTCCGCGGCCGCGCGAGCCTGACGTTCGAAGCTGGCGCGATCGTCGTGCGTTATTGTCTGCGCTGCTTCGGTCTCACCGCGTTTGGGCTGATCGTCCGACGCCATGATACGAGTCCTAATCCGTAGCCAGCAGCCGGATTCCCCGCTCAGGCTCATCCGACGATGCTCGGTAGCGGCCGATGCCAGTTAACAATGACCCGTTGCATACAACGGGTAAAGTGTATACGATAATGGCCTACCACACAAGCGAGCCCGGCGGTGCTGGAAACATCGCCGGGCTCTTGAGGAGACCGAGACTATGCCTTCGACCGCCCCCGAATCATCGTACACGGTCAGCGCACCCTTCGCATTGGAAGCTGTCGAGGTGCTCTTGCATCGTGCCCTCTCGGCGACTACGCGCTCCACGCCGACGTCAGCCTGTTCCTTGCCCGGCGCGAGCATGGCGCGACGCCGGAGCTGGCGCGGCTAAAAGGCGTGCGACTTGTCGCGGCGAGCGAG
>JAABUX010006345.1_pt1 | contig 14161 bp, 11 predicted proteins | sample 5561851 | NCBI WGS metagenome assembly JAABUX01 (sample SAMN10711883, study PRJNA513361) | rock metagenome | isolation source: Antarctica rocks | place: Antarctica: Victoria Land, Richard Nunatak red sandstone | collected 2016-01-03 | reverse complement strand
TTGGGAATAAGGAGAGTGTGGCTGTGGCTGTGGGGTTGGGTGGGAGGGAGGGGTGGGAGGTTAGATGGGTGAGTGTGGAGTTGGGGAGGGTGGAGGGAGTTGTGGGGAGGTTTGAAAGGGGGGAAGGTGAGGGGAGGCCGTTCTAGGGGATCGGTTGGGTGTATATGACTATAGATGAAGTTGTAGGAAGGTTTGTTGATGTTGATGAAACTTTCAATATCTGATGATTTCGATTACCTCCTAAAGCTCGGAGTCTATGGCTAGATGAGGGTCTCGTAGGATATCGAAAGCCAACGGACCGTCAAACGGCCATCAGATGCATCATGCGCCCAACAAGATGAAATGCCCCCTGTCGAGCAAGCCGTCGCAAAATACCAAAATGCAAGGGTATAATAAGTGACAATAGGAAAAGTGCAAGTACAAGTGGCCTTCTTTCATAGCCGGTCTCGCTGAGAAACGGACTTTTTCCGCCCAAAGATCGTCCTCGTCCTCGATTTATCGCGTGGTTTCTTTTCCGGCGTAGTCTGATGCTTTCCACCACGCGCCTGGCGTTCGTTGCTGTTGGTGGTATCGTCTGCATACTTGGGCTTATAGATCCTACCGCCATGTCAATACTCAATGCACAGAGTTCAGTGCTGCCAATGACGTGGAACTCACCAGCTATTGCCGACCATGCTCATACCCTTCGCCTCTGCCATCCGGTAGTATTTGGCGGCCTTTTTCAGATCCTTCTTGCAACCTTGGCCTTGAGCATAGCAGAAGCCGGCCTCGGCCATGGCATCAGCGTCACCCCAGTTGGCAGCAATTTCGAAGCAACGCAACGCTAGCGCTCTGTCCTGCTCTATGCCCCACCCATTTGTATGGCTAACACCAAGCTCGTAGATGCTCAATGCAAATTGCGCACGTTTTGTTTTTCGCTCCATCACATCAGCTGGCTTGCCTTGTCCATCTTCGTCTACAGCGATTTCTAATTGGGCACAATCTGCGGCCTTGCGAAGCCACTGAACACCCTCTTGCTGGTTGGCACGCATTCCCCAGCCATGTCGGCAAGCCAGAGCATATAGCAGCATCGCAGTTGGCAAGTTCTGCCGTGCTGCAATGCGTAGGTGATAGGTAGATTCTCTTGCAGCACCACGCTCGTGAAGGTCAATACCTTTCGCCAAATGATCTTCTGCAGTGAGCTCCACGGAAGGCGCTGGCGCACGCGAGCGAGTGCGCGGCTTGATAGTGCTAGCAGATCGTGTCGATGCGGAGTACTCTGAAATAGATCGGACGTCATTTTGGACCGGTGTCGGTGGCGGTCGACCCTGGATAGGCTGGGTTTGGTCCACAGACGCACGCGGAGATCCCTTCAAAGCTTGGCGGTCCTGTTCGGTAGATGGGCGTGGAGAAGCTCGTTGAGATTGTTCATATGAGGGACGAGGCGAGCCACTCAGAACCAACTCATACGAAGGGCGGGGCGAAGAGTACCTTCTTTGCTCCGTTGAAAGCCGTGGTGGAGACCGGTGAAGCTCATGGCTTGGTTTGGGTGAGCGCTGAGGTGAACGACTAGGAGTCATGGGTCGATTCGCAAGGGGTGTCGTGGGTTGGACGTTAGTCTTAATAGCGGGTCGATCCCCTTCAAATAAGGGCATCTGCTGATTTCCCAGAACGTGAGAATCGCGTTCGAGCATTCTGCCACGGGGCAGTGAGAATTTTGCGTATATGTAAGAGGGTGCAGGTATTGGTGCGTCGAGGCCATCTTTCGCGTCGTGGTAGTGCTCGCCATCTATACTGACTGGTGTTTGTACGTGGTCATCCATGCACAAGATACGCCGGCTATCAGATGATGACTGTCGTGACGCGGAGCGGAAAGGGGGCCTTACGGCCTCCATGGAGGGGCGGTCATCAAAAGAAGGCCTACTATCGAAAGAGGGCTGCCTCGAGCCCATGTCCAATTGTTGACTCTGTCTGCTGAGAGGCCTTGAGAAATTGAATAGAGTGCGAACCTGTCGCGAGCCACCAATTGAGTATTCCGAGCTGAGAGACGGAGATCGACCATGAGTATGAGCGAAGGGCGAGAAAGGAGAATGTGACATTGACACGCCGCTGCTCGAGGAGAGCTTTCTGTGCCCTGAGAACCCAGATCCACCAGTGGAAGCGCTTAGTTCGTCGTCCGAGCTGTCTTGTGGTATGGACCTGATGCTGGCAGCGTGCCGGATATGAGGCGACATTGGAGGGGCGAGCGAGCCGTTGTAACTTTTCGTAGACGTGGATCCAATCGACATTTCACGCCGTGGTTCGTTATGCTGCTGGAAAGTGTCAAAACCGCGTGGTGGATAGGGCCCAGTAAGCTGGTCGGCTAGCTCTGTTCTCATTTGGGCAGGGGCCACCGGCTCTGACAATTTTGATCTTGGTACTCCAAAATAGTCGTTTGAACGCAGTACAGGTGAATGGAATTCTGCAGGTGTCACAAACGGGAGGTCTGGCGAAGATCCGGTAAAGCTTTCAGGTTCACCATCATCCACTGGTGGTATGTTACTCATACGAGGGTAAAAGGATTTGGGTCGGAACGCTGGCTCCTCCACCTCTGGTATTGTCCCGGATGCATCCTCGTCCCTGTCTCTTGGGCTCGGCCTTGAAGAATCGGTCTGTATCTCGGCTGATCTTGACCTATCATACATGGACTTTTGGATCGTAATGGGATCTCCGGTTGTCAGTGGAGGTAGCCGACTGACACGTCTGCCGCTCCTCTTGCTATCATCCAGCTGCTTAGCCAGTAAGCGACTTTGCATAGCAAACATGTCGAGCGGCGACATGGCCGGTGGAACATCGCCAGCGAGGTGCTGCATCCTCGGAGATGGGAACGGGTGGGGGCGTGGTGATTGAGTGCCGGACAACATTGTTTCTTGCGATCTTGACCTCAGGTCGATGAAGGTCGGACGTGTCGACATGGTGGCAGAAGTCGAGCTTGTTACCTATGCTGAATCATCCGATACAGGAATAGGCCAAGTCGCAGTAGGATGATTTGCGGCTCAGTGTATTGGAGGCGCAGTACAGGAAGCGCAGTGTGGGCCAGCGGATGCGGAGGAATTGACCGCTTCCCTTCTCATTGAGAAAATCGATTTCTCATTCTATGAGCCTCTATGTACAGTCGTAAAGTCCGAGTCCAGCTGTCCTCGATACTCTGATGGGATGTATGTTGCGAGCCCGTCATCACAATGTGAAACGATTCGAAGGGCAGGAGAACGGTTTCAGGGTGGACTCGCGACTTAAGAGGATGTCAAGGATGCAGCCATCGAGGCGGCGTCGGGTAAAGATGCAGTAAACAGTCGTATACGTTTGAATGGTAAAAGGTGCAACAATGAGATGATCAATGAATGACTGATGAGTGTGGTGAGGCGATGAGAGCTCTGAGGATGGTGAGAGGGTGCCACTGAGATTTGGGATCTCTGAGGGGGGAAGACGGTTGCAAGGGCTTCAGACCTGTCGGCAACCTTCCAGCGCCTCTCAGCCAAAAATAGGATCAGGGGTCAACATCAAGAACGCCTGCGACGCCCAGACGACCATCCCCACACAGTCTAATTTTCCGTCCTAATGCAACGTCTTGACCAATCACAATGACCGTGGAGAATTAAAATCTACGAGAAATTAGGGCCGGCAGATTATGGTATGCGTGGAATTCATGTATCGATTCTAGGATTCTAGCTGCACGTTGATCTCGTTTAGTCTTGCTACCTTTTCTCTCCCGGTGTCTTGCAAAACCTAGAGCATCCCACTGGTAGGCTGTGCGACTTCAGCTTGAGTTCAAGTTATGAAGCCAGGTTGCCACTTTATACCCCTCCAGCCTTTTCGCCTTTTCAAGCGTACCCAGCAGCAAGCCTCGCATAACTCTCTTCCAGAGGTGTCCCTCATAGCAGACACTTCACACGGAGTCGTCGTAAGTCACGGGCAGTCATCTATGGCAGACAGGATCCATTAGCAAGTATCCCACCATTCGGAAATATTGCGGGTCATCAACATCAACATGCGAGCAAGACATCAGAAGTCCATTTCAATACATCGAAGAATGGCTTCTTCTAACATAAGAGGTACCAGAAAAATGTATAGTTATTATATCATCATGTGAAAGCTCAATATTATATCATCCGGGGACTGTGAAGACATACCAGCGTAGCAGCGTCAATTGGGGCTTTGGTGCACCAATGTTTGCCCCAAACCCCATCACGACAAGCTCTTGGTGAGACGAACGATTACTCTATCAGCCGGCAGCTGACACCGTAGATTACAGAGTATGTCCGTACTGGTTTGATGTCAAACAACCCGAGTATGTTCCCTCGAGTTAGAGAATTTTGTCCCTCGGTATTAGAGTCCTCGCTTGCTTAGCGTGATTGATCTTAGCGCACTGTGAATTGTACCTACCACCATCTTCAGGAATTACTCAATCTCCACTGATCACAGTCAAGTCGTAGCCATGGGCAGACTTCACAGCAATGGAAAAGGCATATCGGCCAGCGCAATCCCCTACTCGCGGACTCCCCCAGCTTGGCTCAAAACAACCCCAGACCAGGTCAGTATATATCCTATTGAAATCGACTCACATGAAAGCTATCAATTTTCTTGAATCAACATGCGGAAATGCTGATTCTCTCACTTCTCACAGGTTGTTGACCAGATCGTACGTGATTTCATAGTCTCGCTCCTACGGAAAGGTTGCTTATCGTCTTAGTGTAAACTGGCCAAGAAAGGAGCTACCCCATCTCAAATTGGCGTGTATGAAAGAGATAACATGGCATATCGGGAGCTGCTGACGCAGCTATGACATAGTGTCTTAAGAGACTCCCACGGTATCGCTCAAGTCAAGGTCGTTACTGGTGAGATTCCTGTTCACGCTGCGACATAACAGCATGCTGACTTGGGATACAGGCAATAAGATTCTTCGCATCCTCAAGTCCAGCGGTATGACATCTCATCCTTGAGAACCTACAAGCCTTCGCCGATGGCGAAGATTGCATTGCATACTTTCCGACACTGCCTCTACTTGGTTATCAAGGCTGATAGAGTGATTTTCGTGTGCAGGCCTGGCCCCAGAGGTGCAGTTCTCTATTTGTATTTGCATGTCACTTTGTTAATGAACATAAAGATTCCTGAGGACCTTTACATGCTTATCAAGAAAGCCGTCGCCGTGCGCAAGCATCTCGAGCGCAACCGCAAGGATAAAGACTCGAAGTTCCGCCTCATCCTCATCGAATCCCGCATCCACCGATTATCACGTTACTACAAATCGGTCGGCGTCCTACCACCAACATGGAGATATGAGAGTGCGACTGCCAGCACGTTGGTGTCATAAGCTAGTGATCAGGAGTGTGGGATATGGGGTAGATATGTGCTAGAAGATGAGCGACAGCATGGGAAGTTGAGTAGAATGTCTTCGAGGGCATCGATTTCATAGTTGCTAGTAGATAAATCAACTCAAAGACCGTCAAACAGTTGAATTGATTCGTCGTGACTCTTGATTGTGTATATCAATGGAATGATATGCAGCATCTCGACAGAAGATGTCCGTGGGTATCAACAAGACTAATTCGCCAGTAACCCCTTCGCTATGCAAATTGAATCACGCCTTTCGCCGTCAAGCGGTGCCCTCCAGCTCCTTACTTTTCTGCAGCAGGAATTCACCCAACACGCGTAAAGGTTCTTCAGGTCTAACAAATAGTATCAGTATCTAAGCGTAGGCCCATTCATTCAAATGCACATACCGATCAGCGGCCAGCCTCTTCATCCCCTCCAGCAGCACTCCTGTGACTTTCTCATTGAGATATCTCCTCGCCGGAGCTCCGTGGGCGGCCGCTTTCGAAGGCATAGGCCCCGCTGCCTCAACGACACCGTTTACATGTCGGCTGGGGGTCGCGGTCCGTTGTTGCAATGCAGAACTGGGGGGCACGGTGGATTGTTGATTTGTGACCATGGGCTGGAAAAGTGAAGCTTGATTAGCATGCATTATGGTAGGTATTCAAGACAGTGACATTCACAGCAATTCCTGCCATCTCCGTGTCCACATGCTCCCCTGTCTGCGATGGCATGTGAGGTCGTGGCAGAAGCTCATGGGGGGTGTTTGGCAGTAGTGGGGGATCGAGCTCAGGCTTAGGCGCGTGGATATTGTCAATAGGTGGGACAGTCATGTCTGTATCAGGCATGTCTGCCATCATATCATTGGAAATATCTTCCGCCATGTTGAAGGGACTTGCAGAGCCTCTTATAAGTGACAGCTAAAATCGCATAATGGATCGCAGACTAAGTGTAGAGCTTGAAGAAATCTAGCGCAGCGCGTCCCGCGGAGAGTTTGACGCGCCGCCGTCGATCAAGAGATCTCTGAGTGGAGGGGCGATATTTGACGAGCATTTTATGTCATGGTTTTACAGACACAGAGTCCTGCATCGCACAATCAGATGCTTGGACAGCGCATAAGGCATCCCTCGTCTACAAAATACAATGAGGAGTTCGAAACCCCTACCGCAAAGCGGTTGAAGAGACTCGACAGCACCGACAGCTCGATCTCTCGCAGAGATGACTCGGAAGCCGAGGAAGAAGATGCGCAGATCCCGACTCCCCAAGGACCGTCCAGATGTACGGCTCGAGAGATACCAGACTCCGAAGCGGAAAGCGACGACGGTGACGATTTAGTTGCAGGAACAAGCCGCAAGACAGACTTGGAGAGTGCTCTCCCTCCGGTGAGGACTGACAAGGAGGCGATTGCTGAGTATGAGGCTACAAGAGCTGCGGAAGCCGTTGATCTTGACTTGCAGGAAAGATTGGGTCAAAGGAAATGGGTGCAGGGGAAGAGCTCCATCTACGTAGATGCATTCAATCTGGCTTTGGAAACCGTGCTCGAGGACGAATCGCATCTCTTCGATGAAGCAGAAATGGCTGTGTTCGACCAATGGAGAGGGTTAAGCTATGAGGGACAGTATCTGTAGGTGAGGCTGAACGTGAACCACTTCTTCTGCAGAACTGACCTTCTGCGCAGATATGTTAGACTCTTCTTGCGCAAGACCGCAAAGTGGCACCGAGTCAATCGTCTGGGGTATTATGGCGATATTGCAGATTTACCAGCAGCTGCCAAGGATCTCCTTGAACCTCGAACCTTACCGTGCATATCGACGTCAGTACAGACCAATCCAGGGGAAGCGGAACCGCCCAAGGATACAATCTTAGGGGAAACCTTCACGTTTGCAGACGGCTCGGAAGGCCACATAGATACTCTAGAAGAGGCGTCTTCTCTTTTGAATCTTGATGAGCTCAAAGCTATTGCTAAGGATGCCAAGGTACAAGGGAAGAACAAGGGTGATCTGTTGAAGGCGTTGCGGAGAACCAGCCAGGCGCAGAGTGGTCTTGGATGGGGTATTTTGAAAAGGTCTGACACAGACACCTCCGCAAAATCCGATCAATGTTCCCGTGCAGCTGAAGTTGATTCCGAGGAAAAGGAGAATGTCGACGGTACCAATGGCAATAGAGATTCTCACTTCGTACGAAAGATTCTTGCAGATACCGGTCCTTGTGTCCGTCTTTCGGCGCCCACGCTTAAATTGTTCGAGCGTGTTCATCTAGTGTTCTACCGCTCAACGGAATGGACAGAGAAGTCACTCACTACGATAATCCTCGCCCGAATATCAAGGCGCAATTTCCCAGAATACCTGGTCTCTAGATCGACCAATATCTTCTCTACCAGGTCAGATCTGTTGGAGTTCGAAGCTTCCATTCGAACACAATTCCACATAGACTATATCCTGGAGTTCAATGGGACTGTCCGAAAAGACGGTTTGCAGAAGGTTAAAGACACCTTTGAAGAGGTCTACCCAAGATGGAAGATCATCTTGAAGGAGGAGCAGCGAAAGGAAGACCGAGTCTACGGAAGTGGAGAAGGAGCGTACTTGCGCCGCTTCTCGCCAGCCTGGGTGTATACTAGAATCGTTCACAAGGGCACGTACGTCCTTGGCCGCTTCAAAGAACACAAGCGAGAACATCAGATGTTGACCGAATTGCTTGATCAGCATCTGTTTCACGCTGCAAGACGCGGGGCTTGGTATCAACGCAAGGCATTACTGGAGGAGCATTACATGTGGGCATTAAAGCCAGACGCAGAACGATCCGAAGAGGCGCAGAAGAAGCACTGGAGAAAGATTGCACTCCAGACCTGCGAGGATGGTCTTCAAGACAGAGAGTGCCATCTCATCTATCACTACGACCTGCAAAAGCGAGTGATGAAGCTAGAGAAGGCGTTGAAGATAGCCAAGCGGGAACAACACGACTTCGGCCACGTCCGCTTAGCAAAACCCGTGGAGCGCACCGTCGAAGGCATCAGGATCGAGAAAGACCCAACGCCCAGCCGCAATGGCAATCGGAGAGACAGCGACGTCGCTGCTCCTCGAAGGGGAGGCAAGACAATCTGGGTCGATGAGCGGGAAGGCGGCGGCGAATGTGGCGTCGAAGCCATGTGCTTGAGCTGGTATCGAAACCAGGGGTGGAAAGGCTACCACTCGGAAGGCGGCATCGTCCGAACCCTCTTCGGCTACCTCTTCTACGACGTCCTCTTCACCTACATACCCAACGTCTTCCAAACGCCATACCAAACCTGCCCCCTCGACCTCCACACAGACGCCTTCTACCCATCCCGTGCCTCGGAAATAAACCACCGCCTTGTGCAAATCGCCAACGGCGACGCAGCAGAACTCCTCCAAGAAGTCTACGAGCGCGAACATGAGAAACAGACCTGTATCGTCGGCATCAATTGGGATTTCGACATCGAGGATCTCCTCGAGATTGTGAAATGCTTTCATGGCGAGCCTCTAGGCACCGTCTGCAAAGTCGTGGCGCAGGAGTATCAGCAGCGCGGCGGCGGCATCCCGGATCTGTTTCTGTGGCATCCCGAGAAGGGGGAGATTATGTTTTCGGAGGTGAAGAGTGAGAACGATCGGCTGAGCGATACGCAGAGGCTTTGGATACATGTTCTGACCGGGGCGGGGATTAAAGTGGAACTGTGCAATGCCGTTGCGAGGGAGGTCAGGACGCTGCATTGATATCTCTCGCCTTCCCTTTTTGTTATATCTATAATAGTCTACGATATATTCGAAACACCGATGTTCAGAACCTGGCTATAAGTGCCCACTCCCAACCCTCAAAAACCAACTCGCTACCTTCCATGATGGAAAAGTATCAGCAAATCCTTCATCCTACATTCCTCTAATCACCACCATCTACCTATCCTATCCAATAGAATCCAGCAACCTGAATACCACACATAAACCTACTGAACACCTTTATCCCTACGCTAAAATCCCCCCCCGGAAACCCCAATACACCCCAATGGGAAAGGGGATGAAGAGATAAGGAAAGAGGGGATAGGGAAATGGCGAGAAGGGAGTCAGGAGGGGGATTGGTTCGGGAAAAGGGATGGGAGCGGATCGAGGTGAGTATTGCGTTCGCTTCTTCGAGACATTTTCTAAGTAGTTGAGTAGTTCAAAGGGGTTGAGGAGATTATTATATATTGACGTCTCTCCCTGCGTGGCGATGACCACACATCTCAATCTCTGCATTGTTCCGTCTGAGTTGTAAGCTGTGGCCGTTTCTGAACACCCGTGACCCGCCTATCTGGAAAAATATTCGCTATATATATATATGTTCGCATTGGCCGCCTTTTCGCCTGATCTACGGAGAGTCCACCTTTGTAGATAGCACAACGAGACTCATTCATAACAACACTACTATCAAATTTATACCATTGTCGAAACTCATAACAGGTCTTTATCCAAGCGTTGGAGTCCCACAGTATTGCTGGAAGTCATGCAAGGTCGTCACAGGTGTCGTCGATCAAAGCGAATCACGATCCAGCATTTAGTGCGAGACAGCCTCGCGCGTCTTACACAACCATTACGATGACTTGCTAGGCCTTATTGAGGTCTGTGGCTAAATGCGATCTAATTTCTCCTGGCGGCGCCTGGCGGCGCCAGACTTCATCGACCTCCTCCCCCTATTCCAGGGCCTGATTTCATACTTATCAAGAGCAGCCGCTGGCCTCTAAACAGCCCTCCCCTTTTAGCTATGCCAGGCCACGAGCTCCGCCTGCTCGCGTTCGATGGCGGTGGCGTCCGTGGCTTGTCGTCGCTCATCATCCTCCAGCAGCTGATGGAGACCATCGATCTAGACTCGCCTCCAAAGCCGTGCGACTACTTTGACATGATCGGGGGAACGAGCACTGGCGGGTGGGCTTTTACATTATTAGTAGGCTGTGAACGTCCATACTGACTGACTAGGCTTATCGCGATCATGCTCGGTCGGCTGAAGATGAGCATTGACGAGTGCGTTGACGCCTACCTCTCGCTTTCGGACCGTATTTTTCAAAAGAAGAGACATCGGGTTACGATAAAGGGCAACGTACAAGGCAGGTTTGACTCTGAGGAGCTTGAGCGAGCGGTGAAGGAGGTGGTCACCGCGCAAGGACTACAAGAGGATGCGCTTCTGAAAGACGCATCGGGCGATGCTTGTAAAGTGTGAGCTGGACTCATGCCTCACTTATTATGCCAGTCGTTGATAAATACAGATTCGTGTGTGCGACAAGCAAGCAGACAAGCGAACCCGTGTGCCTCACGAGTTACAAGTCGGCACGCGGTGGTGGGGACCTCTTGAATAGCGTCACAATCTGGGAAGCATGTCGTGCAACTTCTGCAGCGTCCTCCTTCTTTGACTCGATCGCTGTCGGCCGGTATGGAGAGGAGTTCGTGGATGGAGTCACGGGAGCGAACAATCCAGTGTGGGAGGTGTGGAACCAGGCTCAGCTGGTGTGGGGACCGCAGCCGGTCGAGGACAGGATTAAATGCCTGGTGTCGATTGGAACGGGTATCCCTTCACTGAAGCCGTTTCGGGACGATCTTTTTCACATTGGCGAGACGCTCATTGCAATCGCAACCGAGACAGAGCAAACGGCAGAGAAGTTTCGGCGAGATAAGACGCACCTCGACAATACTGGTCGGTACTACCGGTTCAACGTGGCTCGTGGGTTGGAGGAAATTGGGCTTGAAGAGTCGAAGAAAAGAAAAGAGATTGCAGCGGCGACACGGCGGTACGTTGGATTGCAGGATGTGCTTAAGCAGATGCAGGCGTGTGCGAATAACGTGTCAGGAAAAGAATGTTAGTACTGGGTATCCATTTGGAGCGTGCTCTATCGTCCTCGTAATTAAATCACTTAAGCAGACTTTGGAGAATATCGAACAAACTTCAGTCTCGAAGGCGTCCCAAAAGTAAAAACGTTCGTCGACCGACCGACGGAGACGGCAAAGCTCGCACACGCACTTCTTCCACAAAGGCAGAGCTGTCGACAGAAGGTTTTTATCTTGCACGGCCTCGGGGGGATAGGCAAGACACAGCTTGCTGTAGAATTTGCGCGGCTTTATCATCGCAGGTTCAGCTCCGTGTTCTGGCTGGATGGGAGAAACAAGGACAGTCTCAAGCGGAGTGTTGCGAGTTGTGCAAGCAGGATTCCCGAAGGTCAGATATCAGAGACAAGTAGGACTTACTATGCAGGCGGTAATGGCAACCTCGATGCAGTTGTCAAAGAGGTGATGGATTGGCTTGCACAGCCACACAACGTTGACTGGCTGCTTATTATTGATAACGTCGACCTGGAATATAACCCACGCAACCTGGACCCGGAAGCGTACGATGTGAAGCGTTACTTTTCTGGCGCCGACCATGGGGCTGTCCTGATTACAACCAGACTTGCCAAGTTGAAGCAGTTGGGAGACTCGCAGCAGTTGGGAAAGGTTGACAGAAATCAAGCCGAGGCTATTTTCCAGAGCTGGTACAGAAGAGAGTATGGTAAGATGTAGTACACTCTCGTTTGAACAAGACAGAAGTTGAAGTTGATTGTATCATTATAGTTGAGGGAAAGCGCTTGCTCGGTCTGCTAGATGGCCTGCCGCTAGCAATTGCCCAAGCAGGAGCGTATCTTCAGGAAAGCGGAGTCGGAGTTGGGATTTATCTCAAATTCTACGAGCAGCAGTGGAAAGAGCTTATGGCGTCAAAGGATCAAAACGATGCACCGCTTCAGGATTATCCGAACCGCAGTGTGTGGACAACATGGACTATCTCTTACAATGCTATCAGAGAAAAGGACCAGAACGCGGCTAATCTGCTCCTTCTCTGGGCATTCCTTGATAATAGAGATCTGTGGCACGGTCTTCTTGTAGCCGCGTGTAGGGATTCCACTATCGTTGCAAGAAGATTATCAGAATGGATTGGAGATATCGCAAGCAGCGAGCTGCATTTTATTAAGGCAATTCAGCTGCTGCGCAATTACTCGTTGATTGAGAATGTGGAAGATCAAGCGAGCTATGCTACTCATCCAGTGGTCCACAGATGGGCGTACCATTTCCAGGGCGAGGTGTCCAGAGAGGAGCTAGCTTAGCTTGCTGTGGTTGTTGTTGGATTCGCCATACCTAATCGCTCACGCCGGGACTACTCGACCATGCAACGTCGACTTCTTCTTCACGCCGAGGTGTGTTCCCGATGGGTATTATCGGGCGAGATGGAGCGGAAAGCTATAAGTCGCCGTACGGATGAAGTAGACTTCGACGAGACCGAGAAGAAAGAAATAGTACTACATGCAATCCATCTGCTGGGTTATCTCTACGCGGACCAAGCCAAGCTAGCGGAGGCGGAGAAGATGTACAAGCGAGCGCTGCGAGGAAGAGAGGAGGTACTTGGTATAAGGCACGCGTTGACACTAGCCACCGTCAACAACCTAGGTGCTCTCTACGCGGATAAAGGCAAGGTGGCGGAGGCGGAGAATATGTACGAGCGGGCGCTGCGAGGATGCGAGGACGCACTCGGTGCTAGGCACACGTTGACACTAGCTGTAGTTCATAACCTGGGCCTTCTCTACGCGCTCCACCAAGCCAAGCTGGCGGAGGCGGAGAAGATGTACGAGCGGGCGCTGCGAGGATGCGAGGAGGTACTCGGTGTAAGGCACACGTCGACACTACAAACGGTTCATAGCCTAGGTACTCTCTACGCGAAGCAAGGTAAGTTGACGGAGGCGGAGAAGATGTACGAGCGGGTGCTGAAAGGACATGAGGACGCCATTGGCTTGGAGAATATGGGAACATATAGACCGGCTCTTTACACGATACGGTATAGAGGCAACCTATACGTGAAGCAAGGAGAGCTTACTCAGGCTCGAGAGGCATACTCAAGGGCGCTTACGGGCTTTCAAACACTTCTCGGACCGTCGAGCGACGAATGTCAAGAAGCAATGGCTGAACTCGAATCTCTTGACCTTCTGCTAGGTAAGATCCGGTGCGTTATGAATCTCCTTACTCGAGCGCTGACGTCTCGGGCAGATACAAGTGACAGCGGAGGGTCACCAGTAGGAGTAGAAGTGCCAAAGAGTGCACACGTTGAGATTACGAAGAAGCCGAGATTCAGCGCACGTAGGCTCGTTCGTACGATCTTTCGGTAGTCATGGAAGTGCAGGCTGAGCAGTGACTGTTTCATTGAGATACATTACTTTGGAAGCGTGAACTCTCGGCAACAATGAACGAGGCGCGCGCACATAGCTGCTCACGGACACTTTCTAGATACCTATTGCGGTACGCCACAGTCGCTCTGATTCTGGGATGGTTTCAAATATAATACAACTCCAATACAGTGTGATACAAGCGTGCTGATGCTGATGAACGCTAAACCCTTACGTCAAGACGCAAGGCTGTCGTGCCCTTCGTTCCAGACTGACTCCCGGAATACATGTTCCTGAGGGCGGGCAGGCAGACTATCTTCAGAGCTCGGAGCCCTATTCCTTCTTGACACGACTGTCATACCGGAGCTCCGAAACAAGTGAATAGTCGTGATGGGGGACAGCTGAAGCCACGACCGAGAATACGAACAGAAACGATCGATAGCATAACCCAGCCCACGGTGATTTACTCGCTGCTGGACACTGGTGCGGTTTCTTGTATACGAATGATTGAAGAACGATGGTATATTAGATCGTTGAGGTACTTCATGAACTCGCGGTGGAGAGAGAGAGTTGAGATACCTAAGGTGGATAATGGATTTCGTCGCGGCATGGGTGGGGTTCTTGCTATATAGGGGGCGAGGGACGGGCTGATAGGGTTGGGTGGCTGGATGA
>JAABUX010006340.1_pt1 | contig 14167 bp, 10 predicted proteins | sample 5561851 | NCBI WGS metagenome assembly JAABUX01 (sample SAMN10711883, study PRJNA513361) | rock metagenome | isolation source: Antarctica rocks | place: Antarctica: Victoria Land, Richard Nunatak red sandstone | collected 2016-01-03 | reverse complement strand
ATCTCGTCCGATGACCTCCGCAAAACCGTCAACCCGACCGACGCGCAGCTGCAGGACTTCTTCAAGCAGAACCAGGCGCGCTACGCCACCGCCATCCCCGAAACGCGCAAAATTCAGTACGTCGCCTTCAACGCCGACAACCTCCCGGGCGGCAAGCCTCAGGTCTCCGACCCCGAGCTTCAGGCGTACTACAACGCCCACCAGTCGCAGTTCCAGGTCAAAGAGCAGGTCAAGGTTCGCCACATCCTTATCGCCGTTCCCGCCGGCTCCGACGCCAAGACCGACTCCGCCGGAAAAGCCAAGGCGGACGATCTCCTCCGGCAGATCAAGGCCGGCGGAAACTTCGCCGACCTCGCCGGCAAGAACTCCGACGATCCCGGCAGCAAGGTGCAGGGCGGGGAACTCGGCTGGCTCGACCGCGGCCGAACCGTTCCCGAGTTCGACAAAACCGCCTTCGCGCTCGCTCCCGGCCAGACCTCCGACGTCATCAAGACCCAGTTCGGCTACCACATCCTTCAGGTCGAAGAGAAGAAGACCGCCCACACCCGTCCGCTCACGGAGGTCAGGCAGGAGATCCTGCCCATCCTTGAGCAGCAGCGCTCCGGCGCCGCCGAGCAGACCTTCGCCTCCCAACTTGCCGACGAAGGGAAAAGAGGCGGTCTGGACAAAGCCGCCGCGTCCAAGGGCCTCCACGCCGTCACCACCGACTTCGTCCCCAAGGATGGGGTCGTCCCCGGTGTCGCCGACGCCTCGGGTCTTCTCACCAAGGCCTTCGCCGTCAACAAGGGCGCGTCTCCCGAAGCAGTCTCGACCGGCGACGGATTCGCCGTCTTCCAGGTCGCTGACATCCAGGCAGCGCACGCCCCCACCTTTGACGCCTACAAGCAGCACATCCTCGAGGACTACCGTGAGCAGCAGGTTCCGCAGCTGCTCAACGCCCAGCTGCTCAAGCTCGACGATCGCGCCAAGGTTCTCAACGACCTCAGAAAGGCCGCCGCCGAGATGAACATCCCCGTCAAAACCAGCGACTTCGTCGGCAAGGATGGCCAGGTGCCGGATCTCGGCGCCATGTCAGGCCCCGGAGCGGTCGCCTTCACCCTGCCCGAGGGGGGGATCTCGGGTCCGGTCAACGTCGGCCGCGTCGGCTCTGTCCTGAGTGTGCTCGACAAGCAGGAGCCGAACGCGGAGGAGATCGCCAAGAACTTCAACCAGACCCGCGAACAGCTTCTCAGCGTGCAGCACGACGAGATCTTCCGGGTCTACCTCGGAACCCTCGCCCAGCAGTACGAGAAGAGCGGCGCCATTCGCTATGCGCGCAAGCAGCCCGCCCCCGGATCGACGCCCTTCGGCGGCTAACATCGCGCACTGACCAGGCAACGGCTCCCTTCCCGGCACCTTCGACGGTGCGGGATCGGAGCCGTTCGTTGTCTGCTCCGGAGCTCTGGCGAGCTTCGAGCCGTTCACAGGTACCATTTCCAGAGGGTGGGGTCTCATGGCTACGGATCACAACAAGGGCAAACGTCTCTCGGGCATTCTCTTGCACGTCACCTCGCTTCCGTCCTACGGCGGCATCGGAGACTTCGGCCCCGCCGCCTACGCCTTTGTCGACTTCCTGCACGCCGGCAAACAGCGGCTCTGGCAGGTGCTGCCCCTCAGTCCCACCGGCTATGGCAGCTCGCCGTACTCCGCCCTCTCCGCCTTCGCCGGAAACCCCCTGCTCATCAGCCTGGAGCTCCTCGTCCGCGATGGCTGGATCACCGCTGAGCGCATCGAAGGCCTGTCCGGACACGAGGGGCCGGTAGACTACGGCGCCGCTCAAACTCTCAAGCTTCCCCTCATCGAGGAGGCCGCCGCCAACTTCCTCGATCGCGCGTCCGACGAGCAGCGTGCCCGCTTCCAGAAGTTCTGCACCGATAATCTCTCCTGGCTGCCCGACTACGCCCTCTTCAACGTCCTCCGCCGCATGCACGGCTATTGCAGCTGGAACGAGTGGCCGGTCGAGTACGCCCAGCGCAAAGACAGCGCGATCACCCGCCTCATGAGCGAACGGAGCCGCCAGCTCGCCGTCGAGCAGGCCATCCAGTTCCTCTTCAGCGAGCAGTGGTGTGCGCTCCGCGGACACTGCGCCAGGCGGAACGTCAGCATGCTCGGCGACGTCGCCATCTTCGTCAGCTACGACAGCGCCGACGTTTGGACCAATCCCGATATCTTCGATCTCGACGAAAAGCGCCACCCCATCCGCGTCTCCGGCGTTCCGCCCGACTACTTCTCGAGCACCGGCCAGCGCTGGGGCAACCCGCTCTACCGCTGGGGCCTCCTCCAGGAGCGCGGCTTCGATTGGTGGGTCGCCCGCATCCGCCGCGCGCTCACCCTCTACGACAGCATCCGCCTCGATCACTTCCGCGGCTTCGAGGCCTTCTGGTCCATCGCCGCCGAGGACGAGACGGCCATGCACGGCCAGTGGGTCAAGGCCCCCGGACACGCGCTCTTCTCCCGTCTCCGCGAGGTCTTCGGCGACCTGCCCTTCATCGCCGAAGACCTCGGCGTCATCACCCCCGAGGTCGACGAGCTGCGCGAGCACTTCGGCCTCCCCGGCATGCGCATCCTCCAGTTCGGCTTCGGCGACCGCGGCGGCCACCTCTACCTCCCGCACCGCTACGTCCCCAACACCGTCGCCTACACCGGAACCCACGACAACAACACCACCCTCGGCTGGTGGCGCACCGACGCCAACCCGGTGGAGCGCGCCGCCGTCGAGGCCTATCTCGGCCCCATCCACGACTCCGGCATCGTCTGGGCGATGATCCGCGCCGCCGCCCGATCCGTCGCCAACGTCTGTATCTTCCCGCTGCAGGACGTTCTCCACCTCGGCGGCGAAGCCCGCATGAACACCCCCTCCGCCGGGGAAGGGAACTGGAGCTGGCGCTTCCGCCTCAACGATCTCCACCCCGACTTCGCAGGCGAACTCGCCAGCCTGATGGAGGCCACCGACCGCGACGGCTACGAGCAGCCCATCGAAGGCATCGATGCCGGCAAGCCCGCCGAAGAGGCCAGCCTTCGCGCCGAACTCGGCTTCCCCGTCTAGAGCTGTCTTCCTCTGGATGGAAATCGAAGCGGAGTTGCGGACGCCCTTTTCTCGCAAGGAAAACGGCGCTCGATGAACTCTCCGGGGCTTGGGAACAGGAAACAGCTTTAGACTGTCTCTAGATCAAATCTCTGACCCACAAGGATCCAAGGAAATGCCTCTGTCCGGCGAAGCCATCCGCACCATGAACTACGTTGACGATATCTCGGTAACGCTGCGCCGCATCCTGGCCACGCTTCCGTCGCTCACCCCGGAGGAGCGTCAGCGCATCTCCGAACACATCCGCAGCGCCGATCCCAGCTACGAGTCCGTCGTCTCCGCGGTCGCCGCCAAGCAGTAACCCGAACGGAGCTTCCCATGAAGCACAGCGAAGCATCCGCGCCGGAACGCATCCGCACCGTCGCCGTCATCGGCGCCGGCGCTGCTGGCCGGGACTTCGCCGCAACCTGTCTCCGCGCGGGCCTGGACGTCGTCCTCGAAGACGTAATGCCCGCCAACCTCCGCCGCGCCCAGGCCGATCTCCCCACCTCCAACGGACGCCTCCTTCTCGTCTCGACCGTCGAAGACGCCGTCCGCAACGCCGATCTCGCCATCGACTTCGTCCCCGACGAGCTCGAGTCCAAGCTCGAGATCTTTTCCATGATCGACCGCATGGCGCCCCCCCGAACCATCCTCTGCACACCCACCGAGGTCCTCAGCATCACCGACCTCGCCTCCTGCATCTACCGCCCGGAGCGCTGCGTCGCCCTGCGTGGCCTCCCCTTCGCGTCCGCCTCCGCCATCGGCGCCCCCGTCCAGCTCCTCTTCCCCCCATCCGCATCGGCCCGCGTCCTCGATACCATGCAGGCCCTCCTCGCCAGCCTCGGCTTTCGCTCCGAGCTCCTGGCCGACCCCGAACTCCCCATGCTCGTCAAGAACCTCGCTTGACGAGAGCCATCGACACTTTCCAAGCGAACACGGAACTCCAGACGTCCAACCAGCGTACCTGAGGCAATAGAGCTCGCCGCCGCCCCCAAACCATGCGCTCCACCTTCGATATCTTCGCGCAGGTCTTCCGCTCCATCGCCGCCAACAAACTGCGCTCGTTCCTCACCATGTTCGGCATCGCCTGGGGAGTCGCCTCGCTGCTTCTGCTTATCGGCCTCGGCGAGGGCTTCCGCTCCGGCCAGCGCCGCTCCCTCTCCGAGCTCGGCACCGACATCATCATGATGTGGAGCGGCAACGTCCCCGCCCTCGCCAATCAGCACACCGGCCAGCGCCCCTACAAGCTCACCGTCTCCGACGTCGATGCGATCCGCTCCGGCGCCCCCCACGTCCGCAACGCCACCGCCACCCTTCAGCGCGGCGACCTCAAGGAGGTCAGCGAGTTCTCGAGCGCCAGCGGACCCGTCTGGGGCGTTGAAACCAACTTCCCCGAGATCCGCAAGCTCCCCATCACCCACGGCCGCTTCTTCAACGCCGACGACCTCCGCGAGCATCGCCAGGTCGTCCTCTTCGGCCAGAAGAACAATGAGCTGCTCTTTCCCGGCCGCACCTCCGTCGGCGCCTACCTCACCATCAACGGCTTCCGCTACCTCGTCATCGGCACCGTCGGAAAGATCGGCCGCGGCAACAACGGCAACGACAACCAGAAGATCTATCTGCCGCTCACCACCATGCTCGACTCCTTCCCCATCACCGGCTTCAACATCCCCCGCGACGCCATCACCTCCATCCAGTACCAGCCCTCCACCGAAGACCTCAACGAGACCGCCAAGGCCGAGGTCCACACCGTCATCGCCGGCCGCCACGGCTTCGAGCCCTCCAATAAGGACGCCTTTGAGGAGTGGGACACCATCAAGTCCAACCGCACCGTCGGCGCCATCTTCACCGCGATGGACTGGTTCCTCGGCGGCGTCGGCATCGTCACTCTCGCCCTCGGCGCCGTCGGCATCATCAACATCATGCTCGTCACCGTCACCGAACGCACCAAGGAGATCGGCCTCCGCAAGGCGCTCGGCGCCACCAACCGCAGCATCCTCATGCAGTTCTTCATGGAAGGCCTCCTCCTCACCGGCCTCAGCGGCGTCATCGGCATCGTCGCCGCCGCCGTGCTCATGCTCGCGCTCGGCTCGGCCGTCGGCAACAACGACATGGGCTTCGACCCGCCGCGCCTCGTCCCCTGGTCCGCCGCCATCGCGCTCGGAACCCTGACCCTCTGCGGCGTCGTCGCCGGCATCTACCCCGCCCGCAAAGCCGCCATGCTCGAGCCCGTCGAAGCTCTCCGGAAAGAGTAAACGCCCTCAGCAAACCACCGTCGCACCGCACCGGAAAGGCCACACCGCATGCTCACCGACATCTTCGCCCAGGCCTTGGAGGCCATGCGCCACAACGGCCGCCGCACCCTCATCACCATCGTCGGCATGGCCTGGGGCATCGCCACCGTCGTCCTTCTGCTCGCCTACGGTGCCGGCTTCGGCCGCGCCTTCGAGACCATCTTCGCGCAGTTCGGGACCAACATGATCGGCGTCTTCCCCGGCCGCACCTCCGAGCAGGCCGGCGGCGCCAAAGCCGGCGTCAAGGTCCGCCTGCAGCTCGATGACGTCGAACACATCCAGGAGACCGTCCCCGGCATCATCCACGCCACACCCATCACCTGGAAGAACGTCACCGTCGCCAACGACCTCCACACCTTTACCTGGGAGGTCGACGGCATCAAGCCCGAGCTCGCCGAGATCCAGAACATGGAGATCGCCCAGGGCCGCGGCATCTCCGCCGCCGACGTCCAGGGGCGCGCCCACGTCGCCCTCATCGGCTCCGAAGCCAAGACCAAGCTCTTCTCCGGAGCCTTCGCCCTCGGCCAGACCATCCGCATCAACGGCGCCAGCTTCGAGATCGTCGGCGTCCTCAAAGCCAAAATGCAGGAGGGCGACGACAACCTCAACCGCGTCGTCGATATCCCCTTCCCGACCATGTCCGACATCAAGGACATCAAGTACATCGACGGCATCTGGATGAGCTACCACGGCGATCACGCCATGGTGCAGCAGGCCCTCCGCAACGAGATGGCCACCACGCACGGCTTCCGTCCCACCGACCGCAACGCCATCTTCGTCGCCGACATCATGCAGCAGCTAGCCCAGTTCCGCATGATCTCGCTCGCTCTCCAGGTGCTCCTGCTCTTTATCGGAGTCCTCACCCTCGGCATCGCCGGCATCGGCCTCATGAACATCATGCTCGTCAGCGTCCAGCAGCGCACCCGCGAGATCGGCGTCGAAAAAGCACTCGGCGCCCGCAAGCGTCACATCCTCCTCCAGTTCCTCGCCGAGGCCATGGTCATCACCGGCGTCGGCGGCCTCGGCGGCATCCTGCTCGCCTACACCGTCGCCAAAACCGTGGGCAGCGTCACCTTCTACAGCGCCATCGCCGAAAACGCCGAGGCCGCCGACATCCACCTGCTCGTCTCGCCCTACATCGTCCTCGTCGCCACCACCATCCTGGTCATCGTCGGCACCATCAGCGGCATGATCCCCGCCATCCAGGCCTCCAACCTCGACCCCATCGAAGCCCTCCGCTACGACTGAGCAGGAAGTCAGCGTAACGAGTCGACGTGGCTTACCAGCGCTAATGTCTCGCCCTCAGCAGCCGCGGATCGTAATCAAAGGGTTGGACGGCGTGAAAGGTGATCTTCAGGAAGTCGGGATGCGCTGGATTGAGGATCCAGTTGTGATCGGTAACTGCCAGCGCAGACGGGACAATGAGAACGGCTGCTTTGCGTTTCTCGGTAAACACATCTCCCATCGCAGCCAGCGCCTCCGGAGGCGGGTAGCCTCTCCATCCTGCGGGAAGATCTTTGCTCTTGAGCTGTATCCGGGAGACGTCATCTTGCACATCCGCCGCTGCCAGCATCAGGTCTGTGGGCGGCCGGTCCGCGTCCAGGTGAACAAGGTACTCAATCATGGCGAGTGAGAGGTGCTCGGCGGTGTAGACCACGCGAGTCCCGGGTCGAGACCACCGTCCACCGTAGCGGAAACTCCCTTCGCCATCAAATGGAGTTGCTGAGAATGGCTTCCGAAGCAGCCGGAAGACAGAGGTCAACTCACCCCGCCGTAGCCGATGCGTCCGAGGATGTTCTCCACCTGACGCGCACCTAGTTCGGTGTCGACCACACTGAGCGGAGTCACGCCGCCCAGAACATGATTGGGGCGTTTCAGCCAGTCGACCGCAAGCTGATGATCCCCAAGGAAATGCTCCGCAAGCGCCACCAGCCGCGCCAGTCGGTACAAGCGGTCGGACTCATACCGTGCCAGGCGTCCTTGATTCTTTCGCCGCTGCAAGCTACGAAGCGAAAGATCGAGCGTAGATGCGATCTCCTGGAGAGAGAACCCGGAAGACTCAAGCAGGCCCTCCACCGCGGCGTGGGGAAAACCCTCGCGAATAGCCGCGCTCATGTCCTCATCGGATCGAACCGCCTTTCCGAGGACGACAGGACCACCAAGCTCACGAATCACAGCATCGAGTTCATTCGTCATTCTGTCACCAAGAATAGCGCCAGTTGGCGAAGCTCACAAGGCCCTACGATCGTGTCCGCTCCTCATGACCTAACCCGCACACGCTCCATGCACTAGTTCTCCGTCCGCGTCCGCTCATACGGCTTCTGCATCGTCGCCCGAGCCTCGTTCACCGCGCCCTGCGTATTGTCGTTCGTCTGCACCGCCAGCCGGTACTCATTCACCGCGCGATCCCGCTGCCCCGTCACATCGAAGATCCGGCCCAGCATCACGTGGCTCCAAACCTCGGTCCACTTCGGATCCCCATCGCCCCGCAGCGCATCCCGAAAGCTGTTCGCCGCCGACTGGTAGTTCCTCTGCTGAAAGAACACCTCCCCAATCCGGTAGCTCGCCAGCGACGACGTCTTGTTCGCGTCCAGCGCCTTCTGGTACTCGATCAGCGCCTGCGTCAGGTCGCCCTGCGCCGCCTGCTGCTGCCCGCGCAGCACCGCCACTCGCACCGCCAGGTCCGGCGTGCTCTTCAGCAGCCATCCCTGAGGGTCGATCGTGATCTTTCGCGGCCGCCCAAACGTCTCCACCGTGTACCGCGACTCCTGCCCCGACACATCCACCCGCCGCGTCTCCGTCTTTCCATCCGTCTCGATCCGCAACTCCACCGGCATCCGGAACAGGTCCAGATCTTGGTCGATCGATCCCACCGTCCGAAAGCCCTTGTTGCTCCCCAGCCGGAAGACCGTGAACTTGTCCGTAAACGTCGGCGCCCCCGTCCCGTCCAGCCACTGCGCAAAGAACGCCGTCAGCTGCAGCTGCCCCTGCGCCTGTGCCACCTGTTCCACGTCCGAGGAGCGCACACTCTTGTCCGTAAACTGGCTCAGCAACCCTCGCAGAAACTTGGTAAACATCTCGTCGCCCATCTCCCACCTCAGCATATGGAAGACCATCGCGCCCTTCTCCAGCGTCATCGACTGAAACTGCGGCGAGAACGGATCCAGCCGTCCCACCGTACTCAGCGGTTCGGTGTCGTACGCCAACGCGCCCGCCGAGACGTCCGTCACCGCCGATTGAAACGCCGTCTTCCCGGCCGAGTCCTCGAGATACATCAGCTCCGCATAGCGGCTCATCCCGTTCGTAATCCAGGCGTCGTTCAAGGTCGCCGGCGAGATCTCCGAGCCCCACCACTGGTGCGCCAGCGTATTCGCCAGCAGCCTCTGCGCATTGCGCGGGTCCGCGATCCGGTTGCCCCCGATCGCCGCCAGCTCCGGCGCCCACGCCGCCGACACCGCATCGTCCGGCAGCTCCACAATGTTGATGCGCCCCGACTCCGGCTGCCCAAAGGTCGTCGACATGTACTCGAACTGGTTCGCTGCATCGTGCGCAAACGCGGCCGCATTCGCCTTACGCTTGTCCGTCACCCACATCCGTATGTTGTTCACGCCCGGCGCCGAGATCGGCTCCACAAACTTGCCCGCCACGATCGTCCCTGGAAACCCCGGCTTCGCCCAGTTGAAGGTGTACTCGCTCCGGTTGCCCGCGACACTCTTCACCGCCGCCACACCGCTCCCACTCCCCACCACCCGCTCGTCCGACGGCACACGGATGTGCATCTCGGCCGTAAACCGGTTCGTCCACAACCCAACCATCGGGAACCACCGTCCCGGATACAGCAGGATGCTGATCGGGTCCGCGATCGCCGCCAGCTTGATCCCCTCCACCGGGCTCGTCTCCGACCCCACCAGCGTGCCCGTGTACTCGAAGTTCCACGTCGCACTCGTGCTCTTCGCCATCGGTGCCGGCAGCGCCACCCGAACCGTCGAGTTCGTGCTCAGCCGTTCGCTCGTCAACGGCTTCCTCGCCCCATCCGTCAGCTTTGTAATCTGCAATCCGTTGTTCAGCTCAAACGTCGCCGACGTCAGGTCCTCGAGCGCCGTAAAGCTCACCGCCGCCGTCGCGGTCAGCCGGCTTGTCGCCGGGTCCAGGTCCGCATGGATCACATAGCCCGTAATCTGCACCGGCTGCCGCAGCGGTGGTGCAGCCATACCCGTCCGCGAGAGCGCGGTCGCACAAGCCAGGGAGAGCAAAACTCCTCGAGCAATCGTCACCATGCCAGGGAAATCCTCAGGGGCAGGGAACTCCCTGCCAACATAACTTTAGACGCGACCGGCGGCCATTCGGACCTCTACGGTCGTGGCCGTCCCAACAAATCCAGCACCGTCTCCACCACCCGTCCAACTCCGCCCACCATCCCCGGCGCCTCGAGCCGCCTCCTCACCTCCGCCAACCCGCGCATCTGCCCTTCCCGCGCATCCCCATCCTCCAGCAGCTCCCGCAGCGCCGCCACCACCCCCTCCGGCGTAAACCGCTCGTTCAACAGCTCCGGAACCAGTCGCCTTCCCGCCACCAGGTTCACCATCGCCACCGGTAGATTCCCATCCTCGTCCACCTCCGCCGGGATCTCCACGGGATACCGGACCAGCCGCTTCGCCAGCCGAAACGTCAGGCCGGATACCCGGTACACCACCACGAACGGATTGCCCACCACCGCCGCCAGCACCGTAGCCGTCCCACTCGCCACCACGCTCGCCCGCGCATGCGTCAGCGCCCCCCGTGCTTCCGGCACGATCGTCAGCTTCGGTAACGGCTTGCCGCCAAAGTGTTTCCGGCGCGCCACCCACGCCGCAATCTCCCCCTCCACCCAACCCGCATCGAGCGTCGATGCCACCGGCAGCAGAAACTCGAACCCCTCCTCTTCTCCCCCCAGGGGGATCGCCGCCTGCAGCATCGTGTACAGGTTCGCCTTCACCTCCTTCGCCCGGCTCCCCGGCAGCAGCGCGATCCACCGCCGCCGCGCATCCAGCCCGAACGCCGCCGCATACGCCTCCCGCGAAGCTACCGGGCCCACCCCGTCCCCCGCTGCCGCCGCCAGCGGATGCCCCACAAACTCCGCCGCCACCCCGCGCGCCCGGTAGAAATCCTCCTCAAACGGAAAGATCACCAGCATCCGGTCCACCCGCTCCTGCACCCACCGCAGCCGCCCGCGCTTCCACGCCCACAGCTGCGGACTCACAAACCACACCACCGGCACACCCGCCCGGCGCAGATGCTTCGCCAGCCGAAAGTTCACATCCGGAAAGTCGATCAGGACCGCCACATCCGGCCTCTCCGCCCGGATCGACCCGACCAGCCTCCGGTAGCTCCCGTAGATCCGCAGCACATGCCGCAGAATCTCCGTAATCCCCATCACCGCCACATCCTCCGCGCGAACCACGCGCTGCAGCCCAGCCCCCGCCATCTCGAGCCCGCCCAGCCCCGCAAACGTCGCCCCCGGCAGCCTCCCCCGCACGCCCGCGATCACCTGCGCCCCGTAGTGATCCCCCGACGCCTCCCCCGCCGACAGAAACACCCGCGCCCTGGACTCGTTAGCGATACCCCGAGTCTAGCCCGCGACACCGACCTCGCGCTCCCGGTGCCCACCGCACCCGACCTCGCCCCTCAGTCCGCCGAGACCGGCTCCGCCGTAGCCGCCGCGCTCCCCGACTCCTGGTCGCGATACTGCAGCCGGTACAGCTTCCAGTAGAGACCCCGCTCCAGCAGCAGCTCCTGGTGCGACCCCTGCTCGCGCAGCTGCCCCTTGTGCATCACCAGAATCGTGTCCGCCCTCTGGATCGTCGACAGCCGGTGCGCAATCAGCACGCTCGTCCGACCGCTGATCATCCGCTCCAGCGCCGCCCGCACCCGCAGCTCCGTATCCGTGTCCACCGAGCTCGTCGCCTCATCCAGAATCAAAATTCCCGGTGCATGCGCCAGCGCTCGCGCAAAGCTGATCAGCTGCTTCTGCCCCGTCGACAACGTCGCCCCGCGCTCCGTCACCGGCTCCGCAAACCCGCCCGGCAGCGTCTGGATGAAGTCCGCGACGTTCACGTCTTCGGCCGCCCTCTGCATCTGCGCGTCGTCGATCCAGCTCGACCCCAGCCGAATGTTCGACGCCACCGTCCCCGTAAACAGGAACGGATCCTGGAGCACCACACCGAACCGCCTCCGCAGCGCATGGAGATCCTGCTCCCGCACGTCCACCCCGTCCACCAGGATCTCCCCCCGTTGCACATCGTAGAACCGCATCATCAGCGCCGTGATCGTCGTCTTGCCCGCGCCCGTATGCCCCACAATCGCCGCCGTCTCCCCCGGTTCCACCACAAAACTCACGTCGCGCAGAATCCACTCGATCCCCGACCGCACCGACATCTCCGACATCGGCATCTGCCCCAGAGCCGTTCGCTCCTCCTCCGTCAATCGCTCATACGTAAACCAAACATGGCGAAACTCGATCCGCCCCGACCCATCCCCGGCCACCGTCCTCGCCGGCGAAACGATCTCGGGAGCGGTATCCAGCAGCTTGAACACCCGCTCGCTCGCCGCCATCGCCGCCTGCAGAATGTTGTACTTCTCACTCAAATCCATGATCGGCCGGAAAAATCTCTGCGCATACTGCATAAACGCGATCAGCACGCCCAGCGTCACGGCCCGGTGCAGAACACTCGCCCCGCCCCTCCAGATCACCAGCGCAATCGCAATCGAGCTCAGCAGCTCCACCGCCGGGTAGTACAGCGCGTACGCCAGGATCGCGTCCTTGAACGCGTCCATGTGCTGCCGGTTGATCGCCGCGAAGTCGTCGTAAGCCCTCCCCTCGCGGTTGAACAGCTGCACCACCTGCATGCCGCTCACATGCTCCTGCATGTAGCTGTTGATCCGCGCAATCGCCGACCGGATCCGCCGGTAGCTCTCCCGCACGTGCTTGCGAAAGATCTTCGTCACATACAGGATCACCGGCAGCACCGACAGCGTAAGCAGCGCCAGCGGCCAGCTCATCTCGAGCATGATGATAACGATAAACAGCAGAACGAACACGTCCTCGAAGATCGCCAGCACACCCGACGTAAACATCTCGTTCAGCGCATCCACGTCGCTCGTCACGCGCGTCACCAGCTTGCCCACCGGGTTGCGATCGAAAAACGCCGGCGCCATCCCCTGCAAATGCCGGAAGATCTCGCTCCGCATGTCGAACATGATCTTCTGCCCGGTCCACTGCATCAGGTAGGTCTGCAGGAACTCAAGCGCAAACGTCAGCAGCAGCGCCCCCAGGTACAGCATCCCGATCTGCGATATGCCAGTCGAGGGATCCCGGCTCAGGTGCCGCGCCAGGGACGAGAGATGCCCCGCCCTCTCGGCCGTGCTCGGCGTCATGTACGTGTCCACCGCGACCTTCACGAGGTACGGTCCGATTACGTCCGCGCCCGCCTTGAACACGATCGCCGCCGCGCTCAGCGCCGTCTGCAGCCGATACGGCCGCAGGTACGTCAGCAGCCGCCTCATCAGGCGGCTGTCGTACGCTTTGCCCACAACGTCGTCGTCCTGCGCGGCCGGCTTCGCCTCTGGATCCTTGGTCTGGGTACTCTTTGGGTCGGTCTCAGTGCTCTGTGCGTCGGGCATTTGGCTTGATCTCTATTCTAGATGCGCCGCTCTGGCCCTCGACTCGCGCATATCCGCCCCCGGCGGCTTCGAAGTCCAGACATCCAGACCGCCTCACCACCCGCCCCACGCAACAGACCCCGCTCCCAAACCTCCGATCACCCGGAAGCCCGTGACACAATACCACCAGCCCATGGACGCCCTCGGCCTCTATCTGTCAGTCCCGTTCTGCCGCGCCAAGTGCAGCTTCTGCAACTTCGCCTCGGACGCCTTCGCCCCCCGCCGCCTCCCCCTCTACGTCGATCGCCTCTGCGCGGAGATCGCCGAAGCCCACCCCCGCGCCCGCCACCTCGGCGCCGATCTCCCCCGCACCGTCGACACCCTCTACTTCGGCGGAGGCACACCCAGCCTCCTCCCGCCCGCGGACGTCCGTCGCATCTTCAGCACCCTCCGCGACCACTTCGACTTCACTCCCGACCCCGAGATCACCGTCGAGTGCGCCCCCAACCAGCTCAGCCCGGCCACCCTCGAAGAGCTCCAGCGCCAGGGTGTCAACCGCCTCAGCTTCGGCGTCCAAAGCTTCCTCGACCGGGAGTCCGCCGCCATCGGCCGCACCCACATCGCGGGGGACTGCCTCCGGGAGCTCGACCGCGTCCGCTCCGCCGGCATCCTTAACCTCTCCCTCGATCTCATCGCCGGCCTCCCCCACCAGACCGAAGCCTCCTGGCGAGCCTCGGTCGAGCAGGCCATCGCCACCGGCGTTCCCCACCTCAGCATCTACCTCCTCGAGGTCGACGACGACTCCCGCCTCGGCCGCGAGATCCTCTCGGACGGCCCCCGCTACGGCGCCCCCACTGTCCCCTCAGACGACCAGGCCGCCGACTTCTACGAGCTCGCCTGCGATCTGCTCGAGGCCGCCGGCATCGCCCAGTACGAGATCTCCAACTTCGCCCGCCCCGGCTTCCGCTCCCGGCACAACCTCAAGTACTGGGACCGCCAGCCCTACATGGGCTTCGGCCTCGATGCTCACTCCATGCTCCGCTCCCCCACCGGCGACCTCCGCTTCAGCAACCCCGGCGACCTCGACTCCTACCTCCACCCACCCCCGCCGCAAACCGGGGCAGGGAAC
>JAABUX010006339.1_pt1 | contig 14167 bp, 3 predicted proteins | sample 5561851 | NCBI WGS metagenome assembly JAABUX01 (sample SAMN10711883, study PRJNA513361) | rock metagenome | isolation source: Antarctica rocks | place: Antarctica: Victoria Land, Richard Nunatak red sandstone | collected 2016-01-03 | reverse complement strand
TCACGGCGAGGTCGAGCTTCCCGTCGCCATTAAAGTCGCCGATGGCGACGGACGAGGGGGTGTGGCCGACGGCGTAGCTGACGGCGGGCGCGAAGGTCCCGTCGCCCCGGTTGAGCAGCACACGCACGTCGTCGCTGCCTGCGTCCGTGACGACGAGGTCGGGCTTCCCGTCGCCGTTGAGGTCGCCCGCGGCGATGGCGGAGGGGTCGTGGCCCACGGCATAGTCCACGGCCGGCCCGAAGGTGGGGGCGCCCCCGGCGGTGGCAGAGCCCTTGTTCAACCGCACGCTCACCGTGTCGGCATTGACGTTGGCGACGGCGAGATCGGGCTTGCCGTCGCCGTTGAGGTCGGCGGCGGCCAGAGCGACCGGCTTCGCCCCGCTGCCGTAGCGCGGCGCCGCCTCGAAGGTTCCCTTGCCCGTATTCAGCCGTATGCTCACATTCTGGCTGTACTGGTTGGCCACGGCGAGATCGGGCAGGCCATCGCGGTTGAGGTCGCCCACGGCGACCGCGATGGGGAAGTCGCCGCCCTGGAGGCTCTGCGCGAGGCGGAAGGTTCCATCGCCTCTATTTAGCAGCACGCTCACACCATTAGTTCCGCCATAGACGCTGTTAACATCGCCGTTCGTGACGACGAGGTCGGGCCGGCCGTCGCCGTTGACATCGCCCAGCGCCACGGCGTTGGGGACATCGCCGGCGAAGAACGTGCGGGCGGGACCAAACGTTCCGTCCCCCTTGTTGAGCAAAACGCCGACCGTATTGGAATCTTCGTTCACCAGGACAAGATCGGGCTTGCCGTCGCCATTGACGTCACCGGCGGCCAGCAACTCACCGCTCGACTGATAGTACTGGTAATAGTACATACTAGATCCGCCGCTTCCATAGCTACGGGAATTATTCTCGGTAAACGTCCCGTCACCGTTGCCCGGCAAGATGAAAACGCCGCCGGGATAACCAATGGCGAGGTCGAGCTTGCCGTCGCCATTGAAGTCGCCCACGGCAAGAGAGGCCGGAGCGTTCGCGTAGTAGTCGACGGCCGCCTGGAACGTGCCGTCACCCTTGCCCAGCAGGATGCTCACGGTGTTGCTTGTGTAATTGGCCACGGCAAGGTCAAGCTTGCCATCACCGTTGAAATCTCCCACGGCGATAGCGGTGGGGTTACGGCCCACGGTGTAGGTGACAGGGGCTGCGAAGGAGCCGTCGCCTCTGTTCAGCAAGATACTCACCAGATCCTTCGTGGCATCCTGGTCGCTGTTCTGCACGGCCACGACGAGATCGGGCTTGCCGTCGCCGTTGAAGTCCCCGGTGGTGACGAAGGAGGGATTGCCGAAGCCATTGTACCGCGGAGTAGAGACGGTGTAGGTGACGGCTGTCTGGACGGTCCCATCGCCGTTGCTCAACAGCACGCTCACGCTGTTGCCGGCCCCGTCGCCGCTGTTCGCGGTGATGAGGTCAGGGACGCCGTCACCGTTGAGATCGGCCATCGCCACGGACCGAGGCGACGGACGCTCGTCTTGCCGCTTCACCGGATCGCTGGTCGAGGGATCGACGAAGTAGTCCCGCGCGTAGCCGAAGTAGCCGCCCGGCGGGCCCGGGGTGGCCGTCGCGCCCGGCGCGCCCGACGGTGTCCGCGTCGGGCGCGGGGTACCGGTCGGCGTGGCCGTGCCGGTGGGCGTGGCGGTGGGCGTGGCGGTGGGCACGAACGGGGCCAGCGACAGGGTCGCCGTCACGATGGAGGGACCCCAGTCGGCGCGGATCGTCACGTCCGTGGCGCTGACGACGGCGGTCGTGGTGATGGTGAAGGTCGCGCTGGTGGCGCTAGCCGGCACGGTGACGCTGATCGGCGCGCCGGCTAGCGTCGGGTCGAGGCTATACAGGTTGACGGTCGCGCCCCCGGCAGGGGCGGACCGCATCAGCGTCACCCTGCCGGTCACGGCGTCCCCGTTGCTCGCCAGGGACGGCGTGAGCGTCAGCTCGGCCAGCGAGCAGGCGTCGGCGATGCCGGTCCCCCTGCTGTCGGTCTGGTCGGGGTTGGAGACGCCGGGGCAGTTGTCCTGGGCGTTGGGGATGCCGTCGCCGTCGAAGTCGATCAGCCCGGCCTGCCGGATCGTTTCGGTCACGGTCGGCTCCTGCCCGTCGACCGCGCTGGCGTCCAGCGGCGCCGCGCCGCGTGCGACGGCGCGCGGGGCGGCGCCGCTGCCCACGCCGCCGAGGAACGCACTGGAGGCGCCGGGGCTGTAGAGCAGGCGCGACCAGTCTTCGCTTCCGGGCAGCACGCTGCTGGTAGCGGTCTGGCAGTTCTGCGGATCGTTGATGCCGGCCTGGACGGGGTTCGGGTCGATCGTGCCGTTGAGGTTCCAGTCGACCGCGCCGGTGGTCGAGGCGGGCGCGAACTGGCACTGCCCGGCGGTGGATTGGTAATAGGTGTAGGCGCTGGCCCGCCAGCGCGCCGCGAGGTCGGCGGGCGGCGTGGCGCCGCCGATGCCCGTGCTCTCGTTCAGCGCGCTCTCGTTGAGGGTGGGCAACGCCCAGCGTGAATAGTCCAGCGGGCGGTAGGGGACCAGGCCGGCGGTCTGGAAGAGGTGGTTCATCACGCTGAGGTAGGTAGGCTTGTAGTCCTGCGCGCTAGGGGCGCAGCTCAACGCGCCGCCGATGATGACGACGGCCGGCCCTCCGGCGCACAACCCCAGCGCGCGCCCAAGCTCGTGCATGAGCACACCGGCCTGCACCACGCGCTGGCCGCCCAACCGCAGCACTTTCGGCGCGCTCCAGCCGCCCAGCGTCACCAGCAGATTGCTCCCGCCCAGCTCCGCCTGGCCCGAGGAGCCGGGCTGGCCCGCCAGGTCGTCGCCGAAGATGGCGTAGCGGAAGACCAGGCTCTTGGCCCCGATGATGTTGGCGCAGTTGGGGTCGGCGCGGTCGGCCGCCGTGCCGAAGAAGCCGCTCCCCAGCCCGGCGCCGCAGGGCGCCGGGTTGCCCGCGCCGTCGTTGCCGAGCTTGAGGTCGTGGACGGTCCCCGGTCCCTGCCCCGCGAACGCGAGGGCCGGGATCTCGGGCAGGGCCTCGTCGACCGGGGCGTGCAGCCGGATGCCCGTCGCGCCGTCGGGGTTGGCGACGGGGGCCTGCGCAAAGGCGTTGACGACGTCCTGTAGCGCGGCGGGGTCGGGCTTGAAGCTGTGAGTGGCGTCCCGCTGCATGTAGTCGACCTCGACGAAGAGGTCCTTGTGACCGGGCGTGGCGCCCAGGGCCTGTAGGTTGAGGTCGACCGTACCGTCGCCGTTGTAGTCGAGGCCGACCTTCTTCCAGTCGCCGCAGAGGCCGTCGCCATCGGGATTCGGGTCGCTACAGACGGGGCCGAACTCCGAGGTGGAGCCGTTGGCGTTGGTCGCCGTGGCGCTGACAAAGGGGTAGGGCAGCGCCCCGGCGACGACCAGGCGGAAGGCGCCGTTGGCGGCGGGTGTGGTCGAGCCGAGGTAGTACTGCCCCTCCCCGAAGTGCTCCCACACGGCGGGCGTGCAGGTGGTCGTGGTCTGGCCGGGGGCATACCCGCAGACGCCTGGCTTCTGGTTGGCGTAGAGGTCCACCGTGGCATGGCTCGGGTCGGAGGCGGGCAGCAGACCGCTGACGATCGTGTACGCGCCGGCGACCTGAGCGGTCACGCCGACGGGGAAGGGCATGCCGTCGTTGGGACGCAGGCCGCTTTGGCCCCCCGGCGGCCCGTTGGGCGTGACGCCGTCGTCGCCCAGGTCGATGCCCAACCGCCCGTTGCCATGGATGTCGTTGCCGCGGATCGTGTCGCCGCCGCTGTCGCCCCCGACCACCGCGACGCCCGCGCCGCCGTTGCCGCTGATCAGGTTGCACGGGCCGCTGCACGCGCCCGCCGCGCGGTCGCCGCCGACCAGCGTGCTGTAGGCGCCATCGTCCAGGGCCACGCCGTCGCCGCCGTTGGGGAGAGCGGCGCTGCCGTCGGAACGCACGCCGATGTAGTTGCCCTGGATCTTGTTGCCCACCGTGCCGAGGCCCGCGATGTCGATCCCGTCCGCGCCGTTGCCGGCGATCAGATTGCAGGGGCCGTCACAGGCCGTCGTGCGCGGGATGACCCCGCCCGTGCCTCCGGGCGTGGGCGTAGCCGTGGCCGTGGCGCCCGGGACCGCGGTGCTGGTCGCGGTAGGCGGCGGCGCGGGCGTACAGGTCGGACCCGCCGTGGCCGTGGCGGCCGGCGCCGCGGGCGCGCCCACGTCGAGCGACCACAGCCCGCGGCCGTGGGTCGCCGCGTACAGCGTGCCGTTGGCGCGCAGGATGAGCTGGTACACGGGCGCGTTGGGCAACCCCGTCGCCCGGACACCCCACGTCGCCCCGTTGTCCCGCGACACATACACGCCGGCGTCGGTCCCGGCGTAGAGCGTCCCGGCCGCGTCGAGCGTCAGGCCATTGACGGGGCTATCCGGCAAGGTGCCGCTCTTGTCGCTCCAGGTGGCCCCGCCGTCCGTCGTCTGGAAGACGTGGCCGGACGAACCAGGGGTGTTTGCGTTGAAGCCGGAGACGGCGGCCCAGGCCACCCGCGGGTTAGTGGCGCTCGGCGCGATGCCGGTCACGTAGCGGCCGGGCAGGCCCGCGCCGATGGTCCAGGTCACGCCGTCGGTCCCGGTCCTGATCTCGCCCCGGCTGCTGCCCACATAGATGGTCTCGCCGGCGCCGCAGGCTGACCCCGCCGGCCCCAGCGCCAGCGCGCTGATGCCGCCGCCGGTCGGGGCCAGATCGCCGGGCGACCTTCCGGTGGCGCTGGGATCGGTGAGATGCCAGCTCGCGGCGCCGTCGGTGCTTTCCCACAGCCGGTAGGTACCCATGAGCAGGCGCGCCGGCCGCGCTGGGTCGAGCACGTAGGGCGTGATGAAGGGCACGCGCTGGTCTTGCGCCGGGTTCGGCTTGGTCAGGTTGGCGCCCGCCACCTGCGTCCACGTCGCCCCGTCGTCCGCTGTCTTGTACAGCACGGCCTTCTGACATTCGATGTAGGCGATACTGGGATTGGTCGGATCGACCGCGGTCAGCCCGCCGTCGCCGCACTTTCGGGTGTTGACCCAGGGTCCGGTCCCATCGAACCGGGAAACGCCGTTGTCCTGCGCGCCGCTATAGATGCGCAGGGGCACGAAGGGGTCGGGCGGCGGCGAGACCGACGCGCCGTAGAGCTGGATCGCGCCGAGCCCGACGCTCAGATCGGCCCACGTCACTCCACCATTGGATCCTCTGGCGCCCATGAAGACGCCGCCGTCGTTCCCCGCGTAGAGGGTCCCGTCGGGCGCGATGACCAGCGCGTGCTGGTCAGGGTGGACCGTGTCGGTCAAGTCCGGGCCAAAGTGGGTGTAGACGTTGGTCAGGTTGGTCCAGGTACCGGGGGAGCCCGCGGTGTAGCGGAACACGTCCAGCCCGCCCAGGTAGAGCGTGGTGGCGTCCGACGGATCGACCGCGAGGTAGAAGTCGTACGCGTACTGCGTCGCCGGGCCCGGCGGGTTGCCCGCCCCGAGATTGGCAAACGTGGGCAGGGGCTGCCAGGTGATCCCTCCGTCCGTGCTCGCGTAGGCCCCGCGCAACGTCCCATCGAGGTTGGCCACCGCGGCGTAGACGACGCTCGGGTTGTGGGGCGCCGTGGCGACGACGATCGTGTCGCTGCCTGGCGCGCTGGTTGTGCCCGCGGCGCGGTCAAAGTCGGACAGGCGGCTCCAATGCGTGCCGTCCGTGCTCTTCCACACCCCGTTGGCCAGGCACCCTCTACCGTTATAAAGGTCGGCAACATCGACGGCCGCGTAGAGGGTCGTGGTCCCGGTCGTCCCGCCCGTGCTGGCCAGGGCGAGGTCGGTTCCATTGAGGGACGGCGTGAGATCGCCGGAGGTGGGGGGCGAGCCGCAACTGCCCGGGGCGATGGGGGACCCGGTTCCCGCGGTGGCCGACGGGCCCAGCACCGGCGTCCAGCTGTCGCCGCCGTTGGTGGAGCGGTAGACGCCGCCGAGCAGAGGAGCGTAGGGCGCCCCGCGCGGGGGACGCGTCAGCGCGGCGTACAGGGTGGCCGGGTTGTGCGGGTCCACGACCAGGCGCGCCACCGTCATGCTCATGATGTCCGTGCCGCCGACGAGCGTCCAGGTACCGCCGCCATTGACGCTGCGCAGGATGCCGGTCCCATAGTAGCTGTCTGACCGGTTGGCCTCGCCGGTGGCGGCATAGACGGTATAGGGGGCGGTGGGGGCGACGGCCAGCGCGCCGATGGCGAGGCTGGGCTGATTGTCGGTCAGCGGCGTCCAGGCGCTCCCCCCGTCGGCCGTCTTCCAGACCCCGCCGGCGGCCGTGCCGGCGTAGAGCGTCTGGCCCGTGCTGTCGGCGGGGTCCAGGGCGAGGGAGGTGACGCGACCGCCGGCGGGACCATTATTGCCGCCCTGCTGTGATCGATTGCCCACCTCCTGCCAGGTAGCGGCCGCGGCGGCGGTGGCTGGCCCGGCCCGCACGACCCCGCGCGCGCGCACCAGCGCCGCGCGTTGGGCCAGGGCGTGGCGCAACGCGCCGCCGGGGATCGTTGCCGCGGGGTAGGCGCGCTGCCGGTAGAACCACTCCTCGCGCGCGCGGATGTCCTCGCTCTCGCCCAACCCAGCGTCCGGGTCGGCGCCGGCAGGCACGGACGAGGTGATGCCGAGCGCGCGGTCGATCTCTGTCCACGTGGGCAGGCTGTTGCGCGCGGTCTGGAGTTGGGCAGCGGGCGCGCCGCCAACGGGCGCCGTGAGGGGCCGCGCGCGCGACGCCGGCGGTAGCGGAAGGGCCGTGGCCGTGGCATCGCCGGAGAGGGCCGTTGGCGTGGGAACGGCCCCTGCCGCCCCTGCCGACCCATAAGCGGCCGCTGGCGCCGGGGCAGGACCCGGCCTGGCGGGCGTGCCCGCGCCGCCGATCGTGTTGCCCTGCGCGCCCAGATTCACCAGCACGCCGTAGCCGTTGGGCAGCGGCCCTGTGCCGGCGCTGGTCGATCCGATGTCGTTGCCCGCAACCGTGTTGCCCGTCGTCCCCGCCCCCTGCACGACCACGCCGAACAGCGTGTTGCCGCCGATAGCGTTGCAGGTGTGGTCGCACATGCTATCGCCCGCGGCGCGATAGCCGCCGATGGTGTTTTGGGATGCGCCCAGGATCACGGCCACGCCGTCTTGCCGGTTGGGCACGCTGATGGCGCCCGTGGCGCCCACGCCGATGTTGTTGCCCGCCACGGTGTTGCTCGTCGTGCCGCTGTCCTGGAGCAGCACGCCGAGCACCGTGTTGCCGCCAATGACGTTGCAGGCGCCCGCGCAGGTGGACGCCGCGCCGCGGTCGCCGCCGATCGTGTTGCTCTGCGCACCCTGATTGATCAGCACACCACTGGTCCCGTTGGGCAGCGGCCCGGCCCCGGCGCTGGTCGATCCGATGTCGTTGCCCGCGACCGTGTTGCCCGTCGTGCCGGCGCGTTGCAGGACCACGCCGAACAGCGTGTTGCCGCTGATGACGTTGCAGGTGTGGTCGCACGCGCTATCGCCCGCAGCGCGAAGGCCGCCGACGGTGTTGCGGGACGCGCCCAGGGTCACGCCGACGCCGACCTGGGTGTTGGGCACGCTGATGGCGCCCGTGGCGTCCACACCGATGTTGTTGCCCGCCACGGTGTTGCCCGTCGTGCCGTCGCCCGTCAACCCGACACCAATACTGTTGCCCCCGATGACGTTGCAGGCGCCCGCGCAGGTGGACGATGCGCCGCGGTCGCCGCCGATCGTGTTGCCCTGCGCGTTATGCAGCGCGATGCCCGCGCCGGTATTGGGCACGCTGATCGCCCCCGTGGCGTCGACCCCAATGTAGTTACCCTGGATCATGGTGTTGCTCGTGGTTGCGTCGCTGAGGAGCACCCCGTCCTGGCCGTTGCCGCTGATCAGGTTGCACGGACCGCTGCAGGTCGTTGCCGCGCCCCGGTCCCCGCCGAGGAGGGCGCCGGCCACGCCATCCTGGACATCTATCCCGTTGAGCGTATTGGGCACGCTGATGGCGCCCGTGGCGTCGACCCCGATGTAGTTGCCCTGGACACGGGTCGCGCTGCTGGCCGTCCCTGTGATCAGCACGCCATCGTCCAGGCTGGCGCCGATGATGTTGCATGGGCCGGCGCACCCCGTCTGCGCGCCCTTGTCGCCGCCGACCGTGGTCCCCGGCGCGTTGATGATCTGTACGCTGGCCACGTTGGCGATGCTGATCGCGCCGGTGGCGTCCACGCCGATGTTGTTGCCCTGCACCACGTTGTTCATCGTGGCCGTGCCCGAGATGAGGATCGCGGCCCCGCCAAGGCCGCTGATGACATTGCAGGGATCCGCGCAGGTCGCGGCGGACCGCGGGCCGCCGATGATGTTGTCGTGGGCGTCGTGGACAATCTCCACCCCGTTGCCGCTCAGAGGCAGGGGCTTGCCGGCCGGGTCGACGCCGATATAGTTGCCCGTGACATGGTTGCCGTGGGCCGACGCCCCGGAGAGGGTGATGTTGTCGGTCGCCACGCGCGTGATCGTGTTCCCATCCGAGGTGATAAAAAACGTGGTGATGCCTTTCCCCGAGCTCTTGATGGCGACGCCGGGCTTTCCGCTCCCGTCGTCGCCGTTGATCGTGGTGTTGGGTTGCTTGACCTCCAGTGGGTACACCAGGGCAATCCGCTTGTTGTGGTACGTCACGCGGGGATCGAAGGTGAAGACGACCGTGTAGCCGGGGCCGGTCTGGTTGATCGCGTTGATCGCGTCGGGCAAGGAGATGCAGGGGACCGACGTGCCATTGTTCGCCGTACAGGTAGGAGGGTGGGCCTGCAGCGCGGCGACGCCGCCGGCGCCGGAGCCGCTACTCGTGCCGGAGTCGGTGTTGACGACCACAGTGTGCGCGGCGTCCGCCGGGCCAACGCGGTCCGCCTGTGCGCCGTGCATCGACGGCAGGGCGCGCGGATACGCGGTTCTATATGGGTTAAGGAACGCCTGGTCCGTGCGCCGCATGAGCGTGCGCGCCGTCAGGGCAAACACCCTTGCCGCCCGCAGCGCGCCCAGGACCGCCATGGGCGCTTCCGCGCTGGCCACGCGCAGCCGGTAGCCGCTCGCGGGATCGTGACGGCGCGCCGTGACAGGCCGGTGACCGGAACGCGTCGCGGGGTCGTGGGCCGGGCGCGCCGGCTCGTGAACGGGCTGACGAGGCCGTGGCGCCTGCCACGGCGCGGCGGTGGGGCGGGCGGCCGAGGGCGCAGTGGCGCCACCGCCGCGCGCGGCCCCCGATGGGAGCAGAGCTAACACGACGACACCGCACACCACCAGACGCCACAGACTCCGTCCCTGCTCGAACCGTCGCGTTGTACTCATATCTACCTCAGTGCGCCGCTCTGTTCAGTCGTGCGGTGGGTCCCCGTCCCCTGCCGTGGGGCCGGCTCCCGATCCTGTCTCCCAGTATGGGACCTCCCGTGGCCCCTGAACAGGACGTTCACCCACATTTCACCCACATTTTGTCTCCCTTCATGCGTTTGGACGAGGCCCGGCCAAAAGGCGGCAGCGGCCGCGTTTATACGTGATAGATAGGGAACTGGAACGAGTTGCCCTCCGGGGTCTGTGAAAACTCGTTGGCGCTCCCAGTACTTCTGCGCGCCAACGAAAAGGTGTCGCTGCGGCGATGGGAGAGGCGCCTCTAGGGACGCGGGCGCGTTGTGCTACCATAGGGCTGGCCATTGTCGTGGAGACATCGGGCGGAGAGGCGATACGGGCATGGACATAGGCAGGGACAGGGGCGAGGGAGTGGAGGTTGCGGGCGCGTCCTTCGGTGCGTTGGTGCGCCGCCACCGCCTGCGCGCCGGTCTGACCCAGGAGCGCCTGGCCGAGCGCGCGCGGCTGAGCGCCCGCGCCGTGGCCGACCTCGAGCGCCTGCCCGCGCGCCGGCCGCGGCTGGACACCGCCGCCCTGCTGGCCGACGCATTGGGATTGGGGGACCCCGAGCGCACTGCCTTCCTCGCCCTCGCCCGCGGCGAAGCACCGAGTCACATGGACCCCGCTCCTACCGATCCCCCAGCCTCTGCTCCCGCGTCCGCCGGCCTGTCGGATCGCGCTGACGCGGCGCCTGGCGCCCCCAGCCCCTCACCGCCGCCCCCGCTGCCCCCGCTGCCCTCCACCCCTGCGTTGCTCTTTGCCCCCCTAACTCCGCTAGTGGGCCGCGAGCGCGAGGAGGCGGCCGTCGCCCATCTGCTGGGCCGGCCCGACGCGCGCCTGCTGACGCTGACCGGACCCGGCGGCGTGGGCAAGACCCGCCTGGCCCTGCGCGTCGTGGAGACCCTGCGCGAGGGCTTCCCCGACGGCGTGGCGATCGTGCCCCTGGCGGCGCTGCGCGACCCCGCCCTGGTGCTCCCGGCCATTGCCCGCGCACTGGACGTCGCCGAGATCGCCGGCGCGTCGATCTTGACGGCCCTGACGACGGCCCTGCGTCACCGCCGCCTGCTGTTGGCGCTGGACAACATGGAGCAGGTGGCCGCCGCGGCGACCGACCTACTGGCCCTGCTGGCGGCCTGCCCTGACGTGCGGGCGCTGGTGACGAGTCGGGCGGCGCTGCGGGTGCAGGGGGAGCAGGAGCTCGCCGTGTCGCCGCTGGCCGTGCCCGACCCGGCGCTCCCGCTGGAGGAACTGCGGCAGTCCCCGGCGGTGCGGCTGTTCGCGCAGCGGGCGGGGGCGGTGACGCCGGACTTCGCGCTGAACGCGGCGACCGGACCGGCCGTGGCGGAGATCTGCCGGCGGCTGGACGGGCTGCCGCTGGCCATCGAGCTGGCGGCGGCGCGCGCGAAGCTGCTGCCGCCCGCGGCGCTGCTGGATCGCTTGGAGCGGAAGGGCGGGCTGGGCGTGGTGGGGGGCCCGGACCGGCCGGAGCGGCAGCGCACGCTGTGGGCGACCATCGCCTGGAGCCACGACTTGCTCGGGGAGGGGGAGCGGCAGCTGTTCCGGCGGCTGGCGGTGTGCGCGGGCGGCTTCACGCTCGAGACGGCGGCGGCGCTGTGCGCGGACGAGGAGGGGGCCGCTGCGGACGAGGACGCCACGCTGGAGGGGCTGGCGGCGCTGGTGGACCAGAGCCTGGTGCGGATCGAGCCGGTCAAGCCGGCCGAGGGGACGAGCGGGGCGCTGCGCTATCGCATGCTGGAGACGATCCGGGAGTATGCGGCGGCGCAATTGGACGCTAGCGGGGAACGGGACACCATCGAGCGGCGGCACGCGGCGCACTATCTGGCCTTCGCGGAGCGGACGGAATCCCTCTTGCGCGGGGACGAGCAACTGCTGTGGCTCGACCGGCTGGAAAAGGAGCACAACAACCTGCGCGCGGCCCTGCGGTGGCTGCGCGATAGCGGGGACATCGACGCGGAAACGCGCCTTGCGGGGGCGCTAGGCCGCTTCTGGTATACGCGAGGCTATGCGAGCGAGGGGCGCGCGTGGCTGGAGAGCGTCCTCAGCCGCAACACGACGGGCGCCAGTCGCGCGCGCGCCAGGGCCGCGCACGGCGCGGGCGCGCTGGCGTATGTGCAGACGGACCTCGCCCCCGCGCTCCAACGGCTCAACGAGAGCGCCGCGCTCTGGCGGGACGTGGAGGATCCGCAGGGTCTTGCCGATGCGTTGACCAGCGCCGGCGGCGTCTATGCGGACCTTGGAGAGTACGCTCAGGCGATCGCCGCCCACCAGGAGGCGCTCGCGTTACGGCGTGCGACGGGCGGGCCGGGATTGGCGCGGCCGCTCAATAATCTGGCCAATGTGCTGCGCCACCAGGGTGAGCGCGCGCGGGCCCTCGCCCTGTACGAGGAGGCCATCGTCATCTTTCGCGCGGCGCACGATGGCGTGAGCCTCGCCATCATCCTGATGAACACGGGACAACTGCTGCAGGAGATGGGCGACAACGAGCGCGGGGACGCCGCGCTGGTCGAGAGCCTCCAGTTGCACGAAGGGAGGGGGGACAAGGCGCAGATCGCCCTCGCCTTGAACACGCTGGGGACGGGAGCGCGCAACATGGGGGACTATGCCCGCGCGCGCCACTACTACGACCGCTGCCTTGCCCTCTTCCAGGCTATCGGCAAAAGGGCCGAAGTTGCGCGGACCCTCATCAACCTCGCGCAACTCGCGCATGATAGGGGCGACGACGAGGGCGCGGCGGGCAGCGCGGAGCAGGCCCTGACGCTGGCGCGGGAGACGAACCATCAACGCAACATCGCCTACGCCCTGCTCGTCAGCGGGGATAGCGCCCGCGGACGAGGCAACATGGACGCGGCGCGCGCGTGGTACGTCGAGAGTCTGGAGTCCTTCCACGCCGTGGGCAATCCCCTGGGAACAGTGGAGGCCATCGAGCGGCTCGGGCTGCTGGACGCGGCCATGGGGCGGGCGATACGGGCGGCGCGACTGCTCGGCTATAGCGCCGCCAGGCGCGCGGCCATGGGCACGCCGGTCCCTCCCGTCGAGCGGGACGAACAGGCCCGCATCCAGGGCGCGCTGCGAGAGGCGCTCGGCGCGGAAGGCTTTGGCGCGGCATGGCAAGCGGGGTCTCTGATGTCGCTCGACGAGGTCGTCGCGGAGGCGGCGCGTCCCGACGATCACGGCGTGGAGAAGCGCCTGTGATTCTATGATTGAGCCCGCGCCTTGGCACGCATCGCAGCATTCGATGAAGCAGCAATGGGCCTTCTGTTTGGCGCCCTACGATGGCATGGACTCTGGTGTTCTTACTCGACCGCCAACGGCGGCCCCAGCAGTTCCATGCCATGGGCACGCCACAGCTCCGGATCCTGCGGCGGCATCGCGTTGGCCTGCGTCACGGTGCGAAAGAACGCCTCCATCTTTCCCGCGGGCTGAAACACGATCAGGATCCGGCCGCCATGGTCGCCGACGGACGCCCAGACATGGGGCGCCTTCCGCGGCGCTAGCACCGAATCGCCGGGGTGGAGGCTGATCCGTTCCTGGCCGATCTCGACCAGGAACTCGCCTTCGAGCGCGTAGAACCACTCGTCTTGGTCGTAATGCAAGTGGCGCGCCGGGCCACCCTTCGCGCGGAACGTGTTCTCCAGGATGAAGAGATCGTTGCTGTCCTGGGTGGATACCTTGAAGGCCACGGAGCTAATGCCGAGTCCCCGCTCCTCGCCAAAGCGGTCGTCGCCTGCTGCGACGCGCAGGACCGACGGACTGCTAGCCGGAGTGTGTAACGAGTCGTTCATACAAGAGCCTCCATCTTTGACCGGCATCAGACTACGAGCCGACGGCCGGGAGTAATTGGCTGGCAGGAGCGTGGCGCAGGCGGTTGAGCGCGCCGCGCTTGAGGCGATAGACGTCTTGCACGCAGGGGAACCGCGCGTTGTGGCGCGCGCTAATCTGGCGCGGGCAGAGGCCCTGGACGTAGGAGAGGTAGATGACCTCGCGCTCGCGCTGATCAGTGAGGCAGGCTTGCACCGCGTGCCAGAAGGCCAGGCGGTCGGACTGGCTCAGGACCATCTCTTCGAGGATCCCCGGCGCGGCCATGGTATGCGCGACATCGTCCAGCGGCTCCTCGCGGTAGTTGCGGATGGCGCGGACATGGTCGCGCCGGGTTGTCTGGGCGCAGAGTTTCAGGTACCGGAGCACGGGGGCCACGGACGTAAAGCGCGCCAGCTTCTCCGCGTCCATGGCGTGCCAGAAACGGACAAAGACCGCTGCCACCCCCTCGTCCGCGTTGTCCCAATCAGGCCCGAGCCAGTGGCGTACCATGTTGCTGTAGCGCGCGTAGACCGTCGCCCACGCGGCGTCGTCCCGCCGCGCGATGGCGTGCTCGAACAGCGCATACTCGGCGTCGTCGGCATCATCGCCCCCTTGGCCATTGGGGGCGGGCCAGGCCAGCTCCGTGGCCCGGCCCGCCGTGAGGTCCTTCGCCTCCTCGCGCTCGTCCATGCTGCCGACCGCCACGCCCACAGCCACGCCCACTCCTGTGTCGATGTCTGTTACCGTTATGTTTTTGTCTCCCGTCGGTCGGTACAGCAGGGAGCGACTACGTGTCGCGCTCAGGTTCCGTTTCCCAGTATGGGGTCTTTCGTCGTCCCTGAACAGGACGTTCACCCACATTTCACCCACATTTTGACCTTGTGCCGGCGTGAGAGGACGGATCAAACGGCGCCATGCCCGCGT
>JAABUX010006337.1_pt1 | contig 14169 bp, 14 predicted proteins | sample 5561851 | NCBI WGS metagenome assembly JAABUX01 (sample SAMN10711883, study PRJNA513361) | rock metagenome | isolation source: Antarctica rocks | place: Antarctica: Victoria Land, Richard Nunatak red sandstone | collected 2016-01-03 | reverse complement strand
GTGCTCGGGACGAGGACTAGGCAAGGATAACTCAAGAAGATCAGGCTTGGGATCAGACCAATGATCTCATGGCTCACTTGGCCTCAACCGGTCAAAACCACTGTGCAGAGGTACTAGGTGGGTCCCCGCTTCCGATGCATGAAGACTATGCGCCTCGGATCGCCCGGCATGAGGTGTGGATTGCGGAACACCGTGGGGAGGCTGCCGGGGTTATGGCGCTGGAGCCTGCGGCTGATCACCTCGCGATCTACAGCCTAGCAGTGTCGCCCGCGCATCAAGGCCAAGGCATTGGGCAACAAATGATTCAGTCTGCCGAGCAGATGGCCGTAGCTGCGGGCCTGGCAGAACTGCGTTTGTTCACCAACGACCGCATGAACCGGAACCTCGCACTTTATCAACGGGTTGGCTTCCATGAAACCGGACGGCGACCAAACCCGTACCGTGAGGGTTGGGTTCTCGTCGACATGGCAAAGGCGGTTTGATGGACGCGCTCAGGCCAACAGGACGCGCGTGATGTCCTCGGCAGTTTCCGCATCGATGACGGTGAAAGCCACCCCCTCGACAGTCCACCGACGAAGCTGCTCGACAGAAACGTAGCAACCCCTGGCCGTGTCGTAGAGGCGGCTTCGGGCATACCGTTTCACAAGGCCTGGTTGCTGCCCCGTTGCGGCCGGCATCAATCCTCGCGGTGGACGAACTTGAAGAACCGGCCCGGTTAGCCGTTAGCCGTCTTGAAGAACTCGTCCCATGAAATTGGCTCCAGCTTGCCGTCTGGCTCGCGGAAGTCGACGCGCAGCAAACCCTCGCCGTCGTCGCCCTCGGTGCCCTTGACCACCGTGGGCCGGCCGTTGCGGGCCTCAATCCACTTCTGGATTTCCTTGTGGTCAGTCGTTGTCTTTGCCTGACTCATGCCGCCCTTCCATCGCTTGGCCGGGGAACGCCCCTTTCCCCGCCGGATTGCCTTAGGCGGCCAGTTCCACCACACGCCGCAGGTCCTCAACGAACGCCGCGTACTCCCGCGCCTTCGCGTCCTCGTCCGGCAGACGCAGCAGGTAGGACGGATGCACCGTGATGAACCCCGTCGTGTTGCCACCGTTCCCGTCCGGCAGCGGCATCGGCTGCCCGCGCTCGCGCGAGATCGTCACCGCCCGGCCCAGCACCGCACGCGCCGCCGTCACCCCGAGCATGACCGTCAGTGCCGGCCTCACCGTCGCCCGCTCCAGGTCGAGCCAGTAGCGACAGGCGTTAATCTCGCCGGTGCCGGGCTTCTCGTGAATGCGCCGCTTGCCGCGCGGCACGAATTTGAAGTGCTTGACCGCATTGGTCATATAAACCGTCTGCCGGTCCAACCCGGCTTCCGCCATCGCGCGGTCCAGCATCTGCCCGGCTGGCCCGACGAACGGGCGCCCGGCCAGGTCCTCCTGGTCGCCCGGCTGCTCGCCGACCATCATGACGCGGGCACCGGGCGAGCCCTCGCCGAACACCACCTGCGTCGCCGGCTCCCAAAGCGGGCAGCGCCGGCACTCCGCCGCATCCCGCGCGGCCTGCTGCAACGGGCTGCCGTCCTCGGCCGTGGCGGGCACGACGACGCCAGCGGGGACGCGGGCGGGACGAGGGGCTGAGAACACGGGCTGCTCCACCATTGCGTCCACCCGGCCCGACGCCGTGCGGATCAGCTCAGGAATCGCCGCAGCCTCCGGCAAGTTCCGCCAATACTTCTGCGGCATCTCCGCCCGCATCGCGCCGACCTTGAGCCGGGCCGGGTTGAAGATGCTGCTGTAGTAGGCACGCCAGTACGCCTCCAGGCGGTCGTCGTCCGGCACGTCGGCGGGCGACGCCCCCACGTCGAACCGCAGCGTCTCGCCGTCCCAGTGCGCGCTGCGGTAGGGCGTCAGGATGGACCAGGCCATCGTCGCGAAGCGCCGGACGAAGAACGCCGCATTGGCCTCGACGATGTAGTTGTCAGGCTCGAACCAGCTCACATATCGCGTGCCCTCGGGTTCCACGACCTCACGGAACCGCACGAACGCCTGCATCTTGTGGGTGTCGCGCCGCACCGCCTGAGCGAGGCGCTGCACGCGCTGCACCTCGGGGTCGGTGGTCATTTCCAGCAGGTGCTTCTCGCCGCGGTGGGCACGCCAGATCAAGCGGTACAGCAGGGCGAACCGCTCAGGGTCACGCGCCTGGATCGCGGTCTCCGCCAGGGACACCAGGGCGCGCGGGACGGTGAAGGTGCCGGCCGGCACCGCGGTTTCGGGATCAGCCTCAGGTTCGGCGAACAGGTCCTCCACGTTGCGGACGGACCAGACCACGTCCTCCGGCGCGACCTCCGCCAACGCCAGCGCACGGGCGGCAGCGCGCCAGGCGCCCCAATCGACCTCGTGCGCCAGGACGATGGACCTCAAGCGAACATCTCCAACTGCGCCGCCTTCGGCACCAGGCGCTGCGCCAGCCGCGCGCTGTCCAGCAAGCCGCCGGGCTGGTGGTCGGCAGCGACGACGAACGGCGCGACCTTGGCCATCGGCATGCGCAGCCGCGCCAGGTCCTCCATGCGCAGCCGCTGGTGCCGCCGCGCCTGGATCAGCTTGTCCACCGATTTCACGCCCATGCCCGGCACCCGCAAAAGCTGCTCGCGCGTCGCGGCGTTCACGTCCACGGGGAACTGCTCGCGGTGCTGCAAAGCCCATGCGAGCTTCGGGTCCATCGACAGGTCCATGTTCCCCGCGCCGTCTAGCGCGAGTTCGTCCGCCTTGAACTCATAGAACCGCATCAGCCAGTCGGCCTGGTACAGCCGGTGCTCGCGCAGCAGCGGCGCGCGCTTAGGCGGCAGGATGGCGCTCGCGTCGGGGATGGGGCTGAACGCCGAGAAGTACACCCGGCGCAGCCCGTAGTTGCCATACAGGTTGGTGCTGAGAGCCAGTATCTTGCGGTCCGAGCTGTCGTCGGCGCCGATGATCATCTGCGTGCTCTGCCCGGCCGGCGCGAACCGCGGCGCCTTCTTCTCGGCCTTCGCCTCGTCGATGCGCAGCCGCATGCGGCCCATGCTGCGCCGGATGCCGGGCATGTCCTTTTCGGGCGCCAGCTTCGCCAATCCCTCCTCGGTCGGCATCTCGACGTTGATGCTCAGCCGGTCCGCATACAGCCCGGCCTCCAGCAGCAGTTCCGGCGAGGCGTCGGGGATGGTTTTCAGGTGGATGTAGCCGCGAAAGCCATGGTCCAGCCGCAGCGTCTTCGCCACCCGGACCACCTGCTCCATGGTGTAGTCCGGGCTGCGTATGATGCCGGAGCTGAGAAACAGCCCCTCGATGCAGTTGCGGCGGTAGAAGCCGAGCGTCAGGGTCACGACCTCTTCGACCGTGAACCGCGCCCGCTGCACGTTCGAGGACCGCCGGTTGATGCAGTACAGGCAGTCGTAGACGCAGCTATTGGTCAACAGGATTTTCAGCAGCGAGATGCAGCGGCCGTCCGGCGCATAGGCGTGGCAGATGCCCATGCCCTTGGTCGAGCCGACGCCGGTTGTCTCGCCCAGCGAACTGCGCGTGGCGGTACCGCTCGACGCGCACGAGGCGTCGTATTTTGCAGCGTCGGCAAGGATTTCGAGCTTTTTAAGCAGGTCCATGGAACATCTGTTCTCCATTAGCGAAATAAGCAAATGCGCCAAATGTTCAACCCGAACGGGCCGGCCTATGCTGGCGCATGACCGCTGATCCCCACGCCCGCACAGCCCCTGTTTCCTGCACGGCTCCCGCTACCTACACGACTATCGACGCCGCGAGTTCCCCAAGCTTCTCCTGCGACGGCCGCACCCTGTTCCATCTTCGCGGCGCTGGGCTGACGCAAGTGTGGGCCTTGGACCTGGACAGCGATTCGGCGCAACAGCTCACGTTCCACGACGAGAGGGTGGCCCTGCTGCGCCGCGCGCCCGGCGACGACCGCCTGATCTACGGCATCGACGCCGGCGGCGACGAGCGCCAGCAGCTTTGGCTCTTGGAGGACGGGCAATCCCGGCCGTTGACCGACGCGCCCGGCGTGATCCACGGCTTCGGCGCCTGGTCCCCGGACGGCAGCCGGATCAGCCTGACCGCCAACGACCGGGACGAAGCCCACTTCGATGTCCTGCTGCTGGACCCGGCCACCGGCGAACGCACCCGCCTGTTCCAAGGCACGCACGAGGCCACCGCCGCAGCCTGGCACCCGTCGGGCGTCCGGCTGGCCGCCCTGTTGGACCGGAACAGCGGGGACCAGCGGCCCATGGTCCTGCACATGGACGGTGCCGTGCAGGCGGTGCCGCGCGCCGCGCCCGCCCGCTACGCCAGCCTGCGCTGGACGCCGGACGGCGCGGCCCTCATGGGCCTGACCGATGCCGGGCGCGACGACATGGCACTGTGCTGCATCGACCCGGCCAGCGGCGAGGCCACCCCGGTTTTCGCGCCGCCGGGCCGCGACGTGGAGGCTTGGGCGCTTGCCCCTGGCGGCGGCCTGCTCGCCACGGTCGAGAACGACCGCGGCTATGCCCTGCTGCGCGTCGGACCGGTGGATGGGGACCGTCCCGTGGTGGCTGGGCTGCCGCGGGGTGTCGTGTCCGATCCCGCTTGGTCGCCGGACGGTGCGACGCTGGCCTTCGCCGCCGGTTCGCCCACTGAGCCGTCCGGCCTTTGGCTGTGGCGGGATGGCGCGGTGCGTCCGCTGTGGCGGTCGGAGTGCGCGGCTCCTGTGCAAAACTTCGATTTGGTCGAATGGGAGAGCATCGACGGCCGCCGCATTCCCGGCTGGTTCGCCCTGCCGCCCGGCCCGCCGTTGGCCGCCGGGCATCCAGCGGTGGTCTGGGTCCATGGCGGCCCGGCGGCGCAGGCCCGCGCCGGCTTCCGTCCCGACATGCAGGCGCTGCTGGCCCAAGGCTACGCCGTGCTGATGCCGAACGTGCGCGGCAGCACCGGCTACGGCCGCGCCGCCATGGAGAGCGACGACCGGGAGAACCGCCTGCTTTCCGTGCACGACCTTGCCGCCGGCGGGCGTTGGCTCGCGGCCCACCCCGGCATCGACCCGGCGCGCATCGCCGTCATGGGCCAGTCCTACGGCGGCTACATGGCGCTCGCCGCCATCACCGAGCACCCGGAGCTTTGGCGCGCTGCCATCGACCTCTATGGCATCGCGGATTTTTCCACACTGCTCGCCAGCACTGGCCCGTGGCGTCGGGCGCACCGTGCCGACGAGTACGGCGACCCGGTGCGCCACCGCGCCTTGTTCGACCGCATCTCGCCACTGCGCCATGTGGCCCGCATCCAGGCGCCCCTTTTAGTACTGCACGGGACGCGCGACCCGCGCGTGGCGATAGGCGAGAGCGAGCAAATCGTCGCAGCGCTGCGGGCGCGTGGCAAGCCGGTGCAGTACGAGGTGTTCAACTACGCCGGGCACGGCTTCATCCGGCCTGATGACCGGGTTCGGGTCTTTGCAGCGGTGGCGGCGCATCTCGCGCGCTACCTATAGCTAACCGCCCATCGCCTGCCGCATGAACAGCCGCTTCAGCCGCGGCATCCGATGCACTCCGGCGATGCCGATGTCCCGCGCCGCCCGCAACAGCGGGTTGTCCGTGCTGAACAGCCGGTCCAGCACATCCGTTGCCGCCAGCATCAGCAGATTGTCCGGCCGCCGCCGCCGCTGATACTGCGCCAGCAACGCCGCAGCCCCAGGGTCCGCCCCCGCCTGCACCGCCGCGATCACCAACTCCGACAACGCCATCACGTCCCGGAACCCAAGGTTGAGTCCCTGGCCGGCGATCGGATGGATGCCGTGCGCCGCGTCGCCCACCAGCGCCAGGCGGGTGTCGACATAGCGCTGCGCGTGCATCGCCGACAGCGGGTAGATCCACCGCCGCCCGATCGGCCGCACGGCCCCCAGGTGGTCGCCCAGCCGCCGCGCCACCTCGCGCCCGAATGCGGCGTCGTCCAATGCGATAACCCGGTCCGCCGCCGCCGTCCGCTCGGTCCAGACGATGGCGGACACGTTCGGGGCGCCCTCGGTCGGACCCATCGGCAGTTGCGCGAAGGGTCCGCCGGGCAGGAAGTGCTCCAGCGCCGTATTGTGATGCGGACGCTCGTGCGCCACGGCCGAGACGATGCCGCGCTGGCCATAGGCCACACGGGTCACGGCGATGCCGGCCTGCTCGCGCAACGGCGAGCCGCGCCCTTCGGCCGCGACAACCAGGCGGCAGGCGATGCTCGGCCCGCCGGAGACCTGCACCACGGCGCTGTCCGCACGGCGCTGCACCGTGGCCTCCGCCGGCGCGTGGACGGTCAAACCCGGCGCGTCGTGCATGTGCGCGTTCAGCGCGACCCGCAGCGCACGCGCCTCCACCATCCAGCCGAACGGCTGGTTGCCGACATCCTGATGGTCGAAATGCAGGAACAAGCTGGACGCCTGCCGTCCCACCCGGCCATCGGACACACGGATGTCGAGGATCGGCGACGGCTTCTGCGGCAGCGCGTCCCAGACCCCGGCTGCCTCCAGCAGCCGCCGGGACCCAGCCGCCACGGCATAGGCGCGGCCGTCGAAATCCGGGTGCTCCATCGGCGGCAGCGCGGCCCGGTCGATCACCGCCACCCGCACCCCGCCCGCCGCCAGCCGGCAGGCCAGCGTGCCGCCGACCGGCCCGGCCCCTACAACGCAGATATCCACGGCCAAGTCAGCCATCGCCTCAGTTCCCCAGTGGTTAGAACCAGTGCCTAGAATTTGGGCAGCAGCCCGTTGCGCCGATGTTACAGCCGGGAGCAGGCTCTGCACACGCCGCGGGCAGATGCCGTGTCCTGTCTGCCAGTGCGCCCGCAGAACCGTCCGGCACGGTTCTTGAGTGTAGCCTTGCAACGCAGCCTGCCGAATGTGGCGCGAGGCGCGGGATTGGAAAGAGGATGGTTCGATGAAGCTGATCATAGCCGTCATCAAGCCTTTCAAGCTCGACGATGTCCGGGAGGCTTTGACGCCATTGGGTGTGCAGGGCCTGACCGTGTCGGAGGTGAAGGGGTTTGGCCGGCAGAAAGGACAGACGGAGATCTACCGCGGCGCCGAGTACCACGTGAACTTCTTGCCCAAGGTCAAGATCGAGATCGCGGTGGCGGACGACCTCGCCGAGCAGGTGGTCGAGGCCATCATGAAGTCGGCCCACACCGGCAAGATCGGTGACGGCAAGATTTTCGTGATGGATGTCGAACGCGCGGTGCGGATCAGGACCGGCGAGATCAACGAGGAAGCGCTATGAGGATGACCACCCGACTGCTGGCCCCGCTTCCGCTACTGCTGGCAGCCTTGCCCGCCTGGGCGCAAAACGCCGCGACGGCGGTCGAACAGCCTGCCGCTGCCGTCGCTGCCGCGGTCGCCGAAGCCAAGGTCGACACCGGCGACACCGCCTGGATGCTGACCAGCACGGCGCTCGTGCTGATGATGACCGTGCCGGGGCTAGCGCTGTTCTACGCCGGGATGGTGCGCAAGAAGAACGTGCTGGCCACCCTGATGCAGTCGTTCAGCATCTGCGCGCTCGTGACCGTGCTGTGGATGGTCGCGGGCTACAGCCTCGCCTTCACCAACGGCAATCCGTACATCGGGGACTTCTCGCGCCTGTTCCTGAACGGGATCGCGACGAACTGGGACAAGCCGTTCACCCTTGGCGCCGGCACCGACAACGCCACGGTCAACACCATCCCCGAGACCGTCTACCTCATGTTCCAGATGACGTTCGCGATCATCACCCCGGCGCTGATCGCCGGCGCGTTCGCGGACCGGATGAAGTTCTCGGCGCTCATGCTGTTCATGACGCTGTGGTCGCTGCTGGTCTACTCGCCCATCGCGCATTGGATCTGGAGCCCGATCGGCTGGATCAACGCGCTGGGCGTGGCGGACTTCGCCGGCGGCACGGTGGTCCATATCAACGCGGGCGTGGCCGGGCTGATCTGCGCGCTCGTGCTCGGCAAGCGGGTCGGCTACGGGCATGACAACATGAGTCCCTACAACCTGGCCTACGCCGTCATCGGCGCGTCGCTGCTGTGGGTCGGCTGGTTCGGCTTCAACGCCGGGTCGGCGCTGGGCGCTGGCGGCCGTGCGGGGATGGCGATGCTGGCGACGCAGGTGGCGACGGGCGCAGCGGCACTCGGCTGGGTCGCGGCGGAGTGGGTCGCGAAGGGCAAGCCGAGCGTGCTCGGCGTGATCTCGGGCGCGGTCGCGGGCCTGGTCGCCATCACCCCGGCGTCCGGCTTCGTGCTGCCGGGGCCGGCGCTGATCATCGGCGTGATCGCCGGCGTCGGCTGCTTCTGGTCGGCGACCGGGCTGAAGCACCTGTTGGGCTACGACGACAGCCTGGACGCATTTGGCGTGCACGGCATCGGCGGCATTATCGGCGCGCTGCTGACGGGCGTGTTCGCCTATGGTCCGCTCTCAGCCACGACCGACCACGCCGAGGGCGTGTATATCGGCGGGACGCCGCTGCTGCTCGCGCAGGTCTACGCGGTGGCGGCGACGGTGGCCTACAGCGCGATCGCGACGTTCATCCTGTTGAAAGTCGTCGATGTCATCGTCGGCCTGCGCGTCTCCGAGGACCAGGAGCGCGAGGGCCTGGATGTCGTGCTGCACGGGGAGCAGCTCGGCTAGCTTTGGCTAGCCCATTCGGCTGCTACGCCAACAATGACACAACGGGGCCGCGAAATTCTCGCGGCCCCGTTTTCTGATTTGTTCCGCGCCCTTGGTGCATTAAGCTCCGGCCTCCCATCAAGCTGACCGGACAACACCATGGCAACGCTGGCTCAGGACCGCCAATTCGCCTCCCCGGAGGTCCGCAACGTCGTGCTGGCCCGCTTGGGCCAGCTTGGCGGCATTGCGTTCGCGGTTGCTGCGCTGGTGCTGCTGGTGGCAATCGCTTCATACAATCCGCACGATCCGTCGCTGAACACCGCAACGTCGCGGCCGGCGACCAACCTGGCCGGTCTGCCCGGCGCCATCTCCGCCGATGCGCTGCTGCAGGGTTTCGGCGCGGCGGCGGCGCTGCCCAGCCTTGCGATGCTGGCCTGGGGGTTCCGCGTCGCGACCCGCCGCCCGTTGCGCCCGTTGGTCCGCCTGCTCTGCACCCTGCTGGCATTGCCGGCGCTGGCCGCCGTGCTGGCGATGGTCCCGGCGCCGACATGGCCGACCCCCGCCGGCCCCGGCGGGGCAGTGGGCCGCATACTGGCCAGCCAAGCCAGCCGCATGGGGTTCGGGCTGCTTGGCCCGATTGGCGCCGCACTGGTGCTGACCATGGGGACGGCGCTGGCGTTGGTCCTCGTGGCGTTCAGCCTCGGCCTTTCGGCAGGGGAGTGGCGCGCGGCTGGGCAAGGCGCGGCCGATGCGGCGCGCGGCTCGGTGCAGGGCAGCGGACGCGCGGCGAGGCTGCTGGCCCGCTTGGGCGGATATGTCGCCGATGCCGGATCGTGGATTGCAAAGCCCATCGAGCGCCTGTTGCAACCCGCCGAGGACGCCGCCGTGCCGCCGCCGCGGGAGCCGCGTCCGGTCGATCCACCCGTGGCGCGGCCCGACCCGGCGCCCACGTCGGCCCATATCCCCGCGTGCCCCGCCGCGTCGTCCGCGCATCCGGCTCCTATCGTCACTGAAACCAAGCGCAAGCTGCCGGCCTACCGCCAGGAGAGCCCGCTGCCGAATGAGAACGGTTGGCAGTTCCCGCCGCTGTCGCTGCTCAGCCCTGCCCCGACCCGCGCCGGATCGGGGCCGAGCCAGGACGCACTGCAAGCCAATGCCCGCCTGCTCGAAACCGTGCTGAGCGACTACGGCGTGCAGGGCGCCATACGCGAGATCCGCCCTGGCCCCGTCGTCACGCTATACGAACTGGAACCGGCGCCGGGCATACGCAGCGCGCGGGTGATCGGCCTCGCTGACGACGTAGCCCGCAGCCTGTGCGTCACCGCCGTCCGCATCGCCACCGTGCCCGGCCGCAACGTGATCGGCATCGAAGTGCCGAACGAAAAACGGGAAACAGTGTTCCTGGCGGAGCTGCTGGGCAGCGAGGACTGGCGCAGCCATCCCGGCAAGCTGGCCCTGGCGCTGGGCAAGGATATCGGCGGCGTCCCCGTCATCGCCGACCTGGCGCGCATGCCGCATTTGCTAATCGCCGGGACCACCGGCTCCGGCAAGTCGGTGGGCATCAACGCCATGATCCTGTCGATCCTGTTCCGCCTGTCCCCCGACCAGTGCCGGCTCATCATGATCGACCCGAAGATGCTCGAACTGTCGGTCTACGAGGGAATCCCGCATTTGCTGGCCCCGGTGGTGACGGAGCCTGCCAAGGCGGTGACGGCGTTGAAGTGGACCACGCGGGAGATGGAGCGCCGCTACCGCTCGATGAGCCAGCTCGGCGTCCGCAACGTCGGCGGCTACAACGACCGGGTGGACGAGGCGCTGGCCCGGAACGAGGTCGTGACCCGGCGCGTGCAGACCGGCTTCGACAGCGAAACCGGGCGTCCAACCTTCGAGGAGCAGCCGCTGACCTTGAAGCGGCTGCCCCATATTGTCGTCGTGATCGACGAGATGGCGGACCTGATGATGGTGGCGGGCAAGGAGGTCGAGGCGGCGGTGCAGCGGCTGGCGCAGATGGCCCGCGCCGCCGGCATCCATGTCATCATGGCGACGCAGCGCCCGTCCGTGGACGTGATCACCGGCACGATCAAGGCGAACTTCCCGACCCGCATCAGCTTCCAGGTCATCAGCAAGTTCGACAGCCGCACCATCCTGGGCGAGCAGGGCGCTGAGCAGTTGCTGGGCCAGGGCGACCTTTTGCACATGCAGGGCGGCGGGCGCATCGCCCGCGTCCACGGCCCCTTCGTCGCCGACCGCGAGGTGGAGGACCTCGTCGCCTTCCTGCGCGCCCAGGCCGAGCCGACCTACGACGACGAGATTACTGACCCCACGGACGACGACGGCGGCAGCGCTGGCGCCAATCCTGGCCTGTCCGGCATCGCGGCGGCGGGGGACGGCGAGAAGGGCCTGTTCGACCAAGCCGTCGCGTTGGTGTCGCGCGAGGGCAAGGCGAGCACGAGCTTCATCCAGCGCCACCTCGCCATCGGCTACAACCGCGCGGCCAAGCTGATCGAGCAGATGGAGAAGGAGGGCGTCGTCAGCGCCGCCAACCACGTCGGCAAGCGCGAGGTGCTGACCCGGTCGACCCGTGACGACGACGAGGATTGAGCGCCGGGCCGCATGGTGGCGGGCCATATGGCGCTGGCCTGGGCCATGCTGAACCCGGCGTCGCCGCTGGCCCGGCTAATGGCCGCGCCGATGCGGCCCGGCACAGTCACCTGGCTCGGCGTGAGGCCGGCCCGGCTCGCGCCGATGGTGGTGTTGGAGACGATCACGCTGACGCCGGGCCAGGGCGTGGCCGGCGACCACTACGCCAGCGCGACGCAGGGCGCCCGGCAGGTCACGGTGATCGCGGCCGAACACCTTGCCGCGGTCGCGAGCTATTTGGGCCAGGACAGCGTTCCGCCCGAGATGCTCCGGCGCAATGTCGTGGTGAGGGGGGCCAACCTGGCTGCCCTGAAGGGCCGGAGATTCCGCCTGGGCGGCGCGGTGCTCGAAAGCAGCGGCGAGTGCCACCCCTGCTCCAAGATGGAGCGGCTGCTGGGCGTTGGCGGCTACAACGCCGTCCGCGGCCACGGCGGCATCACCGCGCGGGTGCTGGAGGGCAGCGAGGTGCGGCTTGGCGATCTCATTATGGCGTTGGATTGATGCCGCTTGCATCACGGGCCGCGGCGGCCATGCTGTTTGACGCCAGTGCCATGGGTGCCGCCGCCGCCAACCGTAACCGGCCAAAGCCTGCCTCAACCCTGCAAACCCTGGACACCATCGCATGACCTTGCTGATCGGCATCCCCGCCTGCACACGCGACATCAACGGCCACCCGCAGCACGCCACCCCGTCCCGCTATGGCGCGGCGCTGATGGGGGCCAGCGGAGCCGTGCCGGTGCTGATCCCGCCGGTTGGCGAGGCGGCGGTCGCGGTCCTCGACCGGCTGGATGGGTTGCTGCTGTCCGGCAGCCCCAGCAACGTGGACCCGAGCCACTACGGCGCCATGGACGAAACGCCGGACCTGCACGACGCGGCCCGCGATGCCACCACGCTGGCGCTGATACGCGCCGCCCTGCGCCGGGACATGCCAATACTGGCGATCTGCCGCGGCATCCAGGAGCTGAACGTGGCACTGGGCGGCAGCCTGCACCAGCAGGTGCATTTCGTGCCGGGCCACCTGGACCACCGCGGCGGACCCGGCCCAAAGAGCCAGGCCTACGCCCCCAAGCATGACGTGGCGCTGTCAGGCAGGCTTGCCCGCCTGTTGGGCCACGACCGCATCCCGGTGAACTCGGTGCACGGCCAGGCAATCGACCGGCTCGCCGACACGCTGGCGGTCGAGGCCACGGCGCCGGACGGCACGATCGAGGCCGTCCGCGTGCAGGGCGCCGCGTTCGCCCTGGCCGTGCAATGGCATCCGGAATGGGAGTATGCTGCGGACGCGAACAGCGTCGCGTTGTTCCGCGCATTCGGGGACGCCTGCCGCGCATACGCCGGCGGCATCAGGAGGGCTGCATGAGCACAACCTATGACAACGCCAGCGTGAGCAGCGCCGGCGCGAGTGACGCGCTGGCGCTGGCCGGCCGGGTCCTTGCCTCGGTCATCTTCATCCTGGGTGGCTGGAGCAAGCTTATGGCCATGGTCGGGACCAAGGCCTTTTTTGCCAAGATTGGCGTGCCGCTGCCCGACATCGCCTATTGGGTTGCGGTGGCGGTCGAGCTCGGCGGCGGCGTGCTGTTCCTGCTGGGCTTGCAGACGCGCCTGCTCGGCATCGTGCTCGCGGTGTTCTGCATCGCGACGGCAGTGCTCGCCCACTCCAACTTCGCCGAGCCGGCCCAGCAGATCAACTTCATGAAGAACGTCTGCATGGCCGGCGGCTTCCTGGCGTTCGCGGCATTCGGCGACGGGGCGTTCAGCCTCGACCGTGTTTTCAGCAACCGTGGCATGGCCAGCCGCCGCGGCATGGTCCCTTAGCTATGGACCTGCAACTGGCCGGCAAGCGTGCATTGGTGACGGGCGGCTCGAAGGGTATCGGCCGCGCCAGCGCCGAACTGCTCGCCGAGGAGGGCTGCGACATCGTCCTGGTCGCCCGCGATCCGGCCGCGCTGGACAAGGCTGCCGCTGCGGTGCGTGCCCGCAGGCAAGTCCGGGTCGAGGTCATCGCCGCCGACTTGTCGCAACAGGCGGAGGTGGAGCGCGTGGCCGCCAGCGCGGGCGCTGTCGACATCCTGGTGAACAACGCCGGCGCGATCCCGCCGGGCAACCTGCTCGCGGTGGACGACGCCACGTTGCGCGCCGCCTGGGACCTCAAAGTGTTCGGCTTCATCAGCTTGTGCCGCGCGCTGTATCCCACGCTGCAATCACGCCAGGGTGTCATCGTGAACGTGATCGGCGCGGCCGGGGAGACGTTCGATGCCGGCTACATCGCTGGGGTCGCTGGCAACGCTGCCCTGATGGCGTTCACCCGCGCCCTGGGCCGCGGCGCCCATAAGGACGGCCTTCGCGCCGTGGCCATCAATCCCGGCCCGGTCGCCACCGCCCGGCTGGAGCGCCTGCTACGCCACCGGGCCGCCACCGAGCTTGGCGACCCCGACCGGTGGCTCGAACTCTGCGCCAGCATGCCATATGGCCGTCCCGCGCAGCCCGAGGAGATCGCTGCCGCCGTCGCCTTCCTGGCCAGCCCGCGGTCCGCCTACACCAACGGAACCGTACTGACCATCAACGGCGGGCCGTAGCCGCTAGGCCCGCCCCTCGAAGAACTTGGCGATCTTTGCCATGAACCCCTCGCTTTCGGGGCTGCCTTTGGCGTGCTCCTTGGCCTCGGCCTCAAACTCCTCAAGCAGCTCGCGCTGGCGCTTCGTCAGGTGTTGCGGCGTTTCGACCGCCACCTGGACGTACATATCCCCGCGCGACGCGCTGCGCAGCACCGAGAACCCCTTGGCCCGCAGCCGGAACTGGTCCCCGGTCTGGGTGCCCGGCGGGATTTTCACCTTGGCCCGGCTGCCGTCGATCGCCGGCACGTCCACGTCGCCGCCCAGTGCGGCCTGCGTCATCGGCAGCGGCACGCGGCAGTAG
>JAABUX010006336.1_pt1 | contig 14171 bp, 11 predicted proteins | sample 5561851 | NCBI WGS metagenome assembly JAABUX01 (sample SAMN10711883, study PRJNA513361) | rock metagenome | isolation source: Antarctica rocks | place: Antarctica: Victoria Land, Richard Nunatak red sandstone | collected 2016-01-03 | reverse complement strand
GCGGCGAACCATCCGTCCTGACAGCGCGAGCTCTCGCCGCGCTGCCAGGAGGCGTCGTCTCGTGACTACTGTAGGTTAGAGAGTTACGTAGCGGGCAATGAGGCTGAAGGGCGTGCTCCGACCCGCGCCGCGGCCATGCCGCCCAGCCGGATGCCCGCTGCTAACGCGTTCTCGGCGCCGCGCCCCCCGAGCCACGAGGCCAGGAAGCCCGCGCAGAATGCGTCGCCCGCGCCGGTGCTGTCTACGACTGTGATCGGCAGCGCCGTCTGACTCAGCGTGGGTTCGCCGCCTCGCGCCCACAGCGCCCCCTGCGCTCCCAGCTTGAGCGCAACGCCGCCGTACCAGACGCAAAGGGATCGCGCCACGGCCGCGGGGTCGGTCTCTCCGCTGAGCAACCGGCCTTCGTCGAGGTTGGGGAAGCACAGGTCCGCGCCGCGCGTCCACGCCAGGAAGCGATCGGGTCCAACCTCGCGCAGCAGCGAAGCCGAGGCGGGATCGACGGAGACGATCATCGCGTGATCGCGGGCTAGCCCGATCGCGGTACGGGCGACCGTGCGGGTACGAGGATCGGCCAGCGTATAGCCCGAGAGGTGCAGGCAGGCGCCGGGCTGGAAGACCTCCGTGGGCAGATCTTCCACGCGCAGGCCCAGGTTGGCGCCGCGATCGGTCAGCATGCTGCGCTCGCCGTCCCCATCGACGAGCACGACAATAGTCCCGGTTGAGCGCTGCGGATCGACGCCCAGGTGGGGCAGGACGCCGGACCGGCGCAACTCGGCGTCATGGTAGGCGCCGAACGGGTCCTGGCCCACACAGCCTACAAAATGGACATTGAGCTGTGGAGCGATATAGGCCAGCCAGGCCGCCTGGTTGGCGCCCGATCCTCCGGGCCTCGTGCTGATGGTGCTGGCCGTGTCGCTGGCCACGACGAGCGCCTGCCGCAACTGTACGACGAGGTCGGTGATGACATCGCCGATCACGATAACGGTAGGCGCCGTCCTGTCCATCGTCATAGCGCACATAAGCAGCACTATACAGCATGCAGCGCGACCATGTGCCCTGGCAACACGCATCGCGCATCTCCGCATCTTCCAACTAGAGGGTCCTGATGGGCAGGGCCATTTCATTCGGGTGTGTTTCACCTACGTTGGAGCGGCGTCTCCCCCTCTCCCGCGCACGGGAGAGGGGGTCGGGGGGTGAGGGGAGCCCCAACACGGATGAAACACACCCATTCCATTTTCGGCGACATGGATCGTCAGGGCGGGGTAGGGGCGTATTGCATACGCCCGGTAGCAGCGCCACTGGGCGTATGCAATACGCCTCTACCCCCAGGAATCGCCGGCCTGATCGACAATGAAATGGTCCTGTACTGATGGGTTTCCCATTTGGGGGATTGCGAGCCGGTCGGCTGTCCTGTAGTGTGGTGGCACAAGTGTCGCAAGGAGGCTGATACATGACGATCGGACAGAGACGTCACCGCGGCCATCTCTATCCATGGCTCCTCCTGCACGCCCTTCCACTGGAGCTTCGGCGACGGCCGCACGGCGACGGGTCTGCAGGTGGCTCATCGTTACAACTGGACGGGGTGGTATCGGGTCGCGGTGTGGAGCTACTGGCCGTCGCGCCACAACTGGGTTCTCTTTGACAGCGCGCGGGTGCACATTCTGCCGGCTCAGGCACTGGGACAGGCGAACCTGGGCTACCGGGTCGTGCTGGTCCTGGAAGCTTTCACCAAAGGTCTCGCCTACGGCGGCTGGCTGGTCATCGTTGCGGTCCCCGTGGCCTGGCGGCTCTGGCAGCGTCGGCGCCGCCGGTGACGTCCGCATCCGGTCCGGCGCCTCATGATGCTCCATATCCCTTTGCGACTGATGACGGCGGCAGGTTCCCAACTGGCGCGGGAATCGCGCCACGGTCTGTTTATTGTCCAGCGCCCGACTGGGAGCGCGGGCGGCCCGCCCGCCTCGGATAGCGGCCTGCCGGGAGCAGGGACAGCGCCTACGACGGTTGACGCGCCAACCCGTGCGGTCGCGACGGAAGCGGGCGGGCCGCCCGCGCTCCCAATCCGCCAATTCACTGACCCTGGGAATCGCGCGCCTACACGGGTGCGGCAAAAGTTGCTACTGTATAGTTGTAGAGGGAGACGAGCCCCGTCACTCGCATAAGATCGTCCCGTGCTCGTCTGGAGGCGCACCACATGATCGCCCGGCCACGCGTGGCCACGTTGCTGCCCCGCCTCACGCCGCATTGCTCTCCTGCCGCGTCCTTCTGGAACGCGATGGGCTTGCTGATCGTCGCGCTTGCCGGGGGCGGCCTCGTCCACCTCCTGGCCTATCACATTCCCCTGGGCATTCCCGTGGACGCCCATTGGCTTGCTATCACCACGACGCTCCTGGCGCGATGCCCATTGGGTGGCCCATTGGGCCTGCTGGCCCTCGGCACGGTCGCCGTCGTCCTCGTCGTCTGGCGGGAATTGCGCCGCCTGGAACGACTGCACGCGACGCTGAACGGTCGCATCCGCCTCGCAGCGTCCACGAACGGGGTAGAGTGGCTCCCACGCAGACCAGGGCGCCTGGTTCTCTTCGTCGCCGTCCTGCTCGGCCTGCAACTCGCGGTGTCGGGCATCGCCGACCTGCTGTGGCCGATGCAGACCATCATGGTGATGGGCCATGGGCTGCGGATGATGATGGCGATGACACCAATCCTCCCCCTCCTGCCGCTCCATGCGCTTGCAGCGGTTGTCCTCGGGTTGTCGCTCTGGCGGGTCGAGCACCGACTCACGCGCCTACGTGCACAAGTCACCGCGCAACTGCGCCTCCTCCAGGCCGCCTGTCCGCCGCGCGACGCGGCGCTTCCCCTGCACACGGACAGCGTCCTCCCCCGGCGGTTGGCAGACGCTGTCCTCTTCGCTCGCCCACCGCCCTCAGGTGTCATGGCATAGCTCCACCTCACCGCCTCACGCGCAGCGGCGACAACCTTGAACAACCGTCACCCACACTGATTATATGACCATGGCAGGCGAGTCAGGCGCCGGCGATTGGGCAGGGGTGGCCAACTCACTGGCGCCCGACGTGACGCGGTTCACCGACAATCTCGACTGCCACCCTTGCCCGCCGTGCGACAGCCGCCGCCACGATAGCTCACAACCGGGCGCAGGGTCTGTGAATTGTCCGCTACGGACGCCGGTCACTCACTGGGACCGCCGCAGTCCCTGCGGCCATGTGCGTGGGACGCCTGTCCGGGTCCGGCACACCACGTGCCCACGACGGCTTGCCGCAGGGACTGCGGCGGTCCCAGTGGACACGCCCATCGCCGACTTTTCACGAGCCCTGCAACCGGGCGCCCTGCCATAGCGGTCCTCGATCGCTCTTCCGCTGACGCATGTGCGTCACGCCCGCGACGACTTGTCCGCTGGGCACGCGCCCCCCCTCAAGACAACACCTATCTTTCACGGAAGGATTGATTCACCCATGACGACGATCATCTCTCGCCCGCTGGTTCGTGTCGTTGCCTCCGGTCTCATCGCTGGCGCGCTGGCCCTGTCAGCCGTCGGCGTCGCCTCGGCCCACGCCTCGCTGACCAGTGCCAACATCAAGCCCAGCCAGGTGTTCCCCCACAACACCTACCCCACCATGATCAAGGCGTTCTTCGCCGAGAACGTCAACCCCAAGGACTCGTTCGTCCACGTCTTCGAGGGCGACCCCGGTGGGGACCACGGCATGGTCGACACGGGCAAGAACCTCTTCCCGTTCAGCAACTCTAAGGAGATCACCGCCACGCTGCCCAAGGGAATGAAAGGTCTGTACACGTTCATGTGGTACACCCAGTCGGCCGACGATGGCCATGTCGCCGGCAACTCGTTCACCTTCGCAGTGAAGTAGTCGGGTCACTGGGAACGCGGGAATCCACCATGCCTATGCCAGCACCTTGTCCGCTACCGCGCGTCAGCCCGCGCCTCATCGCGCGCGGGCTGACCCTTGTCCTGGCCCTGAGCCTGTGGCTCGCGCTGCCCCGCGTGGCCTCGGCCCACGCGCACCTGGCGTGGGCCGACCCCGCCCCCGACAGCGTGCTGGCCCACGCGCCCTCCGTCGGCGCGTTCCTCTTCGACGAGCCGCTCAACCCGGCCTTGACCCGCGTCCATATCTCCGATGCCTCGGGACACCTGGTCACGGCGGACACAGGCCACCTGGCTCCCGGCCATGGCGGCGCGCTGTGGCTGCTCCCGCTACCGCGCCTCGCCGCCGGGACCTACAGCGTGTTCTGGACCTCCGAATCGGCCACCGACGGCCACGTGATGGGCTCGTTCTACACCTTCCGCATCGCCCCCGCGGGCAGCGCGGGCGGCGTGGGCGCCGTCTCGGGTACAGCGGGCGGCGCGGGCGCCGTCTCGGGTACAGCGGGCGGCGCCTATGGAGTCGGGACCGCCAGCGCCAGCGGTGGAGGCGCTGGGGGCATCGGCCTCACCGTCGGGGCCCTCGGCACGGCACTGGTACATTGGATCGGTCTGGCGGCGCAAGCCCTCTGGCTGGGCTGTCTGCTGGTCGAGGTCCTGGTCCTGGCGCCAGCCCGGCAACGCGGGGCGCCGCCCGAGGCGCGCCTGGCCTGGGCTGCGACGCGGCGCCTCTGGAGACTGGCCGGCGCCGCGCTCGTGGTTGCCGCGCTGGCTCTAGCCGGCGAGACGCTGAGCGTAACCCTGCAGGGCACGGGCGGCGACCTCGGGCGCGCCCTCGACCCGACGATCCTCGGCGGCGTCCTGTCGTCGCAGAACGGGCGCCTCGTGGTCGCGCGCGCGGCCGTCCTGCTCGTCGCCCTGCTCGTCGCCGTCCTGGTCCGCGTCCCGAAGGACAACACGACGACCGCGACCGTGCCGCTGTCCGTCGCGCGCGCGCCACGTTCCGCGCGCGCTCCGCGGGCTCTGGGTATCGTGGCTCAGGCGGCGCCGCCGGCCCTGCCGCGCCTCCCGCGGCTGCCGTGGGCGTGGACGCTCCCGGGCCTCGTGACGCTGGCCCTCGCCGACCTGCTGCTGACCGCGTTCGCGGGGCACGCCTCCGATGTCACGCCAGCCGCGCTCTCCTACGCCATCGACTGGCTGCACCTGGTCTGCACCGCGGCCTGGGCTGGCGGGATTGCGGCGCTGGCCTGGGGCGTCATGCCGCTGCGCCGGGCACTCGCGCCGGCCGAGCGCGCCCCGGCCGCGCTGCCGCTGCTGGATCGCTTCTCGCCGGTGGCCTACACCGCCGTGGCGATCCTCACGCTCTCGGGCCTCTACAACGCGGTCAACCACCTTGACGCGCCGCAACGGCTGGCCGACACGCTCTATGGGCAGCAGCTCGACGTCAAGGTCGCGCTGGTCGCGGTCTTAATCGCGCTCTCCGCCTCGCACGTCTACCAGCTGCGCCCGCGCATCGCCCGCCTCCAGCGGCAGTTTCAACAGCAGTCCCCATCCGTTCCCGGCCGCGCGGATGCCGTCGTGGCCAGAGAGTCCGCGGCGGCGGGGGTCCACGAGGGACTGGCGACGTTGGCGGCGCGGCTGCGCCTGGAGGGCGGTGTCGGCGCGGCGATCCTGCTGGCTACGGCCCTGATGAGCCAGACGCTCCCCCAATCGTCGCCGCCATCGTCGGCGTCCGTCGCGCCTTCCACGGATGCGACACCCGCCTCGATCACTGGCACGACCGTGACGGGCAACCTGCGCGGGCAGCTCACGGTTGTCCCGCCAGCGGTCGGCAGCGCCACCTTCACGCTTGCCCTGAGCGAGGGCGGGACGGCGCTCAGCGGCGACACGGGCGCCGCGGTCATCCACCTCTATCCCGTCGACCAGCCGGCCTCGATCGCGCCGCTGGACACGGTGGCGCACGGGACGCGCTTCGTGGTGGCCGGGAGCCTGGCCGCGACGGGGACCTGGCGCGCGGACGTGCTGGTACGCACGGCCGCCACGCCCGACTACCGCACCCTGCCGTTCACCTTCACGGTCGGACCCGGCGCGGCCTTTATCCTTCCGGGGCTGAACCCCGCCGCCGTCTCTCTCGCGATCGCGCCGGGGCTCCTGAGCGCTCCCAACACCGTGACCATTGCCGGGGTACAGGCGCCGGCCGTCCGCCTGCTCTCGCAATCGCTCGACATGCTGATGGGCAGCATCCCCTACGACACCACGCCCCTCGGCGGCGGGCGCTGGCGGGTGAGCAACCTCTTCGCGCCGATGAACGGGCGCTGGGAGCTAACGGTGCAGGCGCAGCGGGACGGCGGCTGGATCACGGTGCGCCGCGTCGTCTATCAGGTACCGCTGAGCGGGATCATGCGTCTGCTCACGCCGCGAGCGCAGGGACAGGGGTCAGCCTCCGCCCCCTCCGCGGCAAGCTCCCGAATCGCGCAGGGGGCAGTGCCGGCGCGCGGGGCGAATCTGAGCGCGCCGTTCAACGTGGCGTTCGCGCGCACCCTCCCCTACACGGCCCTGGTCACGGAGATGGGCTCGAACGGCGTGCGCACGCTCACGGGGCCGCTGCTGCCCACCGGCCTGCAGGCTCACGGCGTCGACGTCCTGGACGGCACGCCCTACGCCTACGTCACCAACTTCGGGGCCGATCCGGGCACGGTCTCTCAGATTGACCTGCGCTCCATGCGCGTCGTGCGCACCTTCACCGTCGGGCTTGGCCCCGCCCACGTCGTGTTCGCGCCCGACCACCGGCGCGCCTTCGTGACCGACTTCCACTCCGCCGACCTCTTCGTCCTCGACCTGACCAACGGCGCGACACAACGTATCGCCTTCCCGGGCGACAACTGCTTCGAGCCGCACGGCCTCGATATCTCCGAGGGCGGGCACACCCTCTTCGTCGCCTGCGCCGGCGGCGCGTGGATCTACACCGTCGACGCGCGGACGCTGCGTCCGGGACGCCTGGTCATCACCGCCCCCGGCGCCTTTGGCGTGGCCGTGGACGCGCCGCGCCACGAGGTCTGGGTGACGAATCAGACGGCCAACAGCGTCACGGTTCTGGATGAGACAACGCTGGCGGTCCGGGCGACGATCCCCGTGGGCAAAGGGCCGGCGCTGCTGGTCCCGACTCCTGATGGAGGCGCCGTGTACGTCGCCGACCAGTTGGGCAACACGGTCAGCGTGATCGATGCAGGCGGACGGCGCGTCGTGGCTACCATCCTGGTCGCGGCGCAGCCGCACGGACCCGACGTGACGGCCGATGGCCGGTACGTCTACGTGGCCAGCATCGGCGGCAACGCCGTGACGATTATCCGAACGAGCGATAACCGCGTGGTCGCCGTGGTCCCCTCGGCGGTCGGCTCCAACGAAGTGGCCATCGCGCATTAGACCAGCTGAGGGAGGGTCCGTGCATTAGCGGCCTGCCTCTCCCATCGCCACAGCGGCGACTTTTCGTAGACGCACAGAAGTACTGGGATTGGGGGGAAGGAAACTGGGAGCGCGGGCGGGCCGCCCGCATCGATCGCATCCACGACGGTGGCTCATACGCTCACGAGGCTGCCGCGGGGTCAAGCGGGCGAGCCGCCCGCGCTCCCAGTTACCCCAGACCTTCTGCGCACCAACGACTTTTCACGGACCACACCAGCCGGGGTGGGATAATAGACACGGGGCATAGCGGATACCACACGGTCTGGTAAGAAGCAGGAGAAGGATGAGCAACGCATGAGCGGATGGACGGCCAGGGCACTGCTGCCCCGCTTGCTACCCTCGCGCGTACGCGGCGCGGCGCCGGGCAACCTTGCCGCCGTGCTCGTCGTCGCGCTGGCCGGCGCGGGCCTCGTCCATCTACTGGCTTACCACGTGCCGTCGGGCGTACCCCTCGGGCCACAGTGGGTGGCGACGGCGCTGTCGCTGCTCGCTCACTGCCCGTTGGTTGGCCCGCTCGGCCTTGCTCTATCCGTCGCGCTCGCCCTGGCGCTACTGGGCCTGCGCGAGTTGCGGCACCTGGAGCGGTTGAACGGGTCGCTGGCGCAGGTCCTCCCCGCGCGCCCGGTGCGCCGTTCGCGCGCGCCGCTGCCGTTCCCACCTGACCCCGAAGAGTTGCCGCGCTCACCGTGGCGCCTCGTGCTCTTCGTCGTCGTCCTGCTCGGGGTACAGGTTGGCGCCCTGGGTATCTTCGATGCTCTATGGCCCATGCATATGACCATGACCATACCGATGGTTATGGATAGCAAGCTGATAACCATGGCCATGCCGGCGGCACCGCTGTTGCCGCTGGGCGTCCTGCATGCCGCGGTCGCGCTGCTGCTTGGCGTCTTGTTGTGGCGCATGGAGCGCGGCCTGACCCGCTTGCGCGCCCTGGTGGCCGGCCACCTGCGACTACTGGAGCAAACGCGCCTCGCTCCCGCCCTGCCACTCATCCGCTCCGTCGGCGCGGACCTGCTGCGGGACCGCCATGGGCCGACCCTCTTCGCTCGCCCACCACCCTCCTCCATGGCGGCATAACCCCGCCTCGTCACTCATCCTCGCGCGTTAGGCGCCGACGAGGACTGGTCACACTCCATGCCTTGAACCAGCCTGACCCGCATCCTACTCGCGCGTCGCCCGGCCCCTGCCTCCGCGGTAGGTCGTGGATCAACATAGAACCGGACGGACAACGAGGACGTTCTTTGCCCTATCTACTATCCGTCTCGCAACTCGACGCCAAGACAGAGGAGCTTTTGTCTATGATGACGCCTATCCTAACACGACGCCTCGCCGTCGCCGGCCTCTTTGCCGGCGCGCTCGCACTCACTGGCACGATCGCCCTGAACCACACCGGCGGTGCCCGCGACGCTGCGACGCCGTCCGTCTCTACTCCCACCCCGGCTTCCATTGTGATGAGGGGCAAGCCCATGGCCGGCATGGCAATGCCTCTCGCGTCCACGCCCCAGCCCATGGCCAGCCCCACGTCCCAACCCATGTCTATGCCTGGCATGAACACGGGGACGAGCGGCGCCGCGAAGCCCTATAACGTGGCCTTCGCCCGCGCGCTGCCCTACAAGGTCCTAGTGACCGAGATGGGCATGGACGACATGAATGCCATGGTCCCCGGAACCACCAGCGGCATGATGGCCATGGACGCCCACGCCGACGTGCGCTACCTCTTCGGGCCGCTGCTGCACACCGGCTCCATGCCCCACGGCGTGGACGTGCTGCCCGGCGGCCGCTACGCCTTCGTCAGCAACTTCATGGACGATCCGGGCACGGCGGTGCAGATCGACCTGCGTACCTTCCGCATCGTGCGCCGCTACCGCGTCGGCATCAACCCCACGCACTTCGTGTTCTCGCCCGACCGGCGCTACGCCTTCGTCGACGACTTCGGCTCTAGCGACGTGTACCGGCTTGACCTGTCCAATGGTCACACCACACGCATCGGCTTCCCGCAAGACGACTGCCTGCACACGCACGGCAACGCCCTCTCGCCTGATGGCCACACTCTCTACGTGGCCTGCGCGGGCGAGGCCTGGATCTACACCATCGACACGCGTACGCTGCGCCCCGTCGGCCATGCCATTACTGGCATCGGTCCCTACGACGTCAAGATCGATGGGCCGCGCCATGAACTGTGGGTCTCAAACCAGCTCGGCGACAGCGTCACCGTGCTCGACGAACGGTCGCTGAAAACGCTGGCCACCATCGGGCTGGGCAAGGGCATGACTCCGTCCCTGCTGGCGCTGACGCCCGACGGCCGGCGCGCCTACGTCGGCGACCTCAAGGGCAACGCAGTCAGCGTCATCGACACGGCCAGCCGCCGGGTCATCGCCACCGTCCCCGTGGCGGCGCAACCGTTCGGCCCCACCGTCACGCCCGACGGGCGCTACGTCTACGAGCCCAGCATCAAGGGCAGCGCCGTGACCATCATCCGCGTGGCCGACAACCGCGTGATGGCCGTGGTACCCGCGCCGGTCGGCGCGCTGCACACGGCCATCGTCCCGTAAGACCATCCGTCGATGCGCAAAAAGCCCCGTTTCGGGAGCGCGGCCATTCGCCGCGCTCCCCTTGCCCCGCGTCGTCCGCGCGCGGACGACGACCCTATTGCGGAAGGATATCGACCCATGTTCGCATCTCTCTCACCCCGCGGTCTGTCCGCCGGCGTCGGACGCCACGGCGCGTCCGTCGCGCTGGCGCTCGGCCTGACCGCCCTCCTGACAACGGTCCACCCGGCCGCGGCAACGTCGCACACCCTCATGCGGCCAGCCGCACCAGCGTATCCCGTGACCATTACAAACTGCGGCGTGGCCACGACCTACACGCAAGCGCCGCGCCGCGTCGTGACCACGTTCGACACCACGAGCGAAATCCTACTCAAGCTCGGCCTGGGGGATCGCATCGTCGGCACCTACTACGCCCCGAAGTATCACACGGAGCCCGACATCGACGCCGCCTATCATCGCCAACACGTGCTGGGCGGCGCCATGGGCGCGCCGTCCAGGGAGGCCGTGCTCGCCGTCCACCCCGACTTCGTCTTCGCGGAGGCCCCGTCGGTCGACTTCGTCAGCGCGATGGGCGAACCTTCCCAGGCGCAGCTCACGGCGGCGGGGGCCAACATCTATGCCCTGAGCGGCGAGTGTACGACCGGCGCAGCCGTCCACGCCCGCGTGGCGGACATCTACGCGGACATCCTGACCATCGGGCGCATCTTCGACGTCGAGCCGCGCGCCCAGTCCCTGGTGAACGCCATGCAGGCGCGCGTCGCCGCCGTGCGCAGGCGCATCGCTGGCCGCCCCCTCGTCGGCGTCGTGGGCTACGTGTCCGGCATGGGTCCCCTCACCGTGATCGGCCGCGGGATGTACACGGACCTGATGCTCCAGGCGGGAGGGCGCAACGTCTTCGGCGGCGTGTCCACGACCTACGCCAGCGTCAGCCGCGAGACTTTCGCTGCCGCGAACGCCGACGTCTACGTCTCGGCGCGCTACGTCGGGGCCATGGGTGGCATGATGGGTCCGCAGTCGGACACGGCAAAGTCGCGCTTCCTGTTCAGCACCTTCCCGCACACCAATGCGTCCCTCAACAGGCGCTTCGTGGGCATCGACGGCGATGTCTGGAACGCCGGCATCCGCACCCCCGAAGCCATCGAGCTCCTGGCGCGCGCCTCCCATCCCGAGGCCTTCCGATGAGCACGGCGTCCCCGGAGACCACGGCGGCGCGGGGCGCCGCCGAGACGACGGGAGGGTTGGCGTCGACGCCGCTAGCGCGGTCGATGGGGGCGCTCGGCGCCGTCCCGCTGCCGCTGCTGCTCGCCGGGTTGGCCGTCGCCATCGTGGCCTCGGTCGTCGTCTCCGTCGGCATCGGCGCCGTGCCCATCCCGGCCGGCGAGGTCGCGCGCATCCTGCTGCACGACCTCACCAACGGCCTGCTGGGCGGGCGCGCCGACTGGTCGCCCACCGACGAGGAGATCGTGTGGAGCTTCCGCGCGCCGCGCGTGCTGCTGGCCGTGGTGGTCGGCGCCGGCCTCTCGGTGGCGGGGACGACCATGCAGGCCATCGTGCGCAACCCGCTGGCCGACCCCTATATCCTGGGCGTCTCCGAGGGCGCGGCGCTGGGCGCGGCGGTCGTGGTAGTGCTGGGCGTGGCGGCGGTGGGCGGGCTGCCGCTCTCGACCGCCGCCTTCCTGGGCGCGCTGGGCGCGTTTGGCCTGGTCTACCTGTTCAGCCAGCAGGGCGGGCGCGTCACGCCGGCGCGCCTGGTGCTGGCCGGGGTGGCGCTCTCCTACCTCTTCTCGTCCGGCACCAGCTTCCTGGTGCTCAAGGCTGAGTCCGCGCAGGGCAACGGGGCGCAGGCCATCCTGTTCTGGCTGATGGGCAGCCTGGCCGCCGCCGACTGGACCTCGCTCGGCCTGCCGACGGCGGCCGTCCTGGTCACGGTCGCGGTGCTGCTGACGCAGGCGCGCGGGCTCAACGCCATCCTGCTGGGCGAGGAGTCCGCCGTGGGCCTCGGCATCGACGTGCAGCGCCTGCGCCTGCTGTCCGTCTCCGTCGCGGCGCTATTGACGGGAACGGTGGTGGCGGTCAGCGGGGGCATCGGCTTCGTGGGGCTGATGATCCCGCACATCACGCGCCTGCTGGTGGGCGCCGACCACCGCCGCGTGCTGCCCGCCGCCGCGCTGACCGGCGGGTTGTTCCTCTTATGGGTCGACACGGCGGCGCGCACCGTGCTGGCCCCCGACGAGCTGCCGCTAAGTATCATCACCGCGATCATCGGCACGCCCTTTTTCCTGTGGCTGATGCGCCGCAAAGGGAAGGGGATATCGGCCTGACCCATGCGACGAGCGCGATGAGCAAGACCACAACGATTGAAAGGATCACAACGATGGACAAGAAACAACGTATGTCGTCACGATGGGGCACGGGCGCCGTCGCGGCCACCGTGCTGCTGGCCGCGCTGGCGGGACAGACCGTCCCGTCCGCCCACGGCGCCTCTCCGCGCACGGCGGCCTCGCCGTCGGGCTTCCCGGTCACGATCAGGAACTGCGGGGTGACGACGACCTATACCGCGCCACCCAAGCGCGTCGTGACCCTGTACCCGCCGACGACGGAGATGATGCTCCGGCTGGGCCTGTCCCGCCCCATCATCGGCATCGCGGGGGCGGAGGAAGGCCAGCCGTCCATCCCCGACCTGCTCGCGGCCTATAAGAAGCTGCCGGTGCTCTCCAAGACGAGTAAAGTGTCGAAGGAGGTGCTGCTGAGCGCCCACCCGGACTTCGTTTTCGACAACGAGCCGTCCTACTTCTACAATGCGAGCGAGGGCTTCGCGACGCAACAGCAACTGCGGGCCGCGGGCGCGAACATCTATACCCTCACGCCCCGTTGCCAGGGCAACAATCCAACGGCGACGATCGAGGACACCTACACCGACATCCTCAACCTGGGCAAGATCTTCGGTGTCTCGGCTCGCGCCCAGGCGGTGGTGGCCCAGATGCGGGCGATGGTAGCCGACGTGCAGCGGCGCGTCGCCGGGCGCACGCCGTTGCACGTGCTGCTCTACAGCGAGGGGCGCGGGCCGATCGATGTCTTTAGCGCGGGCATCTACAACGACGAACTGCGCCTGGCAGGGGCGCAAAACGCCGTCAACAACCCGACAAAGGACTTCGAGATGATCAGCAAGGAGCAGGTCGCCGCCAGCAATCCCGATGCCTTCATGATCCTGGATTACCCCGGCAAGAGCGTGACGGCGGACGCCCACTTCCTGCTCAGCACCTTCCCCAACACGTCCGCCGCCAGGCACAAACGCACGTTCGTCGTGCTCTACCAGCGGGTCAATCCAGGAGTTGAAAACCCGCTGGCGGTCCAGGACATCGCGCGGGCGCTCTACCCCGACGCGTTCAAGTAGGGCGCGCCATGAAATTGGATGTCCGGGGTGTGGCGGTCGACCTCTCGGGGCGGCGTATCGTGCGTGACGTGGCGCTGGAGGTCGCGCCGGGCGAGGTGGTCGGGCTGATCGGTCCGAACGGGAGCGGCAAGTCGACGCTCTTGCGCGCGGTCTACCGCATGCTGCGCCCCGCCGCCGGGCTGGTCGCGCTCGGCGGCGACGACGTGTGGCGCCTCAGCGCGCGAGAGTCGGCGCGACGCACCGCCGTGGTGGTGCAGGAGGCGCCGGGCGAGTTCGAGTTCACTGTCGGCGAGGTCGTGCTAATGGGCCGCACTCCGCACAAGGGGCGACTGCAAGGCGACACGCGCGCCGACGAGGAGATCGCGCGGGGGGCGCTGGCGCGGGTCGGCATGGCCGCCTTCGCCGGGCGCGCCTTTAACACGCTCTCGGGGGGCGAGAAGCAGCGCGCGCTAATTGCCCGCGCGCTGGCTCAGGAGCCACGCCTGCTGGTGCTCGACGAGCCGACCAACCACCTGGACATCCGCTTTCAGTTGGAGGTGCTCGAACTCGTGCGCGGACTCGGCGTCACCATCCTGGTGACGCTGCACGACCTGAATCTGGCGGCGAGCTATTGCGACCGCCTCTATCTGCTCTGTGAGGGGCGTATCGAGGCCGCGGGGCGGCCCGAGGAGGTGCTGACGCCGGCGCTCGTCGGCGCGGTCTTCGGGGTCGAGGCGATCTGCACGCGGCACCCCGTCACCGGCCGCACCCAAATCGCCTTCCTTCCGCTGCCGTCCCAGGCATCGGGTCATCCCCCATCGGAACACGCCGGCCTATCCGTTCGTGAGCCGACGGGCCGATGAAGACGAGACACGTGGCGCCGCCGCGCGCCACGCCCCTG
>JAABUX010006335.1_pt1 | contig 14172 bp, 27 predicted proteins | sample 5561851 | NCBI WGS metagenome assembly JAABUX01 (sample SAMN10711883, study PRJNA513361) | rock metagenome | isolation source: Antarctica rocks | place: Antarctica: Victoria Land, Richard Nunatak red sandstone | collected 2016-01-03 | reverse complement strand
AGCAGGCCCTGCACGACGTTGGTGCGGTCCAGGCAGTCGATGCAGTTGATGCGCATCACGCCGGTCTGCTGCGCCGCCGGCACGCCGCCCGCCGGCTGGAAGAAGTAGCCGAACCGCTCCCAGTCGTCCGCCAGCTGCGCCCACAGCTTTGACAGGCTGCGAAGCACGCATAGCGAGGTCATTAGCTGCGAGACGGTTCCAGTGCTTACTTAGAGGGTCCTTGGACTGCTGCAGAACACAAATTGCTAAAATCATGTATCAGGTACTTTCGGATGGGCTGCACAAACAGACAGTCCTGTTGACATATGCCAGCCATGGCAAACTGAAATGCTGAGGCTACCGGCCCATCGTGGCCACGACAGCACGTTGAACGTCGAACGCCGAACGGCGGACGCACTTGTGGTATGACGTGCCCCCGCACTGCTTGTGGAAGTCGAAAGTGATGAGCCGGAAGCCGCGGCCGCCCTTGGCGAAGGCGGCGGCCTGCTCCTCGAAGGCCCGGGACAGCACCAACTCCGAACCGTGCTGGTTCACCAGGTTCACCGCGTCCACCTCCTGCGCGAGTGCTTAACCACAGTTGTCAGTGAGTCCGTGGCCGAAACATCCTGTATTGGGGCGTCAGTCGAGACGGCTGTGCAGCAGGACCCCCCCGCAGCGCATGTCCTGCACAGGTGGCCCAGCAGACTATGTGCACCGCGCCTGACACATGCATTAGCCTGTGAACAGTATACTGTGACGCAAGGATGCCGCATTATGGCTGTGCAGCACACTGCACCGCAGCGCACATCGTGCATGTAAACCGCACACAAGACAGTGGGCGCCGTGCCTAAGGCAATGTGTGAGCAAGCACCTGGTAGATATCGAGGAGGCGCCGGATGTGGCGCTGGCAAGCCGGGCCGTATACCTCCGGCGGAGCGACGCGCGTCGTCGGCTTGTACTTCAAGTTCGGCTTCTGGCTCCACAGGATGGGGATCGAGCCGCGGACCTGCACAACATCCGGGAGTGGCTGTAGGGTGCCTCTGCGCACCATGTGTGATGCGTAGATACTGTCGCATCACATGGGCTGCAATCTGGCCTCAGGGAGAAGTCGGTCTGCACAGCACTCAGCGCAGCTGCGCACCTGCACGTAGCTTGACACCGCAGCGCCCTTGGGGCCCTCCACCTCCACCAGCTGCTCCGTCTCAACGAAGTTCGCGACATTGCCCTGCCAAAAGCAGCGGACATGAAGGTCACTACACTCCCGCTGTGCATGATGCAGCGCAGACCTTTGATTCTGCGCACGTTCTGCTGACGAGCAGCGAACAGCACGGCAAACTGTTGCAGCTGCAGCCTGCAGTGCAGTGCGGATGCATGCAGCAGGGTTCACGCAGTCGAAGAGACAAGGGTCCATTGCCACGAAGCACCTCAGGGTCTGCGCCGCGGCGCCAGTGGCGGGTGCCGACGCGGTGCACCGCGCGGCGGGCGATCAGCGTGATCGTGGCCGTGCTGCCGTCCCCCAGGGACGCCGCCGGCAGCTGGTGGATGCTGGCCAGCATCATCGGCATCGCAAACTGGCCTGCGCCCCCGTCTGACGCCACCCACATACTGATCAGAAATGTTGCGACAACGTGTAGAGCGCAGCTCTACCTAGGCCTTTCGTCGACATTTCTATGCCGAGATCATGCTACTGACGGTTGCATGCTCCATCAACACAGCCACACAGAAATAAATGACGGAGTGCCATGCCATGGCGCACCGACCAGAGGCTGCAACAACTTCTGGTTCCAGAAGAAGCGGGGCTCGGCGCTGGCGTGCAGCGGCTCGGCGGCGAGCTTGGCGGCGCGCTGCTGCGTCTGCGTGACGTCCACGTCGAAGGAGAAGTGCAGGCCGCGACCGCTGCCGGCGCCGTTGAACGCGTCCCTCAGCAGCTTCAGATACCTGCCATCCAACGCCACAGCAACGTCAGCCTTCTAGCACTGTTTACTGCAACATATAGGGGAGCTGGCAGCAGAAAGCACCCAGCCATCCAAGCAGAGGTGCGAATGCGCAAGGCAGCGACAATGGCAACAGGATTGACGAGCGCAAATCAACAAGCAGTGCTAGCACCGCATCAGCATGCTTCTGAGGTCGCTCACTGCGCAACGTCTGCGTATTGGCTGTGCGTGCCGTCGACGTTGTGCAGCACCGTGCTCTCCTTCAGCTTCCAGACCAGCGCCTCCCGCAGCCTTGCCACCTGCGCCAACCAGGCGGCAGACCAGCTGATTTGGTTTCATGTACAGGGCACGGCCGGTAGGTCATGAGTCGTTGCCACAGTCATACGCTCTGCAAGCATCTTACATGTAGGCTGCACGGATGTGCTCGTGACACACTGGTCAAGCTGTATCAATCTTGTGCACTGCCAGCCTGCACAGGGGCGCAGAGCAATGCACACACAGCGCCTGTCAGAAAAGCCGGTCCTTTCGACCCCGGACCTGGGTGCCGGCGGTGACGAGGACGAGCGCGTAGCTGCCGAGCAGCGGGACCAGGCCCGCGACGCCGAACGCATCGAAATAGTTGCTCTCCAGCCGCGCATAGTCGGTGAGCTTAAGGGCGCCGGTGGTCAGGTCCACGGTCAGCGAGTCGCCTGCCACCCGGGCGCCGTCCCAGGGCTGCACGATCACCAGCGCCCCGTTCTGACGCACCCGCAGCGCGCTGTGCAGGCGTTGCGACATCGCGGCGATGCTGTGTCCTGGCCTCAGCAGCTGCCGGGATGCTGCGGCGGCTGCGAGTCTTAGCTGACGGCGCAGAGGCTGATCTGGCGCACGAGTTATTTGGCGTTCCAGTAGGTGGCTGTCGACTTCTTCGCCTCCTGATCCAGTGACGAGATCACGGACGGGGGTGCTGGCCGACCGACTGCGGTGCCCGGTAGGATGGCCTGCTCTGCTGCGGCGACAGCAAGTTGGGAGGTGGAGCTAGGCTGCGGCGGCACGGGCGTGGTGGACGGCTTCTGCGTGCTGATGTAAGCAACTGCCAACGCGACAGCCCCAACAGATACCTGCACGCCGGGGGAACGGGGAGCTGGATCGACCTCGAGTGCAGGACCGCTCAGCATCGCGTGCGGAAACAAAGTTCGGACGTTGCTTGATGTTGGCCACGCTTGACCTGCAAACCGCTCACCTGAGCAACCAGGTGGCTCGTCTTCGTTCTTGTCGCGGCCATACACTGTGCGAGGTCCGTTTGATCGTCTCGAATACCGATCGATTCCGCTTGATGATGGACATGCGACTAGCAGAGATTCTTCACCGGATTCTTCGTCGCTTGATCTGAGTGATCTGGCGACGATACAAGATCCACACCATGTTTTCGCACACGGCAGTGGGCCCCACGGCCTCCCTGTGTCATGCGACGGCGCATCATCCAAGGTGCCCGCAGTGCCGCCATGTAGTGTCGCGTATCATGCGTCTCATGTGCTTGTGGATCGTAAAGCGCATAGCTGAGGCCGCTGGACCCCGCAGGGACTGGGCAGCAGCTCCGCGACGTGCGGCAGCGTTTAAAACAGCATGCGCCAACCAGGCACAGAGCCTGCGAGCAGCGCGACACAGTCAGCTCATCTGCCGCGCTGCCGCGGACGTGTCAATGCTCAAATCCAGCTTCGGTGGGCGCGCGCTGTGGGACTGCTGCATCCCACAACAAGTAGCCTGCGTATGATTCACAAGTGGTGTGGCGGCGGGGTCCGCCGGACAGCATGCTCAAGCAGCTGTGCCGATGCAGACGTGCCGGAGCATGTGGAGATCGTGCAGGGCGAGAAGGGGCTCACGAAAGTGGTGCTGAAGCACACCAGCGGCGCCTCCGCCGAGGTGTGACCGCGCGCAGGATGCTGCCATCCCTCCTGGTTGCAAGAACTACTACAAATGAATCGTTTGAGCAAACCTGTTGCGCTTGCACTCCATGGACCTTGTTGAGTCGCGCACGTCATGGTTCTCATCGAGTGCAACACGTAAGTCGCAGGTAGAGTTCCGACAAAGTTGACACATGTGCGTCACGTCAGGTGCATCTGTTCGGCGGATGCGTGACGTCCTGGAAGCAGGCCAGTGGCGACGAGGTGCTGTACATTCGGCCCGACGCCAAGTTCGACGGCAGCAAGCCCATCTCCGGAGGCATCCCGCACTGCTTCCCTCAGGTAGCCGGCGCTGTTTAGGGCAGCTGTCATGCTGTAGGCAGGCTTGCCCTCCATTGTAGCCTTGAAATCAGCTGTACGTTCATTGTGTGATATATCCCTGTGCACCTCGTCGAGTTTCACCGTGTTGTAGAGCTATGAGGAGCTTGAGGCTGCTGTCAATGCGTAAATGCAGTTTGGGCCGGGCGAGATGCAGCAGCACGGCTTCGCGCGCAACTTGGAGTGGGAGATCGGCAGCACCAGCGCAGACCTGCAGCCGGACGAGCGCGACCCGGAGGTGGAGCTGGTGCTCACGGACAACGACTACACCCGCGGCATGTGGTGCGCTGTCTGACTCGATCATCCAGCGAATATCCTTGTGGTCTCATATCCCAGCTCAGGGTCGCGACATGCACGCAGCACTCGGTCTAACATCCTTGATAAGTGCGACTTGCACAACCATCGATCAAGGACAGCCGGGCTCCCACATAACAGCCGGTGACGACGGTGTTAGGTGTCAACAGCATCTGACCTTCGCTGACAAAGCATTCACGGCGTGCCCATATACCTGCACCCCGCAGGCCGCACGCCTTCAAGGCGGTGTACACCGTGACGCTGCACGGCGAGAAGCTGCGCACCGACCTGCGCGTGCTCAACACCGGCGACGCGTCCTTCAGCTTCACCGGCGCGCTGCACAGCTACTTCGAGGTCCTGGACGTCGGCGTCGCCCGCGTCAAGGGCCTCTCCGGCCTCACCTACCTCGACAAGGTCTGATCCCTCCACAGCGTTGCCCGCATCCCGTAACAGGGTCCACGGCGCAGGCATGCGTGCTCACAAGGCGAGGTCTCTGGCAGCTTGCCTGACCTTTCAACTGTTTCAATCCCTTTCAATGCTAACCAGAGCACGCAGAGAAGGCTCGTGGGCTGCACAGGTGGAGGACGCCAACAATCCGGCAGAGAAGAAAGAGGACCGGGACGCCGTGAACTTCGAAGGCCCCACGGACTCCGTCTACCTCAAAGCACCGGAGCACGTGGAGCTGGACGTCGGCACAGGTGCGGTGGCATCACTCTGTGCCTGTTCTCGCATCCTCTGACCCCTGAATCTGAAGCAGTTGACCGCCACGCAGGGGCGGCGGTAGCCATTGATGCGACGGGGTGGCCGGATGTCGTTGTCTGGAGCCCGTGGACAAGCATGGACTGCTACAAGCACTTCGTGTGCGTCGAGAACGCGTCGTTCAAACCCATCACGGTGGAGCCCGGCAACTCGTGGCGCGCACAGACTGAGATGGACATTGTCGATCTGTGAAGTCCTCAGTAGATATAAGTGACCGTGGTCTACTACGCCAAATGCTCCGCATAGCTCAAATGCAATACTTGGATTATCCAACCATCAGTCACGCTCCAGTCAGTGACCCGACGACTGCAGTCCAAAGAAGCGAATGAAGTCCAGCCACAGCAGGCTTCCAACAAAAGTGTTCGAGGTACGAACGATGAAGGACAGGACATTGCAAATGCGCCGGTCCGCAATGTACTCCTCGATCCCACGCTCCTCAATGATGCCGGCCACCAGCTGATACCTGGAACAGGTGCTGTGCGCATTGATACTGAGCACAAGTGTCACACGTTGCATACGCATGCGCGCTTGCTGCAACAGACCATGTGCGCTGGCTACCTGATGTTGCTGGAGACTGACATGTACAAGCCATAGAGCGCTGCCGTAATGAATGGATTCTGCGGCGCATTCAGCGGAATGAACCCTGGATCCAGCGCCTGCGCATGGCGTACAGCTGATGAAACAGGTGCAACCTCGTGTGCGTTTTGCCTCCATGATGGTGAGCACACGCTGACTCTGCGCCGACACCTGCCGCGTCGAGATCAAAAGGTCCGTCGCTCCAACGCCCACAAGGGACGCCACCGTGCCGACAGCGAGCAGCTTGCCGCCATTCCTGACCACAGCCCCAAGCCGCTGCGCGATGGTGAATGGCTGATAGCCGGGAGGTACCTTCTGAAAGCTGCAGAACACACGACAAGTGCAGGTGAGGGTCACTCACGCGGCACGAGGAGTTGCGTGAGAGCGTCATGGCCAATGGCACACGTCAATCACGGGACAGCGTGAAAAAGAGGATAACACTGACGTACACACCTGTTCTCTGGGCAGGATGCCAAGAAGCTGAGCAGTGGGTTTTGCTGCTCTGAAGACTTGGCTGCTGCCGAATTTTGCTGATCGTAAATGATTGTCGGCGCAGGCAGATACACCAACGCAAAGTCGGCAATCAGTGCCTGCGACCGTCATGACACAGAACATCTCAGAACATCTCATATCCGCAAGACCCAAACGCCACTGAGCGTAAGCATGTCAGACGTAAGTGATAGGGTGGTGCTATGCTCGGTGATGCTATGGTGCATAGAGCCGCGTGCAAGCATATTTCAGTGTTGTGAAGTGTGAGAGCGAGCAGGCATCAGGACAAGGGCACATACCATGAGGACATTTGCGAGCACGAAGTCGAGCTCCGAAGAAAATGCTGCGCCGCGCTTGGTGTACTCGGCTGTGGTCTGCATATAGCAAAGACCGCAAGAGTTGGAGCTCCAGGCCCCGAGCCTACATCCATGCAAGATCAGCAAGCGTGGCTTACCTTTGTGCATACGCCGATGCCGACCTCTATTGCGACCTTCACCATGAATGATGGATCAGCAACGAGCCGATCCCTGATGCCAGGAAACCGGAGAAGCGGGCTCCAAACAGAGGACAACAGCTGCAAGTAGCTCTGTGCCACCTCCGACGGCACCTCGCCGGCCGCCAAAGCTGGCTGCCAGGCTGCAAGCGAGTCCAAGCCGTCATCAGAAGCTGCGTGCAGACAGGTTGACGATGCCCAGCCCGAGGCAGGATTAGCTCATGGCGTTTGAATCTGCTTTGTACTCACACTGCACCGGACGCTGTGTACCGTGTCTCATACCTGCTGGGAGCCGCGAGACATCGGTGATGCCGTTGCGGGGTGTGCTGTCCTGCTGTGCTGGCTGGGGTGGGGCGGTCCGGTCCTGGACCTGGCTAGACTGCTGTGCTGCTCGTGCCCGGAACCTTGCTGCGGCGCTGCGGGGCCTGGGACTGACGCAAGGCATTGGCACGCGGCGGACAGCATTGCTCTGTAGGGCCGAAAACTGGCGGCGGGGACCCCACACGCTAGTCGACCTCATCGCTAGCTTGTCAAGAGTTTAGCACCACAGGGGGCATCGCAGCCAAACCGCGCCTCTTATGCAAGTGTCACCCAAGGAAGCAATTCTGCCCTGACGAGCATTTCGTAGCGAGTTGGGAATACCGGACGCGCCGCGACCAAGTGATGACTGACATGGACTGCTGATGCGGACCCAGACGCACGTGACCAAGTCGTGGCTTCTGAAGGTCATCCTGACCCATTTCAAATTTCATGCGCACGGTATGCTGGTTGCACAGTGTCGTAGCATGCACACTTGCTCAACCCATTGGCAGCGCGAAGTCATGTTGCACCTGATAGCCGCACTTGAGGGATCGCTGACATGAAGGCCAAGGAACCGTTGCTGCGGCCGTGCAGCACCAGCAGCAGCCTGCAGACAAGGACACATTGCGCGCACAGCCATGCTCCTGCTGTCCGTGCTGCTGGCATCTATCATATGCGGTGCGCTATCATCCGACGCGAGCCACGGACAGCAGCCCTGCCGCGATACGCATTCAGACCCTGTGTGCGCAGCACCGTCGCATGCGGCTGCAGGTGGCACATCACAGGCGAGCCTGTTGCAAAGCGATTGCCAGTCAGTGAATGAGTCCGTCAGCCGAATCTGGCCGGTGGCCGTCGCGAAAACGGCATTGATTGCTGCCGATGCGGGTCTCGCTGGTTCCAGCGCAGCACCGTCAGGTGCTTAGAGTGCATTTGATAACGGTCAATGAAACTCTGCACGAGAGGCCGTATGGTCGTGTGCATTCCTGAAAATCATGCAAGGCCTAGCCCTCTTTCGCTCGACAGCTGTGTAACGGGAGCTGATGCATGGTCTGCAGGTTATCCGCTGTCAACTGCGGCGAATGGGATGTGGACGACCACAAATGTCGATCAGTGGACCGCAGGCTTCCTGCCTGCAGCATTTTGGCAGATGGCAGCACTCGCACACAGCCAGGCACCAGGCAAGGCCACGCCGATGTGCTAGGCTGCGCACTGCACCGTGTGTACTCAGCGGTTCTGCTTCAGAGTCGACTATGCCGCAGGCAATGTCAGTAATTACGTAGCGCTTGGCAATCGCGCCGTAGCTGACCTCGGTACAGGCGTGACGTCCCTGAATGGCACGCACGATATTGGCTTCCTGGTAAGCTTTGAGATCCCTGTCGTCTTGCAGCCCTCACAGCCTCCGGCGCTGCCAGAAGCTGAAGTGTGGACACGATGCTGCTGTGACAGCCTGCTCACCGCTTCCGAATCAAAGTGCTACATGCTCAGATTACATCGTCAAGCTGCAGTCCGCCTTTCTCTACCAGTGACTGCGGCTGAGGGTGCCTACAGGTATACGTTCCTTACACGGCCGCCGTTGCCGCGGGTGCGGACACCGGTGCTCTCCAGCCACTCGTGCTCAGCGCGGCGGCGCAGCGCTTCCTGCGGTACCAGCCGAATCTGGGCGCATACGGAGGCTTTCCGACTGGCGGCTCACCGCGGAGGTCGGCGCTGCGACCATTTCCACCGCACGCGCATGGTGTCGGGTGTAGACTCGATCAGCACAGAGATGAGACTTTGCCACCATGCTGCAAAGGGCCCATAAGCGGTCAACCTGGGTCCAGGGCATGACTGAATGTCAGGCTCGCGTGCTGCAGCTCGGTGGCGACCAGCATCGTCGACGACATGGTGAACCTGCAGCTCATCTTTGGCGCAGCAAACATGACAGGTGCAGCGACGCACAGGGCGTAGGTCCTGGATCCCTTCTTAGAAATGCTGATCATGCCTGTTCTGCATGAGGCTCAGTACGCCTGAGCAATACTGCACGTGCTCAACTTTTGGTTGCTATCTTGAGCTTTGGATTGATGGGCCACAAGCGAGTGTTCCGATGTCCTGCTGCGCGCAGGAAACTGTACTTATTTCGAAGCCGCCATGAACCACAGTCGCAGCATGGTCGCCGGGCATGTGGCCGCAAATGGCACCGTGCATCAGGAGGTGCTGTGGTCGCTGATGAGGCGACAGCCGGTGGCCGTCCTCCAGGACCAGGTGCGTGCCTTCGCTGTGTAGACTGCACACGCAGCCTGGATCCAGCCTTGGTCATTACGCCATGGGCGGCGGTCACTACTGCCGAAGCTGGCGTCTCGGCATTGCGCAGGGAGCGACGACGAGCAGCGATTGGTCCCGCGGCCACGCGTGGGCGATGTACGGCTACACCGCCGTGCAGCGGTATCTACGCTGCGGGTCAGCCTGCGCTCAGCAGTACAACGCCGCTAACCCGGATGTCATGGACTCGCTGCTTGCCGTCGCGGTGAACGTGTCAGAAAGCTTCCTCCAGATGCTACCCACGCAGCTGCAGGTGCGCTGCCTGACAATCATACTGGGTCCATGCATGAGGGCGTAGACCATCTGCGACTAGCAATGACGTCCTGGTTGAAGAAATGTGCGTACGGCATCTGCAGGTGCCGCCGTGGGACTTTTCGGTCCAGTCACTTGCCCTTGCGGACAGGGACAGCTCCGCAGCCTCTGCTGCGGCCTCAGCGCTCATCGAGCTCGACGGGTGTGCCGAATGCCGTCCATGATTGCCTGCACGCGAACAGATGTCACACCGGTTTTGCAGCTGATTGTTGATCGTGCATAGCGCAGGTTTGCGCCGGGTCGCAGCTTTGCCAGCCGCGCCGTCCGGATGATCAGCGACCTCAGTCAGCCGGCGTTCCTTTCGCCACTGCAGGTGAGCACACCTGCAGGGCCTTGAGCCTGACCTGCTGCATGCTGAGCCATCTGGTGCTGAACACGCCTGGGCTAGCACGCACGCAAGCGGTAACAGAAGCTAACCTATGTGAACGGGTGGTCACGACAGGGAGGTTCGCATGCGATTCTTCAGCATGGCACTCTGTTTCGGCTGCACGGCAGCTACGACACCGGTCTCATCTTCGGCGATTACTACCTGCTTGAAGCGGTGTGCCGTGCCGTCGCCAGCTGCAGCTCAGCAGCGCCAGTCACGGTCATCCCACCGCAAAGCGAGCCATCTGCAATGCCGCCCACCTCCAGCTCAGCGGCGAGCAGTCTCGGTCCCACGCCCGTTGTGATCATCGACGTCCCCGGCGCAGGGCCACTGCGTCTGTATGGCCGCAAGGCTTGAGTTTAGATAGATGTCTGTGTCATCTTGTCACCAGAGCACTGCCGCCTGTGAGTGGTGCTGAGCTAGGTGTTCCGCATGTAGTGCTGCCTATCTAGGCAGTGAAATGTTTGAGGGTGAGAATGACCAGCACATGCAGGCGCTCAATATGCAGCATCGTCGTGTCAAGTAAATATGCGATTTCGCAGAGCTGCCTCTGCAGAGACGTCAGCAATACGAAACTATGTCGGTGGCCGAATTAGACACGCTTATAGCTACATATTGGTAAGCTGCAGAACCAGAATGCCCTGTGCACGTCAAAAGGAGAGCATAAGTTCCTGCAAATGCTTGACACTAGACATCTACCTACACACATGTGCGACACATGCCGCCATATATCTCCTGCCCTGCGACGCTCTGAAAACTGCAGGATCGCTCAGGACCCCTGCAGTGTGCATTGCCAAGAGGTCACAGGACATAGGGCTGCTAGACACGTACAAGACTGCTGATCACGAGACGTCGGGCCATAATGCCATAACAAAGTCACTCACTCACAGACTGACCACCGCCCCGCAAGAAGGAGGCATCATTGGACCCTGTCAACATTCATCTTGTGCAGGTGGCCTGGCACTCCTCCGTGAGCTGGAGGATGTCGGCCCATTCCTGGTCGTCAGGCTGCATTTTCGCCATGCGTGCCATGGCATCATGGAGCTCGCCGAGCAGTGCGGCCTTGAGACCGGGGGTGACTTGCAGCATCGGCAGCAGGTCCACCAGCCGCAGCTCCCACAGCGTACAGCTCGTGATTGCTCTGCGTCGTTTGGGCACAAACCAGGGTTATCAGCAGAGCAGCGCAAGGAAAGCGTCAAAACGGTGGTTGGTTATAGGTCACACGAATGATGGTGTGTGTCAACGGCAAGCTGGATCAATCACCTGCATGTGTAAGGGTGCTTGAGCCTCTTGTCGTCCGCATCGAGGCAAACGCCCAATATGGCTGCTTTGCCAACCAGGTGCGGAGATTGCAAGGTCTCGAGCTCCCTTGTGTTGTGGTACAGGTTCAGTTCACCTGCGTGTCACATAGGCTAAGCATATTCATGGGGTTGGGAGAAGCCTGAAACCATTGACCTACTTGCTGCAGTTCCCAGCAACGGCGTTGCACACAGCGACGCACCATTGCCCAAGAGCCACATGCAGTCTGCATGGTCACCCTGGCGGCAGATCTCATGCCCCGGCGCCAATGTCCGCGCCCACACAAGTCCTGTGATGGCTTTCTGGTCGTGGTCGCTGAGGTGAGAAAAGATCTGCATCAGCACGAATATATCAGCGTTGAGCGTGGCAGGCATTGCATTCGTCACGGAGGTAGAAGGAGCCGACGCACATGTGAGTGCTTGAGAAGGTTCTTCGTGAGGTTTGCCGCAACCTCAGCCCGCAGATGAAATGGCAGATCGATGAAGATTTGCTGCTCATCGATCTCCTCATGCCGCACATGTATATCTGCAAACACAAAGCTGGGCATCCCCGATCAAGCACGAGCTCCGGTCTCCAGACCGTATGGCAGGCACTGTAGGCATGCTCGAGCATCTGCATTGAAAACACATCCGGACATACCGCTGAAGTAGCAGCGGATCTTGTGGCGCAAGTTGTGCGGCAAGGCCTCTATCTTCATCCAGGCCTCAAGAGTCATGATCTGTTCGCGGAACAGAGAGGCACGGCGTGCTTCGGCGCCGGACGTTTGAATGAGCTGCGAGCCAGCACAATCCTCAATGGCATGGCCGAGCTGTGGGAGGACTGCGGCCAACAGCTGGAAGCGCTGTTGCACGCACCTGCTGCAGGACGGACAGCAGGAAGCCGAAGTAGCCCAGACCAACAAACTGCGCAGGCACAGCAGAATATGAGGCCATAGCAGCCTCACACCAGAGCCTTGCTCCCAAGCGTGCAGCATCCACGGCTTGAGCGGCGACAACAGCCTCACCATGAAGGCAATGGCCATGAGGCGCTCGATGGTGGTCCCAGCGGTGATGTCGCCGTAGCCGACCGTGGCAATTGTGGTCAGAGCGAAATAGAAAGCTGCACGACGGCACTCCCAAGTCAGCTACCTGGTCGCTACGATGGCACATGGTTTAGAGAGACCTTCACAACAGCGCACATGCTATGTACTGGTCGATGGAGCTGGCATTGACAAGGCTGATTCCTGAGCTTCCTGCGCCACAAGATCCAAGTGAAGTCAGTCCGGGTTTGTCAGCCCGCTGACACAGAGCAGCAATGCGTTTCGCTGCAGGTTACCACCGTGGATGAGCTCAGCGGCGACGGCTTACCGATAGACGAGAGCCAGCTCTTCTCAATGCCCTCCGTGACGGCGGTGAAGTACCAGATACACCCCAGCGCGTTGCACAGCGCGAAGGAGACGAAGGCAAAGTTCAGCAGGTACAGCATGGAGGGATTGACGAACTGCAATGCTCGCCTGCTGTATTGCCCCGTCAGGCTGAGCTGAAACATCTGCGAGCAGGCAAGCCAGCCTGCATGAGAATGTAGCAAGGCGCAATTGTGAAGGCGTCGCGACGGCGTTGCTGACTACACATCCCGATTTGCCAACCGGCTTCAAAAACCCAGGGGACTAGCAGCATGGTCCGATGGGGCGCTAGGTTTGCAGCATCACCCGTCTCAGGAGCGGCGTGACGCGCAATAGCCGCACGAGCCGCAGGTAGTCAAAGCCTTTGATGACCTTGCTGGTTTCGTTTGTCGATGACACCGCCAGAAATATGATCTGCGTGCCCATCATGCGATGATCACACTCACAGCATCACAGCGACAGCACAGCGCTGGCGGGTGCCGTGCTGAGGCCCGGCACATGACTCACACAGAGCACGACACAAAGCGATGCAGGGGCCTCGCAACGCACCTCGGGAATGACTGGAATGATCGCGAGAACGTCTACAATAAGTGTGCCGTGAAAGAGGTACAGGTGCGCCACTTGGCGACCATCCATCAGCAGCCGCTGGCGCATCGACTTGGACAGCACGAAGCCAATGTGCAGGTTCAAGAACACGTCGATTGCGTAGAGCGCGCCTGCGCGTGGGCACTCAGCAGCACGTGGGTTAGGCCTGATACATCTAGGCCCGCGGAGCAAATCAGCACAGGACAGCTGGGGGGTCATCTCACTGACGGTGCGTACCCGCAAGGATGTCACACACGCTCATCCACGTGAATTTCGTGGATCCGCTGAAAAACGCCCAGCTTACGAGAACCAGAAAGGTGGTGTACGTGCCGTCCCACAATCGAATAACCAGGCCCCAGCTGCATATGTCGACTCAATGTGTCTCAGCACTTCTTTTGCAACATGCTTGTGCTCACAAATGCTCTGCAACGCAACGCACAATTTGGCGAACTCGCTTTCCGGCCGAATCATGGGCAGACCGAAGATGCTCCGGTTCCTGTGACACCGGCGACGATGTCAGCATGTGACGCAGGGCTTGACATTGCAATGGACACTGTAGGCATGCAGCCAATCGGCCGCAAGTTCGCTGACTCACCCGCCCTGCCTGGCAACGACCTCCTCCGAATATGGAGCAGTGTGCCTGCTTTCCCGCATCTCTAAGCGGTCCGGGAAGTTGTCCGTGTAATGCTGCCATTCCTTGAGCTCCGCGCTCTGTCTCCTCGTCAGGCATGCGCAGCTGATGTACTCATCTGGCCAGCAGGAGCAGCCGTCATTGCTTCCGGAGTCAAACATGCGTTGAGGACGGCTCCAGGCATGTCGTAGGGCCGCGGCATGCCGCAGCAAAC
>JAABUX010006334.1_pt1 | contig 14177 bp, 8 predicted proteins | sample 5561851 | NCBI WGS metagenome assembly JAABUX01 (sample SAMN10711883, study PRJNA513361) | rock metagenome | isolation source: Antarctica rocks | place: Antarctica: Victoria Land, Richard Nunatak red sandstone | collected 2016-01-03 | reverse complement strand
GTCAAAGACCTGATGGGGATGATCCCCGGGATGGGTCAGATGGCCGGGTCGCTCGAAGGGGTGGACGCCGACGGCGAGATGACCCGGATTCAAGGGATCATCGACAGCATGACGCGCGACGAGCGCGGCGACCCGCACAAGGTCGACATCTCGCGGCGCCGGCGGATCGCGGCCGGGGCCGGTGTCGAGCCGGCCGACGTGTCGGGGTTGGTCAAGCAGTTCGACGCGATGGCCGGGTTCGTTAAAGCCATGTCGCAGAAGTCGATGCTCGACAAGATCAAGGCCATGGCCGGTCTCGGCCAGGCGGGGGCGTTCAACCCCGGTGCCCGGCTCGGAGCGATCAAACAGGGAACGGGCAAACGGTTGTCTCCCAAGGAAAAAGAAAAACAACGCAAACTGCGCGAAAAAGAAGAGCGAAAAAAGCGCCGGGAAGGCCGCGACCAGGGGGGGCCGCAGCCCGGTTAGCCAGGGACGACCGCTGGTCGGCGGTCGCCTTGGTGGTTGAGCTTCGCCGTGGTCCCCCCTTGGGGTTCGCGGTGATTGGTTGGTTGAGGTTGATCGACAGGAGACGCCGCACTCGAAGCGGCGCGAGACCGCCGGAGGCTCGGGACCGGTCTTGTTCCCCATCGGGGAGTTTCCGACGGACTTGCCATGCCGCCGAGCCGGTTCTTTTCTTTGATGAAGTGGAGAGTTTTGTGGTCCGCATCCGCATGAAGTCGTTTGGCCGTCGCCACCGCCCGTTTTACCGCATCTGCGCCATGGACTCCCGGACCGGTCGCGACGGGCGCGCCATCGAAGAGTTGGGCCACTACGACCCGATGGTCCGCAACAAAGAAGCCCGGACGGTCTTGAAGGTCAGCCGGCTCCGCTACTGGCTGTCCGTCGGCGCCCAGCCGAGCGAAAAGGTTGCCGCCCTCCTCCGCCGCGCCAAGGTCACCAAGCCCGCCCCCGGCGAGGATTGGAAGGTCGAAGAACCGGCCCCGGTCGCGCCCAGCGGCGCTCCGACGCCACCGAACACCGGACCAGCGGTCGTCGTCCCGGTCCCCCCGGTGAGTGACCATGTCTCCGGCGATGTGCCTCCATCCGCGAGTTGATCGCGCCGGTCAGACCGGAACCCTCGATCCATCACCTACCGCGGCCTTGACCCTTGCCGACCGCCGAAACTCGACCGATGGCTGATCCCGTCCTCCGGATCGATGTGCTGACCCTCTTCCCCACGCTGTTCCAAGGCTTCTTGTGCGAGAGCATCTTGAGCCGGGCGATCGAGCGGGGCTTGGTCGCCGTCCACTTGTGGAATCCCCGCGACTGGGCGGACGGCAAGCATCGGCAGGTGGATGACCGCCCGTTTGGCGGTGGGCCGGGGATGGTCTTGATGGCCCCACCGGTCGTCGCGGCGGTCGAGGCGATCCAGTTGGCGGCGGAATCACCAGGGCGGCTCATCGCCTTGACCCCGGGGGGCCGACGGCTCGACCAGAGCTGGGTCCGGACCCTGGCGGGTGAAGCGCGGTTGATCTTGCTCTGCGGTCGTTACGAAGGGTTCGACGAGCGTATTTTTGAGGTCCTCGAACCCGAACTGTTATCGGTCGGTGATTATGTCCTGTCCGGGGGTGAGGTCGCCGCGATGGTCGTCATCGACGCCGCGATGCGCCTGATCCCCGGGGTCCTCGGTGATGCCGAGAGCGCGACCGACGAGTCGTTCGGCGTGGAGGGGGGTTTGGAATACCCCCACTACACCCGGCCTCGCCTGTTCCGCGGTCGAGACGTCCCGAGCATCCTCCTCAGCGGCGACCATCAGGCGATCGACCTCTGGCGACGCGAGCAAAGTCGCGACCGGACGGCCCAGCGTCGGCGGGATCTGGTCGACCCTGAATTAGCTCCCTTGCCCAAGTTGAAACGCCCACCCGGCACCCCGAAAACGCCTCGTCAGACATTGCCTCTCGCCATTGAAGATCCGTTGACCCGCGAACCACCCGCCCCGGATGAATCCGCCGGGCGGTCCGAAAGGAAGCCTTGAGTCATGCAGAACAAGTTCATGGAGCTGGTTGAGCAAGCCAGCATGAAAGCCACGGTCCCCAAATTCGAGATCGGCGACACGGTCGACGTGCATGTCCGAATCCTGGAAGGGGAAAAAGAGCGGATTCAGATCTTCAACGGCGTCGTGATCGCCCGGTCGGGCGAGAAGACCCGCGAGATGTTCGTCGTCCGCCGGATCGTCCAGGGGGAAGGGGTCGAACGGAAGTTCCCGCTCCACTCGCCGCGAATTGCCGACATCGTTGTCAAGCGGTCGGGCAAGGTCCGCCGGGCCAAGCTGTACTATCTCCGCGACCTGTCGGGCAAGGCCGTCCGCCTCAAGGAGCGGTTCCCGTCCTCGACCGGTTCGGCCGCCGAGGTCAAGGCCGCCAAGGTCGAGCGTCGCGCCGCCCGGTCGCAGCGCAAGGTGGCCAAGGCCGAGCGCGCCAAGGCGATCAACGACGCCAAGGCCAACCCCACCCCGGCCGCGGTCGAAGCCACCGAAACGCCGAGCGAATAACCTGGCTCAACCCCATCGCGAGGCTCCCGTCCCGGTCGGCAAGGATCGGGCCGGGGGCCGCGTTGGCTGTCCGAAGCCCGATGAGACGGTGAAGCAAAGGGGTTGCCGACCACCGCCCCGCGTGGACAATCGAGGGGATCGTGTTCGGTCGCGCCCCTGCCCTCCCGGAGAATCAGCCACGATGACGACGCTCAACACCACGACCGCCGGACCTCGTCCGTCGGTTGCCTCGACCCAGTCAATCAGCCCGACCGTGGCGGCGGCGACCGCGCCGATCCCGGCCGCCACCACGATCGGGAGTTACCTGATCGAGCGGTTGCACGAGATGGGGGTCGACCATGTCTTTGGGATTCCGGGCGACTACATCCTGACCCTGTACAAGATGCTCGAGGAAAGCCCGATCGAACTCGTCGGGATGACCCGAGAAGACAGCGCGGGGTTCGCGGCCGATGCTTACGCGCGGATCAAGGGGCTGGGCTGCGTCTGCGTGACGTACTGCGTCGGTGGTCTGAGCGCGTGCAACAGCGTGGCCGGCGCTTACGCCGAGAAGTCGCCCGTGGTCGTGCTGACGGGTTCGCCGGGGATGAGCGAGCGGGCCAAGAACCCGCTCCTGCACCACAAGGTCAAAGAGTTCTCGACCCAGTTCGAGGTGTTCGAGAAGATCACCGTCGCGTCGGCCGTACTGAGTGATCCGCTCTCGGCGTTCAGCGAGATCGACCGGGTCCTCGCGGCGGCCGTCCGGTACAAGCGGCCGGTTTATCTGGAGATCCCCCGCGACCTCGTCACCGCGACCCAGATCGTCCCGCACCGACCCCCCGCCGGCCTCCCGCCGAGCGACCCCTCGGCGCTCCACGAGGCGATCGAGGAAGCCGCCGCCTTGCTCCAGTCGGCCCAGCGGCCGATGATCCTCGCCGACGTCGAGATCCACCGCTTCGGCCTCCAGGATGAGCTGATCGCCCTGGCCGAAGGGGCCGGTCTGCCGATCGCCACGACGATCCTGGGCAAGAGCGTCATCTCGGAAGGGCATCCCTTGTTTGTGGGTGTCTATGAAGGGGCGATGGGCCGCGCCGAGGTGGCCGAGCGCGTCGAGGAAGCCGATTGCCTCTTGATGCTCGGCTGCTTCATGACGGACATCAACCTCGGGATCTTCACCGCTAAGCTCGACCCGTCGCGGTGCATCGACGCGACGAGCGAAGACCTCCGGATTCGCCACCACCACTACCGCGAAGTCCGGCTCGACGACTTCATCCGGGGGTTGCACGCCAAGCACCTGTCGTTGCCCCACCCGATTGTTCCACCCCGGCCGTCGAGCGTGTCGGAACCGTTCGTCACCGTGCCCGAGGCCGCGATGACCTCGGCGCGGTTGTTCGCGCGGCTCAACCGGATGCTCGGCGAAGAGATGATCGTGATCGCCGACATCGGTGATTCGCTCTTCGGCTCGGCCGACCTCCATATGACCCGGCGGACCGACTTCATCAGCCCGGCGTATTACACCTCGATGGGCTTCGCCGTGCCGGCCGCCGTCGGGGCGGGGATGGCCAACCGCGAGCACCGGTCGCTGGTGATCGTCGGCGACGGCGCGTTCCAGATGACCGGGATGGAACTCTCGACGATCGCCCGCCAGGGGCTCAACCCGATCGTGGTCGTCCTCAACAACCACGGCTACACCACCGAGCGGTTCATCCTCGAAGGGTCGTTCAACGACATCCACGACTGGAAGTTTCACAAGATCCCCGAAGTCCTCGGCGCGGGGATCGGGATCGAGGTCCGGACCGAAGGGGAACTCGACGCCGCGATCGAGCGTGCCCTGGCCAACACGTCGAGCTTCAGCTTGATCAACGTCCACCTCGACCCGATGGACCGCAGCCCCGCGCTCGAACGGCTGGCCGCCCGCCTGGCGGGGCAGATCTGATCGGTCACAAACTCGGGTGAAAATGCGAAAACCGCCCGCCACGCCGGATTGGTCCGGTGTGGCGGGCGGCTTGGTTGCGCTCGGTTGAACCCCGGGAGACTCAGCCCGGGTAGGTCTCGGTCTGCTGGGCCCGCGGGATGACCAGTGTGTTGTGAGTAAAGGTCGTTCGCCGTCCGAGCCGGAACTTGCCCTGGTTGAACACGTATTCGGGCAGAGTTCTGACCCGGATGTACTTGTTTTCACCGCGTTTCCCGAGTTGGGGAACGCCGAGGATCGTGCCGGCGGGGGCTTGGTGAACACTCCCCTTGCCGGGGTTATGGTAAACCTCTTGCCGGGCGGCAAACCCCGGCGCCGGGCGAAACTGTTGATAGGCGAGCCGGACCGGGAGCGGCTGATAGCTCGACAGGTGCGACAGCGAGGTGAGGGTGGGGTAAATCTCGCCGTTATTGATCCCGGTGAAGATCGGACTCGCTTGACCGAAGGTCGAGGCCAGCGTCAAGCCGGTGATCGTGCCCGCCGGGGTGGGCGTTGGCGTCGGGGTCGGAGTGGGCGTCGGGGTGGGCGTGGGCGTGGGCGTGGGCGTCGGCGTCGCGGCGGGCAACAGCAAGGTCGAGACGGCGAAGCCGGCGCCGGCCCGGACCCGGGTGGTCGAAGCGTTGGTGGCCGGGTCGGTCAAGGTGTATCCCGGCGCTCCGATGAAGATGTCGCCCGTTCGGTTCGTCGCCACGTCGGTCGTGGAGGCGGTGATGCTCGCGACCCCCGTACCGAGGATCGCCGGGCGGCCCGAGACCGACGACCCGAGCGCGGCGGGATTGCCGGCGAACGAGTTCGTCACCGTGAAGCGGTAAAGCCCGGCGGAAATCGGGAACGAAGCCGTCACCGTGGGCTGGGTCGTCACCCCGGCGATGTAGTAAGCCGCCCCCGATCGGCTGCCAAACCCCGGCGCCCCGACGAGCAGCCCCACACCGGTGGGACTCACCCCGGTATTCGCATTGAAGTTGTAAACCGGCGAGACGGAGTAGCCCGCGAGATCGCCATTATTCTCACCGGTGTAGTAGGTGGCGATGATTCCCGCCCCCGACGCCGTCGGGTCGATCGCATAGACCTGGGGAACGGTGATCGCCGCTGTCGGCGCCGGCCGGCCGTAAACGAGGGCGACGTAGCCAGTCGCCGCTGAACCGCTCGGCGAGGTGATCAGCGACCCCGGAGCTCCGAGCGCGATTGCCTCGTAGTTGCCGCCATCGATCCTGCCGGCCCCCGCGACCGAATACCCGAGGCGAGAGCCAGCGGTCGCTCCGTTAAAAGTGATCCCCGAGAGCGGAGTGGTCACCGGGTTCGTCCCCGGGACCTGGCCGAGAGTGACCAATGAGACGGTCCGACCGAAGAGCGTGTTCGCCGGAGTCACCTGGTTCCCATTGACCAGGTAGGCGTGGCCCGCCGCATCGGGCGCACCAGGAGCGCCGATGAGGAGGTCCGAAGTGCTGCCGATGGCGGCCGTGATGCTGAAATCAGCGGACGAGATCGAAAAGCCCGCTTGATCGCCCGCGGTCACACCGGTGTAGGTGATCCCTCGCGCCGGCCCGGCCACCGAAGTGCCGATCGTGTTCAGGTCCACGAGGGTTCCCGTGGCCACATTCTGGAGCGAGGCCCCGGAGATGGCGAACACGCCCCCCGTGCTACTGTAGGTTGGGTCGCCGATCGCGATATCCTGATTCGTGTTGCCGACGCCGTTGACGCTGGACCCGAAGAAGTAGCCTAGCCCGGCCACCGCCGTCCCGACGCGGTCGGTCGCGGTCCCGCCACCGAGGGCGAAGGTGACCGTCTTGGTCGGACCAGCGATGGCCGCGCCCGCGGTCGGTTCGAGGTCGATGACCTTGTTGGCCTGGCTGGTCAACTGCGACCCACCGTAGATCAAATAGGCCCGGCCACCGCCGGTATCATCGGGGGCACCCACCATGAACGCGGCGGTGCCGGTCCCGTTGATGTCACCGAGAGCGGCGACCGAAGCTCCGAGGTGTGAGTTCGGCGCGGCGCTTGTTCGGAAGGTCAGGCCGTCGTACTGGAAGCCGAGGATCGGCGCGGCCGGGGGGATCGGTTGCGTGACCGTCGGGTTGACCTGGGTGGTCGTCCCGAGCGTGCCGAGGTCGCCGGCTCGTTGGGTATTGAGCAGGGCGGCAATCCCGGTCGCCTGAGCCGCACCGACGGCCTTCGTGCCGAAGATCAGGTAGAAGGTGCTGGGAGTGGTGGCACCCAAAGGTGTACCCGTCTGGGTCGGGGCGAGGACCGACGGAGCGGAAATCACGTAGCTGTCGTAGCCCGAGCCGGTGACGTTGCCGACGTCGGTGACGGCATACCCCGCTCCCTCCCCGGCGACGGCGCCAATCTGCTCGGTCCCGTAGGGAGTCGACTGGACCGTGGCCAGGTTAACGGACGTGGCCAGCAGTTGGCGGGGTTCCAGGGACTCGTTTCCCGGCTGAAACGAGCCTCTCCTCCGGCCAACCAGACGGAGCCCGCGAATCTTCTTGTGCATCGGAGAATCCTCCTCCCAAGCCCACCAGCCCCGCCGCGAACCAGGAAGCCCCTGCGCCGGCGGACCACTCGATCCATCGCGGGGGTGGCTTCCCATCCAGCCCCCGGACTCGACTTCGTGCCGACGGACCCGCCGTCGACCGAATCGTTCTCTTGCGACCTAGATCGACCCATTTCGGGCTTGACTCCATCGAAACCCGCGCATCGCCCCGCATCCAACTCCGGTGCTTTCGTTGATTTCGGCTCAACCGACTTAATCGCCCCAACCGATACCCCGACAGTCACGAAGCGCCGGTCATACCCTCTACGATCGGGATTCTCCTCCTCCGGGAGTCCTTGGATCGGGCTGGAAGCTTCCTCGTCACGGTCCTTCCTGATCACCACTTTCCGGAACCGTGGTTGTCGCCACGCCGATCCGGTCCGTGAAAGCTGTTTCGAGGTCCTTCGCCATGAAAAATCGGGTCGCCCCACCGGTGAAGTTTTTCTGGCAACGCCGCCGGAATCAACGGGCGATGGCGGTTGCCGTCCTGGCAATCGGCTCGCAAGTCGGCTGCGGCCGCGAGTTTTATCGCGAATGGGCCAACCAGGACGTGTCGGAGGCCGTCTTCGAGAAGAGTCGCGACCCCCGCTGGCGACTCGACCAATTTTCGATCGACCCGCCGGCGATGGCGCGGTTCGCCGACCCTTATGATCCCGACCGGCCCCCCGCCCCGCCGGACGACTTTCCGACGCAGGCTCTGTCACCCGTTCCGCAGTGGCCCGACCATCGCCTCCAGATGCCGGTGGAGGGGACCGGCTACCTGAAGTTGCTCGACGATGGGCCGCGCTACACGTCGCCACCTCCCGTCACGCCCCGCAAGCCGGTGGATGTGAAAGAGATCCTCCGCGGGACCCCGGCGGGCGCCGCGGAACCACCGCCGACGGGAACCTCACCCTTCAGTCCGGGCGGCGACCGCCCCACCCCGACCCCGGCTCCGCTCCCCGGTTCCGCCACGCCCGACGCCCCGCCGATGTCGCAACGAAATTCCGGGACGAACCGCGCGGCGATGTCGCCGACTTCTTTGGCGGCTCTTTCAACTCCTCAGCCTTCCTCCTCCTCGCCAACCCGTCCGGGACCGACCCCGGGACCTCGGGTCAACAAGGATGATGGGATCAAACGGGTGGCCCTGCAGGACCCAGCGGGACCGATGCCGACGCAAACCGTCCCCATCTCGCCGCTGACGCCGCCACCACGTAGCTCCACGAACGTGGGCGACCCGATCCAAACGCCGAAGATTCCCGGCGACCCGATGCCGACCGACGACAACCTGAACGCACCGGAGAACCCCCGCCGTGATCTGACCCCGGGAGAGAACCGTGCGGCGGAAGAAAAAGGGTCCAACCTGGCCGGTCTGTTCGTCCCGGAAAACGTCCGATTCGACGAGGCGCTCCAGGCAGGGCTGCGGATCGGTTCGAAACCGTACATCTTGACGATGGAAAAAGCGTTTCAGATCGCCATCATCAACAGCCGGACCTACCAGTTCCAGCTGGAGAATGTCTATCTCAATGCCTTGCCGGTGACGCTCCAGCGGTTCTCGTTCCAGCCACAGTTCATCGCGGGACTTTCACCCGTGACGGGAGCCGGCGGGTTTGGGTCGACTCTGCTGGGGCCGCTCTTCCCGGCGGTCTCCCCCGCGAACAGCTTCCTGTACAACACCCGGGCTACGGGGAGTCAGCTTTCCGCGCTCAACATCGGGACGGTGGCCGGCGTCGGCAAGCTGGCCGACAACGGTGCCCGAGTGCTCGCATCGTTCGCCAACTCGCTGGTGTTCAACTTCGTCGGCCGGAACCCCGCCCAGCCCACGGTCCGGTCGTTCCTCCCGATTCAGGCGTTGGTTCCTTTCCTGCGCGGCGGTGGTCGCGCCGTCACTCTGGAAGGGCTGACGCAAACCGAACGGAGCTTGTTGTACTCGATCCGGCTGTTCGCCAAGTTCCGCCAGGAATTTGTCGTGACCACGCTGACCGGCGGTTCCATCACCCCGTTCGGGGCGTCCACGACCGTCGGTGGCTTTACCACCGGAGGGAACGTCGACCCGACGACGGGCTACCTCAACGTCGCCGAAGACGTCCAGATCGTCGAGAATAATACCAAGAACGTTGCCGTGTTCGAGCGGTTCGCCGAGGTCTACAAGGAGTTGATCAATGGGGAAGCGTCGGGGTTATCGCTCCTCCAGCTCGACCAGATCCGCCAGCAGGTCCAGACGGCTCGATCAGCGCTGCTCCAGACGCGGGTTACCTATCGGAACGACCTCGACTCCTACAAGATTCAGCTCGGGATGCCGCCCGACGTGCCGTTGGTGATCGACCGGACCCGGTTCATCCGCTTCCGGCAGATCTTCGAGGAGATCGATCAGTGGTCGACCAGCCCCCGGCGCGAGTTGACCGACCTCGATACGATCGTCGCCCGATTGCCCAAACTCGAAAACCTCATCATTGATGGCCGCTCCTGCCAGGACGTTTTTTCCAAAGGGGAAGATCAAGACCTCGAAAGCCTGTTGTTGATCGCCGAGCGAATCGCGCTCGAAAACCGACTTGACTTGATGAACGTGCGTGCCCAGCTTTATGATAGTTGGCGGCAGATCCGGGTTTCAGCCAACGCCTTGAAGGGGGTCTTGAACGTCAACGTGACGAATCAGATCCTCACCCCGCCCACGACCAACAACCCCTTCGGATTTCTCAGCCAGGCCAAGTCGTTCTCCTTGGTTCTCAACGCCGAGTTGCCTTTGGTCCGAGTTGCCGAGCGGAACAACTTCCGAGCCCAACTCCTGAACTACCAGCGGCAGCGACGGACCCTCCAAAACACCGAAGACTTCTTGAAATTTCAGCTCCGCCAGGAAATCCGCCAGATGGAGTTGTTGTATCAACAATACTTGATTGCGGAAAAGAACCTCGTCCTGTCGGTCCGGCAAAAAGACCAGGCGTTCGAGCAGATTATCGCCCCGCCAGCGGGTAGCGGCGGCAACACCAATGCCGCCACCCAGACGATCAACTTGATCAGCGCTCAGGCTGGCGTCATCAACAACGAGAACACCCTGGTAGCCCTCTGGTATCAATACCAGTTGTTTCGACTCCAAGTGTACCGCGACCTCGGGATTCTGCCCTTCGACGAATGGGAGGCCTTTGATGAACTTTTCCCTCCAAACGGGTCCGGACGGACCGCCAACGTCCTCGCCAACGACGGTGGCAACATTGCCCCCGCTAACCCCAACGGGGCCAACCCCGAACGGCGGGACCCTGCCGGCCTCGGCAACCCCATCCCGGTCACCCCGGCAGCGGCGGCGAATCCCAGGGGTCGTTAAGGCGCTGGGGATCGCCGGAGTCGTCGCCACGGCGGGGGCGATCACCATCGGCCTGGTTCCCGGCATCAAGCGGCCGCTCACCGGCCTCTTCGCCGCGAGCAAGACCGAGGTGATCACCGCCCTGGTCCGACCGGGCAAGCTGGCGGTGATCGTCAAGGAGCGGGGCGCCCTCGAAAGCGCGGCCAATAAGGACGCGCTCTGCGAGGTCGAAGGGAGCACCACGATCATCCGGATCTTGCCCGAGGGGACGAAGGTCAAGGAAGGCGACATCGTTTGCGAGCTGGAATCGGCAACCTTGAAGGATCAGTTGACCAACCAGCGAATCACCACCCAGCAGGCCGAGGCGTCGTACAAGCAGTCGCTCTTGACCCGCGAAGTGGCCGAGTATGCCGTCAAGGAATACACCGAGGGGGTCTTCAAGCAGGACAAGGCGACCTCGGAAGGAGAGATCGCCCTGGCGAAGTCCGACCTCACCCGGGCGTCGGACCGGGCGGACTGGTCGACCAAGATGGAAGTCAAAGGCTACGTCTCGAAGGCGACCAGCATCGCCGATAAACTCTCCTTCGAGCGAGCCAAGTTTGAGTTGGAGCAGGCGCAAACCCAGCTCGAAGTGCTCATGAAATACACCAAGGACAAGCAGATCAAGTCGCTGAGTTCCGACGTTGAGAAGGCCCGGGCCGACGAGCTGTCGAAGCAGTCGAGTTGGGAACTGGAGAAGATCAAAGAAGCCAAGTTCGTCCGCCAGATCGAGAAGTGTATCCTCAAAGCCCCGACCGACGGCATCGTGGTCTACGCCAACGACCCGAACCGGTTCGGTGGTCAAAACGCGCTGCAGATCGAGGAGGGGGCGACGGTCCGCGAGCGACAGAAGATTTTCAGCTTGCCCGACATCACCAAGATGCGGGTCAACACCAAGGTCCACGAGTCGATGCTCGCGCGGGTCAAGCCGGGCCTCCGGTCGCTGATCCGGGTGGAAGCCGAAGCGAGCCAGGAACTCCGAGGCGCCGTCGCCAGCGTCGCGCCGATGGCCGACTCGGGGAGCTTTTTCTCGTCGGACATCAAGGTCTACACGACCCTGGTGGCGATCGAAGGGGAAACCGCCAAGCTCAACCTCCGGCCGGGGATGAACGCGCAGGTCGAGATCCTGGTTGAGGAGAAGGATAACGTCCTGAGCGTTCCGGTCCAGGCGATCTTGCCCTTCAAGGGGAAAGACTACGTTTTCATCAAGGATGGCGACGGGTTCCGCCGCGGCGAGGTCGCGATCGGGATCTCGAACGACCAGCATGTCGAGATCACGAAGGGGTTGAAGTCGGGGGACCAGGTGGCCATGACCCCGGCCAGCCTCCTGACCGACGACGAGCGCCGGGAAGCGTTCAGCGTGTCGTCGAAAGACGCCACCAAGAAAGACTTCGGCGACGCGGCCAAAGGTGCGGGCGGGAGTGGTCCCGACGCCGCGGGCGGTGAAGGCAAGGCCAAAGCTAAAGGCAAGCGGGGTGGCGGCGGGATGATGGGCGGTCCGTTGGGCGAGAAGTTCCGGAAGATCAGCCCCGAAGACCGGGGCAAGCTCCAGACCGGTACGCCCGAGGAACGGACCACCATCTTGAAGGGAGCCGGCTTCACCGACGAAGAGATTGAGCAAGCGACATCCATGATGCGACGGATGGGCGGCGGACAACGCGGTGAAGGTGGCGGCGGGGGCGGTCCTGGTGGCGGTGCGGGAGGCCCGGGACAGTGAACAACGAGCAAGCCCAGGGCGAGCCAATCGTCTCGCTGGTCGACGTCCGCAAGCAATACGTCATGGGACATGCCCCCGCCGGTGGCGGCGGGGGTTTGTTCAAAAAGCGGGGTGTCGGCGAGCAGACCATCACCGTCCACGCCCTCCGAGGGGTGTCGGTCGAGTTCCACCAAGGCGAATACGTCGCGATCATGGGGACGTCAGGCTCGGGCAAAAGCACGATGCTCAACCTCCTCGGCTGCCTCGACCGCCCGTCGAGCGGCCAGTACCTCCTGGGAGGTCGCGACGTCGCCCGGCTCAGCGATGATGAGTTGTCCGAGGTCCGGAGCCGATACATCGGCTTCATCTTCCAGTCGTACAACTTGATCCAGCAGTACACCGTGATCGAAAATATCCAGCTCCCGCTCACCTATCAGGGGAGCGGTGAGTTGACCGAGGCCGACCAACTCCGGACCCTTGAACTGGCCAAGATGGTTGGGCTTGGGACCCGGCTCGACCACCGGCCAACCCAGCTTTCGGGCGGTCAACAGCAGCGGGTGGCGATCGCCCGGTCGTTGATCAACGACCCTTATATCATCCTCGCCGACGAAGCGACCGGCAACCTCGACTCGGCCACGAGCGAGGAGATCATGGCGATGCTCGAAAAGCTCAACGACGCGGGCAAGACCATCATCATGGTCACGCACGAACCCGACATCGCCGAGCACGCCAAGCGGATCATCCTCATGAAGGACGGCAACATCATCCAGGACGGCCCAAGCCCCCGGATGATCGCCGCCCAGGAACAGGCCGCGCTCGGGTCCGAACCCGCGACGGTCGGAGCCGCTCACTAAGCCGATCCCGGGCGGTGACATCACATCCACCGCCCGCAACCGCCTGAATTCTCCACTTTGCCCTTCGGATTGACCTTCTTCGGAGCGTCCCAAGTATGCGACGGACCTGGCGGAGCCTCAAACTCGGGATGAAAAGCCTGCTGCTGCACAAATTGCGGTCGGGCTTGACCGTCCTCGGGATCGTCTTCGGGGTGGCGGCGGTGATCTCGATGCTGGCCGTCGGTGAAGGGTCGAGCCGGAAAGCCCAGCGGCAGTTCGCCGACATGGGGGCCGACAACATCATGATCCGGTCGATCAAACCCACCGAGGAATCGCAATCGAGCGGCGGTGGCCGCCGGTCGGTCCTGACCTACGGCCTGACCTACGCCGACTTCGAGCGGATGCTCGCCACCGTCCCGACGATCAAAAAAGCCCTGCCGATCCGCGAGATCCGCAAGCAGGTCCGCTACCTGAGCCGGATACTCGACGGTCGAGTCGTCGGGACCACCAACGACTACGCCGACTTCAACCGCCTGGAGATCGCCAAAGGCCGGTTCTTGTCCGCCTCGGACAACCAGCATTTCGAGAACTACGCGGTGCTCGCCTCGGAGACCGCCGAAAAGCTCTTCCCGTTCGAAGACCCGCTCGGCAAGTCGATCAAGCTCGGGTCCGACTATTACACCGTCATCGGCGTGACCCGCGAGCGCGCCTCTTCGGCCGGTGTCGGCGGGAGCCTGGCCGCGCAGGACTTCAACAAAGATGTTTACATCCCGCTGAACACCTGCAAGCTCCGGTTCGGCGAGCGGATCATCGACACTCGACCCGGGTCGTTCTCGATCGAGGAAACCCAGCTTTCGCAGGTGACCCTCAAGCTCCACTCGATCGACGAGGTCCGCCCCTCGGCCCCGATCATCGAGGCGGCGGTGATGGGACCGAAATACCACCCGAAAAAAGACGTGACGATGGTCGTCCCCTACGACCTCCTGATGCAGGCTCAGGCGACCGCCCGCCAGTTCAGCATCATTCTCGGGACGATCGCGTCGATCTCGCTCTTGGTCGGCGGGATCGGGATCATGAACATCATGCTCGCCACCGTCACCGAGCGGACCCGCGAGATCGGCATCCGCCGCGCCCTCGGCGCCAAGCGGCGCGACATCACGCAGCAATTCTTGATCGAGACGATCGTCCTCTCCGGCGTCGGTGGTGTGCTCGGCGTCGGCATCGGCGTCGGCATCCCCGAGATCCTCCGCTATTTCGCCACCGACCAGGAACCAGTCGTCACCCCGCAGTCGGTCGCCCTCGCCTTCGGGATCTCGGTCGG
>JAABUX010006333.1_pt1 | contig 14177 bp, 12 predicted proteins | sample 5561851 | NCBI WGS metagenome assembly JAABUX01 (sample SAMN10711883, study PRJNA513361) | rock metagenome | isolation source: Antarctica rocks | place: Antarctica: Victoria Land, Richard Nunatak red sandstone | collected 2016-01-03 | reverse complement strand
GCGCGATGGCGATCTTGCGATTGGCCTGGTTGATCGGGAAGTTCCACGGCGTGAATGCGGCCACCGGGCCGACCGGCTCGCGCAGCGACAGCTGGTAGACGCCCTCCTGCCTTGCCGGAATGACCCGCCCATACGTGCGGGGCGCTTCCTCGGCGAACCAGTCGATCACGTCGGCGCCGGCGACGGCCTCCATCTTGGCCTCGCCCACCGGCTTGCCCTGCTCCATCGTCATCAACGGCGCGATCATCTCGGCGCGCTCGCGCAACAGGTCGGCCGCCTTGCGCAGGATCTTGCTGCGGTCGTAGGCGGACGTCTTGCGCCAGACGGCGAAGCCCCGCTCGGCGGCCTCGAGCGCGCGGTCGAGGTCGGGGCGCTCGGCGTGCGCGAGGCGGCCGTTCTCGTCGCCGGTGGCCGGGTTCATGACGGGGAGCGTCTTGCCGGACGCAGCAGCGGTCCAAGCGCCGTCGATGTGCAGCAGCACGTCGGGATAGTGCATCGCTTTCCTCTTGATTGGCGTTGCGGCCACTATGCGCACCCGCGCGGGAAGCCGGCAACACGCCGGCCTCGAGAGGATATTTCATGTTGGCTTTGAACCCTTTGGTCACCGGTATCGAGGCGCCCCCGATCATGGCCGCCCATGGCTGGGCCGCCCGCTACGACGGCGCGCGCGGCCCGGCGCTCGATCTATGCCAGGCGGTGCCGGGCTGGGCGCCGCATCCGGACATGCTCACGCATCTGGCGGCCGAGGCCGGGGCGTCGGGCAATGCCCGCTACGGGCTGATCGGCGGCGACCTGGCGTTGCGCGAGGCGTATGCGGCGGAGGTCTCGCAGGTCTATGGCGGCCGGGTCGAGCCCGGCGACGTGGCGATCACGGCGGGCTGCAACCAGGCGTTCTTCCTCGCGATGCTAACCCTGGCGCGGGCCGGCGACGCGGTGCTGCTGCCGCTGCCATGGTTCTGGAACCATCAGCAAACCTGCACCATGCTCGGGATCGAGGCGCGCGCCCTGCCCTGCCGCGCCGCCGACCACTTCGTGCCCGACCCGGCCGTCGCCGAGCGCCTAATCGACGACCGCGTCCGCGCCATCGTCCTGATCACGCCCAACAACCCGACCGGCGCGGTCTACCCGCCCGCGACGATCGCCGCCTTCGCCGATCTATGTCAGCGGCGCGCGATCATGCTGATCGTCGACGAGACCTATCGCGACTTCCTGCCGGCCGGTCAGGAACGGGCGCACGATCTGTTCCAGCGGCCGGACTGGGCCGCGCACGTGATGCAGCTCTACAGCTTCTCGAAGGCGTATTGCGTGCCGGGCGCGCGGATGGGCGCCGTGGTCGCTTCAGCCGCGATTGTCGAGCAGTTCGTCAAGGTTTTGGACTGCTTGCATATTTGTCCGCAGCGGCCGGCGCAGGCGGCGTTGGCCTGGGCGATCGGGGCGTTGGGCGAGTGGCGGGCCGGAAACCGCGACCAGGTCAACCGGCGCGCGGCTGCGGTGCGGGCGGCGTTCGCCGGGCTGCCGGAGTGGCGGATGGACTCGCTGGGCGCCTATTTCGCCTATGTGCGGCACCCGTTCGCCGGCGTGGAGGGGTCGGCGATTGCGGAGCGGCTGGCGGCGGAGTTCGGCGCGGTCTGCCTGCCGGGCTCGGCGTTCGGGCCGGACCAGGAGCGTTATCTGCGGCTGGCCTTCGCCAATTTGAGCACCGAGGGCGTGGCGGCCTTGGCGGAGCGGCTGCAGCATTACGGCGCTTGACCCGGCGCCCACGCCGGCGCACCGCCACGTCATGCACACCACCGACATCGTCATCCTGGGCGCCGGCGCCGCCGGGCTGATGTGCGCCCTCACCGCCGGTCGCCGCGGACGCCACGTGGTCGTGCTGGACCATGCGCGCCAGGCCGGGGAGAAGATCCTGATCTCGGGCGGCGGGCGCTGCAACTTCACCAATCGCGACTGCCAGGACGACCGGTTCCTCTCCGAAAACCCGCATTTCTGCCGCTCCGCCCTGTCGCGCTACACGCCGCAGGACTTCCTCGACCTAGTGACGCAGCACGGCATCGCATGGCACGAGAAGGCGCTCGGCCAATTGTTCTGCGACGGCTCCGCGCGCGAGATCGTGGCGATGTTGCTGGCCGAGTGCGAGGCCGTGGGCGTGGACGTCCGGCTCCAGCAACGCATCGTCGATGTGTCGCGCGGCGACCGGTTCCGGGTCCAGACCGAGGCCGGCGACCTCGAGGCGGAGGCGCTCGTGCTGGCCACGGGCGGGCTCTCGATCCCGAAAATCGGCGCGACCGGCCTGGCCTACGACCTGGCGCGCCGGTTCGGCCTGCCCCTGACTGCGATCCGACCCGGCCTGGTGCCGCTGCTGCTCGGGGGCGACGAGCGCGCCCGGGTCGATGGCCTGGCCGGCGTCTCGGCTCGCATCGGCGCAAGCTGCGGCAAGGGACGGTTCGAGGAGGGCATGGTCGTCACCCATCGCGGCTTGTCGGGTCCCGCAATCCTGCAGATCTCGTCCTTGTGGCGCGAGGGCGACACGGTGCAGATCGATCTCCTGCCCGAGGCCGCACCGGGCTGCCTGCGCGAGCGCAAACGGGCACGGCCCCGGGCGGGCCTGCGCGGCATCCTGGGCGAGATGCTGCCGCAACGCCTGGCCGACGCGTTCCTGCCCGAGGACGCCGCCGCCCGCCCGATCGGCGAGATGCCGGACCGCGACCTCGCCGCCATCGAGACGTCGCTGCGGAGCTGGGAGGTCCGCCCGAGCGGGACGGAGGGCTACGTCAAGGCCGAGGTCACGCTCGGCGGCATCGCGACGACGGCGCTCTCGCAACGGACGATGGAGGCCCGCGCGGTGCCGGGCCTGTTCGTCATCGGCGAAGCGGTGGACGTGACCGGCTGGCTAGGCGGCTATAATTTCCAATGGGCCTGGGCCAGCGGCTTTGTCGCCGGCGAAGCCGCCTAAGCGGGCAGCTTCGGCTCGGTCTCCGGATCGATCGCCGGCTCCTTCTGCGCGCTCACCCGGCTGACCCGGCGCCCGTCCATCTCCAGCACCTCGAACCGCCAGCCGCCGAACACGATCCGGTCGCCCGCCTTCGGCAGCCGCTTCAGCAACGCCAGCAGCAAGCCGCCGAGCGTGTGGTAGTCGCCCTCGGCGGGCAACTTGGGCAGGTCGAGGCGGGACTTGATCTCATCGACCGGCGAGGCGCCGTCGAACAGCATCGGGCCGGGCGGCTCGCCACCGGGCTGCGGCTCGGGGATCTCGTCCTCGGGCTCGCCGGTGATGGCCGAGAGCACGTCGGCCGCGGTGACAACGCCCTCGAAGCTGCCGTATTCGTCCATCACCAGCGCCAAGCCGAGCAAATCGCGCTTGAGCCGCTCAAGCGCGTCGAGCGCGGTCGCGGTGTCGGGGATGATCTGCGGCTGGCGCAGCGTCTCGGCAATCGACAGGCCGCTGCCGCTCAGCATGCGGTCGAGCAGGTCCTTGGCCTGGACGACGCCGACGACGTTATCGATCGAACCGTCGCAGACGATCAGCCGCGAGTGCCCGGCGCCGCGGACGGTCGCCGCGATGTCGCTCTTGGGGTCGGTGCGGTCGATCCAGGCGAGCTCGTTGCGCGGCGTCATGATCGCACGGACCGGCTTGTCGGCCAGTCGCAGCAGGCGCTCGATCATGTGCCGCTCCTCGGTCTCGAGCACCCCCTCCTGCGCGCCCTCCGCCAGCACGGCCTTGAGCTCCTCCTCGGTAACGCCCTGGCGGACCTCGCGATGCAGCCCGAACAGCCGCAGCACGCCATACGACGACTTGCCGAGCACCCAAACGATCGGCGACCCGGCGCGGGCCAGCCATTGCAGCGGCCCGGCGACCACGGCCGAAACGCGCTCGGGGTGGCGCAGCGCGAGTTGCTTGGGCACCAGCTCGCCGACCACGAGCGTCAGATACGTCGTCAGCACGACCACCGCCGTGAACGCCAGGGTGCTCGCGAACGCGGCCAGCGCCGGGATGGAGCTGAGCCAGGCCTCGAGGTGGGCGGTGATGCGGGCGCCGCCGAACACGCCGGCCAGCACGCTGACCAGCGTGATGCCGATCTGGACGGTGGGCAGGAAACGCTGCGGGTCCTCGGAAAGCTCGCGCGCGGTGGCCGCGCCCGCGACGCCCTGCCGCTCGAGCACGGCCAGGCGTGGCCGCTTGACCGAGACGAGGGCGAGCTCGCTCATGGCGAACACCCCGTTCAGCACGACGAGAAGGAGCACGATGACGAGTTCGAAGCTGAGGCTCATGCGGCAACTTACCAAGCCCGGCCGGTTGCGCGAAATCCGGCCGGGAGCTAGGTCCGCAGCATGAACCGACCGCTGCCGTCTTTCGCACTGATACTGGGGATTTTGGGGCTGATCCCATTCGTGGTTTGCGGCTTGGGCGCACTGGCCAACGCGCCGCCGAACGACCTGCGGGCGCTGCTGGCGCTCGTCGCCTACGGGTCGGTAATCCTGGCGTTCCTCGGCGGGGTGCACTGGGGCTTTGCGCTCGATGCGGATACGTCCGCGCCATCCAGGGTCCAGCGCAGCCGGCTCGGCCTGGGCGTGCTGCCGTCGCTGATCGGCTGGGTCGCGATCCTGATCGCGCTGCTCGAGTTCGAGCGGATCGCGCTGGCGCTACTCGTGTTCGGCTTCGCGCTGACGACGGTGGCCGAGGGGCGGGCGAGCCGCGCCGGGTTCGTGCCGCGGGGGTATATGGGGCTGCGCTGGGTGCTGTCCTCGGTGGTGGTCGTGGTGCTGGTCACGGTGTGGCTCGTGCTGATGCTGCACGGGCGTATCGTGCTGTGGTGAGCATCGACCTGATCTGCATGGGCGAGCCGATGCTGGAGCTGAACCAGCAGGCGCCGGGCCCGTCGGGCGAGCGCCTCTACCGGGCCGGCCACGGCGGCGACACCAGCAACACCGCCATCGCCGCCGCACGGCAAGGGGCGACGGTCGCCTACCTGACCGCGGTCGGCAACGACGACGGTGGCGGCAGCTTCCTCGAGTTGTGGCGCGCCGAAGGGATCGAAACGGCGCACGTGGTCCACGACACGCAGCGGCCAACCGCGGCCTATCTCGTCCACCACTCGGCCGACGGTCATGCGTTCCAATATTACCGTCACGGCTCCGCGGCCAGCGCCTACGCGCCCACCCACGTGCCGGACGCGGCGGTCAGGACGGCGAAGATCCTGTATGCGTCGGGGATCAGCCAGGGCATCTCGACCAGCGCCTGCGACGCCGTGTTCCACGCCATCGACGTGGCGCGCGGGGCGGGCGTGAAGGTCGCATACGACACCAACTTCCGCCCGTCGCTGTGGCCGGCGGCGCGCGCCTCGGCGATCATTCACGCCGCGATCTCGCAGAGCAGCATCGCGCTGCCGGGTCTCGAGGACGCCACGTTGCTCACCGGGCTGAGCGACCCCGATGCGATCGTAGACTTCTACCTGCACCTCGGTCCGAGCCTGGTCGCGCTCAAAATGGGCGCGCGCGGGACGCTGCTGGCCACGCCCACCGAGCGCGTGCTGGTGGCGCCGTTCCCGTGCACCCCGGTCGACGCGACTGGGGCGGGCGACACGTTCTGCGGCGCCTTCCTCGCCCGGCTGATCGCGGGCGACCCGGCGCCGACCGCCGCAGCCTACGCTGCCTGCGCCGCCGCGCTGTCGACCATGGACTATGGCGCGGTCCCGCCGATCCCCCGCGCGGACGCCGTCCGGGCGGCATTGGCGACCCACGCATGAAGCGTCTGCCGTGGCTGGGCGCGCTCCTCGTCGGGGCGCTCTCGGGCTGCTCGCCGACGTCGATCCTGAACGCGACGGTGTCCGACGCCGGGGTCTCGCAAACGACCGACATCGCCTATGCGCCGGGCTCGCGGCGCACGCTGGACGTTTATCGGCCGAGCATGCCCGGATCGGGCCGGCCGCTGATCGTCTTCATCTATGGCGGGTCGTGGCGCGGCGGCAGCAAATCCATGTACCCGTTCGTGGCCCGGCCGCTGGCCCAGCGCGGCGCGGTGGTCGTCGTGCCGGACTACCGGGTCTATCCGGAGGTCACGTACCCGTCGTTCCTCGAGGACAACGCGCTGGCCGTGGCCTGGGCCTTCGCCCATGCGCGCGAGCTGGGGGCCGACCCGGCCAAGATCGTCCTTCTCGGCCACTCCGCCGGCGCCTTCGACGTGGCGATGCTGGCGCTCGATCCGCGCTGGCTCAGGGCCGCCGGCATCGATCGCGACCGCTTGGCCGGCACGGTCGGCCTCGCCGGGCCCTACCACTTCCTACCCACGACAGACTCCGATGTGATCCCGGTCTTCGGCCCGGACAACACGCCCGCCCACGAGCCCTACGCCGTCGCCGACGGCCACAACTCCCCCATACTCCTGATGGCCGGCAACGAAGACACCACCGTCCGACCGCATAACACCCTCGACCTCGCCGCCCGCCTCCGCAGCATCGGCGGCCCGGTTGCCGACAAGATCTACCCCAACCTTGCCCATATCGGCATCATCACCGCCTTCGCGCCCTTGTTCGATCGGCGCGCACCCGTGCTGGACGATGTGTGGGCCTTCGTGACCCGCGTGACCGGGCAGCGGCGCCCATGATCGCAGACCCGACGGGAACTGAAGCACTTCCCTAGCGGGGGGCGCTCGGCATAGGCGGCGCTGAAGCTTCGATCTCGAATGTCGCCGTCGCATTGACGTTCACCGCGGCCGTTCCCGGCTGAGGATTGCCGAAATTGTTCCGGTCGTTGATGTTCCCGGTCGTTGTGATTTGAACCAGTCTGCAACAGCCCTTGAGGACCGCGGTGAGGATCGCGCATTCCGCGCCGACGATCTTGTAGAGCGACTGATTGGCATCCCCGAGCTGGCTGGACCACTCGGTCGCCATGTCGGTGGGAGAGACCGGGTTCGAGAGCGTGAGGTTGACCGTCACTTTCTGCCCTTTCACCGGGATCCGGCTGCCCGTCATCGGCGGGTAACGACGATCATTTGGGCCTTCGCCTCTCTGGTTGCAGCGAGGCCAACGATCAGTGCGAGCGCTAACTTCATCAGTCCGTTCTCCCATCCCGGCCCGTTTTACCGATGCGAGGTGAACGAACCCTTAATTTCGGTCAGATCACGTGATCGAGTTTCTGCTCTTCGACGGCCGTACCGGTGATGACCGGGTGCGCCATGGCCTCTCGGAGGGCGCCGCGGTCCAATTCGCCTTCCCAGGCGCTGATCACGATGCAGGCGACCCCGTTGCCGACCAGGTTGGTCAGCGCGCGGCACTCGCTCATGAATTTGTCGATGCCCAGGACGAGCGTCATGGCGGCGACCGGCACCGGGTTGTCGGGGATGGCGGCCAGCGTCGCGGCGAGCGTGATGAAACCCGCGCCGGTCACGCCCGATGCGCCCTTTGAGGTCAGCATCGCGACGACGATAATGGTCGCGTATTGCCCAAAGCTCAGATGCGCGCCGATCGCCTGGGCGAGGAACAGCGTCGCCAGAGTCATATAGATGTTGGTGCCGTCGAGATTGAAGCTGTAGCCGGTCGGGACGACGAGACCGACGACGGATTTGGATGCGCCCAGGTTCTCCATCTTCTGCATCATTTGCGGTAGTACCGTCTCCGAAGACGATGTCCCAAGAACGATCAGCATCTCGTCCTTGATGTAGACGATGAAGCGCAGGATCGAGAACCCGGCCAGCCGCGCGATCGACCCGAGGACAACCAGCACGAACAGCAGGCTCGTCAGGTAGAACGTGCCGACGAGCCCGGCCAGGCGCCCAATGCTGCCCAGGCCATATTGGCCGATCGTGAACGCCATCGCCCCGAATGCCCCGATCGGCGCCAGACGCACGACGAGCCCGATGATGCGGAAGAAGATCTGCCCGGCGATGTCGATCGCGGCCGCCGCCTTCGCCCCGCGTTCCCCCAATCCGGCCACCACGACCCCGGTCAGGATCGCAATCAGCAACACCTGCAACAGGTCGCCCGACGAGAACGGGTCAAGAAAGCTGCGCGGCACGAGCGAAAGGATGTGTGCGGTGACGCTGTCCTTCGCCGCGGCGGCCGCGTAGGTAGCGACGGCTTTGGCATCGAGCGTCGCCGGGTCGGCCCCGAACCCGGCGCCGGGCTGCACGACCTCGCCGACGATGACGCCGAGCAGCAGCGCGAAAGTGGAAACCACCTCGAAATACAGCAACGCCTTCAGACCGACCCGGCCGACCCGCTTGAGATCGCCCATTGACGAAATACCGTGGACGATTGTGCAGAAGATCACCGGCGCGATCATCATCCGGATCAAATTGATGAACAGATCGCCCAGCCATTTCATCTGCTTAGCGGTTTCGGGCAACGTCGCCCCAAGGACCACGCCGATAGCGATCGCAATCAATACTTGGACGTAGAGGGCCGAATACCAGGGTGTGCGGTAGGCCACAGGATATTGCGTGAAACTTGTGGCCATCGAACCTGCTCCGTCGAAAAGCGCTTCACCGTTTTGTCACGGTATCTCGCCTATACGGGTTTTCTGGCAGAACTCAAGCGCGCCCGCCGCCGCCGCCGCCCGTCAACTCTTTATCAACTATTCTCGGCTAGGTTTCCTACGGACACGGAATGTTCGGGCGCAACGACATGGGCTGGCAAGGGTTTATACATTTCGCATTCACGTCGGTCGCCGCATAATGGCCGCGTACGTGGGCAAACGGCTGTCGACGCGGACTTCCGCCCATTCGCTGCTGGAGCGCTACTCCGAACAACTTGGTCTTCTCTGCGAACGCCAGCTCGCCATGACGGCGCTGGAGGCCGCCAAGCGCGACGCCGAGCGGCAGGCGCAGCAGGCGAGCCGGGCAGCGCGGAAGGCGATCGCCTCGAGCGAGGCGTTGCGCGAGGAGATGACGCATCGATTGGAGACCCAATCGCGCTTAGCGCACTTGGCGACGCACGATCCGCTGACCGGCTTGCCGAACCGGGCGTTGCTGGCCGAAAAACTGGCGCAGGGGATCGAGAACAGCAAGCGGACGGGCCGCAGCCTGGTGCTGCTCTATCTCGACCTGGACCACTTCAAGGACGTGAACGACACGCTGGGGCACGCCGCGGGCGACGCGCTGCTCCGGATCGTGGCCGAGCGATTGCAGGCGTGCTTGCGCGGAGACGCGATGGTAGCGCGGATGGGCGGCGACGAATTCGCGCTCTGGGTTCCCGACGCCGATGCCTCCGCCGCCTCGGCCCTCGCGCACCGCATCGTCGCGCGGATATCGGAGCCGGTGACGATCGGCGGTCATCGCGCGTTCATCGGTGCCTCGGTCGGCTGCACCTTGTGCCCGAACGACGGTGAAGACGTGGCGACGCTGCTCAGCAATGGCGATATCGCGATGTATCGGGCCAAGCAGGAAGGCCGCAACTGCGTCCAGATGTTCGACAATGCGCTCAATCTGGAGGTGCGCCGGCGCGCCTCGCTCGAGCAGGCCCTGCACGACGCTGTCTCGCTCGAGCAAGTGGCCGTTGCCTACCAGCCGCAGGTCGATCTCACGACCGGCCGCATTATCGGGGTCGAAGCGCTGTTGCGCTGGAACCATCCAGGCCATGGCCATGTCTTTCCCGATGAGTTCGTGCCGATCGCTGAGCGCTCGGGGGTGATCAACAATCTTGGCGCCTGGATCATCCATGAGAGCTGCCGCCAGATCCTGGCCTGGACAAAGGAAGGCCTACCACCCCTTCGCGTGGCGGTGAACCTGGCGACCGCGCAGTTCAAGGGCAGCGACGTGCCGCGCCTGGTGGCCAATGCATTGGCGTCCACCGGTCTGCATCCGTCGCAGCTCGAACTCGAGATCACCGAGACCGGGGTGATGCAGGATATGCGGGATGCGGCCGATGTGCTTCGTGCGCTGGCCGCCTTGGGCGTCACGCTGGCGATCGACGATTTCGGGACTGGCTATTCGTCGCTCAGCTATTTGCGCCGGCTACCGGTCGACAAGATCAAGATCGACCGCTCGTTCGTCAGCGACGTGGTGGTCAGCGAAGACGCCGCCTCGATCACGGGCGCGATCGTGGGGCTGGCCCATAGCCTGCGGATGACGGTTGTGGCCGAGGGGGTGGAAACCGAGGCGCAGGCCGCCTTCATGCGCGAGACGCGCTGCGATTTCGCGCAGGGTTACCTGTATGGCCGGCCGATGACGGCCGAGGCGCTGAGAGATTTACTCACATCCGGGCAGCACTTCGATTTGGCGTCCTGCGCGGCCAAGCCATTTCAAATGTCGCATTGGAGAGAACTTCCATGAACGAGTTGGTCTGCGTTCAGGATTCCATTGATCCCGTACACTGCAGCGTGCCCTCGGTGATGCTGGGCCGAGTCGTTTCGATTTCCAGCGGCCGGGTCATCGCGCTGCTTGATGGAGCAGAGGGCGATTTGGGCAACCTGCAGGTCGGCAGCCTGGTCAAGATCACCCGCCCGGCAACGATCGCGCTCGGCACCGTGGAGGGTTTGACCATTCCGATGCTCCGCCATCACGCAGGCGACCAGGAACCGAGGCTGGCCGAGATCAACCTGATCGGGGAGGTCACCGAGAGCGTCGCTGACCGCGACCGGATCTTCCGGCGCGGGGTCTCCAGCATGCCGTGCCTGGACGATCCGGTGTTCGCCGCCGAGACCCACGATACGACGGCGGTCTATGCCCTCCCGCAGCGCCAGGCGATCCGGGTTGGGACGGTTCACCAGGATCCGAGCGTCTCCGCCTATGTCAGCGTCGATGACTTGCTCGGGCGGCACTTCGCGATCGTGGGCGCGACCGGGGCGGGCAAGAGCTGCGCGCTGGCGTTGCTGCTGCAAGGGATCATCGAGGCCAATCCCAACGGCCATATCCTGCTGCTCGACTCGCATGGCGAATACGGCCAGCCGTTTCGCGAGAACGCCGAGCACCTGACCGTGCATCAGCTCTCGTTGCCTTACTGGATTCTCGAGTTCGAGGAACTCGCCGAGATCCTCTTCGGCGCCGAGAAGCAGTCGATGGCGGCCGAGATCGCGATCCTGCGCCAGATCGTGCAGAAAGCCCGCCTGGCGTATTCCGGCGGCAAGCATAGCGGCCCGGGAATGACCGTCGATACGCCGACCCCGTATACGCTCGCCGAGCTGAACTATCTTCTCGAGGCCGAGGCGGGCAAACTCACTAACCAATCCTCGCTGGGACCGATTCTGCGTCTGCGAGCGAAGCTGGAAGCGGTCCAGAGCGATCCGCGATACGGCTTCATCTTCCCGAACGACGTGTTCCTGACGGACGATCTCGCTGCCATTCTCGGCCGGCTGTTTCGTCTGCCGGCCGGCGGAAAGCCGCTATGTCGCCTCGACCTGTCAGGTGTCTCTAGCGAGATCCTCAACGTGGTCGTTGCCGTTCTCGCCCGGCTCGCATTCAAGCTGGCGGTCTCCATCGGCCAGCAGACGCCTTTGCTGCTGATCTGCGAGGAGGCGCATCGTTACGCGCCGCAGGACACCGCGCTCGGTTTCGAGCCGGCGAAGCGGAGCCTGGCTCGGATCGCCAAGGAGGGGCGGAAATACGGGATCAGCCTCGGCCTGGTGAGCCAGCGCCCGTCGGAACTCGCAGTATCGATCCTGTCGCAGTGCAGCACGGTTTTGGCCATGCGGATGGTCAGCATCACCGACCAGGAAGTGATCCAGGCGGCGCTGTCGGATGTTTCGGCGGCGTTGGTCAGTTCGCTCCCCTTGCTCGGGAACAGCGAGGCCGTGATCATCGGCGAAGGCGTTGCGGTTCCGATGCGCGTTCGGCTGGCGCAGCTGCCGCTCGACCGGCGCCCGCGGAGCAACTCGGCTCAGTTCTCGCGGCTTTGGCAGGAAGAAGAGATCGAGATCTCAGTTCTGGATCGGATCGTCGGCGAGTGGCGTGGTGTGGGCGTCGTCTGACCTGATCGGAGTGGGAGTGATCGGCTTAATGAATTTCGCCGGACGCTTTCAGCGCCTCGCGAAGCTTGGCGGGGGTGAATCCCGCGGCGTTCACGACGTCGAGGATCACCTTTTCTCGGCGGGAGACAAGATCGATGGCGGCAGGGAGTTGCTTGACTGCGGCGGCGGGAATGACGACGGCGCCGTGGAAGTCGGCGTGAATGACATCGTCGTGGACGGCGTGCATGCCGAGCACGTCGACTGGCTTGCCGAAATCGACGATGTGCACGTGGGCGTGGCTTGGGCCGATCCGGCCGCCGACGATCTGGAAGCCCGGTGCCAGCATGTCGCAGTCGCGGAAGGACCCGTTCGTCACGCATCCCAAGGCGCCGAGGGCTTTGTGGATGGCGGAATTCACCTCGCCCCACCAAGCCCCATAGCCGGGTCGATCATCGAGGTCCTGCAGGACGACGACGGTGGGCAGGTCAGCGGCGGCGACATAATCATACCAGTCCATCCGCTCGGCGACTTTGGAGCGCGGCTGTTCCCGAGCACGCATGAAGCCGACGCGAGCGAGTCCGACGATCGGCTTGAGCGAACGATCGGCTGCGACGACCGGCTCGACCGTGAACCCCACAGCGCGACGGTCGGGCACGATGAGTTCGAGGCCATTGCAGATGGTCGGGGTGTCCCACTGCTTGAGCGCTTCAAGATCGGCGGCGGTGAAGTCGTGCGGCATGGAGGCTCCGAGGCTTGGCCGGCCGAGGTGATGGAGTGTCGCTTCGAGGTTTGTGTTGGAGCTGAGTCCCACCCTCACCCCGGCCCTCTCCCGCCAGCGGGAGAGGGAGGTGAGACGGGAGTTAGGCGGCGGCGATGCAGCGGCGCGCCATGACACCGATCAGGTGGGCACGGTATTCGGCGCTGGCGTGGATGTCGCTGTTCAAGTCGTCAGGAGGCGTTTGGAGGTCCTTGATGGCGTCGGCCGACCAGTTGGCCGCGAGCTTCTCTTCCATCGCCTTGTGACGGAAGACGCCGCCCTGTCCGGCGCCGTTGATCGCGACGCGAACGCCCGACGGGCCTTTAGCGACGAACACGCCGACCATGGCGTAGCGGCTGGCCGGGTTGCGGAACTTCTCGTAATTGGTCTTCTCGCAGACGGGGAATTCGACCGCGGTGATGAGTTCGCCGGGCTCGAGGGCGGTGGTGAACATGCCCAGGAAGAAATCATCGGACTTGATGTTGCGCTTGTCGGTGATGATGGTGGCGTCGCAGGCCAATGCGGCGGCGGGATAGCACGCGGCCGGGTCATTGTTGGCGAGCGAGCCGCCCATGGTGCCGCGATGGCGGACCTGAGTGTCGCCGATCCAGGACGCCATCTTGGCCAAACCCGGGAGCGCCTTCTGGATATTGGCGTCGGTCGCGATCTGATGATGCGTGGTCATCGCACCGATCCGGATCTTGCCGGCTTCCATCGTGATGCCGGACAGGTTCAGCGACGACAAGTCGACGATCTGGGTCGGCTTGGCCAGGCGCTGCTTGAGCACGGGAATGAAGGTCTGGCCGCCGGCGAGCGCCTTGGCGTCCAGGTCCGCGCCGAGCGCCTTGACGGCATCGGCGACGCTTCCGGGTTTGGCGTATACGAAATCATACATCGTGAAGCTCCTACTCGGCCGCCATGCGGGGCTGGTTGGATTGAATGATCGACCAGATCTTCTGCGCGGTGGCCGGCATTTCGAGATGCCGGACATTGTAGTCGCGCAGCGCGTCGACGACGGCGTTGATCACGGAAGGCGGGCTGCCGATCGCGCCGGTCTCGCCGACGCCCTTCGATCCCAACGGATTGTGCGTGCACATCGTGTTCTCGGTCTTGGACTGGAAGTTCGGGAAGTCGTGCGCCCGCGGCATCTGGTAGTCCATGAACGACCCGGTCACCAACTGGCCGGACTTGTCATAAAGCGCACTCTCGAACAACGCCTGACCGATACCCTGGGCCAAGCCGCCCTGAACCTGGCCCTCGACGATCATCGGGTTGACCACGCGGCCGATATCGTCGACGGCGGTCATGTTCTTGACCTCGATCGTCCCGGTCTCCGGGTCGATCTCGACTTCGCAGATGTGGCAGCCGCCGGGATAGGTGAAGTTCTTGGGATCGTAGAAGGCGGTCTCATCGAGGCCGGGCTCGAGCTCCTCGATCGGGTAGTTGTGCGGGATATAGGCGGCCAGCGAGATCTCGGCGAGCGCCTTGACCTTGTCGGTGCCGGCGACGCTGAACTTGCCGTCCTTGAACTCGATGTCCTCGA
>JAABUX010006331.1_pt1 | contig 14178 bp, 11 predicted proteins | sample 5561851 | NCBI WGS metagenome assembly JAABUX01 (sample SAMN10711883, study PRJNA513361) | rock metagenome | isolation source: Antarctica rocks | place: Antarctica: Victoria Land, Richard Nunatak red sandstone | collected 2016-01-03 | reverse complement strand
CTCCATTGTTTCTCATTGAGCATTCTGCGCATTTGTCTATAGCCTTGTTCATGTGACACTTTCTCCATGCTGATGAGAATATCACACCTTTATCGCTTTGTCAAACTATTCATGGAAGTGCCCTTAGCTCCTTCGATATTGAACGTGCCATGACTGAACACATCAAAAATAATCGTCAATACCGTCACGCCCCCATAAATAAGTACGGTAATCGAGGCTAGAAACGCGCCAATCACAGCAATCACAACCATATAACGGCTACTGGCAAGGATGCGTCGTAACATATGTTACATTCTCCTCGAACTTTTATATATATGAATTTGATTGACAGGCCCGTTGGGAAATTTCCCAACGGGCCTGTCAATCAAATTCATATCCACAACATTATTCGTAGCGCAACACCTCTAACGGGCGCACACGTACAGAACCCCATGCAACCAGCGCAGCGGTCAGCATTGCCAACGCAGCCGAGCCAGCAATAAGGGCTAGCGCGATACCACTATTGACGCCGAAGTCGGACTTGAAGACAAAGGTACCAAGCGCACTCGTCGCCAGTGTGACTAACAACACCGCAAGCAGCGCACCGATACCACCGACAAGCCCGTTCTCGATCAACACCTCACTGAGAATGGTGCCACTGGTGTAGCCCACTGACTTGAGGATGCCAAGTTCACGCCTGCGCTCTAACATCGCCAGTGCGACCGCATTGGCAATGATGATGATACCCGCTAACAGTGACAACGAGGCAATCGTAGTTAGTGTCAGCAGCGCATCGTTCAAGAACGTATTGATGATGTTGCCGATGTTCGCGAGATTCACCACAAACGCATTTGGCACCGCGTTACCGATCTGGTCAACAGCCTTACTCACCTTCGCTGTATCGATCTTCATATAGAAGACGGATTGATCAAAGCCCGCCGGACTAAGTGCCTTCACCGTATCGGACGATCCCAAAATGGGATTAAGGTTCGAGCCGAGGGAGAGTTGTTGATAGCCTCCTACGATGGTCAACGTCTTTGTTGTTCTACGGTCAACACTGATAACGGTGATCGTATCACCTATCTTCAAATGTAAAGGGGCATCCGCCAGCAACTGGTAGTTCACCAGAATGTTGTTCGTACCAGCATCGGCAGGAGTGAGGTTGCGGCCTTGCTTAATCATCAGGTTCTGCGTGCTGGGCAACTGGTTATTGCCAACGTCGAAACCCTCGATACCGCCCAGGAAGTAGAGTGTACCTCCGCGTCCCAGGTTCGTTTGTGATGTCTGCGAGTCATCCTTTGGCAACAATGTTTGAATTGGCTTTCCATTCACCTCGATGGGTGCGAGTGTCGCAAGGTTGCGCTGCTGCGATGCTGTGAGGCCAGAAATGGAATGTAGCTTGTCGTGTAGAGTGGTCGTATCCTTGCCCGCTGTAATCGAGATCACATTGAAAGCAGACGAATTCGCCAGCACGCCATTGATCTTGTCGCGTATATCTTGCCCCAGCACTAGAATAAGACCAATGGTGAAGACACCGACAAACAATGCCAGCATGGTGGTCGTCGTGCGTCCGCGTGTACGGCCAAGATTGCGGAAAGCCATTTTGGTTGTCGCCTTCGCAGGACGCGGCAAAAACATAATCACCAGTCCGGCTAATGACACAACCAATATAAGTATGCTGAAGGTAAGTGAGAATTTGAAGGTCAGGGCTGCGATAGCTAGACCGACCACCACCAGACCAAAGAGCCAGATGCTAAAGCGTTCAGGCACAGGCAACTTGCTCACCAGGAAGATGACGAGCAGCAGGAACAGGCTCAACAGGCCCAGGAAGACGAACGTCCCATAGACTGAAACCAGACCCAGGAAAACGTTATTGTTGAGGATGACAATCGCGAGACCGCAGAATAGCACCGAGAGTACCACAAGCAGAACGATAGTGAGCAACACGCTCCCAACACCGTTACCTTCAGGTATGTCACGAATGACGTTCAACGGGCGAATATTGGCCGCCTGCACAATCGGCAACAGACCGAAGATGAGCGCGGTTACAAGCCCAATGACAACACCACCACCAATGGTAAGTGGGTCGAGTACAAAAGGAATGTTGATGCCGAACGTCTGGTCCACCAGATTTCGCACAAGATAGCTCACCCCCGTCGCAGCAGCCGCACCAATAACACCACCAGTCAGACCAAGTAGGCCAGCCTCCAATCCGAACAACAGGTACAGGTCGAAGCGACGATAACCTGTTGTTTTGAGCATCGCGATCTCGGTCTTGCGGCGTGAGAGCAACACTTGCATCGTATTGACGATACCGATACCACCAATTAACAGAGCCAGTAGGCCGGAGATTTCCAGGAAGTTTTTGATGCTATCGACCTGCGCCTGTTGCTGCTTCAACGCACTTGATGCCGTTTGCGAGGTTGCCACCGGAAACTTACCCTGGATATCCTTCGCCACTGCATCAGCCTGTGTCGATGTTGAGGTCGAAACATCAATAGTATCATAGGACAACGGAATTTTCGGTGCCGCCGCCTTATAATCGGTAAGCGAGATCAACACCACACTACCCGCTTGCGTCAGCACTCCGGTTTCGGAAACAATACCAACAATCTTAGCATGAATAGTGCGACCAGTTGCCTGTGATGATGACAAATGCATGTCGAATGTATCACCGACTTTCTTGTGATACTGGTCCGCGAACGGCTGTGTAACAATCACCTGATCGTTCTTGAGCAGGTCAGAGATATTTCCATTCGTCGGATTGATAAAGGTCGGCGGCGTCACAACCGGATACGTCGTCGGGTCAACAGCACGAGCCGTAAAGCTCTGGCGTTGTGTGCTAGAAACGGTAATTCTACCTGTATCATTGATAACAGGTGTATAGCCCGTTATTTTGTTATCCGATTTCAGACTATTGAAGTACGAAAGGTCGTCCTGTGTGAAGGGTTGGTTTTGCGATGTTACAGCCACATCGCCCCCGTTGCCATCGCGCACGTTGGATGTGAAGGCACCATTAATCATGATACCCACTAGTTGCAACGCCACAATCGCCATTACGCCAACGGCAACACAGAATATCGCCAGCAACGTGCGTTGCCCACCCCGGAAAAGCGAACGCGAGGTGTAATTGAAGTACATCGAGGTTTTCATTATTGAGTGTTTCTCCCACCAATATTGTCGATGGACGCAATCAAACCGTCTACGATACGAATGGCACGGTCGGCGTGTCGCGCAACCTCTGGATCATGTGTCGCGATAATAAATGTCTTACCTGTACGGTCTCGCAAGTCTGCAATCAACTTGAGAACGTTTTCGCCGTTCTTGGCGTCGAGGTTGCCCGTGGGCTCGTCGGCGATCACAAAGGCAGGGTCCGTTGCCAGCGCACGCGCAATGGCAACACGCTGCTGCTCGCCACCGGACAACTGCGTCGGACGGTGCGACAAACGATGCGACAGGCCAACCAGCGTCAACAACTCTTTGGCACGCACCGATGGTAGTCCCTTGTGCTTGCCAACGTACAGAGGCACCTCGACGTTTTCCTGTGCCGTAAGCGTCGGAATCAGGTTGTACGCCTGGAAGACCATCCCAATCTTGTTGTTGCGTACAGACGCGAGGCGTCCCTCACCCATGCGCGTGATATCCACACCATCAATCAAGACCTGCCCACTTGTAGGATTATCGAGGCCAGCAATAATACCCAGCAGAGTACTTTTGCCGGAACCGGAAGGGCCGACAATCGACACAAACTCGCTGCTCAAAATCTCAAAACTGATACCTTTAAGGATATCAATACGCTCACGACCTAGCGGCAAACTCTTCGTAATGTTACGTACATCCATCACCACCTTACGATTAGGGTCAAGCGGAGGTGTTGCTGCTGGAGTTGTGTTTGACTCTGTTCCTGTTTCTGGTACTGTTCTTGTCTCGTCCATAATGCTATGATTACTCCTTCTTCTCTGTTTCTCTAGTCCGTTCCTAAGCAAACATGCTGTACCACTTCTCTTTGGTACATATAGCGTAATAACCTTCTCTAAAATGCGTGGTGAGGGGAAATAAATGGAATTGATAGCTAACATCGTGTGACCTAGATGTGATAATGCGTTTGACAAAATAATTCATCGTGTTTCCCAACGGGCGACCACAAGGGTCGCCCCTACCATAATACACATTGACGTACAATGGAGAGGCGTATAGTAGAGACGACCCTTGTGGTCGCCCGTATCCATCTTTCGTTGTTAATAATTCTAAGATACTTGTTGCTAGTTTAGCAATCCTTACATAGCTACGCAACAACAAGACGAAGGTTGTACCCTCTTTATCTGTTGTACGTATATATCCGTGTTCCATCAAAAAATGCCAGAAATAAGAAAATAGTTGGGGGTATCGTCGTGTATATGCAACACAGGGTAACTATGCTATACTATGCAAGATATTTAGCATGTATCCTGAATAAGGGACGTTTTTGTTGCGCCCCAACGCGGGGATGCAAGGGGCAGCCGCCCCTTGACTGGGGTCTGGGGCTGTGCCCCAGTTTCCTCCTCCTTTCCGCCGCCGAAGGCGGCGAGTCCCCATAAAAATTTTGTAAAACAATTAGTCATTTACGGTGAGAGGAAATACTAATTATGCGTCGAGGAACACTCGCACTCCTCTTCTTCATTATCTTGTTAGCGGTGGGCGCGGCTTATGTCGTCTTTTGGCCCACCACCAATGCGAAGACGGGCTTGGGGTATCGTGGCATACCCAATCCATTCGCATACAGACAGGGACTCGACCTGCAAGGCGGCGTGCGTGTTCTGCTCGTTCCCTCAAATGGTCAAAATCCTACACAAGACGAGATCAACAATACACAAACACAAATCGAGCAACGCGTCAACAACGGCCTTGGCGTTAGTGAGCCAAGCATCCGTGTACTGCAAACTGCTGGTCAATACAGTATCTCGGTTGAGCTACCAGGTTTGAATGGTGGCAACGAACAGCAACAAGTTCAGACGCTGCTAAAAAGTGGTGTGCTTGAGTTCTGGGATACAGGCCAGACCAGTGTGCCACAAGGCTCACCGTTTGATCCCACACAGTACGTACAGAGCAACGGCGGCACAAAGCCTCTCTTTACAGGTAAAGACCTCGACCCAAGCCAGCTAGGTGTGCAACCTTCACAGTCAGGTGGTACTAGCTACGTTATTACCTTTGGTATGCAAGGCTCAGCCTACGGGCGTCTCAGCGACTTTACTAAAGCGCATGTCGGCGACTACTTTACTATCACACTGGATAGACAGGTTCTTACTTCTCCAGTCCTTCGAACACAGCTTCCTGGTGCGGGCGATATCGAGGGGAATTTCACACTTGATCAGGCCAATCAGATTGTGAGCGTACTCAAGTATGGTGCGCTCCCCGTACCATTAAAGATTGCAAGTTACGAGACAGTTTCACCCACGCTCGGCTCGGATGCCATTCATAAGAGCATTATCGCTGCCATCATCGGCTTGAGCATCGTTGTTCTCTTCATGCTCCTATACTACCGCTTGCCGGGAATACTGGCCGACTTCGCGCTGGTACTCTATGCCCTGTTCACGCTCGCCCTCTTCAAACTTGTTGGTGTTACGCTTACACTGGCGGGTATCGCGGGCTTTGTTCTCTCGATTGGTATGGCGGTAGATGCGAACGTCCTCATCTTTGAACGCATCAAAGAGGAGCTACGAGCAGGTAGATTACTGGCCTCGGCAATCGACATCGGCTGGAAACGTGCGTGGCCCTCTATTCGCGACTCCAACATTTCGACATTGATCACTTGCGCGGTGCTGTTCATTTTTGGCAGCAACTTCGGCGCGAGCATCATCGTCGGCTTTGCCACGACGCTGTTCCTGGGCGTGGTCGTGAGTATGTTTACGGCGGTCGTCGTCACGCGCACCTTCCTGAACCTGCTCATACCGACAGGTGTCATCAATCATCCCGCGTTCTTCGGGCTTCCTGCTGGCTCCATTGCCGCTGCCACCGCATCATCGTCGCTGGCACGGCGGAACAGTAGCGTGTAGAGGAGTATGTTGTGTTCAATCTTGTAAAATATCGCTGGCTCTTCATTATCATTTCGGGTCTGGTCATTGTCCCAGGTTTGATCTCGTTCATATTCACAGGTCTGGACCTCGGCATCGACTTTCGCAGTGGTTCAACACTTGACCTGCGAACGCAGAAACAACTGAGTGTAGCGCAGGTACAGGCCGCGCTCAAACCGCTCAATCTCGCCGATCTGCAGGTAACGCTTGCAGACGCTGGCAGCAACGCAGCACAAGCAGGCAATAAAATCGTCTGGGTTCGCCTCAATACCTCTATTGACTCTACCGTACAAAACGCGATTACCACAGCCGTACAAAACAAGTACGGCAGTGCTGGTGTCACAGCACCTGCTTTCGCCGATCTTACAGGCGCGAATGGAAAATTATTCACGCTGGTAACGATCACTGGTTTCACTCATACACCTACTATGAGCGATATTCAAACGCTCTTCGCCAAGTTGCCGAATACTGGTACAGGTACATCGATAACGAGTAGCACACCAACGACGACAACAGGAACGGCAACACCTGCACCGACGGCGAAGGCAACGCCAAAGGCAGCAAGTACGCCAACCGCGACTGCCACAGCTACGACGAATGCGACAGGGACGCCAGTCAACGTCGTAGAAGTACAGCAGGGTAGCACGACGCAAATCGTGAGTCTGGCAACCACCACAACAGTTTCTGTCAATGACCAGCCAAAAATATATTCCGCTCTTCTGAATAGTACCGGAAGCTATGTTTCTTTGAACGGTAACTATGAAGTCAGCCCTTCGGTCGCAGGCGATACCATTCGTGACTCTATCTTTGCGGTCATTGCGGCCTCGGTGCTGATTCTGCTCTACATCGCGTTCGCTTTCCGCAAGGTCGCCAAGCCCTGGCGTTACGGTGCCTGTGCTATCATTGCGTTGCTGCACGACGTACTGGTGGTTATCGGCATCTTCTCCATCCTGGGCTGGGCTTTCCACATTCAGATCGATTCGCTGTTCATCACGGCACTGCTGACCGTCGTCGGTTTCTCGGTCCATGATACCATCGTGGTGTTCGACCGTATCCGCGAAAACATGCAGCGTCGTACCTCTGAGACCTTCGACGAAGTGGTGAATGCCAGCCTTGTGCAGACATTGGCACGTTCACTCAATACCTCGTTGACGGTTATCTTCACGCTGAGTGCGCTCACAATCTTCGGCGGCACAGGTAGCGTGCATAACTTCACGCTTGCTCTACTGATCGGTATCGTAAGCGGAACCTACTCCTCCATCTTCAATGCCAGTATGCTGCTGGTCATCTGGGAGAAGGGCGAGTTTAACTTTGGACGCGGCAAACGTGTTGACGGTCCAAAGGTCAGCGAACGCGAGTTTGCTCGCGCACGTGGGTAATACTACAAAAAAGAAGGTCTGTGGTGTCAAAAGTGCATGCACTTTTGACACCACAGACCTTCTTTTTTGTATACTAAGAGGAGAGAGTAACAATACTTGTATATAAGAAGAGGGCATTATGCTAACAGGACTCGACCATATCATTATCGGCGTGTACAATCTTGAGGCAGCAACAGCGATTTTTAGCGAGAAGCTGGGACTTGTAGCAAGCGGCGGCGGCATACATGCAACAGGTGGTACCGCCAATCGCATTATCGTTATTGGCGATACCTATTTGGAACTGATCGCGGTTCGCGCACCAGCCGAGGTACAGCAGAGTATGGTGGAGCGGCTGGCGAAAGGCGAGGGCTACCTGAACTTCGTGCTGACCTCGAATGATATTGAGGCCGATAGTGCGGCAATGAAGCAGCGTGGCATGTCGATTATCGGCCCTAAAAAGGGTTCGCTCAACGCTGGCAATGGACGGTCTCGCGCATGGCAGCGTACAGATGTCGAGCGTCCCGACCTGACACAACACTATCCCTTCCTCATTCAACACGATAGCACAGGCAAAGAGAAGCGCAAGCGACTCGCAGGTTGGACGACGCCGCCAGAGCATCCACTGGGCGTGTCAAAGGTACTAAGTGCAACGCTAGCCGTTACAGACCTCGCCGAGGCGACACAACGCTTCGAGCATATCTATGGCTTGCAAGCCTCCGAAGCATATGGTGGGGAGGTCGATTCATGGGATGCAACGCTTGTTGCATTTCGCCTTGCTGAAAGTTCGCAGAGCTTCGAGCTAGCCATGCCGCTACCAACCTTTCTTGATCCCGTTGCTGGTGCCGAATATCTGCCCGAACCTGGTGCATTAACCCTATACCTGCAAAAATTCGGTGAAAGCCTGTGCCGTATTACCCTTGCCGTAGAAAATCTAGCGGCATCACGTCGCTACCTCGATGCTCACAATGTTACCTATACCTACAAAGAGCATCCTGACTATCCACGCCCGATTCTCTGGATTATGCCCGATGCAACCTGCGGTGCCTCTCTCGTACTACACGAATTCACCCCCGACATGCCACAGGATAATCCGTTAGTGATGTAAAAGATGCAAGGAATTATGAACGGGCGACCCTTGTGATCAATACTGTTCAAACAAGACAAAGTGGAGACACATCCCAGCGGGCGACCACAAGGGTCGCCCCTACTATAGACAATCTGTTCCACATGCGAAAACGGTGTATAGTAGGGGCGACCCTTGTGGTCGCCCGCTGACAAATGAAAATTTATCCTTGCCGCACCCTCTAAATTTGTCCCTACCCTGTATCATGAAAGTGTGCAACTGCACAAGAGGATTTTGTTGGGGAGCAACAGGGATGAAAAAAGCATGCTATCTATGTCTTATCGTATGTATATTTCTCGCCAGTTTATTTTTTCTTTTTCCATATAGAGTAGCCGCTATTGGCGAGACCACGATTGTACAGATTACAGCGCCTGCACAACCTCCAGGTTTCACACCGGCACTGCTCACTATTCATGAGTATGATACGGTTATTTTTGTCAATAAATCTTCCACAGCATACGCTCTTACCGCACCTGATGGCAGCTTCTCTTCGCCCGCCATTCCTGTCGGTCGGCAGTGGCGTGTGACCTTTGGCAGTTTAGGAGCGCACGAGTATCATGCAAACGAGTCGCCACAGCACATGGTTGGCGAAATATTGGTCGTCGCAAACACAATCACATTGCTTCCGACGCCTATACCACAAGTTGAAGCAACGGCACTCGCAATCATTAAAGCAGGCAAACATCCACCCGATACAATTGTTCTACCAACCACGCAGGAACCATCTCCAAAGCACAAGACGCATGTGCAAAATGCAAATACGTTTTTATCACCACTCGCCCTCGGTATAGCAGGAGGTGTCCTACTCCTACTCATACTTATCTTCATAAGCGTTGTTCTCCTGCGACGCCATCGAAAGCACCAGAGGGAAGAGGAGGCGATAGATACTCTTGTGGAGGAAATAGTACCAAAGTTAATAGCACAAAAGTCGCTCCAAGCAACGACGGACAAACCTAAGAAACGGCGTCCACTACTGGCAGGACTACGTAGACGACACACCGAGGATGACGATGACATGGATGAGGATGAGGACGAGGTGTAGCATGAAAATTTCAACGCAGAAACCATCTTTTTTTCGACGGGATAAAGGAAACCAAGGCGCCCGCCAGGGGACGCCCCTCCCATACACATGTCTGCTCCCCACCATGTCTCGTCATATAGGAGGGGCGTCCCCTTGCGGGCGCCCTGGCTCATTCATACGCGTGTTGACTTCACTCTGGTTCATCTTTATGCTCCTTATAGGTACGCTCGCCAGCATAACCGCCCATTCTATCGCGCCAGTTCCCTATGCGGTCACTATCACCAGCAACAATTTTCGCGTACCATTGATTACGCTTGCAACCGATGATATCAGCGATGCTGGCAATGCACGCTTCAGCCTACAAAATGGTACATCGCTCTGGTATGGTATCACCCTGTCATCTACACCGACAGGTATTGTGCCAACGGCGGCGAATCCAACAAATGATTTCGTCTCGACAACATTTCTCGGCTCGACACCACTGCTGCCGCCCACTCAGGTGTTGCCGTTTGATCAATGGAATGGTAGCTATCACTTTGAAATGCTCAAATTAAAAGCCGCGTTCTCCGGTCCAGGTCAACAGGTACAACTAGAGCTTTCGCCAATGGAGCAACACGCTGTGACGCTAGATGTACTCACACTCCTGCTACAACTGCTGGGCCAAAAACAAAACAACATACAGATAGGTTTGCTAGAAACGGGGGTATTACAAAATATATTTTCGTCTGTAGAAAATATAAAGGATTTCAGTACGCTTGTCGAGGATTATACACAAGCACTGACAGCAACACAAAATACAACCGCGATGCTGTCTCATGCCTATGATTGTGCGCTAACTATCGCATCCTTGCTCTCCGATGGTAGCGAACAAGCAGCGTTGGCAGATGTTCTATGGAAATTGCAAGGCAAGGCAATATCACGCGAGAGCATTCTCAAAACAATTGTTGACTTCACCCAAACACAGTTCGGCCTGGCAACGGAAAGCTTTATCAACAACTATATGGGTACATTGGGCGGTATGTTCTCGCAAAGTGGCAATCCAACCGTGTTGTTACAAACGGTCAGTACGTCTACACCAAGCGTGACGCCCTCAGCATCTATAACACCCTCGCCAACACATACGCTCATACCAACAACAATCCCAACAATGGTACCAACCATACCACAAGCACCTGGCATAACTCCCACAACGCTAACACCGATAAAATGATGAGTGTTGACAAACGAAATATATAGAAGCATTATCGTATTCGTATTAAATATTCATCATGGTCTATATACTTTTTACGATGATTGCACATGACGACCATCCTGCACAATAAGGCGTAGTTTACGCTTGAACATCTTCTCGAAGAGATCGGCTTTATCGTATGCCTGCTCTATTTCACCTTCAATGTCCGAGAGTGAGCGTATCCAGAGTAGCATCGTCCAGATGTTGTCGTTGCAAAGCGAGGGTTCTGTCGCGATACGTAGCACACGTGCATCGTGGCTATAATCGAGGGCGTCGGCGATTCGCACAAGAGAAGCGAGCATGGAGACACGCTTACGGGCATGACGATTGAGGGCTGCAAATTCTTCATGATCGCTACTGGGTAGGGCACGACGATGATAACGGGCAATGCACGCGATTTCATAGCGTTCAGCTTCTGTGAAGTCTGGCAATGCAGCATCTTTGATCAGGCGAAACGAGTGCTTATGGTGGCGTCGCGCCTCGACAAGCATACCTGTATTATGCAGAAAAGCCGCACGTTCAAGCATACGCAACGCCTGATGATCCAGATGATGCAGAGAACGTGTTGCATTGAACATCTGTATAGAAAGACGCACAACCTGACGAGCATGGGGCCAATCCTCAACAAGCAGCCCTCCGCTCAAATGCAACTCTTCTCTTGTGGGCTGTGTACCTTGCCACCATCCTAATTCTTCAATTGAGTTTGATATCATACTTTGCGTTCCACCTTCGTCTATTAGTATATCACTAAATGTTATGCGTCTAGTATGTTAAGAACCTCATGCTGGAAGCCCTGCTCTTGCAATCGATCCCAGTGTACACGAAATGACTTATAATCCTCCTCGCGGCGTTGTTGAGTACTCGCTAAAAGGCGTTCGAGACCTTCACGTTGAGTTTGCGCTGGAGCCGTTCTTGCATCGAGTAGATGCGTCAGAAGTTCCACATTGGTTATCAGATGCTTTCCGGCTTGCTGTTGGGCGACTACAGCGGCTTCGTGAGCTTGTTTCCCATTATTTTTGTGTTGTACACCTTCATTGTTATTTTCGCTCGGCTGTTGCTGCAAACACAGATTCAACAGGGCAATCATAACATCGCTATCATGCAAATTACCAAGCTCTTCCTGTATTTGCGTCACCTCTGCGATAATCGAATTAGTTTCTTCGGGTAGTACATCCACAAATATTTCTAATGTGTAACGCAGACGTTTTGCGGCAATACGCAAGTCATGCAATTCATCCGAGCGCTGTGGATCATGTGCATAGCGTCCCCACATTACCATCTCTTCGAGCCGAGTACGGGCAATAATGCATGCATTTGTTGCGGTTGACGTTTGTGCCTCAATACCCACAACAGGTTTAGCCTTTGCCATGTCGTACCTCCTCTTTTGAGAGACAATATGCTACGTTTTGTTTGAACTCATGCTCATCAAACTGCTCGAAAAACGTTTCCAATACTCGTTGATGTTGCTGTCTATATGTAGATAAACGGTCGATAAGCCATTGTATGCCGGATTGTGCTTCGTCCGATGAATGCATCTGCTGCTCTTGCAAATGTTGGATCATGACATCGGTATCGCGTGCATCTCCTAAAAGGTCGGCAATTTTTTGAATTTGCTTGTACACTTTCTTGAACGCTTGGGGATCACAAATGGCTTCATATGCATCGAGAGTTGCACGAAGACGACGCGATGCCACGCGCATTTTGTGTACCGCCTCGATATCATCGTGCTTGAGTACAGCACCACGCCACTCCAATAGCTTTTCGGTACGCTCACGCAAGAGACGCTGACCCGATTGTGCAAAAGTTTCATTGAATGAATCGTCTTTTGCATCTTTGGTATCGCTACCATGAGCCTGTACATCCCCTGCCGCTAACTCTCCTACACGTTGCAACCACTGTTCGCCATAACGTGCATAAGCCAGCAACACGCCTTCACGAATGCCGTGCGGACTGACCCAGACAGTATCGAGATGGAAACGCTCCATAATGGCGCGAATAATCAACGCTCCGGCTGATAAGATACGCACCCGTCCGGTATCTTGCTGATAGCGTTGCGCGATCTCTTCGGCTGGAAACGCATGCAGCAAGCCTTCACAGCGCACAATATCTTCATGCTTCAGGTGCATCTGCGTTTCATCCAGACGAAAAGCTTTGTGTGCAAGACGCACCAACGAATTTGCACTTCCACCAGTAATAATCAGTGACGCGGGCAAGCGTTTGATATGCATGCCTGCAAAGTAGGTGGTAAGAAATGTACAGGCGACGCTCACCTCATCATGAGTTGGCGGATCGGAGGGAAGGTAGCGGTCATGCAGCCAGCCTGAGCCAACTGGAACCGAAGTACGCCACGTTATCCGCTCATGTTTTGCCGTAATAAGCTCGGTGCTACCACCACCAAGGTCCACTACACCTATCTGTGTTGACGCGTGAGGTTGTTGGATACGTTCATAGGTCGCGCCAAGAAAGGTCAGTGTTGCCTCCACCGTACCTTCAATCAAGTGTACCTCTAAACCAAGTTCACGACGTATCGCCTCAATAAAATCGCCACTATTCTTTGCCTGCCGAATCGCCTCCGTCGCCACAACAAAGATTGGCGACGCTGAATGCTGTTCGGCGAGTTTTTTATATGTACGTAGAGTTGTAAGCGCGGCGTCAAGCTTCTCGGGCGAGATGGTCCCAGTCGCCGTCACGCTTTCGCCGATACGCACCAGTTCAACCTCGTCCGCCAAAATATCCAGCGTAGTCGGGGCACAGCGAGCCACAACGATATGAATAGTATTGCTCCCAATATCAATAGCGGCACTGGTAGCAGAGAACTGATCTTGCATACGAAAAGACTCCTCCGGGATATCATGTTATATATCGTGATTTGGTTTAGCAGCAAAAAATCATGCAAAGAGAAAACACCCTAACATATGCATAGCATAGTACGAGCGTTACGGACATACGGATACCCAAAGTGGACAAAGTATGGCCGCCAATGTATGGGAAAACACGTTTATTATATCACGTATGCATCGAGAGATGAGGTCCTCTGTTGAAGTTTCGGAGGTTTCGGGAAATGCTTGACAAGTCGCAACGGATACAGTAATATTGCAATGTTCACGCAGAAAAAACGTGGAGTGTACAAATAATAATTCGCAAGCCGCGATGGTGAAATTGGTAGACACGCAACGTTCAGGGCGTTGTGCCTTCACGGGCATGGGGGTTCGAGTCCCCCTCGCGGCACCCCCTATTTATAGGATGACCCCTCATGTGACTGGACCCATAAATTTGCAGTAGCTGCAAATTTATGGCTCTGACACAGCTTTGGGGATAAGCGCATCAGTTAATTCAAAAATGGCAAGAGTGAAAGCAATCACCTTGCTTGCTTGTTCTCTCTAGAAAAAGAAAGAGAACGAGTGCTCTTCACACAT
>JAABUX010006329.1_pt1 | contig 14181 bp, 29 predicted proteins | sample 5561851 | NCBI WGS metagenome assembly JAABUX01 (sample SAMN10711883, study PRJNA513361) | rock metagenome | isolation source: Antarctica rocks | place: Antarctica: Victoria Land, Richard Nunatak red sandstone | collected 2016-01-03 | reverse complement strand
TGTGTATATGAAATGCGCTTAAATCGTTATCTAGAGCCGTTTTCAACACGGCCCACTCAGCGTTTCGATCACGTGTCCCAGTTGCGGAACGTCTCGACTCAGCTGAGCAGTGCAACGTGAATGCTTTGCTGACGTGACATTTCTGTCCAACGATGTCTCGGCTCGTCCTTGCTGCCTGTGCCGGAGCAGCGGCCTACATTCTGCTCCGGCCACCCCGCGACGACCCTCTCGACGACTTCGAATATGCTCCGCCGGCCGCTCGGGCAGTACAACCCCCCGTCCCACCCCCCGCAGCAGCGAAATCGCCCGAAACCGCGCCGGTGCCTCAGCAACCGGTACAGCAGATTCCAATCGGCCCTGAGCCGGTCGATGCGCTGCTGCTGGGCATCCTGCGCTTCGTGGGCCTCCAGATCTTCATCTCCGTCCTCGTCGTGCTCGCTGTCTCCCTCTTCCTGGGAGCTGAGAACGGCCGCACGGTCGGCATCGGCGCCTTCGGCATTTTCAGCGTCTTCACATTCTCCGCCCTTGCGCAGATGCGGCTGCAGGTGAGGATCGCACATTACTCGCGATCGCCATGTGGCAGTGCTGTGCATGGCTTCTGTTCTGAGAGCATAAATCTGGTGCCGGCGCAATTGACTGATATGCCATTTTCCAGCGACATACCTCGAATACCTCGTCACGCACGCTGCGCACCAGGCCCTCACAAAGCAACGGTCGCTGCGCAGGTGCGCCGCCGGCAGCTTGTGTTTCAGCAGCCAGCGCCGCCGTCGCAGAAACTGCCGCCGCCCAGCGCGCCCAGCGCGCTCAGCGCACCCAGCGCGCCGCGGCCGTCGCCCTTCGCCGAGCGGGCGAGCACGATGACGGCGCTGGAGACCGCGGAGGCGATGATCGCCTCCATGGGCGGCCCAAAGCCGCCGCCGCCGCCGCAGGACCTAACCGGCAGCTGGGACAAGGTGCGCACGACAAGGCTGACAGCCACTCCATGTGGCAGTCAACAGCGCATGCACACATTACTGACGCTGGGTTGAACTGGATGGCATGTCTCGTTCCCGACGCAAAGACAGTCTTTGCCACGCAGCACAACCAGTTTAACCATGGCAAGGTTTGAGTGCAGTCCAGTAGACCTGCGGTCTGACACGAGCGTAGGCGTCCGCACAACCTCAGGATGCTGAGGCCAATCGATTTGGAGCGCAGGACAAGACCCTGTCGGACTCGATGGAGCCGGTCATGGCGGCGATGCAGCTCAACGCGCTGGTGCGCAAGGCGGTGAGCACGGCCAAAGGCGTCCGCATCCGTATGGACCGCCAGCAGTTCGAAATGACCGTCCTCAGTAGCATCCTGTGGTTCAAGGTGCGCATGCTGCAACCGATACAGCAGGCAGCTGAGAGGGGCCCGTCACCCATCGCTGTTGCTTCTGCGCAGCTATTTTGTAAGGCGTGACCGGGCAAGGTCGCGATGCCGATGCTTGTCCAATCAGGTTGGAACCCTGCATGTGGCCACCAGTGATCTTATGTTAGCGTGTGAGAGGCTGCAGCGTGCTAAACATGTACGAGTCTTGTCGCGTTCCCAGGTGACTGAACGGTATCCTTGGTCCGGAGAGGAGTGCCGCTACAAGCGACGCGACCTCCGAAGAGGTGTGGCGCAGGTTGCTTGCCATGGACCCACCTAGCTGACACTCCGTCGCATATACATTTTTACATCGTCTCGGTTGTTCCGTTTGATGGTCGCGTGCACCCTTCGCTGCAGGCAGCCACGCGGGGTCAGTGGCAGTGACGCAGCAGGGTCACGTCAAGCTGAAGGTTCGGTGGGGCGACCCTCTCGGAGGCTCGGGCTTCGACGTGTTCCACTCGCCTGCGCCGGATCTTCTGCACGTGGACAGCACCATGAACCTCAGGAGCGGCACGACCTTGTTTTGGCGGACAGTGTACCGCAGGCATCGATGAGCTGCTCGCCGGCACTACCTTTGCACGAGGATGAGCTGGCGGGTACATCATGTGCAAGCATGTTGTGCTCAACAGTATATTGTTAGCCGAACTGCGAAGATTCTGGCGCTCTGTATTCATGGCTGTGCCTGGTTCCAGTGTGTGCACGTGCGCATAATTTGCTGCTCGCTAGTGTTTCGGCATGATGCCTGCCATGGAAGCTGGCCCCGACCCATCTGTAACTCACTGTACATGGATTGTACAATCATTCCAAATCTAATGGCACTTCACTTCTGTCATTGAAATACGTGGACCCGGATTTCTGTGTGCAGCCTGCGCAAAAAGTTGGCCTGCTGCTCGGTGTCCCAAGCGGCTCCAGCTCAGAACAGCGGGTACGACGGAGGAAACGCGTCGCGTATCCTTGACTCCTCCTGGCGAGCCCAGTGCGGCCAGCCCAGGGCACGGAAGTATGCGACGCGCCGCTCCGCGCACTGTTTGGCCGTCTGCCCGTCCTTGTCCTGTGCAGTTTGCTCACAATGTGTCAGACTAGGCTTGGCGTTGGTGAGCCCATCAGCCAAAAGTGTTTGCCTACATGAATGCAGAAACCGTTCCTTTCCAACGTCCACAGGACAGCTTGTCCTTCTGATTGCTTCAGTGAGTATGGACACAAGTCATCTGCCGGTGCACCTCCATGGCAGCGGTCGTCGCCTTGTCCAAGGCTTTCAGGGCGGCCGCGAGGCGGCCCGCCCGCGCTTCACAGCGCGCGTGCGGCAGCGCGTGCTTGCCGTCCTCCGCCGTGTCCACCCATTTGCGCAATGCCCTGCGGATGCAAGTCAAGGTCGCCGTTGATCCGCAGGGGAATTACTGTCCGCATTGCATCAGCGCACCTCAGGTGAATGTCGGAGGCAAGCTGTGCTCGCTGCTGCGCCAAGAGCAACCGGGCAGCTGGTGCACATAGTACGAGTCTGGCGACCCTCAGCGATGTCGACAGCGAAGTTTTGGGCGAGCACGGCGTTGTCCTATGAGTGACTGAGCATACCTGTACGCCTCCTCGATTTTCGAAGCTGAAGTGCCAGCAGCCGGCGTTGGTGCTGTGCTGTCCTCTGCAGGAGATGATGCCGCTTCTGCGGCCGGCGCGGCCTCCTCAGCCGGCGAACCCTCGGCCGGCGACCCCTCAGCTTGCTCTGCGCTGGGCGGCGCCTCCGCAGCAGCGGAAAGGGCTGCTTCTCCTTGCTCCGCGGGCTGCCCGCCCCGAGCCGCGGCGTCCTCGGCGTCCAGCAGGACGCGCAGCTTGAAAGCCAGGGCTTCCACCAGCGCCGACTTCTGCGGCACCAGGCAGGAGTGAACTGAATTCGCTACTTCGAGCCATCTTTTGACCTCCTGGCAGTCGGGTGGAATTCGTCCACGACACCTGTGTGACCCCGCACGCCTACCCCTTGCTGAACATAGCAATTGCGAGCCGAACGGGCGCCCACCGGAGCTGCATTTCCCGGTAGCCTTGGGATGATCCCCGCTGTTGCCAAGCAGCAGTGAGGTTCGTCCAAGCGCAGGCTCCCATGGAAGGCCTGAGCGCAAGGCACACCACCTGGAGCATGGCGCGCGCCTGGTCGTCGAACTCTTTCTTGCGCTTCTCAGCACCAGGCCCCTCCTCTGGTGTCTTCTGTGCCAGGAATACCGCCAGCGCATTGGTATCGATGGCAGCCTCCACCGCCTCCGCGGCTTCGACGTCCTGTTGTCGCAATAGGACATTACTGCTGCTCAGTAAAAAGTTGCAGATCACGAGTGACGTATTGTCCATCAGCTCACCAAGGGTTTGCAAACGAGGCAGGCAACCAGGGAGGCGTGCACGCTGCTATCTGTCAACTGACCCGACCAAACAGGCGTACTTGTGGCTTGAATGGCCAAATCTGTCAGCGACATGTGAGTAGCTTTGTGTCATCCTGTCCGGCAGATTCACAGGAGAATCATGGGTACGCACCGCGGTGTAGGATATATGGTCCGCATCGGGTTTGGCGTGCGCCTTGGCGGCGCGCTGGAGGCGCTCCGTCAGCACCGGCAGCTGCCGGCCGCCGTCGGCCCGCAGCTCCGCCTGCAGCGCGGCGTACGTCTCGCCGTCTTCGAGGTCCTGCGCAGTGTGCTGCGCTTTGTGATGATCTGCGTGCGCAGCTCTTGCAGCTGGCCACGCATACCTGCAAACGCTGCTTCACGCTGCTGCTTCGAGTCCTGACAGGGCGTTGACGGCTTTGGGCAACGCTGGTCGTGCGAAACGGTACGGGGAAGGATTGCGGCCGTCTAATTGAATTCCAGGTTTGCGCATGAGTTGCTCATGAGCCTCGTGATCAGCGTTCCGAATTTTCATATGGTGACCAAAGCGCAGCAGGCTGACCTTGAGCGCCGCGATCTTGGCGTCCCGCACGGCGTCCGCCAGCCGCCGCTCCGGCGTCGACTTCTCTCCACCTTCCTCCGGCTCGTCCTTGACCGTCGGCTTCTTCTCGTCCTGCTTCTTGGGCGGCACCTGGAGGGGACACAGGACCTCGGCGGTGAGGGTATAACGAGAGGCATGGGTCATTGACATGCTGCCTGAGCCTGCAGCAATGCACTCAGGTTCAACAATGCAGCGTCTCTAACGACATAACCACGAGTCACTCGTCATGAGCATTTGCCACATCCCTGATTCTACTCAGGGCGGCAGTCCAGTGTCTGCAGGGTGTGAGCGCATCACGCACCAGATAGCTGAAGGCCGGCGCTCCGGGCGCGTCCCCCGACCCGGCGGCGCCGGCGAGCTTGGCCAGGTTGAGGGAGCCCGTCAGCAGCCGCCCCGCAGTCGCGTCCTTCGGCAACTTGTCCTCGGGCGCTGGCCCGATGAACAGCGCCGTCCGCTGACCTGCATCAGGGTCAGGGTAAGGGTCAGGGTCAGTGCCAGGTTCACAGAGGTATGGCGGCTGCAAGCTGTGGCATCATCGTTTAAGACAATGCCAGGTTGCTCAGCAAAGGCGGTCAGGCACGGTCTGGAAGCGAAGCTGCAGAGACACCTGCGGCCAGGCGCCGGTCCTTGACGGGGCCGTCCTTGGCCGCCAGAATGGAGGCGCTGTTGCCGGGGTACACCGGGACCGTGACGCCCTCGACCTGCTTCTCGATGATCTGCGGACGCGATGCTTGCACGGTTGCTAACACAGCCGCAGTGAAGGGTAATGAATGTCTGACCTCCCTGCCAAACCCTATGAGGCGGCTCCATTGTGACGCAGCATCGAGCCTTGACATGCATGCAAACCTGTAGACAGAGATACTTGTTCGACCCCAACCCTGCGACGTCAGATAGCATGCACGCGGACCAGGGGCAGCGCCCGGAACTTGTCCAGGAGCGGCGCGGAGTCGTGGCGCAGCAGCAGCCGCAGCGTGTACTCGCCCTTGGCCAGCTGCACGGCGGCCGGGTAAATGTCCCCGGTGGCCAGCAGCTTCTTGTTGGCGTCGAACAGCATGTACATCTGCTGTTCCAGCTCGCCGTCGTACACGTACCTACGAAGTAAGCAACTCCTGCGCTTGGCTCGTGTCCATCATATGCATGGTGGCCTGACATAAGCAGCGTTAAGAAAAGGCGACCTGAACCACTGCATTCGAGCGTCCACTGTGCTGGATGTAGTGGCAGGAATGACATGAGTGGGCACAAATTGGCTGCATTGCGGCCAGCGTCATCTCACGGCTGAACCCTGCCGATCGCCATCTTGCGCACCGGTTGAGCATGGGCAGCACGGGCGTGACCTTGCCGTCCTCCAACAAGCTGAACTTGTACGTCAGCAGCAGCGCATGCGCGGTGCGCCCGTCCGGCAGCGCGTCCCGCGGGCCCGGCAACGGGCTGAGCGCCGCCTCCGCGGGCCGGACGGCGATGCGGAGCCGGTCCAGCTTGGCGGCCGGGGTCAGCTTCTCCTGGCGGAAGGGCGCCCGCACCCAAAGCTTTGCATTGCCTGCGCAGCGGGCGGTCAAAATGGGCATTATTTTTGCTTTTCCTCACCATTGCGGGGTATGAAGAGGCCGACACGCATGTATAACTATGTCTTGCTGATGTGTTTTTTGCTGGCCATATTGCCTCAGCTCAGCTGCTAACACTCAAATGCACAGCGTAACAACCCACAGTCCCAGATTGGCAGTGCATGACAAGGATGTCACAGGCTCGACGCTTAGTGGCAGCACCTGCTGACCCGTCGAGTGCCACCGTGCCCGGCTCTGCACAGAGCCCGTGAAACTCGAGCTTGGCCTCTAGCGAGCTGTCACCGACCGACGACCAGAATTGGCTGAGGGTCACCTCCAACGTCCCTCCCGCCGCCACCTACAGACAGCAGTCTGATGCAGCAGAACGGAAGAGTCGCGTCAAGGTGTCACACAGAGACAGCTTGTCATGGGACGCCTGGTGCAGATGACCATATGTTCATTGTCACCGTGGGTTATGTTGCCACATACCGGCAGCAGAGTGATCTGAGGCGGAGCGCATGGCTGACGCTGGCAGATGCGCTCAGCCGGCTTTGTGCCACGGCAGTCACAAGGAGTCCATGCATACCACGTGCCAATGGTGTCCACCCAGTGATCAATATCATGATCAGGGCATACCAAACCTGCCACATGCGGGTGAGCACCTTGCAGACGGTGGCGAAAGTGCCAGTCCCGGACAGCGACACTGTGGAGGTCTTCTCGAACTCACTGAAGCGGGTTTGCGGCACCAACTGGGTCATCCGGACCATGAAAGTCTGCGGCAGACGAATGCCGTCAGTCCTACCGTCAGCCAGGTAGCTTGCAGCTGTCTATCTGCAAGCGCGGCCACGCTGCGAGCAGCGCAAATGTCTGGCAAGTCATCGAGCGCCTACCCGGTTGGCATCATAGGAACCTGCTCTGAGCCGCAGCTCCGCCCACGTTGCGCCTTCCGGAACAGCGACAAATCTCCGGACCTCTGCACCTGGTACAAATGCAGACGAGCACGTTGGTACAGTAGGCGGTCTGACACACAAGGCGCCTTCGCAATTCTCGAGGAGCGCTGCTCATTGACACTGCTGCATGTAGTTTCGGGCAGCGCTGTCGGCTGATGTAGTCGCGACCACGCACCTGGCACGAGGGACTGCCACCCCAGCCGGGCGATGAAGTCGTTCTGAGGCTCAGCGTCACCATTGCTGCTGCCGCCGTCCGCCGTTGCCGGCTCTACAGTGAGCGGCTTGACAACCGTGATGGGTATCCTGCTGCCAACAAAGGGTGCATCAGCGGCATGAACCGAGGCAACAAGGTGCTGTTGTCCTGGCGCTTCTTTCACGGCACTCCACCAAAATATTTGTCTTTCTCCAAATTCGAAATCACATTTACAAAACCGTAACAACTCTTTGTATGAGTTTACATATAAAGATGTCTACAGGTTATGTTTCTGCTCTGAAGCTTCTGAGAACAGTCGGTCAGGGAATATGTTCAACTACATGCTTGCCTGAACAGGGCGCCCCGCTGCGGCGCCGCCGTGTCCGTGCCGTACACCTCCGCGTAGTGTAGGCCCTCCGGGAGGCCGGTCGGGTCGACCTCCACCTCGAACGTGCGCGCGCCGCCCGCCAGCATGAGCGCCCGCGGCGCGGTCGCCCACGGCTGCGTGGACTCCAGCTGCAGCTTGTTCTCCAGGGCCAGCCGCTCCGTACGCGTGTCGGCGTCCTGACATAAGCAGCACGTCCGAATAAGGAGCAGGTATGCCGCACAAGCGATGTGCTGACTTTGTCTGCATCATCATTGTAGGGTTGAGGGTTTGTCTACATCGTCACTGTAAGGTTTAAAGTTTAGCATCCAGAACTTGCGCTTTGACGGAATCTCACAAGCCTCCTGAGCTGGCGAGATCACGAGGATACGCGTGCAGAAGCAGGGTTGATAGGGTGGGCTGCGCACCTCATGGAAGGTCGCCTCCACCTTGGCGGTGAAGCGCACGGGGCGCGCCGAGTCGGCGGGCTCGCGCAGGTACACGCCGCGGCCCCGCGCCTGCGTGTCGCCGCGGGTCACCGACACCTCGTACCGCACGTCCGGCTGGTCCGCCTCCTGCATCCTCGTCAGGTACTCGAACGCCTGGTCCACCTGCCACAGCACGCATGCATGAGTGGTACTCTCTCATACATGCATGCCAAACTCCAACAGGTGCAGGTGGTGTGTCTGAAGCAGGCTTATGTTTGGTGGGTGACCATCGGTTGTGATGCATTGCTGCTTGTTGCAGAGTGAGCGTTGCAGCGGGCGGTCCAGCTCCGTGGCGACAGAGGCAGAGTGCCACCATACCTGCATGAGCCCGCGCCCATAGGTGAGCGCCGCATCAGCGCCGCCGCCGAGCGGCTTGCACGTGTTCTCTAGGGCTCTTCGCACTCTGCACGTATCAACATTGGGGTTTGACGGCTGCTCATACGTCCATGCCAGGTTCACAATGGCCATCACGCCTGTCTGCTGCATGCATAGGGTCAACCATTGCAGGGTCGCCCAGTTACGGACCAAGCGCAACACACTAAAACAGATGCCGATGAGTGACGCTTTGTCTGGCGCAAAATGACAGCTGTAAGCGGGGTGGCTCTGAATCCTTGAAGACAAGTGCCCAGGCCCAGACGCTGGCGCGTCAGCAGACCGACCTGTTTGGGGTGATGTTCTGCTCCGTAGCCTTCATGCCGGAAAGCACCAGCGCGACGCCTCCGCAGGCACTGGGACTCGCCATGCTGGTGCCTGCTCTTGTGCACAAATATCTGGGTGCCGAGGTTCGGTTGGTCAGGACGCTCGGTCATGCACCAGCCTCAAGCATCCGGTGTTTTGGTCTGTCGAGAGACTGATGCATGAAGGAGAGTACGCAGCATCTACCTAGGTGGCCATGGACAGCTACAAAAACTGCGATGTTCCCATGAGACAAGGAATTATAGCGAATGCGAAAACAACGCATCGGCTGGAAGACAAGCTGTGTAGCACTGACACTCACCGTTCATGAGCATCCGGGACTGCTGCGTCCACTGCGGGACGGGTGCGATCGCGCCGCCTGGCGCGGCGAGGGTCACACCCACCGCGCCGTCGTACGTCGGGCCGCGGCTGCTCCACGTGTACTGCTGTCCCTGCTCCAGCGAGCTCCTGCGAGCGCTTGCAACAAGGAACGTCGGCACAGTCCCATGGGCCTGAAGCACAGATGCCGACGTGAGATGCACGTGCTCATACTGTTGTTCGGGGCACAATTTCCCACAATGCATGTCACGTTTGCCTCCAACAAAACCACGCCTACGGCATACATGTGCCGCAGTGAGCACTGGATGCGGCACGAGCACGCTCGTGGCTCCAGAGGGCTACAGGGCAAATTTGCAACCTGGTAGCATGGCTGCCCAGTGCCATATCCGGGCTGACGTAGGCGGCGATGGAGATGCACGCGGAGGTTGTGCCTCCTGGCGCGCCTACTGTAGACAAAGCAGGACCGGCTGCACAGCCACAGTGTGAAACTTCAGGGTCTTCATGACAGGCTGGTCACGCCGTAATGCTGCGGAGGTTGTGTTCCAGGTTGAGATGTCGGTTGTGCAAAACATACCGCAATATACCCAACTGCCCAGAGTAAGCTGAGCACCTGATCCAACCACTACTTTGCATGTCATGAGCCGCACATCGCACACAGGAGTCGCACATTGCACACAGGAGTGCCAGGGTCATCACATACCGTTGCCGGCGCTGGAGACATAAATGATGCCGTGCTTGTTGACCACCTCGCTGGCCAGCTGGGTGAAGCGGCCCTGATTGGGCGTCGAGGTCGCCTGCAAGCGCCATACCCAGTCTCTTGTGCTTGATGTGCACGTGCTCAGCATGTCGCCCTCAGGAGGTACCATGGCGCTTAGGGTCTGCAGCGAATAACGTGCCATGACCCTGTCGGAGCGAGTGGCGGACGGCCGAGATGTTGCTCACCTCCCCGTAGCTCATGTTGATGAGGTCCACCTTGTGGTCCAGGGAGGAAATGAGGGCCCGCGTGAGGCCGGTCATCGTCTCCATGCTGCCCAGCCGGCTGTCGCCGATCTTGCAGGATATGATTTGGGCGCCTGTCAACACAAAGGTTCGCCTCTTGAAATAAAGTCACGCAAGCCCAAGTTCAACATTGTGCAACACTGAGTGTGCAATCCGACCGTCTAGACAGCTTCAGGTCCACGCGCAACATCGCAGTTGCAGCCTATTCGCTACTGCATTCGCTGTAGGCACCTGGCGCGATGCCGTTCAGGCTGGGGTCGTCCGGATGGTGCGCAGCCGTGATGCCCGCCACGTGCGTGCCGTGCGAGCCGGCGTCCACGACGATGGACAGCACCGCGCCCTCGTCGTAGATGTTCAGCACGAAGTTGCAGGCGTCCTCCGCCGAGAAGGTCCCGAACTTACGCTCCGTCTGCACAAGCAAGAGCACCTTTCAAACAAACGCTTTGGCAGCCTTGTGCAGGGTAGCATATGGAGGATGCTAATCCCCATGTTGGCTATGGATGTACTTGGCACTAACACAAACAGCGCGCAGACACAACAGTTCGCCTGTATCCCTGTGACCAAGTGTGCTGCTGAGCTGGCCCGACGATATTGTGAGGACGCACTCGGAAGTTGGTCAGCGGTTCGAAGTCTGCCAGCAGGCCCTTGCCAGAGTCGGGCTCGTACATGTCCGAGGTGTCCAGCGCGGCGCGCCAGTGCTCGCCGTCGTGCCACACGACGCAGCTGAGCATCGGGCCTGCCGAGCGCGTCACGCATTGTCCCCGACAAAGCTGCCGGACCAGGCACACAAGCTGCTCGACGGGTCGATGGTGGGACGGCAGCACTGTGGGCCGTAAGCAGCAGGGCAGCCCGCAACGAACAGACAGCCTGACGGCAGCATATGGCTGGCGATGGACCCATCGGTGTGAATTCTGGCATCCCCCAACGCACAAGGACATCCCGCACCGACAAGGTGAGTTGTGTGCACACCACACCGACACTGCGCTCACCGAGATCCTCCCGCTTCTCTTCCAGGTCTTTCAGCGTCTGCAGCCTGTCCTTCAGGTCTTTGCCCTCCTTCTCCTGTGCCGCCGTCAGCGTCCCGCCGCCCTCGTGCCGCCGCTGCCACACCGCGAGGGCGGCCGTCGCCGCGGTCACCGCCTCCCGCTGCTGCGCCAGGAACCGCTTCTTGCGTTCCCGCTCCAGCCGCGACTTCAGCCCGCGGGGTATGAGCTGGTACAGCCGCTTGCTCCCGACCCGCCACTTGCCTGCGGACGGTCGAAGTGGTTGGACCAGCCGGCTAACATGTTGAATGAATGCTTTGTTTTGAAAAGCCCACATTGCGTTTGCGACTTTGCCGCTTGTGCTGCTTACATAAAGGACATAGAGAAGAAGCACAGAACTAACACCCTGTTGCTGCCGGCCAATGTGTGACAGCATCGCAGACAGCATCGGGTGGCGAGCTTGAGGCGACACCTGAGGGATTCGTCCAGCTCGAATTGAGCACGAGCCGCTCGCCAAGGACCCCGGCAACCGCGCCGTCCGTCGCGTCGACCTCCGTTGAGGTATCCACATCACCCGAGCCCGAGCAGTCGAGCACATCCAGTACCTGATTTGAGTACCAGAAAGGAAATTTGTGCTCTGTCGATCATGCCAACGTGGTGGGGTCTGCCGCAACGTCACACCACCTCAACATGCCCGTACTTGTGCTGCTGCTTGATGGCTTCGAGCGATGAGTGCTGCAATTCCCAGCAGCATGCAGGGTGTCTGCGTGCGGAGCAACTCAGGCGCAACAGCCAGACTGCATGGCATTGATGCTCACCTTGGGCTTGCCGTCCGTGGTGGTCTGCAGTCCCTTGGCGCCGGGATCGACGCCGGTATCGAAGATCGCCACCACCACGCCCCGGCCGTCATAGGATGGGTTCTCCCTGAGGAAGCGGAGCGCCCCAATCTCCGCCTTGGGCATTGCGCCCGAGAACAGATCACCGTCGGGCGCCGCTGCCCGCCTGTCTGCGCGGCAATCACTTTCGGATGTTCATGACTGCTGTTGCCGAATAACAGGAGGCACAATTTGCCAGGTGTGACGGTGTTGAGGACCATCGCACCATCGGTGCTGCTGCCCGACTCCATGCTGGTGGGGTCCACGAATGCTGGCTGTGCGACTGCTCTGAGACGATGTATGGCTAGTCGACGCTGCACTGACGATGGCAGGTGCACACCACAATGGGAACGCCGCGCATTCAGCAAGGGCTTCTGATGTGATCCGGCGAGCAACACACGCATCTCAGCACTGACACTTGCGCTGTCACAATTTGCATGCATGCAAGACTCTCGCAACTAGGTTCCCCCCGTTGGTCGATTTGGGACAGCTCCGCGGCAATTGCAACGGCGCTTTGTAGCTCGGCTGATCTCCATGCACGTGAACGTCAGATCGTTGGCGGCATCTCAGCTGTCCCGGACAGGGTCCAAGCTTCACCCGATCCAGGGACTGCCTTGCGCGGCCGAAGGGCAGACTGCCTTGTTCAGCCACACTCAGCAGCGTCAAGTACGTCTTCCAATCGCTCATCTCATGCTCGGTGTGCTTTGGTTGTGGCAACCCAACATGTGCATTCACACTTGAGCAGGCGCGGAGGCGTGAGCAAGCCGGCCCTCTCGCGCAGCCACGAGACAGCGCAGGGTTTGGTCTACGGAGCCTCTCACCTGCGCATGAGGGTCGCGTGGCCACCCGCCAGCGCAGCAATGACACCGACGCAGCGCACTGGAACCACTCGCCAGAGTGGTGGGGAACCCAGGACGGAGGCTGGGGCCGAAATGCGGGAACGACGGTGTTCAGGCAGCAGTCTCAGCACGGCAACGGCGAGGTGAGCTGATTCTCAATGCAGAGCATACCCATACAGTCCCTGTCGACAAGTGTCAGATTGGCAGCCAACATTCGTCCTCCTTCTTGCATGTTCGAACAAGTGTAAGCCAAGGCTGTGCGACATGAGGATTGCGCCCACATTCCCATAGCATGTGTTTCTCCATGCTGCAGGTCGTGGTGACAGCGCATCAAGCCGCCTCTGCAGCGCATGAGGGCCGGGCCCACGTTGGGTCCGAGCAATGGCGGGTGCTGCGCTTCAACGCCGTGACGCGGCAGAGCGTGAATCGCGTGCGGCCATCGCACAGCGGGCAAGGACAGGAGGCTGCGGAGGCGCGGCCTGAGTGCCTGGCGTTCCCGTACCTGAGAACAATGGCTGCTTCCGGTGCGCAGATTCAGGCAGCCTGAACTCGTCAACCTGTGCGAGGAGATCCTCTGCTCGCCCCGCTGCACCTCTCGCATGCCGCAGCAGCCGCCCTGAGTGGCTGAGTCAGGCACAGCGGTTTCAGAGCTCCATTACCCGTCTCATGCCAACACGCTGCATACCAGGAGCGGCGTTTCTCGGCTTCTCGGACCTGACGTATGCCGCCGTGTCATCAAACGGCAGCGGGAGAACGCGACCACGGGCATTGTGCATCGGCATGGGCGGCGGGACGCTGCCGATGTTTTTGGCCCACCAGTTCCCTGGGCTTGCGGTGCGCGTAGCATGTGTTTATATGTGGCAGGCCGAACCCTTACCATCGATTGCACTGTGAGGAAGTGCATGGTAGACAGCTTTTTGCTGATGGTGGTGCTCATGCAGGTGGAGGTGGCGGAGTTGGATCCTGTGGTGATTGCCGCTGCTACAGACGCCATGGGCTTTCCGACGTCGAGGTAAGTCACCACTGTGGCCTCGGTAGCAAGACCTGCTCTGCGTTGCTGTGCGCATTGGATGCGGTGCAGGTTATCAAGCTGGATGGTGAGTGCAGGTCAAACCTCCGCGTGAGGGCAGGAGATGCCGCCGCGTACGTCGCCGAAATGGTCCGCCAAGGCGCGCAGCCTTTGGATGCGGTCTTCCTGGACGCTTTTGACGGCGACGACAACGTGCCACCGTCTCTGTGCAGCCCAGGTACGAGCCGATAAGTGGCTTACCCGGCAATTGCGGCCAGTCGTGCATACGTTGTGATGCATGACTATGCAGGATTCGTTCCCAAAGGCCGCCATATATGATGCAAATTGCATTTGCGGCTTGCAAATTACAATCCCAACACAGAGCTCCGAAAGCTGACTAGTTCAGTTTCGGCATCGTGTATGGATTGTGGCACAACAAGCCAGGATCACCCTCGCCATGCTGGAGCCCGAAGGCACTAGGCACGGCGCAGGCAGCGCTTTCATGGGCGACCTTGCCGCGGCGCTACACCCGCGGCACGGCACGCTGGTGATGAACCTCCACGGCGGCGGCCCGCCGGC
>JAABUX010006328.1_pt1 | contig 14181 bp, 11 predicted proteins | sample 5561851 | NCBI WGS metagenome assembly JAABUX01 (sample SAMN10711883, study PRJNA513361) | rock metagenome | isolation source: Antarctica rocks | place: Antarctica: Victoria Land, Richard Nunatak red sandstone | collected 2016-01-03 | reverse complement strand
TGATCCGCGAAGCGTCGGTTGATGAGTTGACCCGCGCCGGGTATCCGACCGCCAAGATCGAAGCGTTCCGCAACGCCTTCAAGGCGGTCGAGGACGAGGAACTCACGCGACCGGGCCAGGCCGATCCCCAGCCGAGCCTCGCGTTGATCGAAGCGGCACACGCCCTTGGCGACGACGTCAACGCCTCGGTTTACCCGTCCAGCCAGGCGATGGGCCGCGAGACCCACTTCAATGATGTGGCCCCGTTCTTCAAGGCCCCGATTGCTTATCTGGCGGGCCTGCTCCTGCTCTGCTTCAGCCTGATGGCGTCGAGCTTCGGCAAGGCGATGAAGTGGGAGTCAGTGTTCGGCAAAATGTCGCACGCCTTTTACCTGGCTGGCCTGGCTGGGTTCGCCGCCGGGATCGGCCTGGAAGTGTACGGCTTCTACCTCCGGGTCATGATCACCGGCTGGGCTCCGGTGTCGAATATGTACGAGACGGTGATCTGGGTCGCCCTGGTGGCCTCGATCCTCGGGCTGGTCATCGAGGGGATTTACCGCCGGACCTACGCGGCGCTGGCTGCATGCGGGGTGGCATTGGTCGGGACCTTCCTCGCGGCGAGCGTCGAGTTGCTCGACCCCTCGATCAAGCAGCTCCCGCCGGTCCTCCGGAGCAACTTCTGGCTGTCGATCCACGTCTTGACGATCGTGTCGAGCTACGCCGCGTTCGCCCTGGCGATGGGCCTGGGGATGGTCGCCACCGGGACGTACCTTGTCGCCACCTACAAGCGGTCGGCCTCCCTGAGCGAACTGGCCACGCCGCTCTTGTTGGGCATCCCGATCGCGGGATTCGGTAGCACGGTGGCCATGCGGGCCGACCGAATCAACCTCGGGTCGTTCTGGGCCAGCTACGGTTACTACGCCGCTCTGGTTGTGGCGGCGGGGGGTGTCTTGCTCATCGGCATGGCGGTCTTCGCCTTGGTCGGAGAGTTGATTAACCGGGTGGTCTTCGCCGCCCAGGTCCGCCGGGCCGCGCGGGCGGAGATGGTGGGTTCGACCGCCGCCCAGGCTGGCGTGTCCCCCGGGGTATTCGCCGCGGCCGGTGCTTCGGGTGGGACGATGACGATGCTCCCGCCGGTGCTGGCCACTAAGCCCCCGCAGTGGACCGACCCCGAGTTCCTCTCCGACGCCCGCCTCAAGGTGATGCAGCAGACCGCGGCGCAGATCAAGCCGATGGCCAGCTTCATCTACCGGTCGATGCAAGTCGGGATCTTGCTCGTCGCCGCCGGGACGTTCCTCGGCGGCTGGTGGGCCGACGTCTCTTGGGGTCGGTTCTGGGGCTGGGACCCGAAGGAGGTTTGGGCTTTGATCACCCTCCTCGTCTACCTGATGCCGCTCCACGGGCGGTTCGCCGGCTGGGTCAACACTTTCTGGATGGTGATGGCGTCGGTGGTCTGCTTCCTGTCCGTCTTGATGGCCTGGTACGGCGTCAACTTCGTTCTGGGCGTTGGCCTGCACAGCTACGGCTTCACCAACGGCGGTGGCCAGGGGGTCGTCGGCGCGGTGACGTTGGTCGCCCTCACCTTCGCCGCTGGTGCCTACTGGCGGCGGAAACGGTCGTCCGAGGTCGTCTCGGTCGCTTGATCCGCGACCCGGATTGAGTTCCAATGCCCGACCGTCGCTCCCTCGGGGCGGCGGTCGGGCTTGTTTGTTGGTAGCACTGCCAACCTTTGACGGAGTTCGCGGTGAGCCAGCCTGAACCGAGCACGGCACCGATGGTCTTGATCAACGCGGTCGGCTTGACAGGTCGCCTCCTGGCGATGGCGCCGCGCCTGAGTGCCCTGGCCGCGACCGGCTGGCGGCGATCGATCCGCGAGGTTGTTCCCGCCGTCACCTGCACCGCGCAGGCGAGCCTCCTCACCGGTCAGCCGCCGAGCGGACACGGCATCGTCGGCAACGGCTGGTTCTTCCGCGACACCGGCGAGGTCCGGTTCTGGCAACAGTCGAACCGCTTGATCGAAGCGGAACCGCTCTACGCGACGGCCAAGCGGCAGGCCGCCGCCGCCGGTCGGTCGTTCAAGGTCGCCCAGCTTTTCTGGTGGTTCAACCAAGGGGCGCGCGTCGACCTGAGCGTCACGCCGAAGCCGTACTACGCGGCCGACGGCAACAAGGCGTTCGGGATCAGCGGGACGCCCGACGGCGTGACAGCCCGGCTCGAGGCTGAACTTGGCACGTTCCCGTTTCACACCTTCTGGGGACCGGGAGCGGGGCTGGCGTGTACTCCCTGGATCGCCCGGTCGGCCGCCAGCGTCCTCCGCGACGATCGGCCCGACCTGACCTTGGTCTACCTCCCCCACCTCGACTACGACCCGCAGCGGTTCGGGCCGTCAGGCTCAAACTTGCCCCGGCTGGTGGGCGAGCTCGACGCCGCGTGCGAACCCTTACTCGATCAAGCCCAGCGGTCGGGAGCTCAGGTCTGGGTGGTCAGCGAGTACGGCCATTGCGACGTCAGCCAGGTCGTCGAACCGAACCGCATCCTCCGCCGGGCTGGGCTGCTTGGCATCCGTCCCGGGCCGTTCGGCGAGGTGTTCGACCCGTTCACCAGCCGAGCCTTCGCCGTTTGCGACCACCAGCTCGCCCACTTTTACGTTCAAGCTGAGATCGACGTCCCGCGCGTCGTTGACCTGCTCGGCAATCAATCGGGAGTGGCCCGCCTCCTGGTTGGACCCGAGCGTGGTGAGGTCGGGCTGGATCACCCCCGGTCGGGCGAAGTCGTCGCCCTCTCGACCCCTGATGCCTGGTTCGCCTACCCGTTCTGGCTCGACGACGCGCAGGCCCCCGACTACGCCCGGACGGTCGACATCCACCGGAAGCCTGGTTATGACCCGTGCGAGTTGTTCCTCGACCCCACGCTAGCCGTGCCCAAGCTCCGGATCGCCCGCCGGTTGCTCGCCAAGAAACTCGGCTTCCGGACCTTGTTCGACGTGATCCCCCTCGACCCGACGATCGTCCGGGGGAGCCATGGCTTGCCCGCCGCGCTGGAGCCGGATCGCCCCATCCTGATCGGCCACGGCTCGGAACCGGGACCAGACCTGGCGACGACCGACGTCCGCCAGGTTTTAATGGCGGCACTCGGGTTCGCCTGAGCGATCAGGGCGGTTCGCGGAGTTGGTCGCGGAGTCCTTCGAGGAGTCGCCCCAGCCGGTTCAAGCCCGCGCCGTCACGCCCCATTCCCCAGTACCCGTCCATCGGCGAGGCGAACTCGATCGGCTCGGCTCCGGTGCTGGTCAGGAGGTCGCGGAGCGCGGGATGGGCCGCGAACTTGGCGGCGAGGATGCGTTCCATGACGGCGTCCTTGACCTCGTCCCAGTCCTTCCGGACCAGGCTCCGACAGTCGCGGCCCATCCGCGCGGCATCCTTGGCGCCGCGGATGTTGCGGATCGTCTCGGCCTGGGGCAAGCCCGCGAACTTGGCGGCCTGGAAGGCATGCTCGCGGTGGGATACCAGGTGCCGCCCAAGGTGAACGGGTGCTTCGAGAAGTTCGAGAACGGGCCGAAAGGCTCGGCGTGGACGTCGTAGAACGAGATGGCCATCGCGTCGCCCTTCGGGGTTCTCGGATCGGTTCAGCCGACGATCGCGGCCAGGGCGGTATCGAGCAGTTGCCCCACCAGCGCGGGGTCGGCCTTGCCGCCGGTTTGCTTCATGACCTGCCCCCGCAGGAAACCTTTGACGGCCTCGGGCTTCTTTTTGCCCCCTTTAAGGTCTTCGAGGGCCTTGGGGTTCGCGGCGAGCGCGGCGGTGATGGCGTCGTTGAGAGCGCCGTGGTCGGATACCATCTGGTAGCCGCCGGCCGCGATGATCGACTCGACCGAGTCGCCCGTGTCGATGAGCTTGGCGAGGACTTCGCGCCCCTGGTTCGTGTTCAATTCCGACCGGCTCACCCGATTAATCAGGTCGGCGAGGGTGGCGGGACCGACCGGGAAGTCGCGGATCGGGATCTTCCGCTCCTTGACGACCCGGAGGATCTCTTGCTGGACGAAGTTGGAGGCGACCTTGTACGCCCCGGTCGCTTGGGCCACGGCGTCGTAGTAGTCGGCCACGTCTTGCCCCTGCTCGACCAGGACGTTGGCGTCGTACTCGGACAGGCCGTAAGCTGCCGAGAAACGCTCCCGGCGCGCGGCGGGGAGCTCGCCGATCGACTCCCGGACGCGGGCGATCCAGGCTTCGTCCACGACGACCGGCACGAGGTCCGGCTCGGGGAAGTAGCGGTAGTCGGCGGCGGTTTCCTTTTCGCGCTGGGGTTTGGTGATGCCTTCAGGGTCGCTCCAGCCGCGAGTTTGCTTGGGAGCGTCGTGGATCGTCTTGCCGGTCCTCGACCACTCGGTGAACTGCCGCTCAGCCTCGTACTGGAGCGCCCGCTCGACCGCCCGGAAGCTGTTCAGGTTCTTGATCTCGACGATCGGCGTGGCGACCGTCTTGCTGCCATCCACCGGGATATGCAAGTTGATGTTGGCGTCGCATCGGAGGCTCCCCTCCTGCATCTCGCAGTCCGAGACGCCGAGGTAGCGCAGGGTCAACCGGAGTTCTTCGAGACACGCCTTGGCATCGGCGATGTCGCGGATCTCCGGCTCGGTGACGATCTCCAGGAGCGGAATCCCCGCGCGGTTGAGGTCCACCTCCGAGAAGCCGCTCGAACCATGCGTCAGCTTGCCGGTATCTTCTTCGAGGTGAATCCGGGTCAACCGGCACCGGCCACCGCCGCTCCCGTCCTTCCGCAGTGGGATCGCCAGCGAGCCCCCGGTGCTGAACGGGAGGTCGTACTGGCTGATCTGGTAATTCTTGGGGAGGTCGGGGTAATAATAGTTTTTGCGGTCCCACTTGGTGAACGGCGTGATCTCGGCCCCAAGCGCGACCGCCGTCTTGAGCGCCAACTCGAACGCCCGCCCATTCATGACGGGCAGAGTCCCCGGCATCCCGAGCGCGACCGGGTCGGTCTGCGTGTTCGGCGGCAAGCCGAACTCCGTCCCGCACGAGCAAAACATCTTGCTCTCTGTGGTGAGTTGAACATGCACTTCGAGGCCGATGATGATCTGATAATCCATGGCGTCCGCCCGTGGTGTCATGTCAAGTCGATGGCTTCGAGATCATCGTCGCCGACCATCTTGTCGTAGATCATTTCGAGGTCATCGACCCGGCAAACCATCAAGTAGTACTGGGTGATGATGGGATCAATTCCGGAGAACTCGTCACGAACTTCACTCCGAATCCCGGCGACCCACGCTGATTGATCGATCGGCAAGTCGACCCCGACGGTTAGATAAATCAAACCGCTCTTGCGGTCGAGAACCCCGGTCAACGCGAGATGCGAAGCATCAACCCCCTGCTTGGCCGCATAGCGGCGGACCGCAATGGCAAGCTTTCGGGTGAACCGATTCACCGGGGCCTGGACAGCCATGCGAAAACTCCTTCATTGAGGTCGTCGAACGCTTCGAGCAGCGGTTGACAGTCGGTCAACGGCAATTGGCTGCGAGGTTGATAACGCGTTGAGTTAAGTTTGTCTTTGCTGAAAGCAACCAGGATCAGCCAATACTCGACGACTCGGGAGTTGCTTGGATCTTTTAACTCGTCAACCAGTCCGGTGAAGATGATGAGCTGGGCGAGGTCGTGCGTCTTGCAAGCCGTTGGCAACAGGTCGAGCTGGAGGTGCTCGCAGATCCTCAGCTTGATCCGGGCTTCCAACGCATACGCCTTGAGGCACACGCCCATCGATAGGTGACCGGCCCGGATCAGAACTTCCGCTTCCTCAACTCGCTCCTGCCAGGCCAACTCCAAGTTAGCCCGGGTGGTGTCGCTCTGCAAACCCGCAAGCGCCGAGTTGGTCCCGCCTGTGCTCATCCTGCCAACCCCGGCCGCTTCGTGTGCCAGTCGGTGGCGCGCTCAAAGACGCGGGCGGTCCGGAGGAGGTTGTCTTCGGCGAAGGCGGGGGCGAGGAGTTGGAGGCCGATCGGCAGGCCGGACCTGGTCAGGCCGCAGGGGATGCTGATCCCAGGGATGCCGGCGAGGTTGGTGGTGATGGTGTAGATGTCGGAGAGGTACATCGCCAACGGGTCGGCGGTCTTCTCGCCGAGCTTGAAGGCGGCCGTTGGCGTGGTCGGGCCGATCAGGACGTCGACGTTCTGGAAGGCGGTATCGAAGTCGTTGCGGATCAAGCGACGGACCTTGAGGGCCTGGTTGTAGTACTGGTCGGCGTATCCCGCCGAGAGGGCGAACGTCCCGAGCATGATCCGCCGCTTGACCTCGGGTCCAAACCCCTCGGCGCGGCTGGCCATCATCATCCGGATCAAGGGGGGCAACCCTTCTTCCAGCGGCGAGATCGGCGCAAAGTCGGCGGCGCGGTGGCCGTAGATCGTCCCGTCGTAGCGTGACAGGTTGCTCGAACACTCGGCCGGGGCGACGAGGTAATAGGCGGGGGCGCCGTACTTCGAGTGGGGGAGCGAAACGTCCCGGACCGTCGCGCCGGCGGCCTCGTAGACCCGGATCGCCTCGCGGACGGCGGCTTCAACTTCGGGATCAAGCCCTTCGCCGAAGAACTCGCGGACCAGGCCGATCCGCAAGGATTGCGGCTTGGTGTCGAGGTTGGCCCGATAATCGGGCACCGGCTTATCGACCGAGGTGGCGTCGCGCGGGTCTTTGCCGGCGATCACCCCGAGGAGTAAGGCGGTATCGGCGAGGTCGTGGCTGAACGGGCCGATCTGGTCGAGCGAGCTGGCGAAGGCGATCAGGCCGTAGCGGCTGACCCGGCCGTAGGTGGGTTTGAGGCCGACAACCCCGCAAAGCGCGGCGGGCTGGCGGATCGACCCGCCGGTGTCGGAGCCGAGCGCGATCGGCGCGAAGTCGGCGGCGACGGCGGCGGCCGAACCGCCCGACGAACCGCCGGGAATCCGGCCGAGATCCCACGGGTTCCGGGTCGCGCCGAAGGCGCTGTTCTCAGTGGAGGAGCCCATCGCGAACTCGTCCATGTTCGTCTTGCCGACGGGAATGGCGTCGGCGGCGATCAGGCGCTCGATCACGGTGGCGTTGTAGGGGGGCCGGAAGTTGGCCAGCATCTTACTGGCGCAGGTGGTCGGCATGCCCTTGGTGCAGAGCACGTCTTTCAAGGCGATCGGGACGCCGGCCAAAGCCCCCAGGGGTTGCCCGGCGGCTCGCCGCCGGTCGACGGCGCGGGCCTGGTCGAGGGCTTGCTCGGCGTCGCGGTATAAAAAGGCGTGGACCTGGCCCTCGTGCCGCTCGATCCGGTCGAGGTGGGCTTGCGTCACCTCCTCGGCGGAAACGGCTCCCGCGATCATCTCTCGGAGCAGGGCCACGGCAGTCGAGCGGGTCAGGTCCATCAGACAAAGCCTCAAGGAAGCCAGACGAACGGTTGGGGTGCGGTCGCGGGTCGAAAGCGGGGGTCAGTCGAGGACGGCGGGGACCAGAAAGCTTTCGAAGTTCCGCTTCGGGGCGTTGCTCAGAGCCTCCTCGCGGGAAAGCGACGCGCCGCGGACGTCGGCCCGGAACACGTTGCGGACCTCGACGCCGTGGGCCAGCGGCTCGACGTCGGTCGTGTCGAGTTCGCCGAGTTGCTCGACGAAGCCGACAATCGCGTTGAGCTGCCCGGTGAACAGTTCCAACTCGCCGGGAGCCAGCCGGAGCCGGGCCAGCAGTGCGACCTTCGCCACCTCGTCCGCCGTCATGCTCATCGAGATCACCACTTGCGGATTCAAGCCATCAGCCGGTCGATCGTGGCCGGGAGAGTGTCCGATCATGCCAGATGCGGCCCGACGGTTCAAGGTTCGCGTCGGTCGGCCGAAGGCGAATCGACGGGGCCGGTCGCGTTTGACGCCGATGGTCCACCGCCCCTAAAATTGGCCCACCGCGCTGGGGCGGCTCCTCACTTGACCGGTCGGAAGGACGCGAAGCGCAATGCAAGGACCAGTGGCGATCATCCTGGCGGCGGGGCATGGCAAGCGGATGCGGTCGGCTCGGGCCAAGGTCCTTCATGAAGTTTGCGGCCAACCGATGATCCGATACGTCGTCGACGCCGTCCGGGGGGCCGGGGCGAAGACGATCGTCGTGGTCGTGGGCTACGGCGCCGATCAAGTCCGCGCCGCTTTGGGCGACGAGGCCGACATCCAGTTCGCCTCGCAAGAGCGGCAACTCGGCACTGGCGACGCCGTCCGGGCGTGCCGGCCGTTGCTGGAGGGTTATGATGGACCCGCTCTGGTCGTCGTCGGCGACGAACCCTTAATCCGCCCCGGACCGCTCGCCGACTTGCTGGCCCGCCGCGCCGCCGAGGATGCCGCCTGCCTGCTCGGCACGGCGATCGTCGAGAATCCAACCGGGTTCGGGCGGATCTTGCGCGACGGTGCGGGCCGGTTCATGCGGATCGTCGAGGAGCGCGATTGCAGCCCCGAGGAAAAGCAGATCCGCGAGGTCAACCCGAGTTGTTACGCCTTCATGCTCCCCGGCCTCTGGGACGCGCTCGACCGCCTGGGGACGACCAACGCCCAGGGGGAATATTACCTGACCGACGCCCCCGAACTGCTCGCTCGGCTGAGCCGGAAGGTCATGGCGCTCGCTTGCCTCGAACCCGACGACATCCTCGGTGTCAACACCCGCCAGCACCTCGCCCAAGCTCACGCCCTGCTCCAAACTCGGATTCAGGAACGGCTGATGGACGACGGAGTGAGTATCGTCGACCCGCGGAACACCTACATCGACGGCCGGGCCAGCATCGGCCCCGACACGACGATCTTCCCGTTCTCGGTCATCACCGGCCGGGTCCGAGTGGGGTCGCGGTGCCAGGTCGGGCCGTTCGCGCATCTCCGCGACGGGACGGTGCTGGCGGACGGCGTCGAGGTCGGGGCCTTCGTCGAAGTCAACCGGTCGGACCTGGGCGAAGGAGCCAAAGCGCGCCATCTGGCGTACCTCGGCGACGCGCGGGTCGGGGCGCGGGTCAACGTCGGGGCGGGGGTGATCACGGCGAACTACGACGGGCGGACCAAGAGTCCGACGTTGGTCGGCCCGGGCGCGTTCCTCGGCTCGGGGGCGATCCTGATCGCGCCGGTTGCCGTTGGTGCGGACGCCGTGGTGGGCGCGGGGGCGGTGGTCACCAAGAATCACGACATCGAGCCAGGCCAGACCGTGGTCGGCGTCCCGGCCCGGCCGCTCACCCCACCCGCGACCGCGGGCCAGGGCTGAGCCGCCGTGCCTGGTATGGTTCTTGCTCTTGATGCCGCTAGTTGTTCCGGCGGACCGCCCTTCAGCCTGATCGAGAAGACCAGCCATGAGCGAAGCGAAACTCGACCACGACAAAGCCGTCAAGAAGCTGGGGAAGCTGATCAGCGACGTCCAGTTCGCCATGCTAACCACCGCCGAGCCGGACGGGACGCTCCGGAGCCGGCCGATGGCGACGCACACGAACCACAACGCCGAGTTTGACGGCACCTTGTGGTTCTTCACCAAGGGCGAATCCCCCAAGGTTGGCGAGGTGAAGCAAGACGAGCACGTCAACCTAAGCTTCTCGTCTCCCGAGCAAAGCACTTATGTCTCGGTCTCGGGGACGGCATCGCTCGTCCGCGACAAGGCCAAAGCCAAGGAACTCTGGGACCCGAAGTACATCGCCTGGTTCCCCAAGGGGCTTGACGAACCCGACCTGGCCTTGCTGAAAGTCGACGTCAGCAAGGCTGAGTATTGGGACACGCCGTCGAGCACGGTCGCCCACGCCGTCGGGATCGTCAAGGCACTCATCACGGGCAAGCCGCACCACGCCGGCGACCACGACAAGATCGAGATGTGATCGTCGCCGCGCCGCTGGTCCGCCCGCAATCTCGCTCCGCCGTTCGCTCCGAAGGAATCGTCAATGATCGCGCAGTCCACTCGCGGCTCCTTGAATCAGGTTCAGGCCGACGTCCTGGCGGTCGGCGTCTTTGACGGCGACGAGCCGGTCCCGTCGGACCTGATCGCCGGGACGCTCGATGCGGTCCTGGGTCGGCTCGCCGAGGCCAAGGAGCTACCCAAGGCGGTCGGCGAGGTGATGCCCATGCTGGGCTTCGACCCGGCGTCGGTAGGGCTGGCGGCGCGGGCGATCGTCCTGTTCGGGCTGGGCAAGCCCGAAAAGTTCGACGCGGGGGCCGCGTTCGGGGCGGGGGTGGCGGTCGGCAAGCGGCTGGCCTCGAAAAAGCGGGCGACCGTCGCGGTGCTCCTCCCACTCCGGGATCGAGGCGCCGACGTGGCGTCGGTCGTTTCGAGCCTGGTGGAAGGGATGATTGTCGGGACGGAGTCGGCCGAACTTTACAAGGCCGAACGATCGCGGCACGCCTGGGAGACTCTGATCGTCATTGGTCCCGAGCAAGCCTCGGAGTTGTTCGAGTCTGCCGTCGAGCGCGGGCGGATTGTCGGGGAAGCGGTCAACCTCGCCCGACGCCTGGTCAACCTCCCCTCGGCCGAGAAGCGTCCCCGGGCTTACGCCGAGATGGTCGTCGCCGCGGCTCGGCAAGTTGGTCTGTCCACGGCATCATGGACCGAAGCGCAGATCCAGGAGGCCCGATTTGGCGGGCTGGTCGGCGTGGCGGCCGGTTCGGACGAGCCGCCCGCGTTTGTGATCCTGGAGCATAAGCTCGGCGGTGACGCCCCGACGCTGGCCTTGGTCGGCAAAGGGGTGACGTTCGACTCGGGCGGGTTGTCGCTCAAGCCGAGCGCGTCGATGGAAGACATGAAGTGCGATATGGCCGGCTCGGCGGTCGTCGTGGCGACCCTGCTCGCGGTCGCCCGGCTCGGATTGAAGGTCAACGTCGTCGGCTACCTCCCGATCGTCGAAAACATGGTCAACGGTCAGGCCATGCGGCTCGGCGATGTCTTGACGATGCGGAACGGCAAGACGGTCGAGATTCTCAACACCGACGCCGAGGGCCGGTTGATCCTCGCCGATGCCTTGGCCTACGCCGCCGAGCAAGGCCCCGCCAGGATCGTCGACCTGGCCACCCTCACCGGCGCTTGCCTGGTCGCTCTGGGGAACAGGACCGCCGGCCTTTGCTCCAATGACGACGCCTTCGCCGCCGAGGTCGCCGCCGCCTCGAAGGCCACCGGCGAACGGACCTGGCGGCTCCCGCTCGACGAAGATTACCTCGACCTCCTCAAAAGCCAGGTAGCCGACCTCAAGAACGTCGGCGGCAAATACGCCGGCGCGATCACCGCGGCCAAGTTCCTGGAGCAGTTCGTCGCCGAGACGCCGTGGGTCCACCTCGACATCGCCGGCCCCGCCTGGGCCGATGCCGACAGCCCCACGCGCGACGCCGGCGGGACCGGTTGCTTCGTCCGGACCCTGGTGGCGCTCGCCGAAAACCAGAAAACCCCCAGGGATACTTGATCAATCAGGCGTGGATGTCAAACCGTCCCGCCCACGACCTCCCAACCTCGGCGGATGAACTGCGCGAGCGGGCCACGTTCCCATGATCCGGTTAGATCGGGTCGAGCGGTGAGTCGGATTCGATCCAAGGGTCGAGAAGGGTGGGCTGGCGGCTGCGGGCTGGTCGTCGGTTGGTTCAGCGAGGCGGGTTAGAGCAGGTAAGCGAGTCGGGCTTCGAGCAGGCATTCGATCCGTCGGCTGTTCATGTCGAGGACTTCGAGGATCAAGAAAATCTCTTCCATGTTCTGGTTATCGACGATGGCCCAGTTGAGGATGTCGAGGTTTTCTTGACCGGCTTTGAGGCGTTGGACGATCGCGGTGATCAGTTCGGAATCGTCAAACGAGCGGTCGAGCAGGCCGAAGTCGTCGTGGTCGAGTTCGATCCAGAAGGTCCGGCCTTCGAGGTGTTCGAGCCACTTCTCACGGAGGAAGCCGTTCCAGTGTTGGCGGACCCAGCAGCGGATCGCCCATTCCCCCAAATCTCGGCCCGCTTTTTCGCTCTCGATCCACTTGTGCCTTTGAGCTTCCGCCGCCCCGCGGTCGTGGACGCTCAACTGGACGTTGGGCTTGGGTGGGTGAGGATCTTTGACCACAAGGGAACAGAAACCCATCGCGTGCTCCAGGCTGGGACGATTCGGACCCAACCCCATTCTCATACCAAGCGGTCGATCGCGCGGTGGGGGGTCGAGGTGGCGAACGTCGTGCTCAGGGAACCCAGGATAGAAACGAAGATCGACATTTTTTGGGACACTTCCACACGAGATTTTAAACAAATTTCCGCAAATCCGGCAAGAAGCCGGTCGGTGGTTCCGAATTTTCCCAATCGCGAGACGCATCGGCTTAGGTCTCAAGCGGGAAGATCGGTCGGGAACCAGGCCAAGGCTTTGCCGACGAAGATCGCCAGACCTGACGATCCCGCCGCCATCGGTCCGAACGGGGCGTCGGTCACCGATCGCCAGGCAACTTGGCCGCCGAGGTCGGCGACGATCAGGTGAACCCCTCGGCGGTTGACTCGCAAGCTCTGGCCGGTCCGACCGACCACGAAGGCATCGGCGGGACCGTCGGACCGCCCCTGCTCAACCAGCTTGCCGGCCAAGTCGTAAAGCACGCCGCGGCCATCGGGGGCGAGGGCCACGACCCGACTCCCGACGAGCTGGAACTGCCAGGCTTCCCAGGGGATCACGGTGCTCCAGACGACCTGGCCCGACTCGTCGTGCCCCCGGAGGGTCTGCGACCGGCGATGAAGGGTAAGCCAGACGACCGGAGCGGCGGGCGGGGCGGCGACGAGGAGCGCGGGGTCGGCGGCGGGTCCTCGGAAACCGGCCAGCGCGGTCCCGGCGGGGTCGAAGACCCGGAGGCGGCCGTCCTCGGTGGTGACGGCGGTCTGGCCTTCGAGGCTGATCGCCAGGTCCTCCACCGGCGCGTCGAGTTCTTCCTTCCAGATCCAGCGGCCCGCGAGCGTCGCCCGGCCGATCCGGTCGCGCTCCTGGACCAGCGCCAGGCCGTAGCTTTCGGGGTGGATCGCCAGGTGGGTCAGTTCGTTCAGGCTGAGATCAACCCGCTGCGCGGTGTTGTTCTTGAGGTCGCAGACGACGATCCGCCGGTCGGTGGCCGCCGCCATCCAGCCGGGCGAGGTCCGGATGATCCGCCCGACGCCGTCGACTTCGGGAGACTGGCCGATCCGCTGGCCGTCCCCGGCGAAGATTTCCAGCCGGTTCTTCGACGTCAAGACGCCGATCCGCGTCGGGTTGTCGGCCACGGCGACGACGGCGAACTCCGCCTGCTCCTCGGTCGCCACGAGGTCCACCGTCCAGGCGGGGGACCGGACGGTGGTCGCCCCGCGCGCCTTCGGGGTCGAAGAGGACGCGGATCGGGAAGGGGTCGGTCGAGGCGTGGCCGAGCCATTGGGCGATTCGGTTGGTTGGAGGTCGAGGCGGACGATCTCGCCGGTGCCTTGGCCGTGGATCACGAACCGGCCCAGGGCGTCGGTTTCGAGGCAAAGCGCCGGGTGCGGCAAGGTCGTCCGCCACCGGACGTTGCCGGTCGCGCTCAGGATCGCTAGTTCCCCCTCGGAGGTCGCCACCGCGATTAAGCGTCCCGAAAAGTCGGGGACCGCCTGGCTGGCCGAGCCGCCCAGATGATACGCACCCTCGCTCTTGCCTTCGAGGTTGTGTCGCTGGACGCCGTGGGTGAAGCACGAGACCAGGATCATCGCCCCGTCACCGGTGGTCGCCAGGCGACCGACCCCCGACATCAACGCCTCGTACCAGACCGTCGCGCCGTCGAGGTGACCGGTGGCCCCTTTGGCGAACAGCTCGATTCCAGCGATCGATCCGTAAGCCCCGATCCCCACCAAGAACGGCTGATTTGGCACGAACAGCAAGCTCGACAGCGGCTGCTTCGTTTCCAACCGCCCGGCGAGCTTGGCGTGAGTCGAATAGAACTGGACCACGCTCAGCTTCGAGCCGACGGCGAAGTAGCGCCCATGTGGGTCAACGGCGATTGACAAGGCGTCGGCGATGCTGTTCCGCTCGTGGAGCAAGGTGAAATCGCCATCCATCACCCACAGTTTGTTCCCTTCCCCCAGCAGACCGACGACCGACCCATCATCGCTGATGGCCGCCGCCACGATCCGCCCCGGCGCCCGCGCGACCGACTGAAACTCTCCCCGGGCGTTGATCCGGTAAAGCTGGTCCGCCTCGTCCCACGCGAAGACGGCCCCAGCTTCCCGAGCGAGCGCCATCCCCTTGAGCGGGG
>JAABUX010006327.1_pt1 | contig 14181 bp, 17 predicted proteins | sample 5561851 | NCBI WGS metagenome assembly JAABUX01 (sample SAMN10711883, study PRJNA513361) | rock metagenome | isolation source: Antarctica rocks | place: Antarctica: Victoria Land, Richard Nunatak red sandstone | collected 2016-01-03 | reverse complement strand
CTTTGGGCCAGGCTCAAGGAATGGCGTGCGGTCGCCACGCGCTACGAGAAGACCGCCAACTCCTTCATGGGCGTCCTTTGCATGGCCGCAGCCATCGACTGGATCAAAGGCTAACAGGCCCTAGGCCGCGCCAAAGGATGTCTTTAGGCCTGGGCAGGACAATGGGAGGGGTTTGCATGACGTCTAGGCAAATGCGCCGAACTTCGCCTTGCGGCGTTCTTGAGCAATGGGTCTGCCCAGGGATGGATCAACTGGCTGAAAACCGTTAAGCGCCGCATCCATGGCCGGGCCAGCCTCGGCCTGTTCGAACGCAGCGCCCTGCTTGCATCTTGATCGCCAGACATAGCTGAGACTCCATGAAAATCGATAACCCTCCGCGCATCGCCCGATGCCGCTGAACCGCGCCTGCCGCCTCGCGGCGCCCACGCCCTGAACCCGTTCATGCCCGGGGCGGACGCGCAGATGCAGGGCGCGCAGTTCGTGACCGATTTCGGCGACCAGGCCGTGCTGCTGCCGCTGGCGGCGGGCGTCGCGCTGGTGTTCGCCCTTGCGGGATGGCGGCGCGGCGCCGTGGCCTGGGTGGCCGCGGTTGTGGGCACGCTGGCCGCCATGGTGGTGTTCAAGCTGGGCTTCCTGGCGTGCGGCGATCTCTTGCCGAGCAGCCAAATCCACAGCCCGAGCGGGCACACCGCGGCGGCTGCGGCCATCTATGGCGGCCTGCTCGCCGTCCTGGCACGCCTTTCCACCGGGCATAACCGCTGGACCCTGGCCTGCGCGCTTCTGGTCACGCTTGTCATCGGGGGGTCCCGGTTGGCGCTCGGCGTGCATACGGGCTTGGAGGTCGCCGTGGGCGGCGCGGTCGGGGTGTGCGGCGCCATGGCGGCCGACCGCCTCGCGGGTGCGCCGCCGCCCGGGCTGCGAATCAGGCGTCTCGCCGCGGTGACGGTCCTTGTCCTGGTCTTGCTGCACGGCGTCCACATGCCGGCCGAGGCGGCGATACGATCCGCGGCGCTCAATCTATGGCCGTTGTCCAGATGCCGCCGATGACTATCGAACGATAGGCGATTCGGCGCGAGGCCTGCCGGTGACAAGGCCAGTTGCACAGCGCTCCGCCGCCGACGTTGCATTCGCGGAACTGCGAAATGGCCGGGCCAGTCCCTAACGCCAAGAAACTCTTGCGCAATTGTGATGATACAGGCATCCTCCGCTCGTCGTAATGTTACGTAAACCTCAGCGAAACAACCCTGGCCGAGCAGAAATGGAATGCTGTCAATCATGAGCTTTGTTCATGTTGTCTGGGGAAAGTTGACTGGCGAATACGTACTGGCAATCCTGTTGCTTTGGCTTACGGCAATTTGCTCGATGGTCGTGAGCTACTACGCCAGCGGCTTGCCTCGGACATGGCGAGGCTTTCGCGACCATGCTATCCCGCCCGGCACCCTGACCCACCCGTCGGCGCGCGCCGATATGCTGTTCTGGATCAGCCGGAAAGCCTTCAACGTGGTCATGGCCATACCGGCCGCGGTCTCGGCGGCCACCGTCGGGGTGCTGGTGCATAACGGCTTGGCCCGCTTGCTGCCCGGTTTCCCGCCGCCGTCCGGCCATGCCAGCCTCTTGCTCCTGGCCGCGTTCAGCGTCACGATGTTCATCGCCTATGACTTCTCCTACTACGTTTATCACAATATGCAGCATCGGATTCCCATACTTTGGGAAATCCACAAGGTCCATCATTCCGCGGAAGTTATGGTGGGCTTCACGAAAGACCGGATTCATCCGCTCGATGATTTCATGAACCACGTGTGGGATGCTTTGATTACCGGGCCGGTCTATGGCATCTGGCTGTTCTTCTTGCTTGAACCCGCCGAGGTGACGATATTCGGCCTGAATATCTACGTGTTGCGGAACATCCTGATGTTGGATTTGGTCCGCCATACGCATTACAAGATCTCGTTCGGCAAGGTGGTCAACGCGGTGGTTTTGTGCCCGCATTGGCACCAACTGCACCACAGCATCAATGCCAAGCATTACGACAAGAACTTCGGGCTGATGCTGTCGGTGTGGGACCGCATGTTCAAGACCCTCATGGTCCCCGAGCCGAACGAGAACTTCGCATTCGGCCTGTCGCATGAGGAGCATCCGGAGTACCGCTCGGCAACGCGGCTGTGGATCACGCCCTTCATCAAGATCTACGCCATCCTGACCCGGCCCCGCGTCGACCGGCGAGAGGGGCTTCATGACAACGCATGACATCGCCGCCAGCCCCGTTGGGAGCGCCTGACATGCTGACCGTCCACCATCTCGGGACGTCGCAATCCGAGCGGATCGTCTGGCTCTGCGAAGAGCTTGCGGTGCCCTACGAGCTGAAACGCTACGAGCGCGACCCCGTCACCATCCTCGCTCCGCCCGAGCTTAGGGCACTGCACCCGATGGGCGTGGCGCCCGTGATCACCGACGGCGGGCTGGTCCTCGCCGAGTCCGGCGCCGTCATCGACTACATCATCGCCAGGCACGGCGGCGGGCGCCTGGCGCTCGGGCCGGACCACCCGGACTTCGCGCAGTATCTCTACTGGTTCCACTTCGCCAACGGCAGCCTGCAGCCGGGCATGGGCCGGAACATGGTGCTGCGCCGCCTCCGCCTGCCGCCGGACAACCCGGTGCTGCTCGCGACGCAGGACCGCCTGCACCGCGCGCTCGGCTTGGTCGAGGCGCGGCTGGGGGAGGCGGACCACCTCGCGGGCCGCGAGTTCACCGCGGCGGACATCATGGCAGTCTTCTCGCTGACGACCATGCGCGTGTTCCTACCGCTCGACCTCGCCCCGTATCCCAACATCCTCGCCTACCTGCAACGCATCGGCGCCCGTCCCGCTTATCAAAGGGCCATGCGGAAGGGCGACCCGGGCATAGTGCCCCTGCTCCAGTAGCAAACCTCAGTTGACCAGTTGCGCCAGCAGCGCGTCGAGGCGCAACCGTCCCTCGGTTGTTGCCGCCAGCCGTCCGTCGCCGTTCGTCACGTAGCCCGCGTCCAGCGCCTGCTCCAGCACGCGGGCGTCCAGCGCATCGTCCAAAGCCATGCCGGCGCGGGCGGCGAAGCGGGCGGCGTCGATGCCTTCGGTCAGGCGGAGGCCCATCAGCAGCATCTCGCGCGCGCGGTCCCGGGGCGCGATCCGCTCCTCGGCCGTGCTGCCGTGGCCCTGGCGCTCGACCCGGTCGGCCCAGGGTTCCGGTGCGCGGTGCCGCCGGGTCGCCACCAGCTCGGCGCCGAGCGTCACCCGGCCATGCGCCCCCGGCCCGATGCCGGCGTAATCGGCGTAGCGCCAGTAGGCCAGGTTGTGCCGGCTTTCGGCGCCGGGCTGCGAAAGGTTGGACACCTCGTACGGCAGCAACCCGTGCGCGGCGCAGGCTTCGGCGGTGGCGACGTACAGCTCCGCTGCAAGCTCGTCGTCCGGCAGCACCAGTTCGCCCCGGCGGTGCAGCGCCTCGAAGCCGGTGCCCGGCTCGATGGTAAGCTGATACAGCGAAAGGTGGTCGGCGCAGAGCGACAGCGCCCGGTCCAGCTCGGCCCGCCAGGCGGCGAGCGACTGGCCGGGCCGGGCGTAGATCAGGTCGAACGACACGCGCTGGAACGTGTTGCGCGCCGCTTGGAGGGCCGCCACCGCCTGCGCCGCCGAATGCTCCCGGCCCAGCATGCGCAGCGCGTCGCCGTCGAGGCTTTGGATGCCAAGCGACAGGCGGTTCACTCCGGCCTCCCGGAACGCCGCGAGCTTGCCGAGTTCCACGCTGGTCGGGTTGGCCTCAAGCGTGATCTCGATCCCCGGCAGCGGGTCGAACAGACGGGCGGCGTCGGCGATCAGGTCGGCGACGGTGGCGGGGTCCATCAGGCTCGGGGTGCCGCCGCCGAAGAAGATGGAGGCGAGCGGACGATGGCCGAGCCGCGCCGCCTCCCACGCCAGCTCGGCGCGGAGTGCTGCGGCGAAGCGGGCCTGCGGGATGCGCTCGCGGACGTGGCTGTTGAAGTCGCAGTACGGGCACTTGGCCAGGCAGAATGGCCAGTGAATATAAAGGGCGAGAGGCTCCATCGACCCCATATGGTGCGGCGGCGGGGCCACTGTCGCGGCGGAGCCGCGGGATCAGGGCATCACTCGCCCGCCGGTCCGAAGCAGCCCAGCAGCAGTTGCGCCATGGCGCGGGCGCGATGGCTGGTCGCGTGCTTTCGCGCCGGCTCCATTTCGCCATATGTCTCGGGACCTCCCAAACCCACGAACATGGGATCGTAGCCGAAGCCCCGGCCACCGCGCGGCGGCCAGGCGACGGTGCCCTCGACCCGGCCCAGGAAGGTCGCGGCCGCCCCGTCCGGCCAGGCGAGGCTCAGCGCGCAGGTGAACCAGGCGCGGCGGTCGGCGTGCCCGGCCATCTCCCGATGCACCCGCTCCATCGCGGCGGCAAAGTCCTTTCCCGGCCCGGCCCAGCGGGCGGAGAGCACGCCGGGCGCCCCGCCCAACGCCGCCACGGAGAAGCCGGAGTCGTCGGCCAGCGCCGGCAGGCCGGACCCCTGCGCCGCGGCCAGCGCCTTCAACCGCGCGTTGCCCACGAAGTCCGGCGCGTCCTCCACGGGTTCCGGCAGGCCGAGCGCCCCGGCGGACACCACCTCGACGCCATGAGGCCGCAGCATCTCCGCAAGCTCCCGCACCTTGCCCGGGTTGTGGGTGGCGAGCACCAGCCGCTCGCCGGGGACCAGGCGCCGCATCAGGCGAGTGCGGCACGCTGCATCTCGAACAGCCGCGCCGTGCCCCTCTTGGCAAGCTGCATCAACTGCGAGAACTGCTCCTCGGAGAACGGCGCCTTTTCCGCGGTGCCTTGGATCTCGACGATGCCGCCGCCTTCCGTCAGCACGAAGTTGGCGTCGGCCTCCGCCCCGCTGTCCTCGGCGTAGTCGAGGTCCAGCACCGCAGCGCCCCCCACCAGGCCGCAGCTCACGGCGGCGACTTGCCCGGACATCGGCGACTTCGCGATCACGCGGTTGCGCTCCAGGTGGCGGAAGGCGAGGCTCAGCGCCACCCAGGCCCCGGTGATGCTGGCGCAGCGCGTGCCGCCGTCGGCGTTCAGCACGTCGCAGTCGAGCGTGATGCTGCACTCGCCCATCGCCGAGCGGTCCACCACGGCGCGCAGGCTGCGTCCGATCAGGCGCTGGATTTCCTGGGTGCGCCCGGACTGCTTGCCGCGCGCCGCTTCGCGGTCGCCGCGGGTGTGGGTGGCGCGCGGCAGCATGCCGTACTCGGCAGTGACCCAGCCTTGCCCGGTGCCGCGCAGGAAGCCTGGAACCCGGCCCTCGACGCTTGCGGTGCACAGCACTTCCGTGCCGCCCATGCGGATCAGGCACGACCCTTCGGCGTGCCGGGCGAAGCCGGTGGTGAAGGAAACGTCCCGGAGAACGTCGGCGGCGCGGCCGGATGGGCGCATGATGCTGTCCTGATCGTGGGCCTTCCCTATATCCTAATAGGCGCGCGCATGGCAGGGAGCTTGGGATCACGGCATGACAATCGGATTGGGCATCATCGGCGCCGGGATCATGGGCGAACGGCTGCTGCGGGCGGCCGGGGAGCACGCGGGCGACGTGGTGCACGTCACGGGCGTCTGGGACCACGCACCGGCCGCGCTTGACCGGATCGGCAGCCTGCCCGGCGTGAAGCGGGCCGCCTCGGCTGAGGCGGTGATCGAGGGCGCGGAGTGCGTCTACATCGCGACCCCGCCCGGCACGCATTTGGGCTACGCCCGCGCGGCGCTTGCGGCCGGGCGCGCGGTGTTCCTGGAGAAGCCGCTCGCGGTGGACCTGGCGGACGCCCGGGCCTTCGTCGCCGAAGCCGGTGCCGCCCGGGTCGGCGTCAATTTCCCCTTCGCGTCGTCGCAGGCGGTGGAGCGCCTGCAATCCTGGCTGCGGGACAACGTGGCCGGCGCGCCGCGCGGCTTCGCCGTCGACGTGGGCTTCGCCGCCTGGCCCCGGCCTTGGCAGCAGGGCGCGGCCGGCTGGCTGGACGGCGCGGCGGAGGGCGGCTTCACGCGGGAGGTCGTGTCGCATTTCCTGTTCCTGTCCCGCCGGCTGCTCGGCCCGCTGTACCTGAAATCGAGCGAGGTCGAGTTCGGCGCGGACGGCGACACCGAACGGCGGGTCGCGGCGCGGCTGGACGCGGGCGGGCTGCCGGGCCGGCTGACCGGCAGCGTCGGCGGGACGGCGAAGGACGAGCACAACGCCTGGACGATCCAGGGCGTCGCCAATTTCCGCCTGCGCGATTGGTCCGTCGCCGAGCGGCAGCGTCCGGACAACACCTGGGCGCCTGATCCCGAGGCCCTGCCCCATGAGCAGGCGCGTTCGCTGGCGCTCCGCCGCCAGATGGAGCAGGTGGCCCGCATGACGCGGGGCGAGCCGCACCACCTCGCAACCGTGGTTGAGGCGTTCGACGTGCAGCAGGTCGTGGAGGCCATCCTGTCCGGACGCCCGATGACCGGCGTGGCGGAAGGGGGATGAACGCGGGAGGAATGAACGGGGGGGGGATGAACGGACGTCCGCCGCCGCGCGTGCCGCCCGGGCTTGATCCCCGCTCCGCCGCCGTGCTGCGGGAGATCGTGGAGCAATACGTGGCGACTGGCGAGCCGGTGGGCAGCCGCACCCTGTCGCGCCGTCTGCCGGTGGCGCTGTCGCCGGCGACGATTCGCAACGTGATGTCGGACCTGACCGAGGCCGGGCTGCTGTTCGCGCCGCACACCAGCGCCGGGCGGCTGCCGACAGAGCGCGGCCTGCGCCTGTTCGTCGATGGGCTGCTGCAGACGGGCAGCCTGCCGGAGGAGGAGCGGGAGGCTATCGGCCGCGCGCTGGAGGCGAGGGGCCGCAGCCTGGAGGACACGCTGGCGGAAGCGAGCACCATGCTGGCGGGCCTGGCGGGCGCGGCCGGTCTGGTGCTGGCGCCGAAGTCGGACGGGGCGGTGCGGCACATCGAGTTCGTGCCGCTCGGCCCCGGGCGGGCGCTGGTGATCCTGGTGGCGGCGGACGGGCAAGTGGAAAACCGGGTCATCGAGATCCCGCCGGGCCTGCCGCCCTCCGCGCTGACCCAGGCGGCGAACTACCTGAACGCCCGGCTTTCGGGCCGCAGCCTGGCCGAGCTGCGCCGAGTCGTCGATGCCGACATGGCGGAGGACCGGACGCAGCTCGACGCGCTGACCAGCAAGGTGGTGGAGGCCGGGCTTGCCACCTGGACCGGCGAGGGCAGGGGCGGCGCGCTGATCGTCCGCGGCCAGGCCCGCCTGTTGTCCGACGTGACGGGCATCGAGAGCCTGGCGGCCATCCAGACGCTGTTCGAGCGGCTGGAGCGGCAGGAGACGATGCTGCGCCTGCTGGAGCTGGCGGAGGCGTCGGATGGCGTGCGCATCTTCATCGGCGCGGAAAGCGGCCTGTTCGGCGGTACCGGGGTGTCGATGGTGGTGGCGCCGGCGCGGAACGGCGCGGACCGGATCGTGGGCGCCATCGGGGTGATCGGGCCGACGCGGATCAACTACGGCCGGATCATCCCCGTCGTCGACTACACGGCCCGGGTGATCGGCCGGCTGCTCGGGTAATACCGGCAGCCTCTTGGGCTGACCGGTATGCGCGCGGGGTTGGTGGGGCGGCCGCGCGCAAAAAACGACTCTGATACCAATCGCCTCTTAGAGCGATTGGATATCGGGCACCGGCGCTCCTCATCACATCTTTTCCCGATTGCAGCGGCGGGCTGAACGAAAACGCAGGTGGTCCGTTCTAAAGCGACCTCACTGTGGCGGCCCCCCATACGATGCAAGCATCCAACCGCATCTGCCTGTTGCTCGTGGAGGACGACGTGCTGGTCCGCACGACCGTCGCGATGATGCTGGAGGACGAAGGCTTCCACGTGGTCGAGGCCGCCACCGCGGGCGAGGCGCAGAGCCTGATCCGGGGCGGCCTCCACGCGTCGGTGATGGTGACGGATGTTGACCTGGGCGCCGGGCCGAGCGGTCCGGAGCTGGCCGATTGGCTCCATGGCCAGCGGCCCGACCTGGCCATCATCTTCATCACCGGGCGCACCGCCTCCTTGGCCGGGCGGCAGCGCGACGCGCGCGAGGCGACGCTGCCCAAGCCCTTCGAGGGCAGCGCGCTGTCGGAGCTGGTTCGCAAGATGATTCCGTAATGACACGGCTGGAACCGCCCTCGCGCACCGGCGTTTAGCCCGCAATCGCGTCGAAAGGGGAGCGAGAACATGAACAAGATCTGTTGGGCCATGACGGTCGCGCTGGCGCCAATCGCGCTGACCGCCTCGGCGTTCGCACAGCCCGCAACCACCGCGCCGACCGTACCCGGCACCACGACGAACACGCCGGAGCAGCGCAGCCCGGCGAACACGACCACGGCGTCGCCGCCAGCCGTCACCACGTCCAACGCCGACAGCAAGACCGCGGCGGCTCCGGTGAAGGGCGCCAACAGCTTTACGATGGATGAGGCGCAGCGGCGGATCGAGGCGGGCGGCTTCAGCGAGGTATCCGGGTTGAAGAAGGATGGCGACGGCATCTGGCGCGGCCAGGCCAAGAAGGACGGGACCTCGGTCTCGGTTTTCTGCGATTACCAGGGCAACGTCGGCGCGTCGTAAGCCCGAACGACACTATCCAGGAGAGAACCTATGCGTACGATCGCACACAGCTATTCCACCTATTCCGAGGCGACCAGCGTGGTGAACGCGCTGGAAGGGGCCGGCATTCCGCATAGCGATATCAGCATCGTGTCCGGCGACAAGACCGCAAACACTGCTGGCGCGGGCGGCACGGCGACGGGCATGACCAGCGGCGACGCGACGCAAGGCGCCAGCACGGGCGCCGGGACAGGCGCCACGCTCGGCACGGTGCTGGGCGGCGGCGCCGGGCTGCTGGCGGGGCTTGGCTCCTTGGCGATTCCGGGCATCGGCCCCATCGTGGCGGCGGGCTGGTTGGTTGCGGCGCTCACCGGCGCGGGCGTCGGCGCGGCGGCGGGCGGCCTTGTGGGATCGCTGACCGGGGCCGGGGTGAGCGAGGCCGACGCCCAGACCTACCAGCAGCACGTCAACGAGGGCGGCACGCTGGTGACGGCGCGCGTGGACGATGCCCAGGCGGCGCAGGTCGAGCAGATGATGAGCATGGGAAGCGGCATGACGGGCAGCACCATGACGCAGCCGTCGAGCTACGCTGCCCCATCTACGACCACGGGTTCCACGACGATGGGGTCCACCACGATGGGCGGCATGGACACCACTGTGCCGGGCGAGACGACCGCCGAGCGCGATGTCAACACGGGCCTGACCCGCTAAGCGGACAGGAAGGGCGGCTGCCTCAATGGGCGGCCGCCCAGTTCCGCCCGCTCCCGGTTTCCACGACGAGCGGCACTGAAAGCGTGGCCGCTTCCTCCATGACGCGCTTGGCAACGGCGGCCGTCGCGTCCGCCTGTTCGTCTGGCGCCTCGAACAACAGTTCGTCATGCACTTGCAGCAGCAGGCGGGCGGTCAGGTTGGCCTCTGCCAACGCCGCCGGCAGCCGTGTCATGGCGCGCTTGATGATATCCGCCGCCCCGCCTTGCAGCGGCGCGTTGATCGCCTGGCGCTCGGCGTAGGCCCGGCGTTGCGCCGACTTGTCGGCAATGCTGGGCACCCAGCAGCGGCGGCCGGACAGCGTAAGGACATAGCCGTATTGCCGGGCTTCCTCCTTGGTGCGGTCCATGTAGGCGCGTATGCCGGGATAGCGTTCGAAATAGGCCTGGATATAAACCCGTGCCTCCCCGGCGTCGATGCCGAGCTGCCGTGCCAGGCCGAACGCGCTGATGCCGTAGATGATGCCGAAGTTGATTGCCTTGGCCCGGCGACGCGTCGCGGCGTCCAGGTTGGCCATCGGAATGCCGAACACCTCTGAGGCCGTGCGGGCATGGATATCCTGGCCGGTGGCGAACGCCTCCTTCAACGGCGCGATGTCGGCGGCATGCGCCATCAGCCGTAGTTCGATCTGCGAGTAGTCGCAGCTCACCAAGACATGGCCCGGCTCGGCGACGAAGGCGCGGCGGATGCGGCTGCCTTCCTCCGTGCGGATCGGGATGTTCTGCAGGTTCGGGTCGGTGCTCGACAGCCGCCCGGTGCTGGTGATGGCCTGCGCGAAGCTGGTGTGGACGCGCCCGGTGTCCGGGTTGATCTCGCCGACCAGCGCCTCGGTGTAGGTCGAGCGCAGCTTGGACAGTTGCCGCCATTCGATGATGCGGGCCGGCAGCTCATGCCCTTGGTCGGCCAGGCTTTGCAGCAGGAAGACATCGGTGCCCCAGGCGCCGCTCGGCAGGCGCTTGCCGCCGGGCAGCTTCTGCTCGTCGAACAGGATCTCGCCAAGCTGCTTCGCGCTGCCCAGGCTGAACGGGCGGCCGGCCATGGCGTGGATCTCGGTTTCCATCACGCCCATGCGCTCGGCGAAATCGGCCGACATGCGGCGCAGCTCGGCCTCGTCCACCTTCACCCCGGCCTGCTCCATGCCCATCAGCACCGGGATCAGCCGGCGTTCCAGCCGCTCGTACAGCACGAGGCTGCGGGTGGTGCGCAGGCGCGGGCGCAAGGCGTGCCAGAGGCGCAGCGTCACGTCCGCGTCCTCCGCCGCATAGGGCGCGGCACGGTCGAGCGGCACCGATGCGAACGGGATGCGTGCCCGCCCGGTGCCGGTCACGCTGTCGTAGCTGATCGGCTGGTGGCCGAGGTGCATGACCGAAAGCTCGTCCATCCCGTGCCCGTGCGCCCCGGCCTCCTGCGCGTAGGACACCAGCATCGTGTCATCCACCGGCGCGATGTCCCGCAGCCCGGCGCGGTGCAGCACCAGCATGTCGTACTTGGCGTTGTGCAGCACCTTGAGCACCGCACGGTCCGCGAGCAGCGGCGCCAAGGCCTTGAGCGCGTCCTCCGGCTCGATCTGCTGCACCGCGACAGCCGGTTCCGGCGCGGGGGCGTCCAACGTTCCTTGGGCCGCCGTCTCCGCCGCGCGGTGCCGCAGCGGCACGTAGCAGGCCCGGCCCGGCGCGGTGGCGAGCGAGAAGCCCACCAATTCGGCCCGCAGCGCATCGAGGCTGTCGGTTTCCGTGTCCAGCCCGACCACCCCGGCCGCCCGCGCCTCCGTGATCCAGGCTTGCAGCCCGTCCAGCGTCGTCACGCACTCGTAGGGGCCGAACGGCGGTTGCGCCGTCGCGTCCGGCACCGGGATGTCCGGCGGCGGGGCCGGCCCCTCGCCGCCGAGCTTCGCCACCATGCTGCGGAACCCCTGGGACATCAGCCAGGCGACCAGGGTTTCCCGGTGCGGCTCCTTGGCCCGCAGATCCTCCAGCGGCAGCGGCAGCGGCACGTCGCAGCATAGCTCCACCAGCCTGCGGCTGATCCGCGCGGCGTCCGCATGGGCGAGCAGCATGTCGCGGCGCTTCGAGGGCTTCATGCCCTCCGCCGCCGCCAGCACGCCCTCCACGTCGCCGAACTCCTGGACGAGCTGGGACGCGGTCTTGGGGCCGATGCCGGGCACGCCGGGCACGTTGTCGACGCTGTCGCCCATCAGGGCCTGCACGTCCACGACCTTCTCGGGCGGGACGCCGAATTTCTCCATCACCTCGGCCGGGCCGATGGGCTTCTGCTTGATCGGGTCCTGCATGACCACGCGGTCGCCCACGAGCTGCATCAGGTCCTTGTCCGACGAGACGATCGTGACCCGCCCGCCCGCCGCCACCGCGGCGCGGGCGTAGGAGGCGATCAGGTCGTCGGCCTCCCACGTCGCCAGTTCCACGCCCGGCACGCCGAACGCCGCCGTCGCGTCGCGCACCAGGGCGAACTGCGGCACGAGTTCCGGCGGCGGCTCGGGCCGGTGCGCCTTGTACTGGGCATACATGTCGTTGCGGAACGTCGTGCGCCCGGCGTCGAACACGACGGCGATGTGGGTGCCCTCGTGCTTCTCCAGCAGGCGGGCCAGCATGTTGCTGAAGCCGAACACGGCGTTCACCGGCGTGCCGTCCGCCCGCGCCATGGGCGGCAGGGCGTGGAAGGCGCGGAAGATGAACCCCGACCCGTCGATCAGGACCAGGTGCATGGGCGGCGCGTCGTGCGCAGGCGCTTCGGGGAGTGGCGCTTCGGGCATGGCATCAGTGGTCGCTGTCAGTGGCGCCTTCGTTCAGCACGAAGATGCGGGAGCACCAGGGGCAGAACGTCTGCTGCTCCACGATGCGCAGCCAGACCCGGGGATGGCCGAGCGGCCCGTCGCCGCCGTCGCACGCAACGACGCGGTCATCGACGTGCAGGACCTCGGGTAGGCCGACCTCGGGATGGGGCGTGGGGCTGCCAAAGGGCGAGTCGGGGCCGGGCATCGGTTGATCCTCACTGGTCGGGACGGCGGCGGGATGATACGCCTGGTGCCCGTGACAAACAACGCGATGCGCTGCCTGGCCGTGACGCTGCTGCTGGCAGGCTGCGGCGGCTTGCCGTCCTACAACACGGTGCTGGCGCCGCTGCCGCCCTCGTTCCTGCAAGCCGACGACAGCTTCGCCATGCCGGACGGCGCCCGCCTGCCGGTGCGAACCTGGCTGCCGGCCCCGCCTCCCAAAGGTAATGTCGCGCCGCGGGCCGTGGTGCTGGCGCTGCACGGCTTCAACGACAGCCGGGACGGCTGGGAACTGCCGGGTCCGGCGTTCGCCGCCGCGAGCATCGCGCTGTTCGCGCCGGACCAGCGCGGCTTCGGTGCTGCGCCCCGGCGCGGGTTCTGGCCCGGCGAGGCCGCCATGGTGTCCGACGCCGCCGCCATGCTCCGCATCCTGCATGGGCGCTACCCCGGCGTGCCCGTCTACGCGATGGGGGAGAGCATGGGCGGCGCCGTGCTGATGGCGCTGGCCGCCTCCGGCCAGGCGCCGCCGGTGGCTGGCTGGGTGCTGTTGGCCCCGGCGGTTTGGGGCCGGGCGCAGATGGGGGCGGCGCTCAGCAGCGGGCTTTGGCTCGTGTCGAGCGTGGCGCCGGGCCTGATCGTCACCGGGGCGGAGGTGCCGCTCCGCGTGATGGCCAGCGACAACCGCGACGCGCTGATCCGCCTGGCGCGCGACCCGCTGACGATCCGCCGCACCCGCTTCGACGCGCTGCGCGGCCTGACGGACCTGATGGACACGGCGCAGACGGCGGCGCCGCACCTGCCGGACCGCACTTTGGCGTTGTACGGGGAGCACGACACGCTGGTGCCTGCCGAGGCAGTCGGCCAGGCCTGGGACGTGATGCCGCCCGGCGTGCGGCGCGGGCTGTATCGCGGCGGCTACCACCTGCTGATGCGCGACCGCGCCCGCGAGGCGGTGATCGGCGACGTGATCGCCTGGATCGACGCGCCGGACGCCTGGCTTCCGTCGGGCGCCGACGTGGCGGCTGCGTCATGGCGCAGCGTGCATCACTGAAGGCTTGGCGTGGCGGCCAAGCCGGGCTATGAGAGTGTTGCGGGACCCGTAGCTCAGCTGGATAGAGCGTTGCCCTCCGAAGGCAAAGGCCGGACGTTCGAATCGTCTCGGGTCCGCCAGTTTCTCAAGCACTTAGCCGACAACGCCTCGGGGTTGGCCGTCTTACGGCGCGGGAACCAGTCCAGGTATGCGCGTTCCCGGCCCGCGATCAGCATCTCCGGCAGGTCCGGGATGGTGTGGAACGGGAAGCGCCAGATGCGCTACGCCCGGTCCGGCGCGGTCGGCAGGGTATCCTGCAAGGTGATGCCGAGGATGCCCGCATCCATCAGCACCAGGCGGCGGACCTCGCCGAACAGCGCGGCATAGGGGTAGGCGACCCAGGCGCCCACGTCATGAACGGCAAGGAAGTGTTGGCCGATGCCGACCCGCCCATCGAACGGTCGGAGTCGCCCTGGCCGGGCAGGTCCGGTGCGATGCCAGTCGTGTCCCGCGTGGAGCCGGGCGGCGAAAAGGGCTTGCTTACGGAGCGGCTGTTCATGGAAGCAATCGTTTCCTCATTAGGCAAACGGTCAGGCGAGCAGCCGCAATAATTTGCAGTTAACCTAAGCTCGGCTTTGGCCATTTCCGGCTGGCCTGACGGTGCGATGGGCGGCGAAGCGGGCGGTGCGTTAGGATGACGCGTTCCCGCCAAGAGACATCGCCATGCCCTGCCTGCCGCTCCGCTTCGC
>JAABUX010006325.1_pt1 | contig 14182 bp, 11 predicted proteins | sample 5561851 | NCBI WGS metagenome assembly JAABUX01 (sample SAMN10711883, study PRJNA513361) | rock metagenome | isolation source: Antarctica rocks | place: Antarctica: Victoria Land, Richard Nunatak red sandstone | collected 2016-01-03 | reverse complement strand
CACCGATAGCTACAAGGCCGACAAGGAACGCAAGCACACGTTCGGTCAGCGAAGCGCCGTCGTGTACGACGAGCGACTCTGTAAGGTCGGCTCGACCACCGTGGCCTTGCGTACCCTTGATGGTCGCCAGGCGCTTCGATGGGCAGGCGGCGGCTACCAAAAGTCGCAACTTGCCGCCGCTCTCCGCATCGGAGAGTGCGACCTGATCTACCGCTCTGACAAGGACCGCTGGCGTCTGGCTGTCACCATTGACGTGCCCGATGTCCCACCGGCATCTGCCGTTGACGTTATCGGTGTTGATCAAGGGATTGTGAACGTCGCTACCACGAGCGATGGCACCATGTACGGCGGCGCAGGCGTGTTGGGCGTACGCCGCCGTTACTTTCACATGCGGCAAAAGTTGCAGACGAAAGGCACGAAGAGCGCTCGCCGTTTGCTCAAGCACCGATCCAAGAAAGAGAAGAGGTTCCAGGCCGATGTTAGCCACACCCTTACCAAGCGGATAGCCATGCATGCTCACGCCACAGGGCGTGCTGTTGGGTGCGAAGACCTTAAAGGCATACGCTCGCGCGTAAAAGTTTCGAGGTCGCAGCGTCGCACGCACAGCAGTTGGGCCTTCAGTCAATTCACCGCCTATCTGGCCTACAAGTGCCAAGAGCGCGGCGTCCCGTTCGTGCTGGTTGACCCGCGCTACACCAGTCAAACGTGTAGCCGGTGCGGGCACTGCGAGAAAGCGAATCGTCACTCCCAATCCTCCTTTCTTTGCCGATCCTGCGGATTTGCTGCTAACGCGGATTGGAACGGCGCCGAGAATATCAGGGTGAAAGCCCTCGACGTTCTCAGCGCGGGTGTTCGTTCAACCACCCGTACGCTTGGGGCAACGGACGTCGTTGCCTACGAGCAAGCCTCCGGCTTGAGCCGGGGGTAGTTGACGATGTGTATTGGGTGTACACATAGCCACCCAAGGACGGGGAGACAGACGCGCCGCACCCCGCCCCTGAGTGCCCCTTACGCGGCTGCCTCCGCCGGTTCACTCGCGCGCTCGACCTCGCGCAAGATCTTCTGAACGCCGACCGCGATCGCCTGGGCGTTCTTTCGCAGCTCCTCCCGCCCGATGTGGTACAGAGCCAGATAGGTAGGAGAGTTGGGCGTCTCCATGCCCAGGGCATGCGCGCAACAGTACGCGACGGCCTCGGCCTGACACTCCACTTGCTGCCGCGTAAACCCGGCATGCTCCCTCACGGCGCTCGGGTGGAGGGTCTCGTGCGCCATCTCATGCAGGAGCGTGAGCGCGCGCTCCCCGGTCCCCTCCTGGGCACGGAGCCTGATCGTGCCGTTGCCGTTCGATGCCCCTTTGATCTCCTCCGGTAGAGCGGGGTCTAGGACGACGGCGATCGTGAGGAGTCGGCACGTCTCCAGTAGGAGCGTGTACAGAGCGTCATGGTCGCCGCTGAGCGTTTGCCACGGCGCCTGGAGGGGGTGTGCGTTCGGCCCCGCCACCATGTCGGCCACGTCGTAGATGTAGCCGGTGGAAAAGTGGGTCAGGACCTGCCGCTCCTCGCCGGTCTGCTCGTCGCGGACCTTCTTGAAATTGGGGCAGAGGATCGCTAGACCCTGCTTCCACGCGCCGGCCTTCACCGTATAGCCAAGCCCCTCCCAGCGCTTCTTGCTATTGACGTGCGTGGCCGTGGGCCGCTGCATGTAGATCAGCTGGCTATTCTGCTGGCTGTAGCGCCAGAACCGAGACATAGCCGTGAGGTAGGCCGTGAACGCCGCGGCCTTGCGCGCCTCGTCGGTCTCGCTAGCCAGCGCGCCCAGCCAGTCATCGATGCGCGCGATGTTGGCGGTCGTCGGGTTCATCCCCTCACCTCCGTATCGCCCTCGGCCGCGTGCCGGAAGTCGCGCGCGTAGACGGCGAGGCGCTGGGCCGCGTCATCGACGAGCTGGTAGGTGCGCCAGACGCTCGGCGTCTCGCCGCCCACGATCTCCACGTCGGTCGCGCCGATGGGGTCGGCCGGCGTGAATGTGACGACGATCCGCACGCCCTGCGCGTTCTGTCGTGGTACCCTTGGGGTCGCTGCGGGTGTGGTGATCATTCCTGTGGTCCTCCATCTGTGGTCTCTGTGTGGGCGGGCGTCATCAGCGCCCGCCCACTCTTGATGTCTCGGCCGGGGACAGCGCGCGCTCGTGCGGAACGGGCGTGTTCCGCGGCTGTGCGACGCATCGCTAGCCCGTCGCCGCGAGGCGCGCGGCGCGCTCCGCCCAAAGCTGGGCGCGGCGTTCGTAGCGCTGCCAGTAGTACACGGCGCGGCAGAAGTCGAGATGCCAGCACTCGACGGTTCTCTGTCCGGCCTCGCAGCTACAGGTTCCCTCCCGCACATGGACGGTGTGCTCCAGCCCCCGGCGCGTACGGCTCCCGACGCGGAAGCCGCCGTCCGTCCCGTCGAGGAGCGTAAGACGCGGGTCCTCCGTGGTGTGTGTTCCTGTCATGGTCAAACCTCCGTCATCTACTCTCGTGAGAGCCTTTGGCTCCCACCCTCCTCGCGCGGGCGGCGTCATAGAAACGCCGCCCAGGCCCGGCCTCTTACCCCAACGTCACCACCTCCTCTCGGGCGCCGCTCTCGGGCGCGCGGCCCGGTGGCCTAGCGGCCCCAGGCGTGCCACGGGACGGGCAGCGCGGTCGGCGGAAGCGATCCCAAGTCGTCCTCCTCCGCCCGCATGAATGCCTCGCGGTACGCCTCTAGGCGGGTGATCGCGGCGTCGATGAGCTGCAAGAGGCAGCCGTCGCTCCTGGGATCGGGGTCGACGACGATCTCGGTCACGGTGATCGGGTCAATGGTCCTGAACGCGACGTGCACAGTGACGTCGCGCCAAGGGTCGAGAACGGATACACTGGGGGTAGCTGCGATGCGGGTGGTCATATCTGTCTCCTCGTTGTCGTTACTGTGGTGGGTGGGAGTGTCAGCTCCCCCCATCTTTTTTGTGTGTTACGCGTCCGTGATCAAGCGCCGCCCTAGCCCTAACGCCGGCGGTGGCCGTGCCCCGACGAGGCCGGCGATCAGCATCCGTGTCTGTTTGTCCATCGTTCTCCTCCTGTCTTGTCGCCATGTGGTCGCGGCTATGCCCGAGGCACCGTCAGACGCCCGTCGCTCGCACACGTCGATCTCCTGGGCCGTGGGGTGGAGCTGGCGTCCGCCCGTCTTATTCCCATCCCGCGCCACGCTCACGCAAGCTCGTGTACGTGTCCCCGCCGACCACCAGGTGATCGAGGACGCCGATGTCCAGGAGCCGTCCGGCCAGGACAACCTCGCGGGTAATGGCCACGTCCTCGGGCGACGGGGTGGGATCGTTGCTGGGGTGGTTGTGGACGAGGATGAGCGACGTGGCGCTCTGGCGCACCGCCTCGCGGAACACCTCCCCAACGCGGACGTGGCACGCGGAGACGGTGCCGTTGTAGAGCGTGACGGCGGCGATGAGCCGGTTCTTCGTGTTGAGCAGCAGCACGCGCATCTGCTCGGATTCCAAGAGGCCCATCTCGGGCAGGAGCAGCCGCGCCGCGTCCGCCGGCCCGGTCACCTGGGGCCGCATCTGGGACTGTTCGGCCAGCGCCGCCGGCGCGAGGTCCAGCGCGGCCATCAACCGCGCCGCGCGGCACGGAGTGAGCCCACTCTGGCGCAACGCGGCGGGGCCGGCTCGGCGCAGCCCGGCCAGCGAGCCATGCTCTTCAAGGAGGGCCGCCGCGGCGGAGAGGGGCAAGCCGAGCAGGCGCGCCAGCGCGTCCGCGCTCATGGGGCTGACCGGCCGCGCAACCGCGTCGGCGTGCCCAAGGTGTTGGCCAGTGTGCTCCCACGTCACGCCCTGTGCGTCATAGACTTTTGTCATCGTCGTCTCCTTCCTCATCCGTCGATAGGCGGGGTCGTGGGACGCCGCCCGTTGGAGCGGCGTCCCGGCCCCGTTCGGGTTAGAGCCCCTCGGCCCGCAGGTCCGCCCGCGCCGAGAAGCGCAGCCGCTCGAAGGCGATCTGCTCGCGCCACGCCGCGTTCATCGTGGTCGCCATGGCGTCGGCGCCGGCCTCGGTGGCGTGCCAGCGACGCGTCCACCGTCGCGCCTGCGTATCGGAGATCTGCCAGCGGGCGTTGCCGGCGTGATAGCGAACCGCGTAGCGCTCGCGCTCCTGGAGGTAGGCGGTGCCCGTCCGCTCACGGCCGGGGCCGGGGCGTTGTGCCGCTCGCGCCTCGGGGTGCCGGGCATAGTAGACGGCGACGAGGCGATCGGCGCAGACCCGGCAGAAGGCCTTGCCGCTCTTCGAGCGCCGGGTGGACATCTCGCCGAGCGGGACGCCGCAGGTGCAACACGTCTCGGCGCGGCGGCCCGTCGTCTCCGCGAGCCGGGCGCGGGTCATGTCGTCGCCCGGGTCGAGCGGCTTCCCTGTCGGTCGCGGTTGGCGCGGGGCAGTGGATGCCGGGCGCGCCGGGAGCCATAGGTCCTCGGGGTCGGTCAGTAAGCAGCTCGTGCCAGGTAGGGTGCTCATCGTGCGTTTCCTCCGGTGGTTCTCGTCCGTGGCGTCCCATCGTCCGCCACGCCCCACGCACAAGCCTGCCCTTGGGACGGGTGTAACACAGTGCCGCACGAAGTGCGGGTCTTGGGGGTGTTACGCCCGGAACGGGGGTAGGCTACAGTGAGGGCTTGGCGAGACAGGGACGCCGGGCGAGGGCCAGAGCCGGAGGGGGAGAGAAGAAGCACCTGACGCGGGAGGACGAGTGGCGTCGGACCCCAAGATGGACCGTCGGCGCCGTGCGCGCCGTCCCCTACCGCGCCTAGGCCGGGGACGGCGTGGGGCAGGCGGGACCGGCAAGGGGCAGACCGAAAGGCCGCCGCCGCGTGCGTTCACGGGTGTATGACGAGCGACCGCCGCGCCGCGGCGTGCCTCACGCGTTAGTGAGAGACTGTTTTGGACAGAGATCACCGCTGGGCCGCGTCGCAGGACCGCGACGTGACGGACAAGAGGGAGCGAAGAAGCACGCGTGCGCGTCCCGCCCGTCGGCGTCGTTGGATGCAGCGGAGTGCGGCCAGTATCGCGGCCGAGCCAGAGCGTGGGTTGAGATAGGCGCGCGGTCCGCCTGACTCGTCTGGCTACGGAATTAGCCCGTAGAGCCCAAGCGCTTCAGCCTTGGGATATGAGGGCTTCACCTGCTTCACCTGCTTTAGATGTCTTTCTATTGCACGATAGGCTATACTGGTGGCATGGGATATCGCACGATTGAGATACGATGGATGCCGAATAGACCGACACACTGGGCAACGTACACGGCGGCCCGCGTCGAGGCAGCCCGCTTATGGGGCGATCTCATAGCACGGCATCACCGCTTGCGGCGACTCAGCTGGCGGTGGCCCTCGAAGGCGCGTTTCCAACGGTGGGCAAAGGGTCGGTATCCCGGCCTGTCGGCGCAAGCCACGCAGCAGATCATCGGGGAGTTCATCGAGGCCGTGGACGCGACCCGTCAGCTCAGGAAAAACGGGTACGCCGAGGCTCGCTACCCGTGGAAGCGCCCACGCTACCGCGACGTGGTGTACACCAACCAGGACGCGCGGATCAAGGGCAAGCGGTTGGTGCTACCGAATGGCAAAAGCGGCACGTTGCGTATTCCGTTGCCGGATGAGCGGTCGTTACCAGGGCGACTGATGGAGGTCAGGCTGTGCCTTGGACGGGTGTTGCTGGTGTGCGAGGTGCCCGATGAGTCACGCCACCAAAAGACCGTGGTGGGCGTGGACTTGGGCGTCAACACCTTGCTCGCGGCCACGGATGGTACGACGGCGGTGCTGGTGAGTGGGCGCGAGGCCAAGGCGACCGTTCAGTGGCGCAACAAACGGTTGGCAAGCGCCTCTCAGAAGCAGTCGGACATGGTCAAGGGGTCTAGCCGATGGCGACGTGTGCAGCGACGCAAGAAGCGCATGCTGGACAAGAGCCGCCGTCGCATGAATGACCTTGTTCACAAGGCAACGCGTCAGATCGCAAACGCCTTCCCCGACGCGACGTGTTATGTTGGGGAGCCGTTCAACGACGCTGCTCAGAAGATGCGCCCGCGACAAGCGCAGCAGGTGAGCCAAGTCGCTCACCGCAAGGTGACGGGCCAGCTCGACTATAAGACGAGTGGCGCCATCCAGGTAGACGAGGCGTACAGTTCGCAGACATGCCCCGTCTGCGGGACACGCCAGAAGTGCCGACGCGTGTATCGCTGTCGGACTTGCGGGATAGTCGCGCCCCGAGACCACATCGGAGCGACGAATATCCTGTGCATCGGACGCACTGGCGCGATGCAGATAGACCAACCAATCGCAACGGAGGTCGTGTATACACACCCCGTCAAAGTATCTCGGCATCAGCCGAGTAGTTCGGGCGGACACCCCGCACATAGCTCGGCCTAGCCGAGAAGCCCATGCCCTTGAGGCGTGGGAGTGTCACTCGCTCATTGGTTGTTGCACGACCGCGCGCCAGGCCACTGTATCGAGGCGGAGCGTCTTCAGCTGGCCATCGCGGCGCTCGGCCGCGCGCCGGGCCTCGGCGAGGGCGGAGCGCGCGTGGCTCTTCTCGGGGAACGCGTCGAGGGTGATGACGATGGACTCGCGCGCCTGATCCTCGCGGTCGATGTCGACGCGGTAGTGGATCGGCGTGGGCGCGTGTTTGGCGATGAGCAGGTCGCGGATGCGGCGTTTCTCGCCGATCAGCGCAACGTTCTTCGCGAGTAATTTCCGCAGGGACGCGCCGTGCCGCGCGGCCTCGCGTTGTTGCTCGGTCACGAGCAGTTCGGCCTGCTCCGCGCGGCGCAGGGCACGACTGAGTTGCACGTCCAGGTCCTGGATGCGCCGGGCGAGCCGCTGCTCCTCCTCCTGGAGCGTCCGCTGTTGGCGTGTGCCCTCGTCCACGATGCGCTGCACGGACGCGAGCGCGACATGCGTGGCGTCGTCGGGGCGCGCGACCGGAACGAGCCGCTCGCCGACGAGCGTCTTCTCCAGGCGATAGAGCGCGGGAGGGTTGTGCGTGGATGGCATGTCCGGCTCGCTCATCGCAGGTAGTGCCTCACCACAACGTCGATGCGCTCGTGCCCAAGGGCGCGGCTCACGTAGAGGGCCCGCTCCCGGTCGACGCTCCCACGCGGCAAACGGCCCTCGCGCGGCGGGAGAAGGCGCGTGTCGCCCTCGCGGTAGAGCGCCTGGGCGTAGGCACGGCGGTAGGCGTGGATGTCGAGCCGAACCGGGATGCGCGGGAACAGGCGCTCCTCCGGCAGCCGCGTCACCACGGCGCATAGGACGCTGTTCTCGAGCGTCGGGAGAACAGGGACCAAACGATGTTTGCCGCCTTTCCCGTTGCGCACCTCCACGACGAGGCCGGCGTCGACTCCGTACACATCGTCGACCAGCAGGGCGGCGAGTTCGCGCCGCCGCAGGCCGGTGGCGCAGCAGAAGGCGACGATCCCGACGTAGCGATCCAGCACGATCTCGTCGTCCATGGCGACGGCCTCACGGCTGCGGGTGATGGCGGCGCGCCGGCGGAGCGGTAGATCGACCGAAGCGCCGAGCAGGCGCACGCGCTCTTCCCGCTCTTCGGGGGCGTAGGCCGGCCGGTGGAACATACGCAGGGCCGCGCGCGTCGTCTTGAGGGTAGACGGGCTGTCGCCGGCGTCGCGGCGCGCCACCAGGTACAGGGCGACCAGGCGCTCGGCGTCGCCGTCAAGATCGGCGAGTCGGCGGACGCCGTACAGGTCGCGCGCCCAGTGGACGTAGCGAAGCGCGATGCCCTTGTACGTGTCGAGCGTCTTATCCGCGTGGATGCGCCCCGTCGAGATGGCAAGCGGGGGCAGCCGGACGCCGCGACGGGCAGCGTCGGCGCGGATGCGGCGACGTAGATGATAGCGCGAGACGCCGATCGCCTTGAGCACGTCAAAGCGCGCGCACGCCTCGAAGATAATGCTGGGTTGTCTCGTCATCGGCCAGCGCCTCTCCGACTGTCCAGGTCATGTTCAACACACCCGAGCCACAACGGCAAGCAGCGCTGCTGGTGCGACCTCGGAGATCGCCCCATACGCCGACGTTGGCCCTCCCCGTCGCTGTGCCTGGCAGGCTCGCGCCCGCGATAAGGAGTCGTCTCGCTCGGGGGTCACGACACGCGCGGGAGATGGCGCAGCCCATCCGTGTGTATCGCCGAGACATGCCCAACCGGCAGTCGTCTTAGGCGCAGCCCCGACTTTCCAGTTGTCGCTGTTTAGGCTTCAGTGAAGCCTAAACAGTGAACCCCTTGTGCGGCTACTTCTCACTTGTCGTGGGAAAGTGTAACGCACGAAGTAGAATATATGTTCTATAATACAGGAGAGATAGGACATATAGCAAGTACCCGCATTGCCTCATAAATAAAGTGCGCGAAGGGAAACCGTTGCCTCATTGAAAAATGTACTTCTTCCTGAAAGGGGAGGAACATGAAGGTGAGGCGGGTGAGTCGGCATGAAGTCATTGAAACATTGAGGCGAAAATATCTGGGAGCGACGCGCGTGGAGAAGGGAGCGTTGATCGCCTAAGCGGTGGAGTTGACGGGGTACGACTATCAGTATGCACGTTGCGTGCTGCATCGAGGGCCGCCGAAGAAGCGTCTGGGCTCGCGCCATCCTGGTCGGTCACGGATCTACAAGCATCTACACGCTGACGGTTGTCGATATCGCGATCGGATGGACGGAGTGTGTGGCAATGCCGAATAAGCGCCAGCTCACCGTCCGAGCGACCCTTCAAGATCTGCGCCGCGTGTTCCCTTTCCCCATTCGCGGGATTGATTGCGACAATGGGAGTGAGTTTTTGAACGAGACCTGCTCGCCTACTGTTGCCTTTTCTGGCTATGGCAAAATATGTCTGCGCGGCGTTCGTTCCGCCGTTCATAGCGAGGCCGCTCCTCGAGCCCCTGGGCCTTCCCAGCGCAGCAGCCTCACCTTGACCCATCACTGACGCGCGCTGACGAAATTTGTCTTGAGCAGATAACAGCCAGCGATCGGCCCGCCGTGGTCACTCCATTTTCCTATTGCGCTCTAAGGCGCACCTATCGATACTAGCTAAAGCGATGCATCAATGCAGTGTCGTGGTGCAGACCGGTCTGGCAGGGAGATAGGAGTGGATGGTATGGAGTCATTCCAACGGGTCGTTCTCCAAAAGCGACGCGTGCTCTTGGTCGGGTGTGCCTTCGCGTTAGCCTCGTTGGGGATCGGTGCCGTGGTCTATGTGCGCGCCACGCATAGCACGATAATTCCGCGCGATGTAGTTGCAGTTCTCGTGGCCTATTCACGGCGTTCTGACGACCACAACCTCGATAATCCCTTTTCTGGGCCTATTGTACGTGGCCGCATTACGGATGCGCGCAGGATCGCTCGCCTAGCCGCATTCGTGGCATCGCGAACGCCATTCCGACCCGACCCCAGTTTGGAGTGGACGTGCGGCATGGACGGCCGGCACATCATGCCGCTGGTGACGCTCACGTTCATATCGCGCTCGGTGCCTCGCGTCACTGTGCGCTACGACACTCTCTGTGGTTTCGTCTCCCTACCAGGCTCGCCGCTTCTTGCCACCCCAGGCGCCCCTTGGATAATGCGCGATGGCGCCGACGAGGCGATCGATGCACTGCTGAGTCGAGCGGTCCCGACCAGGAACATCTATTGCCTACGTCCATTCGATCAATGCCCCGTCACGGCGTCATAGACGAGAAAGCGGCGGGATGGCAATGGGGGTAGGGTCTCCAGCACAGGCCCCGCTCCCATCGCCATTCCTCGTCGTGTCTAACGTCGGTGCCGTCGTGCGCGCCTCGTAAGCGTCAGGATGAGGGCTAGTCCTCCGCCTAGCAGGACGCCGCTCGGCGCTTCCGGCGTAGGCTGTGGACTCGGGCCTGGGCCGGGAGAGGGTCCCGTGACATCGAGCGTGACGGGCACGATTGCGCTGCTCGTGCTCTCGTCAGAGGTCTGCACCGTGATCGTAGCGGTGTAGCGCCCGGGTGCTAGTCCGGTAGCATCGACCGTCACGCTCACGGACGATGGCGCGTGCCCAGAGGCCGCACCTATGTATACCCAGCGCTGGTCGGAGGAAGCGGTCCAGTCGAGCGAGCCGTCGCCAGCGTTGTCAACGAACACGGTCTGCGTCGCGGGCGTTGTCCCCGCGTCGGCGGTGAAGTGGAGGCCATCCGGCGCCACCGGGGCTACCTGTAACTCTGCGGGGAGTGTGGGCCGCGTTCGCGAGACCTCAACTGTGACGCTGTCCGTGCTCGTCAGCCCGGCGCTGTCGCGGGCGGTCAAGGTTAAGGTGCGCGTGCCGGGGGCGAGTGTGGACGCATCAAGGATCAGGGATGTCCCGGTTCCCAGCACGCTGCCGCTGTCGTCCGTCCACGTCAAAGAGGAGCCGTCGAGCTGCCCGTCCTGCGAGTCGTATGCCTCGCCGCGGGCGAGGACCGTCTGCTCCCCGACATACAAGCTGCCGACGGCCGGGCTATCGATCGAGACCGCCGGCGCGGTATCCGCGACCGAGAAGGGGGCGCTCACGGCCGTAGCAGTATGGAAGCCATCGCTCGCCAGGACGCGAAGCGTCGCTCGCGACGAGCCGGGCAGTTTCGAGAAGTCGATGTCCACGTTGTTGGACGACAATCCGAGAGCGAGGGTATCCCACGACGCGCCGTTATCGGGGCTATACTGGATCATGTAGGTGAGCGGGACGCCGTCCGAGTCGTTCCCGGTCCAACGCACCGTCGCTGTCCCGGCGAGGGATTCCCCGCCTGTGGGGTATGTCAGTGCGACCGATGGCGTGTGAGCGGGGGCATCTCGGGTGGCGAGAATCGTGCGGTTGTGCAGCAGCACAATACGCGCGGCCCGATCATCCCGCGGTAGGACCAAGCTAAAAGGGACTCCGGTATCCGGCGATCCCGTTTCAACCCCGTAGTCGTTGGCGTCGAAGAGAGACGATGCCAGGATCTGGCCTTGGGCATCCTGCACCTCGACGACATACGAGCCAGTGGCGGCTGGCGGCGGGACAGCACTGTCCATCGTGTAGACCGACGAAAAGGAGCCGGTCTCGGCCGTCGGGGTCACGTCGCCGCTGATGACGAACGAGCCAGTGGAGGAGTCGGCGGTCGCTGAGGATGCGTGCATCCTGCCCGTGCTCGAGATCGTGCGGGCGGTGCGGTTACTCACATTGGCGGTGCCATTCCCTAGTCCGTTGAGCGAGTCGGTTGGGAATATCGTGAAGGAACCGGGCGGGTAGCGGTTTTTGAGGCCCTGCAACGCGCCTTCATACGTGTATTTGGACGGCCAAGTCTCATTGCAGTAACTCATGAGATCGCCGTCAGTCGGGGGCAGGACGCGAAGGTACTTGTCGGCGCGCAGCGTTTCCAGATCCACGCCGTAGTAGGCGGTGTCGCCTGACAGATCGGCACTGAGCCGTCCGTTAGGGTTGGGGAAATTGGGGTCTATATTGGGAGGGAGAGGGGTACCGCAGGGCGCATGAAGCCGACCGAGGTCGTGCCCAAACTCGTGTGGCAGCGCGTTGTACCAATTGTTATCTCGTGGGTCACGATCCATTAAGTAGGCCCAGGCGACATTGGCTGTTGTCCCAGGGTCCTGACCCTTGAGGCCTCCGGCGTAGCAATGCCCCTCGACGCCCTTATGGTGATAGTCGCAATTCGGATCTGGGTAAACCACCGCAAGATAGTACGGAAGGCAGTCGACGTAGGTATTGGGATCGGTGGAGCAGCTCGGTGCTGTGCAAATCGTCGGCGAGCCGCCACAGTTGTTGTCCAACTTATACCTGTCCGATTTGCGCAGCGTCGTGAGCATATCGTTGAGGCCGAAGACGTTGTTGGTGACGATCGGCGTGTGCCGTCTCCAATTCACATGCGCCATGGGATGGTTGGCGAGGAGGCTCGCGTTCGATTGCACTAGGTCGTGGTAGGCAGGGGTGTACGTCTTCCCGTCCTTTGTGTAGGAAACCGGAACGAATGAGACCGCAGGATTGGGGGTCGTCATGAACGACACGGTCGCCTTGCAGTCGTTGTCCGATGGGGGCGCATGGTCAAGGCATGTGACGTTACTCGTCGGCCCTGCCTTGGTGCATTGTCCGTCTAGGCACGCCGACACCTCGAACGTGACCATGCCCTGGAGCCAGGACGGGGGGAGCTTATCGAAGTAGAAGCTGTGGCGTGGGTCGGCACGGTCGGGGTTCCCCTCGACGGAGATCGTCCCGCCACGATTGTCCGCCAGCGTGACTCCGAGCTCATGGCCGTCGCGATAAGCGGCTAGGCGGGCACCCACATGGTAGAGCGTCCCGCCGGTACTACGCACGTATGCGCGTACTACCGTGTCCTTCCCCGCGACGAGGACGACATCGTTGCGCAAATCCTGGACGACCTGCGTCACCTCGATGCCCGTTAGTTGGAGTTGCGCAGGATGGGCTGGCTTCGATGAATCGCTCTGCACCCCGCCTGCATCGCAGTAATCAGGGTTTACGCCCGGGCGACTGTACCCGCGCTGGTCGACGTCCTCAGCACACAGGGCCGATGGGATCACACTGATTGCGGGACTCCGGTCGGAGAGTGCGCCCGCTCCTTGCGGCAATTCCGTCTGAGTCGGCCCTCCATTATTGGCCAGTGCGTCCAAATTAGGGGCCTTTCCAATGATGTCATGGTCGGGCGTAGGTTCTTTGAGGGTGCATGTGGTTGTAGCTTGGATGACGTTGTAGTCGCCTGAGACAATTGTGCCGGAGCAATCGGCACCGGCTGCAGCGGTGTTCGCACCCAGGATGCTGTTGCGCAGGTAGGTGGACGCGTTTGCGTTGGTTAGACCTCCACCGTGACCGTCGGTACCCGGAGCACCGGGAGCCGAGCCAACACCGTTGCCGGCCGCTCCGCCCGTACCGCCAGACCCAGCTAGATTGCCGGTGATTGTGGCATGGACAAGCGTTGTCGTGGCATCCGGCTCGGTGGCAATGCCGCCACCGTTGCCGCCATCGCCGCCGTTACCGCCGTCCGCGTAGAACAGTCCGACGCTTCGCCCACCGTTGCCGCCGTCACCAGTGTGGTTCCCTACAATGGTGCTGTTGACAGCGGTGAAAATGCCTGCGTTGTCGATACCACTGCCATTGCCACCGTGGCCTCCCGCCCCCCCGTTGGCACCGAAGTAGCCGCCGCTTGTACCGCCCATGCCACCATTGCCGGTGCTGTTCGCGGCAAGCGTGCTCCCGCTGATGAACAGAGTACCGGAGTTGTATATACCCCCGCCGCTCCCACCGCTCTCACCGGCATTGCCGTTTCCATCCGGGCCAGCAGCGCCAGCAGCGGTCGCGTTGTCGACGATCATACTGTCGGTGATCGTCAACACACCCGCCGAAGCGATCGCGCCGCCATCGACACCGGCGGGTGCGTGGCCGCCGGTCAAGGTCACATTGGCTAGAGTGGCCGTGACGCCGGCTGTGACACGGATGAGTTGGCTGGTTCCCCCAGCGTCTACGGGCTGTGTCCGACCGTCGGGACCTTGTATGGCGAGGCTTTTGCCAATCGTGAGCGGGCCGCTTGTCAGTGTCACCGTCGGCACGTTGGACGCGAACGTGATCGTGGCGCCTGGGGCGGCCTGCGCGATCACCTGGCGCAGCGATCCGGGGCCGTTATCGTGGCCGTTCTGCACAACGGTCGTCACTAGGCCCACCGGCGTCAGCCGGAACGCGTGCGTTTGCCCATTGATCGTGCCATTGGCGGCGATCTGCCCCAGGTCGTTGATTCCCTTGGCGTTGGTCAGCGTCACTCCACTGCCAGACGGAATTAGGCTATTCAGGTCCCGCATGTGGGGCGTCGCAGCGTCGTCGTACAGGAACGCATGCTGGCCATTGGACGTGCTGGAGTAGCCGACGACCTGGCCGCTCGCGTTGATGCCGTAGGCCACGCTATTGAAGCCACCGGGGAGGGTGCCCAAATCAGCGCCGGGGGAGGTGGTGATCGTGCCCGTCGCCGTGGTGCGGAACGCGTGAGTGGCACCGCCGGATGTGCCGGAGAAACCGACGGCCTGGCCGCTCGCATTGATGCCGAAGGCTAGGCTCTGAGTCAGAGAGTCGCCGGGGAAGTTGCCCAGATCAGCGCCGGGGGAGGTGGAGATCGTGCCCGTCGCCGTGGTACGGAACG
>JAABUX010006324.1_pt1 | contig 14182 bp, 14 predicted proteins | sample 5561851 | NCBI WGS metagenome assembly JAABUX01 (sample SAMN10711883, study PRJNA513361) | rock metagenome | isolation source: Antarctica rocks | place: Antarctica: Victoria Land, Richard Nunatak red sandstone | collected 2016-01-03 | reverse complement strand
CATCGCCAAAATCACCCAGCGCGCCTTCTCGAATGACCAACACATTCCCCCAAATCCACATAGGCCAGAGGGAATCAAAGCGTCTTCACCGCCGCAAGTAGATTGTGTGAATGCCGTAGGTCATCGCGTGAAGTTCGGCGGCCTGCCCTTGGCGGGTCGGATGCAGGCATTGGCTATTGAGGCGTGCGCGCGATGAGCATGATGTCAGCGATCCCCGTACAGGGCCGGTCCACCGCGAGCGAGCGCAAGCAAAGCCGGATCAGCGCATACAGCGGCCTTCAAGCTCGATTTGCCCTCGACCGCCAAACAAAAAAAGACGCGTTCAGACTACGTCATCTATGCTATACTCCGTCCACGTGAGAACCCGAAAATCGACTGGCGAGTCGACCCTGATATCAACGGCATTTCGGAGGTGCGAAGTTTCCGGGTTCTCACGTGGACGGAGTATACCACAGTAACGGTTATATCGATGCGCGCGCGAATGGAGAGTTTTCCGATTCTTATGATGCCGTATCGTCCAACACGACAATCGTCATCTACAGAGATGCCCGATCCGTCGCATCCGTACGGGTCTGCGGCATGGATCCGTCCTCTGCGAACCCGAAAGCCCGGGAGTTGCCTGTTTCGCACGTGTTCCCTGAAGACTTTGCCGGCCTGCTGAAACCGGCGGAGCGGGCCGTCGAAATCAATCGTCTTGTCTGCCATCCCGACCAGAGTCACGACCAAGGCTTGGTCTTCATCCTTTTCCGCATGGTGGGGTTCATGATCCAGCATCACGATCCGGACCTGGTCACCTCGTGCGTCCGCAGCAATCACGTGAGTTTCTACAAAAGGCTTCGATTTGAGGCAATCGGAAGTCCGAAAGAATATACTGGCCTCAAGTTCGTCACCAGCTTCCTTGTCTGCCGGCGCGAAAGCTACGACAGGGTTTCAAAAGCCATTCCGGCACTCTCGATCAGCCCGGCAGACCGCGCCGGCTACGACGGGCTGTTCCGTGGCGAAAGCGTCCCGGTGTTCAATAATGCATAGCCCTGGCCTTTCGATGGTGGTCGCCTCACTCGGGACCGCCTGTTTCGCCTGCTTCACGTGGGGGACGCTGCGCCACTTCGCGCGGAGGGACAAGGAAGCGCAGGGCACGTGGGTCATTTCCTTCCTGAGCCTATGGGGTTTCGGCTTCTTCGTTTGGCGTGTCCTTCATGGGCCTCTTTCCCCAGGCTGGACCGTCGGCTGCCTCTTGTTTGCCGTCTCGGCCGGGCTTTGGGGTTGGACCCTGGCTGCGACGCGGACAACGCCTCCGACGCTGGCCTTCACCGGCGATGAGCCGCGCTTCATGCTGAATGCCGGACCCTACCGCTGGGTCCGCCATCCGTTCTACAGCGCCTACCTCCTGTTCTGGACAGGAGCGGCCGTGGCCCAGCCGGGCCTGTCCGGTTGGGCCGCGGTCCTGATCTTGGGAGCCGTCTACGTCGTGGCTGCCCACCATGAAGAAGGGAAGTTCGCCCGCTCCGCCCTGGCGGACCGTTATGCCGCCTACGCCGCACGCACCGGGATGTTCTTGCCGTGGCGCCGGATAGATATACGTCCTTAGCTGTTGCGACAAATGATGTTATACTCCGTCCACGTGAGAACCCGGAAACTTCGCACCTCCGAAATGCCGTTGATATCAGGGTCGACTCGCCAGTCGATTTTCGGGTTCTCACGTGGACGGAGTATATTTGAAAGCAACGGTCTGGGACATGGCGGTCGCAATGCCCCGGACCATCGCAACTACGTGATTGAGCCAATGATGCAGACCGATGACGAACCGATCCAGCGACCTGGCAGCTATGGCACGAAGCTGTCGAAGCTGGTCGATGGAGTCTTGCAGCTTCCATCCCGCATCACCCGCTCTTTCTCGCTGGCGGGCCTGCCGCGCCGTGTGGCCGATCAATCCGGCTTGAGCAGGTCAACGTGCTCAGCATGCTTGTCGGCGTCATGTCGGTTATGGGCCAGGGAACGGTCCTTCTTATCGTCTACGAGTTCTGGAACACCGGCGCGAGGACGATGCTTGCGCCTGTCGAGGCCACCATATCCTCTTGTTACGTGGCCATGATCGGCATCAGCCTGCGTTGGAACGGACTCTGGAAGGGCTTCACAGGCCGCACCGCCGAGGAGGTGCGGTCGTGGTATGTCCAGGTCGCATCTGTCCTCGGACTGGCTTGGGGCGTCCTGTTCATTGGCCTGATGCCATTCGCGCAGCCGGACCAGCGCAGCGTGTTATTTGCCCTGATCGTCGGCTCGATTTCCGCGGGAGCCTTGGTCGTCCCGGTTTCGGCCGCCCTTGTCTTCTGGGTCCCGATCACGGTGTCGGCCTTCATCGCCACGACCGTCACGACCCACGCGATCGATTCTGCGGTGGCGACGCTCCTCGCCGGGCATGCCGTGCTGACGCTGTTCTGCATGCTCTACCTCAACCGGGTCCTCATCCTCCGCGCCCTCGGCGAGATCGAGCATCAGGACGGGCGGGAAACGATCAGCCTCCTTCTCCGGGATTTCGAGGAAGCCGCGTGCGATTGGCTTTGGGAAACCGACGAGGACGGCTTGCTGACGCACGTCTCGGACCGGCTTGCCAAGGTCACGCAAAGAGAGCCGCATACCCTGTTCGGCATGACGTTCGCGGAGGTCCTGGGATCGCCGGCATCCCTGGCGACGGATGCGGGCCAGCCCGCGCGGGGCGGCCTGCCGGCGCTTGCGGCCCTGATGGAGCGCCGCCTCCCGTTCCGTGACCTCGAGGTCTGCCTCCAGGTCGGGGCGGAGGCCATGTGGTGGTCGCTCACCGGAAAGCCGAAGTTCGCGGCGCAGCGGGTCTTCGAGGGCTATCGCGGCGTCGGCTCGGACGTGACCCACATCAAGCGGGCGAACGACCGCGTCCGTTTCCTCGCGCATTACGACGAGTTGACCGGCCTGGCCAACCGCCGCCTGTTCCGCGAGACGCTCGATGCGCGGTGCCGGGCGGCCGAGGCGTCGCCGATTGCGCTCCTCTGCCTTGATCTCGACCGGTTCAAGGCGGTCAACGACACAAGGGGCCACCCGGCCGGCGACCAGCTCCTCGTCGCCGTCGCGCGGCGCTTGGAGCGCCAGGTGCGCGCCGGCGACCTCTGCGCCCGTTTGGGCGGCGACGAGTTCGCCATCGTCCTGTGGGGCGCCGACGCCGCTTTGGCGCGTGCCATCGCCGACCGGATCGTAATGGAGGTTTCGCGGGCCTACGCCATCGACGGACACCAGCTCGATATCGGCGTCAGCATCGGCATCGCCATGGCGTGCCCGGCCGCCACGTCCTACGAGGCGCTGCTGAAGGATGCGGACGCCGCGCTCTATCAGGCAAAGGCCAATGGCCGCGGCGTCGCCTGCTTCCATAGCCACGAGCTGCACGAATACGGCGGCGCGGCCCTTTGAACGTTTGAGCGGCGGCCCGGCCGCAGGCGGCTTGGAAGGGCGGCACTGAGGCAAGCCGGACGCGGTTGAGCTTGTCGGAGACCGGCTGTAGCGTCCGGTCCATGCGCATCGCCGCCATCGAGACCTCGGTCGTCTCCCTCCCGTTCACCATGGGCGGCCCGCACCCGCTGTTTGCCGGGCGTCCGTGGGACCGGATGGAGATCCTGCTGGTGAGGGTCGAGACCGAGGACGGGATGGTCGGCTGGGGCGAGGCGTTCGGCCACGCCGCGATCCACGCCACCAAGGCAGCGCTCGACACGGTCGTCGCGCCCTTGGCGCTTGGGCGGAATGCTGCGGACATCAACGCGCTGCAGCGGCAGATGCTGCACGCGGTGCACCTGCTCGGACGCAACGGGCCGTTCGTCTATGCCTATGCCGGCATCGAGATCGCGTTGTGGGACCTGCTGGGCAAGCGCACCGGGCTGCCGCTCTGGCGCCTGCTGGGCGGGGCGGAGCCGTCGCCGTTGGACGCCTACGCCAGCCTGCTCCACTACGGCGACCTCGGCCTCGTCGCCGCCAACACCGCCGCTGCCTGCGCCGCCGGCTGCCGCTCGATCAAGCTGCACGAGACGACCCGTGCGGCCGTGCTTGCAGCACGGGGGGCGCCCGGCGCGGGGGACGCCGCCATCATGCTCGACGTGAACTGCGCCTGGTCGCCCCCGGTGGCGCGCGAGATGGCCGCCTCGCTCGCGGGCGACGGCCTGGCCTGGCTGGAGGAGCCGGTCTGGCCGCCGGAGGACATCCGCGGCCTGGCCAGCGTGCGGCGGGCCGGGGTGCCGGTCTCGGCGGGCGAGAACGTGGCCGGGCTGCATGGCTTTAAGGCTCTGCTGGAAGCCGGCGCCATCGACGTGGCGCAGCCGAGCGTCACCAAGATCGGCGGCATCGCCGAGATGGTGCGGATCATCCAGCTCTGCCAGGCGCACGGCATCGCCGTGGCGCCGCACAGCCCGTACTTCGGACCCGGCTTCATCGCCACGCTGCACGTGACCGCCGCCCTGATCGAGCGCCCGCTGGTCGAGGTGCTGTGGCTCGACATGGAGGCCAACCCCTTCGACCCCTGGGTGCGCCCGGCGGATGGCAAGCTCGCCGTGCCCGGCGGACCCGGCCTCGGCTGCGACCCCGACCCCGCCGTGCTGGCCCGCTGCACGGTCGGCACGCCCACCCGGACCAGCATGAGGCAAGGCGCATGAAAGTCACCGCCGTCGAAACGCAGCCCGTCACCGTCCGGTTGGACCAGCCCATCGGCAGCGCCCTGGGCCAGATCGCCAGCTTCGGCTGCATCCTGGTCACGGTCCGCACGGATGGCGGGATCACCGGCGAGAACCTGATCTTCACCTTGAACGACCGGCGCACGAAGGTGCTGCGCCAGATGGTGGACGAGCTGGCCGACGTAGCGGTCGGGCGGGACGCCGGGCACATCGCCGGGTTCTGGGCGCGGGCGTGGAAGGACATCAACTTCCTGGGCCACAAGGGCGTGCCGGTCGCCGGCATCTCGGCGATCGACGGGGCGCTGTGGGACGCCTTGGGCAAGGCGGCGGAGCTGCCGCTGTATCGCCTGCTGGGCGGCGCGCAGGACCGGGTGCCGGCCTATCACAGCGGCGGCCTGTGGCTGTCCCGCTCGGTCGACGAGCTGGCGGCGGAGGCGCAGGGCTTCGTGGACGAGGGCTTCCGCGCGATGAAGATGCGGCTCGGCTTGCCCAATCCGGCGGACGACATCGCCCGGGTCAAGGCGGTGCGGGACGCCATCGGCCCGGAGGTGAAGCTGATGGCCGACGCCAACCAGGGCCTGACGGAGGCGCAGGCGATCCGGCTCGGCCGCCGGCTGGAGCCGTTCGACCTCGCCTGGTTCGAGGAGCCGCTGCCCGCCTGGGACCTGGACGGCCTCGCCCGGGTGGCCGCCGCGCTGGACACCCCCATCGCCAGCGGCGAGACGGAGTACACCCGCTACGGCTTCCGCCGGATGCTGGAACTGCGCTCCGCGGACATCCTGATGCCGGACCTGCAGCGCGTCGGCGGGGTCAGCGAGTTCATGCGGGTGGGCCACATGGCCGAAAGCCACGACATCGCCGTGTCCAGCCACCTGTTCCCGGAGACCAGCGTGCAGGTGCTGGGCGCGCTCAGCAACGCGACGTTCCTGGAATACATGCCCTGGTTCTCGCGCCTGTACAACGAGGCGCTTGAGTTCCAGGATGGCAGCGCCGTCGTGCCGGAGCGTCCGGGCTGGGGGTTCACCTTCAACAGGGATTACATCGCCCATCTGTCGCGCTAGGCTTGCCCAACGACCCGGGACCAATCCGGGCGAAAACGAATATTGAGGGAGCAGCCCAATGAACGTCACCCGCCGCGGGGTCCTCGCCGGCAGCGCCGCCGCCGCCGTCGGCGCATCGGCTGTGGGGCCGCCCCGCCCCGCCATCGCCGCCAACGAGCCGATCCGGATCGGCTGGCTCACGACGCTGACCGGGGCCGGCTCGGCGCCCGGGATCGGCTTCAACCGCGGGGTGGTGTTCGCGGCTGATGCCATCAACGCGGCCGGCGGCGTCAAGGGCCGGATGGTCGAGGTGGTCACGCGGGACACCCAGGGCGACCCGACCAAATGCGTGAACGCGACGCAGGAGATGATCAGCCAGCAGAAGGTCCATGCGATCTGGGGTCCGACCAACTCCGGGGAGTCGCTCGCGGTCACGGCGATCATGGCGCGCGCCAAGATGCCCAACATCCACCCGTGCGTCGTCGATACCCTGATCGACCCGGCGAAGTTCCCCAACGCCTTCCGCATCGCCCCCTCCAACGGGCAATGGGACGAGGCCGCGCGCAACTACTGCCTGGGCGTGCTCAAGGCGAAAAAGGTCGCGGTGTTCGGCGACACCACCGGCTACGGCGTGACCGCCGCCAATGCCTGCGCGGCCGGGTTCAAGAAGGCCGGGGGAGAGGCGGTCGTCGTGGCCAACATCGACGCCAACCAGCCGGACATGACGCCCGACATGCTGCGCGCCCGCAACGCCGGGGCGGAGGCGGTGGTGGTCTGGACCGTGTCCACCGGCATGATCGCCCGCCTGCTCAACACGCGCGCGGCCATGGGGTGGGACGTGCCGTTCACCGGGCACCCGGCGCTGGCGTCCGGAGACATCGCCGGGCTGATCGCGAAGCCGGCGAACTGGGACAAGGTCTATGCGGTGGGCTACCGGAGCTGCAGCTACGACGCGGCCGGCGCCTTGCCGCCCCGCAGCCAGGAGCTGGTGGACAGGCTGGCCGGCAAGGTGAGCCTGTCGGACTCGCTGCTGTGGTGGGTGGCCTGCGGCGCGGATGCCGTGAACCTGGTCGCAAAGGCCGTGGAGGCGACCGGCGACACCTCCAGCGCCGGCATCATCGGGTACTGGAACGCGCTCAACCCGTATCCCGGGTATTTCGGGGACTACCGCTTCACGAAGGAGCAGCATAACGGCTACTCGGAGGACGCGGTGGTGATGTCGGCCGCCAACACGGCGAAGTCCGGCTCCTTCGCGCTGGCGCCGGGCTATGCCTGACATGCTCGCCTCGATCATCGCGTCCGGCTTGGCGATGGGCGCGGTGTATGCGCTGATCGGCGTCACCTACAACACGATGTTCGCGACCTCGCGCGTCATGAGCTTCACCGCGGGGATGCTGGGCATGTTGGGCGGCGTGCTAGGGTCGTTGTTCATGCTGCGCTGGGGGCTGCCGGTGGTCGTCGGCCTGCCGCTGACGCTCCTCGCCTGCGCGCTGGTCGGCGTCGTCACCGAGTTCGTCGCGGTGCGTCCGGTGCTGAAGAGCCTCGACCAGCACCTCTACGTCCTGACGACGCTGGCGCTGGCGCTGGTGATCCAGCAGGTCACGGCCATCGAATGGAGCACGGAGCCGCGTCCGTTCCCGTCCTTGGCTCCGATGGGCACCGGCGTGTGGGACGAGAAGTACTGGCTGCCGGTGATCGCCTGCGCGGTGACGGTCGGCGGGCTGGAGTATCTGTACCGCCGCACGCTGGTCGGGCGGGCCTTCCTCGCGGTGGCCGAGGACAACTTCGCAGCAAAGGCGCTGGGGCTGCCGGAACGGGGCCTGCGTGTGGCGAGCTACGCCATGGCGGGGGCGATCGGGGCGCTGGCGGGGTTCTCGGGCGGCCAGTTGCTGCTTGCATTCTTCGCCAACGGCCCGTTGCTGAACTTCTACGGCTTCATCCCGGTGGCGCTGGGCGGCCTGGGCAACAACCGTGGCGCCGTGATCGGCGGGCTGGCGCTCGGGCTGTTTCAGCAGGCGGCGAACTTCACCTTCGGCGGGATTTTCGCCTCGGTCGCGGTGTTCGTGCTGTTCATCGCCGTGCTGCTGGCCGCACCGCAAGGGCTGTTCGGGACCTCGACGGCGCGGCGGGTGTAATGGACCCCGTCCCGCTTTCCGCGGCCGGCATGAATGCAGGGAGCCGCGCCGCGCCGGCCCGCGGCGCGAGGCTGCTGCATCGTCCGGCGCTGACCGCCCTGGCCCTGCTGGCGCTGGCGGCCGTCCTGCCGCTGACGGGCAACGACTACTACGCGCTGATCGCGACCCGCGCGGCGATCTATTGGATCCTGGTCGCCGGGCTGAACCTGATCGTCGGTTTCGCCGGGCAGCTCGCGATTGGCTACGTCGCGCTGTTCGCGCTGGGCGCCTACATCGCCAGCGTGCTGGCGGCGGGCACCGTGCTGCCGCCGCTGCCGGTCGCCGTGGCGCTGGCCGGGGGCACCGCCATGGGCGCCGTGTGCGGCGTGGTCGTGGGCCTGCCGGCGCTGCGCCTGCGGACCTTCTACTTCGCCATGACCACGCTGGGCTTCGCCACCATCGTCACCCAGGTGGCGCTCGGCTGGCAGAGCGTCACCGGCGGCGGGGTCGGCGTCGCCGGGCCGTCCATGCCGGCGCCGTTCGATACCGCCTGGGGCCTGTACTCCCTTTGCCTGGGCATCGCGGCCGTCTGCACCTGGATGACCGCCAACATCGCCCGCAGCCGGTTCGGCCGCGCCCTGATCGCCACGCGCGAGGCGGAGGTCGCGGCGGAGGCGTCCGGCATCTCCAAGCCGGCGCTCCTGGTGTCGGTGTTCCTGTTCGCAGGCGCCGCGGCCGGGCTGGCGGGCGGGCTGTTCGCCAGCCTGCAGACCTACATCACGCCGGACGCCTTCACCTTCGACCTGTCGCTGCTGTTCTTCATCGCCGTGCTGATCGGCGGGCGCGGCTCCATCGGGGGGCCGCTGCTGGGCACCGTCATTCTGACCCTGCTGCCTGAGATCGCCGCCCCGCTCGCCGCGTGGTCCACCTTCCTCTACGCGGTCCTGCTGCTGGTGATCGTGCTCGCCATGCCCGGCGGGATCGCGGCGCTGCTGGACTTCCGCCGGCGTGCATTGCCGTCCGACCGGGCGATCCTGCCGCATCTCGGCGCGCTGAACGCGCTGATGGAGGGAGGCCCGGCGTCCCCCGCGCTGCAACTGCGCGGCGTCGTGCTCAGCTTCGGCGGCGTGCGGGCCATCGACGGGCTGGACCTCGACGTATGCGCCGGCCAGGTGCACGGGCTGATCGGCCCGAACGGCAGCGGCAAGACGACGACGCTCAACGTCATCTCCGGCTACTACCGCCCGCAGGCCGGCAGCCTGGCCATGGGCGCCGCCCCCTTGGCGAGCCGGGCGCCGGCCACCCGCGCCGGCCATGGGATCGCCCGCACGTTCCAGACCCCGCGGATCATCGGCGAGGCGACGGTGCTGCAGAACGTCATGGTCGGCGGCACCATCCTCGGGCACGCGAGCTTCGTGGAGGCGCTGCTGTCCCTGCCGCGCCAGGCCCGGGACGAACGGCGGATCGAGGCGACGGCGCGGCTGGCGCTCGATGCGGCCGGGCTTGGGGCATTGGCCGACATCCGGGCGGACCGGCTGCAGCACAGCGAGCTGCGCTTCGTCGAGATCGCCCGCGCGCTGGTGCTGCGCCCGGCGTTCCTGCTGCTGGACGAGCCGGCCGCCGGCTTGTCGCCCGACGAGATCCATCGGCTGGGCGCGTTGGTCAAGGCCATCAGCCGGCGCGGCGTGGGCGTGCTGCTGGTCGAGCACCATGCGGACCTCATCTTCGACATCTGCGACGAGGTCACGGTGCTGAACCTGGGCCGGGTCCTGGCCCGCGGCACGCCCGCCGAGATCCGCGCCCACAAGGAGGTCGTCAGTGCCTATCTCGGCGCCTGAACCGCTGACTGTGCCGCTCTTGGCGGTGGCCGGCCTGCAAGCGGGCTACGGCAAGATCTCCGTCCTGCACGGCGTGGACCTGCACGTGGCGCCGGGCGAGGTCGTGGCCTTGCTGGGTCCGAACGGGGCCGGCAAGACCACGCTGTTGCGGGCGGTCTCCGGGCTGCTGCCCTGGAGCGTGGGCGAGGTCCGCTTTGCCGGGCGCAGCCTGCGCAACGTCGGGCCGCGCGGGGCAGCGCAGGCCGGGCTGGCGCACGTCATCGAGGGCCACCGGGTGTTCACCCAAAGCACGGTTTCCGACAACCTCATGCTGGCCGGCTACGACATCGCGCGGGGCGAGCGGGCCGCACGGGTGGAGGAGGCGTTCGCCTACTTCCCCGAGATCGCCGCCAAGCGGCACCAGCCCGGCGGCGCGCTGAGCGGCGGGCAGCAGCAAATGCTGGCGGTGGCGCAGGGCCTGGTGCGGCGTCCACGCCTGCTGATGTTGGACGAGCCGTCCGCCGGGCTGTCTCCGGTGCTGGTGGACCGCGTGCTGTCCGTGGTCAGCCAGTTGCGCGAACGGGGCACCTCCGTCCTGCTGGTGGAGCAGTTGATCGAGAAGGCGCTGGCGGCGGCCGACCGGGTTTACGCGCTGGCCCAGGGCCGCGTCGCGCTCGAAGCGCCCACCGGCGACCCGGCGCTTGGGAAACGGCTGGAGCAGGCGTATTTCGGCCTTGCCGTGCTGGCGTGAAGGTACTCAAGCTCCATGAATGACCCGGCGGATAATCCGGTCCAGCAGCGTCACGCGACGGCCGTCGTGGTGGGGGCGGGCGACTACATCGGCTCCGCCATCGCCAAGCGCTTCGCGGCCGAAGGCTACGTCGTCGTCGCCGGGCGGCGGCATGGGGAGAAGCTGGCCCCGTTGGCGGCCGAGATCGAGGCGTCCGGCGGACGGTGCGTCGCGCAGTCGCTCGACGCCCGGCAGGAAGCGGAGGTCGCCGCCTTCATGGCGCGCGCGGACGCCATCGCGCCGCTGGAGGTGTGCGTGTTCAACGTCGGCGGCAACGTCGCCTTCCCCCTGCTGGACACCACCGAGCGCGTGTTCCGCAAGGTGTGGGAGATGGCGTGCTACGCCGGCTTCCTGACCGGGCGCGAGGCGGCGCGGGCCATGCTGCCGCATGGCCGCGGCTCGATCTTCTTCACCGGCGCTACGGCGAGCATGCGCGGCGGCAGCGGCTATGCCGCGTTCGCCGCCGCAAAGGCCGGGCTGCGCGCGACCGCGCAGGCGATGGCGCGCGAGCTGGGGCCGCGGAACATCCACGTGGCGCATCTGGTGATCGACGCCGGGGTGGACACGGCCTGGGTGCGGGCGCGGATCGGCGCGGAGCGGCTGGCCGAGCCGGACCGCCTGATGCAGCCCCGGTCCATCGCGGACGCCTACTGGCACCTGCACCAGCAGACGCGCGACGCCTGGACGTTCGAGGCCGACCTCCGGCCCTTCGCAGAGCAGTGGTGATCCCCATGGAAGTCCAGTTCCACTTCGATTTCGGCAGCCCGAACGCTTATCTGTGCCACGCCGTCATCCCCGCCATCGAGGGGCGCACCGGCGTGCGGTTCGACTACGTGCCGGTGCTGCTCGGCGGCATCTTCAAGCTCGCCAACAACCAGTCGCCGGTGACGGCGTATGCCGGCATCCCCAACAAGCTGGCGTATCAGCGGCTTGAGATGGACCGCTTCATCCGCCGCCACGGGATCGGCCGCTTCCGGTTCAACCCGCACTTCCCGGTCAACACGCTGCTCGCCATGCGGGGCGCGGTCGCGGCGGAGCTGGACGGCGTGCTCCAGCCCTACGTGGACGCCATGTTCCGCGCCATGTGGGAGGACGGGCGCAAGATGGACGACCCGGCGGCGGCCGGCGCGGTCCTCGACGAGGCGGGGCTGGACGGGGCGCGGCTGCTCGCGCGCACGCAGGAACCGGAGGTGAAGGAGCATCTGCTCCGCAACACCGGGCGCTCGGTGGAGCGCGGCGCGTTCGGCTCGCCCACCTTCTTCGTCGGCGGCGAGATGTTCTTCGGCAAGGAATGGCCTGGGCGCCCAGTGGTGCGCCGACGCCGAAACCGCGGAAGCCGCGCTGGAGCACGGCGATTTCAGGGTCTGCCTGGTGGACCGGGCGTTGCCCACCGCCGATGGGCTGACCTTCATCGAACGGCTCCGCAAGAAGCGTCCCGGCATGGGCATCATCGTCATCAGCGCGCTGGGCGGCCTGGATGACCGTATCCATGGATTTGCAGGCCGGCGCCGACGACTACCTGCCAAAGCCGTTCGCGTTGACGGAACTCGTGGCCCGGGTGCGGGCGCAGCTTCGGCGGCCGGCGCCGGCATCGGAAACAAGGCTGCGGTACGCCGCGCTCGACGTGGACCTCATCGAGCGGACGGTGAGGGTTGATGGCGAGGTCGTGGACCTGCTTCCCCGGGAATACGCCCTTCTCACCTACTTCATGCGCCGTGCCGAGCAGGTCGTGACCCGGGACATGCTGCTGACCGAGGTGTGGCGCTACAACTTCCTGCCGCAGACCAACCTGATCGACGTCCACCTCGGCAAGCTCAGGCGCAAGATCGACGGCGACCGCGGGCAGTCCCTGATCCAGAACGTGCGCGGCGTCGGGTTCGTCCTGCGTGCCGCGTAGCGGCGTACTGCGGACCCTCACGTTCCGGCTCACGGTCGCAGTCTCGCTCGCCTTCACCGCCTCCACCTTGGCGCTTTTCGGCGTCATCTGCTGGCAGATCGACAGCTACGAGACCCGGCGGCTGAGCGAGATCGCCTCGGCCAGCCTGGCGCAGTTGACCTACCTGTCGCCGGCGGTCCTGCCGCGTGACATCGAGGAATGGCAGTCCAACCAGCCGAACCGGCTGACCAGCGTCACGCTTTTCGCCCCGGACGGCCTGGTCGTGACGGGGGCGCTGATCGCGAGGCCCGAGCACCTGCCGACAGACGGCCGTGTCCATCGCGTGACCGTGATGTTCGCCGGGCGCCCCGAGGCGGCGCTCGCGGCGGCGGAGAGACTCCCCGATGGACGGACGCTTGTGGTCCAGCGCAGCGTGGCCGTCCTCGTCGAGCTGCGCCGGGTGGTGCTGCGCGCACTGCTGCTGGGCTTGGTCCCGTTGGCGCTGCTGGGGCTGGGCGCCGGAACCATGCCTGAGCCTCCGCACCGTGCGCCGCCTCCGCACCATGCATGAGGCGATCGGGCGGACCATGCGCGGCAACCTGTCGGAACGGCTGCCCGGGAGCGGCCCCAAGGACGACCTGGACCGCCTGTCCGACGGCCTCAACCGGATGCTCGACGAGATCGAGCGCCTGTTGGGTGAGGTGAAGTCGGTCGGCGACAACATCGCCCACGACCTGCGGACCCCGCTGACGCGGATGCGCATGCGGCTGGAAAACGCGCGCGCTGCGGAGCACACGCCGGAGATGATGGGTATCCTGATCCAGTCGTGCCTGACGGACGTGGACTACAGCTTCGGCCTCGTCGCAGCCCTGCTCCGCATCGCGGAGATCGAGGCCGGGCGGCGGAAAGCCGGCTTTCGCGACGTGGACCTGTCCGAAGTGGCGGAGGAAGTCGGCGAGATCTACGCGCCGATCGCAGCCGCCCGGGACCAAGCCCAGACGGTTGACGCCCCGCTTGGCGTCCGCTTCCCGGCCGACCATGGCCTGCTGATCGAGGCGGTCGCGAACCTCGTTGACAACGCGATCAAGTTCACGCCGCCCGGCGGCACGATCAGCATTGCCGTCACCCGCGAGGCCGGCGGGCCGGCGCTTCGGGTGATCGACTTCAAACCTGGCGTGCCGCCGGGCGAGCGCGGGCTTGTGCTTCGTCGTTTCTACCGCGCCGACAAGTCGCGGAAGGTGCCAGGCCATGGGCTGGGCCTGAACCTGGTTTCGGCGATTGCGGCGCTGCATGACTGCCAGCTCCGGATCGACGACGGCCCGGGCGGCGTGTTCACCCTCGCCTGCCGGGCGCAGCAGGGGGCGGGACGGGGGCGAGGCGGGCCTGCCGGCCCCAGGGGCCAGCCGGGGCTGAGACGGCGTCCATGCTGGCGTGGCCTGACTTCCCGGGGCTGCAGGTTCCCAACGTGTCCGTCGGGAACAGTGCGCAGCCGGGTTCGGAGGGGATCGTGAGCGAGACGGTCAGCCATCGCGCCGACGCCGGCCTTGAGCCTTCGAACGGGTTCCCGTCCCCGGTGACGCCGGACGGCATCGTGCGGCCCGGCTTCAACCGGACGCACGCTGCACGTCACAACGTGGCGTCCATGCCGGCGGCGCCGCGCGGCTGACGCTGCTGCGCGCGGGTGGACACGGATGGCACGTTGCAGAGGGGCGCTTCGTTCCTTTGACGTGCCATCCTCTGTTCCTCGACTTTGCCCAATCCCGCTGGGCTGATCCAGGCGTGGCCAGCCGTCATTGCGCGTAGCAGGCCGCCTCGATGATGCTCTGCACGGCCGGTGGAAGTGATTGCGTCATGTCGGCACTT
>JAABUX010006321.1_pt1 | contig 14184 bp, 14 predicted proteins | sample 5561851 | NCBI WGS metagenome assembly JAABUX01 (sample SAMN10711883, study PRJNA513361) | rock metagenome | isolation source: Antarctica rocks | place: Antarctica: Victoria Land, Richard Nunatak red sandstone | collected 2016-01-03 | reverse complement strand
CAGCCATGTGTGCAGCGCGTCGCCGACCACGGGCACGGCGGTAAACAGGTTGGTGATAACGGTCGCTCCCCAGAAACTCATCTGGCCCCAGGGGAGCACGTATCCCATGAACGCGGTCGCCATCATGAGAAGCAGGACTGTTACGCCCATCATCCACACAAGCTCGCGCGGCGGCTTGTAGGAGCCGTAATACAGGCCGCGGAAGATGTGCAGATAGACGACGATGAAGAAGAAGCTCGCGCCGTTGGCGTGGCTGTAGCGGAACATCCAGCCGCCGCGCACATCGCGCATGATGTGCTCGACCGACTGGAACGCCTCGGGCGAATAAGCCGCGTAGTGCATGGCGAGGATGATGCCGGTGACGATCTGGATGGTCAGCGCCACGCCCGCCAATGCGCCGAAGTTCCACGCGTAATTAAGGTTCTTGGGCACGGGATAACCGCCGCCGACCGAACCCCAGATCAGGCGCGGGATCGGCAGGCGTCGATCGAGCCACTTCATTGGCGCGGAGGTCGGCTCGTACGGGGCGGCCCAGGTGAAGCTCATGGTTTAGACCTTATCCGATCTGGACGGTGGTGGGCGTCTTGAACGCGTATTGGGGAACTTCGAGGTTCTTGGGCGCGGGGCCTTTGCGGATGCGCGCGGCGGTATCGTAAGCCGATCCGTGGCAGGGGCAGAAATAACCGCCATACGGCCCCCGGTTCTCGCCCGCCGCCGTGCCCAATGGGATGCATCCCAGATGGGTGCAGACGCCCATGGTGATGAGCATGTCCTTGTGGCCGGGCTTGGTGCGCGAGGCGAGCGTCGCGGGATCGCGCAATTCACTGAGCGGCACCGCGTCGGCTTCGGCGATCTCGACAGGGGTGAGCCGACGCGCGAAGACGGGCTTGCCGCGCCACGCGAGCTTGACGCCCTGGCCGGGAAGGATCTTGGACACGTCCGCCTCGATCGACGCGAGCGCGGATACGTCGGCGGACGGGTTCATCTGGTTGAGCATCGGCCAGATCGCGACCGACGCGCCCGCAGCGGCGAACATGCCGGTGCCGACATAGATGAAATCGCGCCGTTTGACGCCGTCATGCGACGTCTGCGTGCCGTCCATGTGCAGATCGGTATTGGGTAGGGTAGCCATGACGTGAATTATGCGCCTTCGGATGCGGGCTTTCGAGCGGGCAGATAGCCGCGCCCGGCTTGTGGGAGCAATGGCAAAGGTGCCCGCGCGCCACCCGATGCGAGGTCGCGGCGGTGCGCGAGGTCGGGTAGCGTGGACGAGAACGTGACACTGGGTGCGCCTCGCCTTTAAGCGGCGCGCGACCAGTCCGTCTTTCGCGTCGGTTCGGAGAGGATCGCCTGGATATCCTCCACCGACAGGCCAACGGCCAGCAGCAGCGACCGTGTGCGCACCTCGTCCCTATGCGCCATCGCATCGTCGAAGGCGTCGAGCGTGCCGGTTGCGAACAACCGTTCGTTCACCGTCATGGCGCTAAGCTCATCGACCGTTGGCATCCGCGTCTCCTTCTATACCCATCTTGCGGATTTCAATTACCACAACCTGCGTCGCGGGCGAAGGGATCAACAGCTCGGGCGCGCCACCGGGATTGCCGTCGAGCGGCAAAGCCAAGCGGCGGAGCACGCCGGTATCGTCTGTCATTTCGCCGATCGTCAGGAACTCCGCCGTGTTCGCCTCAGGAAGGCCGAGCCGACGGCGGGGGTCGTCGAGCATGCGCGGATCGATCGTAGTCCAGGATAACCCGTCTGGTCGCGCCGTGCCGCCGTGCAGACGGTAGACGCGGATCACGGGCGCTACTGAGCCTTGGCCACGCTGACCAGCGAGGGCCGCAGCAGTCGCTCCTTGATCGTGTAGCCCGCCTGGAGTTCGGCGACGACGGTGCCGGGCGCGTGTTCGGCGGATTCTACTTCGAGCATCGCCTGGTGGCGGTTGGGGTCGAGCGGCTGACCCAAAGCCTCGACGCGGGTGACGCCGTGGCGGGCGAGGACGCGCTGCAGTTCGCGTTCGGTCGCCTCTACCCCTTCGGCGAGGCCTTTGACGGCGGGGTCGGTGCGCACGGTTTCGGGCGCGGCGGCGATGGCGCGGGCGAGGTTGTCGGCCACCGTGAGCAGGTCGCGCGCGAAGCCGGTCATCGCGTAGGCGGCGCCCTCGTCGCGGTCGCGCTCGAGGCGGCGGCGCATGTTCTCGGTCTCGGCGGCGGCGCGGAGCAAGCGGTCTTTGAGGCTGGCGATCTCCTCGTCGCGGGCGTCGGGTTGCGGTCCAGCGGCGTCGTCGAGCACGGGGGTTTCGGCCACGGCCTCCTCGGCCAGGGAGTTCATATCTTCGATCATTGCAAAAGCCTCGACAGCGCGTTGGCGGTGAAATCCACCATTGGCACAACACGCGCATAGTTCAACCGCGTCGGGCCGATGACGCCGACCACGCCGACCACGCGGCCGCCCGCGCGCCACGGGGCGGCGATGACCGAGGAGCCGCTCAGGGAGAACAGCTTGTTCTCCGCTCCGATGAAGACCTTCATCGAATCCGCCGCGCGCGCGAGATCGAGCAGGCGGGCGACTTCTTCCTTGCCTTCGAGATCGCCCAGCAGGAGTCGAACGCGTTCGAGGTCCGCCGCGCCGTCGCCGACGAGATGCGCCTGGCCGCGCACGATCAGGACCGGGCGCGCGCCGTCGTCCGACCAGACTGCGAGGCCGCGCTCGATGACGGTTTGCGCGACGCTGTCCAGCTCGGCGCGCTCGGCGGTGATCTCGGACTGGAGGCGCTGGACGGCCTCGGCGAGCGTGAGGCCGGTAAGGCGCGCGTTGGCATAGTTGGCGGCTTCCACGAACGCGCTGGCGGGGATGCCGGGCGGGAGTTCAAGGATGCGGTTTTCAACCGATCCCCCCTCCCCCACCAATACCGCAAGCGCGCGGCCCGGGGACAATGCGACGAAGTTGATCTGGCGGATTGCGACTTCGGCCTTGGGGGCGAAGACGACGCCCGCGCACTGTGCCATCGCCGAGAGCGCGGCGGTGGTGCGGGTGAGCACGTCTTCCATCGCTTCCGAGCGGGGCCGTGCGCCGTCTTCGAGCGCGGCCTGCTCGGCGGGGGTGAGTTCGTGCGCCTGCATCATGCCGTCAACGAACAGCCTGAGCCCGATGTCGGTTGGCACGCGGCCCGCCGACGGGTGCGGGGCGGCGAGGAGGCCGAGTTCCTCCAGGTCCTGCATGACGTTGCGGATCGAGGCGGGAGAGAGGCCGAGCACGGTCAGTTTGGACAGCGTGCGGCTGCCCACCGGGGTACCGCTTTGCAGATAGCCCTCGACGATATGGCGGAAGATTTCGCGTGCCCGGTCGCCGAGTTCGGGGATGGTCGGCTGCATGGCGGTAGTATGGGCCGGGTTGTGCGAACGGGGAAGCGGGGGGTACGAGCGCGCTTTGCGGGAGATGGATATGCGCGCCGATGGCCGGGCTGCCGACGAGATGCGGCCGATCAGCTTCGAGACGGGGGTGAGCGCGCATGCGGAGGGTTCGTGCCTCGTCAAGTTCGGGCGCACGCATGTGCTGTGCATGGCGAGCGTCGAGGAGAAGCTGCCGCCGTGGATGCGCGGCAAGGGGCGCGGCTGGGTGACGGCCGAATACGCGATGCTGCCGCGCGCGACGCACGACCGCTCGGCGCGCGAGGCGGTCAAGGGCAAGCAGGGCGGGCGCACATTGGAGATTTCGCGGCTGATCGGACGGGCTTTACGCGCAGTGGTGAGTATGGAAGCGTTGGGCGAGCGGCAAATTACATTGGATTGTGATGTGCTGCAGGCCGATGGGGGGACGCGCACGGCGGCGGTTTCGGGGGCTTGGGTGGCGCTGCGGCTGGCGATGGACGGGCTGAAGTTGTCGGGGGCCGATCCGATGCCGGGGCGAGTGGCGGCAGTCTCGTGCGGCGTGGTGGGAGGATCGGCGGTCCTGGACCTGGACTATCCCGAGGACTCGACGGCGGGCACCGACGGCAACTTCGTGCTGGCCGAAGGAGGTCGGCTGGTGGAGGTGCAAGCGTCGGCCGAGGGGGCGCCGTTCGACGAGGAGCAACTGTTGCGGATGCTGCGGCTGGCGCGGATCGGGGGGGATGCGATCATGGCGGCGCAGGGAGCTGCGGTTGGGAAATAATATCCAGCTAATAAACGCGCTGTTTACTAGACTATCAACAGAAAAGCGGCGAAGTCATTAAGTTGAGGCTTAAGCTGCGTACAACATAGACCTTGCGGGCGAGCCGAAGTCTGCTATACTGGAAAACAGCCTCGTAGATGTTACGAGGCTGTCACTCCGTGAGCAGCGGACGTACCGGCAACGTTGTCGCCGGAAGGAGGTCACGAGGATGCTTTGGCGTCCTCTGGGGTCCGTCTGGGTTGCAGCCCGGATGTTCCCCCTCCTCATAATAGAGGTGGTAACCGGCGGGGACATTCTGTCTCCGCCGGTTATTTGCTATCGGAATTGCCGAACTCTGTCTATAAACTTTTATAGCTTATAGCTCGAATAACGAGATTAGAATTCTCAGTTGAAAATAGAGCTAATTAGCGCTGTATCAGCTTGACGCCGTTTTACCCCTGACGTGGTATACGAAAGGCGGCCCACTCGGTTGAAGATTATAGTCCAGCACACCGCCAAAGTTTCTTAGCGTTCTCACCGCCCTAATTAGGCGTGACGCCGCTTGACCAACGCCAAACCCATCGCTCCTAACCCGAACAGCGCCACCATCGCGGGCTCGGGCGCGGGGATGGTCGCGCTCGCGAATTGCGCGGCGATGACGCTGTAGCCCAGATCGTTGGGGTGGACGTTGCCGATCGGCTCGACGCCTGGATACGGCCCGTCGCGGTAGAAGCCGTGCGGCTGCGCGGCCAGGTAGGTGTACTGCGCCTCATGGCCTTTGAACGGCGTCGCGGTGTCAACGTAATAGGCGTGGAACTCGGCGGCGAGGCCCTTGATGATCGCATCGAGCCGAGGCCCGGCGAGCGCGAAGAACTTGGCCGCCGGGTTGGTCGGATCGGCGGGGAATGGGTTGTAGTAGTTGACCAAGTATAGCTTGGCGCCGGGCGCGACGCCCTCGATGTAAAGGAGGTTACCTTGCTCGGTCGCTTTGTAGGTGGCGAGCGTGGCGTTAAGGAGCTTGAACGCATCGGGCATCGTCGCGATCGCGCCGAGTTCGTTGAAGCCGAGCGTGATCGAGATCGTCGAGATCGTGTTGCCCGCCGCCGCGATCGACGCCGCGTTTTGCGTGAACAAGTCCGCCTGCGAGGTTGTCGGGCGGCCAGCATAATTGAGGTTTTCGAGCGCGAGCGGCACGTCGGTGCGGCCGACGACGGGTGGAGTGCGGCCCGTGGCGGTCAGGAAGCTCGACGCGGTCTCGCCGTCGATCGCGAGGTTGACGACCTGCGGGCGCACGCCGCCGTTCGTCGCAGCGAGCTTGTCGGCGACCTTGGCGACATAGCCCTGATCGCTGTACGACGGGGCATAAAAGAGATCGGTCTCGCCGCGCGTGATCGAATCGCCGAGCGCGACGTATACGGGAGCTGCGGCGGCGGGAAGCGCGGCGGTCACGGCTACGATGGCGAGGATGGATTTGAGCATAAGTCGAGGTCCCTGTTCGAATAAGCTTTCGCGTCGATGAACTCCCTGGTTGCGTGCGAGTTGATTGAGCAGGAGAAACAACAGCTTGTCGCCACGCACACGGCTGGAGCGGATGTCGAAAACATGATCCACCGTCGCCTCACCCCTGGTCGCCTCGTGCTCGCGACGCATAATGTGGGGAAGGTGCGGGAAATCCGCGCGTTGGTCGAGCCGTTCGGGATCGCCCCGGTCAGCGCGGGGGAGCTTGGATTGCCGGTGCCCGAGGAGACGGGGACCACCTTCATCGAGAACGCGGCGCTGAAGGCGCTCGCGTCGGCGACGGCGGCGCTGCTGCCCGCGCTTGCGGACGATAGCGGGTTGTGCGTCGATGCGCTGGGCGGCGCGCCGGGGGTGGTGTCGGCGGACTGGGCGGAGGCGCCGGGGGGCGCGCGCGACTTCGGCCTGGCGATGGCGCGCGTGTGGCGCGAGGTGGCGGCGGCGGGGCCGGACGCGACGTTGTCCGCGCGCTTCGTGTGCGCGCTGGTGCTCGCGTGGCCCGATGGGCACACCCAGGCGTACGAGGGCGCGTGCGAGGGGGCGATCACGTGGCCGCCGAGGGGGTCGCGCGGCTTCGGCTACGACCCCATGTTCGTGGGCGCGGGAATGGGTGAGACATTTGCAGAGATCGATCCCGAGCTTAAACACAGCATCAGCCACCGGGCGGACGCGTTCCGGAAGCTTGTCGCCGATGCGCTTGGGTGAAGCTGAAAGCCTCGGCTCCCTCGCGCTCTACGTCCACTGGCCATTTTGCGTTTCCAAATGCCCGTATTGCGACTTCAACAGCCATGTCCGCGCGAGCGTCGACGAGGCCGCGCACCTCACCGCGCTGCTTATCGAATTGGCGTATGAGGCCGCACGCACGCCGGGCCACCGGTTGACGAGCATCTTCTTCGGCGGTGGCACGCCGAGCCTCATGGACCCCGCGACGGTCGCCGCCGTGATCGAACGCGCGCAAGCGCTTTGGCCGAGCGAGGCCGGAATCGAGATAACGCTGGAAGCCAACCCCACCAGCGTCGAGGCGGCTCGGTTCGCGGGGTTCCGGTTGGCAGGTGTGAACCGGGTTTCGCTCGGATTGCAGGCGCTCGATGACGAGGCGCTGCGCTTTCTCGGTCGGCCGCACGATCTGGCGACGGGGCTGGCGGCGCTCGATATCGCGCAACGAACGTTCCCGCGCGTGAGCTTCGATCTGATCACCGCGCGGCCGGGCCAGTCGGTGAAGGCGTGGGAGGCCGAGCTTGCACGGGCGCTGGCGTTCGGGACCGAGCATCTTTCTCTGTACCAGCTGACCATCGAACCCGCGACGCGCTTCGCGACGATGTTCGCCGCCGGGCAGATCGCGCTACTCGACGAGGACACCGCGCTCGAACTGTTCGAGACCACGCGGGCGATGACGGCGGCGGCGGGGCTGCCCGCCTATGAGGTGTCCAACCACGCGCGGCCGGGAACGGAGAGCCGCCATAATCTAAGCTATTGGCGCTACGACGATTATGCGGGGATCGGCCCCGGTGCGCATGGGCGGCGCGGCGGAATGGCGACCGCGCGGGTGAAGAAACCCGAGAACTGGCTCGTTGCGGTGGGCGCGGGCGGGCATGGGATCGTCGAGGAGACCCCCCTCCCCTCTGAAGACCGCGCGCGCGAGGCGCTGCTGATGGGGTTGCGGCTGGAGGACGGCATCGAAGCAGCGCACTTCGAGGCACGGACCGGGGTGGCGCTGGAGGCGGCGATCGATGCTGACGGCGCGGGCGAACTCGAACGGCTGGCGATGATCGTTCGCACGCCCGCGCGGCTGCGGCTGACCGAGGCCGGGCGACCGCTTCTCAATGCGGTGTTGGCCAAGCTCGTGCGCTGAGCGTGGTCGCGGGCGCGGCGAGGCGGGCGAGGGCTGGCCCAACCCGCGCCGCGCGGATATGACGCCCGTTCGCTCCGCCATCCAAGGGCTTCGATGCTCCGCCTGCCGCTCCTCGTCATCATCGTGCTCGTGCTCGTGCTCGCGGGCCTCGCCTATCTCGGGCTATCGCGGCCCGCTTATCATCCGCAGCAGATCTCGCAGCCGGTCGCGCTGCCCAATGCCGCCCATTAGGCGAAGCGCGCGCGGCGGGAGCGCGCTCGCCGCCGCCGCCGCGCTGGTCCTTCTTACGGGGGCGGCTCAGGATGCGCCTAAATCGATCCTGCCCGAGGGCGTGTTCGGCCCACCCGCCACGCCGCGCGTCGCTCCGGCCGAGCCGGTGCCGGGGGCGACCTTGCCCGGCGCGGCCCCGGCCACGCCCGAAGCACCGCCGCCCACGATCGACGCCGGGAGCGAACCCCGGCCGGGCGTGCCCGGTCCCGCCACAACCGCCGCGAACCCACTCGACAGTGCCGCGCCGACGCTCGATGTGAGTCTGACCGGACTGCTGCCGCCGTCCGCCGGAGGTTATGGGCCGACTGTTTTCGCGGGGTCGGATGGTCGCGTGCTCGGCGCACTGATGCGCTCGATGCAGGCCCCGATCGCGTCGCGCTGGGCGCATATCGTGCTCGTGCGCGCGCTCGCGTCGATCCAGCCCGCACCCGCCGATATGCGCCCCGCCGATTGGGTGGCCGAACGCGCCAGCCTGCTCATGCGGTTGGGCGAGAGCAACATCGCGCTCGCGTTGACCGCGCAGGTGCCTGTCGATCGCTTCACGCCGCGCCTGTACGGGGTGACGTTCGACGCCGCGCTCGCGGCCGCCGACCCGACCGCGATCTGTCCGCTCGCGCAAACCGGGCAGACGTTGTTCGCGCGACCCGTGTGGCGGCTGGGCGCTTCGATGTGCGCGGCGTTCGACGGCGACGACATCGCCGCCGCCGAGGGTTTCCAGGCGCTGCGCACCGAGGGCAAGGTCGATCCGTTCGACGTGTCGCTGGCCGAGCGGCTGGCCGCCAGCGCGGGCGAGGGCGCGAAGCTGGGCGCGAATGTCGACTGGGGCGAGGTCGAGCAGATCAACCTTTACCGGCTCGGCTTGGGCGTCGCGGCGGGCGCGTCAATCCCCGATCGGCTGATCGATAGCCTGCCGCTACCGGCGCGCGCGTGGCTGTTCAGCGCCGCCTCAACGCCCGGTGGCACGCGCGCGGCGGTCGCGGGGGCGGCGGCGGCGCAGGGTGTGGTCGGCTCGGCCGAGCTGGCGGGGTTCTGGGCGGCGATGGCGGCCGATCCGGCGAGCGCCTCGATAGCGGGCGATACGGCGGCGCATCTGCGGCAAGCCTACGCGGGCTCCGCGCCCGATCGGATGGCGGGGATGCGCGCATTGTGGGAGGCTGCGGCGAACGGCGGGGATCGCTATCAGGGGCTGGTGCTGACGGCGGGCGCGGCGATCGCGTTGCGGCCGGACAAGCGCTTCGCTGGCTATGCCGACGATCTGATAGCGAGCGCGCTCGCGGGCGGGCGCGCGGACGCGGCGCTCGGCTGGTGGCGCGTCGCGGCGAACGAAGGTGGTGACGTTTCGCGGCGCGCGTGGGGGCTGGCGGCGGTCGCGGACGCGGGCGGCGGCGTGGAGGTGAGCACGCGGCGGTTCGCGGATTTCCGCAAGGCGGTGGGCGATGGCGGCACGCAGCGGGCCCGACTGCTGCTTGCGGCGCTGGGCGGGCTTGGCCGCGCGGGCGGCGACTTCGATGGGGCACGACGCGAGTTAGGCATGGCTCCGCTCGCGGACCACTGGAGCGCGCGCATCGACGCGGCGGCGGCGGCGGGGCGTGTGGGTGAGGTCGCGGTGCTGGCGGGAACGGGGCTGCAATGCGGCTGGGCGGATGTGCCGCCCGCGCATCTGAGCCATATCCTGGCGGCGCTGGTGCGCGTGGGGCGCGGCACCGAGGCGCGGATGATCGCAGCCGAGGCGGTCACGCGCGGATGACGACGCAAATTGCAACGTTGCCCGATGCTCGGGCGCGCGCGCTGTTTCTGGACATGCTCGCGGCCGAGGCGGGCGTCGCGCGCAATACGATCCTGGCGTACGAGCGCGATCTGCGGCTGGCGAGCGAGGAACTGGCGGGCGCTCTGGTGCGCGCGGACCAGGACGATCTGGCGCGGCTGGCGGCCTCGTGGGAAGGCCTCGCGCGCGCATCGGTGGCGCGTAAAGCGTCCACGCTGCGGCGCTTTTTCGGGTTTTTGGCGGCAGAGGGTTACCGCGCCGACGATCCGAGCCGCCATCTGCCCCGTCCCGGTGCCGCGCGCGGCCTACCCAAGACGATGAGCGGCGGCGAGGCGGCGGCGATGTGCGACGCCGCCGCGCGCGAGGCGGAGGAGCGGCCGGGGATGCGATCGGCGCGGCTGCGCGCGCTGATCGAGCTGCTATATGGTTCGGGTCTTCGCGCGACCGAGCTGGTCAGCCTTGAACGCCGCGCGATCGACCCCGCGCGACCGTATGCGATCGTGCGCGGCAAGGGGAACAAGGAACGGCTGGTGCCGGTGGGACGCCGTGCATTGGAAGCGGTAACTGCTTACCAGCGGCATGTTCCCGGCGGCTCGGCATGGCTGTTTCCGTCGGGTAAGGGCCACCTCACGCGCGTGCGGTTGTTCCAGGTGATCAAGGCCTTGGCCGCCGACGCGGGCATCGCGCCCGAGCGCGTGTCCCCCCATGTGCTGCGCCATGCGTTCGCGACGCATCTGCTGGCGGGCGGCGCGGACCTGCGCGCGTTGCAGACGATGCTGGGCCATGCCGACATCGCCACCACGCAGATCTACACTCACGTCGAAGGAAGCCGCTTGGCCGAGGTCGTAAACACCAAGCACCCATTGGCATGACGGCTCTCGATTTCGAGAAGCCTGTCGCCGAGATCGAGACGCGGCTAGCCGAACTTCGCCGCGACCTGCCGAACGCGCCCGAGATCGGACGGCTGGAAGCGCGGGTGGAGCGGGCGCGGCGCGATCTGTTCGGCAAGCTGACGCCGATCCAGCGGACGCAGATCGCGCGCCATCCGGAGCGGCCGCACTTCGAGGATTACGTCCGCCTGCTGATCGAGGACTTCACGCCGCTGTCGGGCGACCGTGTGTTCGGCGAGGATGCCGCGATCGTCGGTGGGCCGGGACGCTGGCGCGGGCGACCGGTGATGCTGATCGGGCACGAGAAAGGTCGCGATACGGCGGGGCGCGTCGCGCACAATTTCGGAATGGCGCGGCCCGAGGGGTATCGCAAGGCGGCGCGGCTGATGGAGCTGGCGGGGCGGATGGGACTGCCGCTGGTGACGCTGGTCGATACGGCGGGCGCATTTCCGGGAATCGAGGCGGAGCAGCGTGGTCAGGCCGAAGCGATCGCGCGCGCGACAGAGGCGTGCCTGACCGTCCCCGTGTCGTTCGTGAGCGTGATCGTGGGCGAGGGCGGATCGGGCGGCGCGATAGCCATTGCCGCCGCGAACACCGTGCTCATGCTCGAACACGCGGTCTATTCGGTGATCTCGCCCGAGGGTGGCGCGTCGATCCTGTTCAAGACGCGGGACAAGGCGGCCGACATGGCCGCCGCCTTCAAGCTGACTGCGCCCGATTTACTTGGCATGGGCCTGATTGACGGCATTGTCCCCGAGCCGCTGGGCGGCGCGCACCGCGACGTCGAGACGGCGGCGAAGGCGGTGGGCGACGCGGTGGCGGCGGCGCTGGCGCGGATGGACGGGGTGTCAGGGGCGGAGTTGCGCGAGCGTCGGCGGGCGAAGTTCGCAGCGATGGGCGGGATAAGCCATTGATGCTCCGCCTAGTGAGGGGCTAGATATCTTTTAGTAAAGAAGAGCGTCGGCTCGTAAAGGAGTTGTGTCTGCCGACCCCGTTCGGCGGCTACGTGACTTGCAAACTGCTAATCCCCAGACCTTAGAACTCCTTCTCGCAACCTATTAAGAGGAATCACGAGGGTCACATTCAGGGTCACTTCCGTGATTTTCGGGTCACCGGTGAATGGTTTCGAGCAGAAGGGAAGCTCACAGCCTTCATCGACGAGCAACGCGCCGGCTGTCTAGAAGTTAGCTCGCCCCCCGCTTCGCCAGCGGCACATAGTCCCGTTGCGGCGCGCCCGTGTACAACTGTCGCGGGCGGCCGATCTTCTGATCGGGATCCTCGATCATCTCGTTCCATTGCGCGACCCAGCCGACTGTGCGCGCCAGCGCGAACAGGACGGTGAACATGTTGGTCGGGAAGCCGATCGCGGAGAGCACCACGCCCGAATAGAAATCGACATTGGGATAGAGGTGTTTCTCGACGAAATACTCGTCGCTGAGCGCAATCCGTTCCAACTCGCGCGCGACATCGAAGACCGGGTCCTTGAGGTTGAGCTTGTCAAGTATCTCGGTCGCGATCTTCTGCATGACCTTGGCGCGCGGATCGTAGCTTTTGTAGACGCGGTGGCCAAAGCCCATCAAGCGGAACGGATCGTCCTTGTTCTTGGCGCGCCCAATGAACTCGGGGATGCGATCGGGCGTGCCGATCTGGCGCAGCATGTTGAGCGCCGCCTCGTTCGCGCCGCCGTGCGCGGGCCCCCACAGGCAGGCGATCCCCGCCGCGACGCACGCGAACGGGTTCGCGCCTGAAGAACTGGCGAGACGCACGGTCGAGGTCGACGCGTTCTGCTCGTGATCGGCGTGCAGGATGAAGATCGTATCCAATGCGCGCTCGATCATCGGATCGACAATGTAAGGCTCGGCGGGCACGCCGAAGGTCATGCGCAGGAAGTTGCCGGTGTAGCTCAGCGAATTATCCGGAAACAGGAAAGGCTGACCAAGCGAGTATTTATACGCCATCGCCGCCATCGTCGGCATCTTGGCGATTAGCCGGTGGCTCGAAATCAGCCGCTGCTTAGGGTCCTGCACGTCGGTCGAATCGGGGTAGAACGCGCTCAACGCGCCGACGACGCCGCACATGATCGCCATCGGATGCGCGTCGCGGCGGAAGCCTCGGTAGAAGGTGGCCAGTTGTTCATGCACCATCGTGTGACGGGTGATCGTGGTGACGAAATGGTCGTGCTCGGCGCGCGTCGGCAGCTCGCCGTTCATCAGCAGATAGGCGACGTCCATGAAGCTCGACTGTTCGGCCAGCTGGTCGATCGAATAGCCGCGATGGAGCAGGATGCCTTGTTCGCCGTCGATATAGGTGATCTTGCTTTCGCACGACGCGGTCGAGGTGAAGCCTGGGTCGTAGGTGAAGCGGCCGGTTTCTCCGTAGAATTTGCGGATGTCGACGACGTCGGGGCCGACCGATCCCGTCATCACGGGATAATGGTAGGTCTTGTCGCCGACGCTCAGGTTCGCGCCCGTCTCGCTCATGCCGTCTCCCTTTCGCTGGCCTAGGCCAGTGCGTCTTCGATCCTGGCCAGCGTTTCGTCGCGGCCGAGCACGGCGGCCACCTCGAAGATGCCGGGCGAAACGCCCGATCCCGTCAGGGCGGCACGCAGCGGCTGCGCGAGCTGGCCGAGCTTGACGCCCGTTTGCGTGGCCAGTTCGCGCGCGGCCGCTTCCAACGCTGCACTGCACCATTCTTGGACGGCGTCAAGCTGTCGCCCGAGCGTACGAAGGTTTTTGGGCGCGGGCGGGGCGAGCAATGCGCGCGCCTTATCGTCGAGCGCGAGCGGGCGGGGGCGGAAGAGGAACAGGCTCGCGTCCGCCAACTCGTGCAGCGTGCGCGCGCGCGCCTTGAGTTCGGGCATCAGCGCAAGGAGCAGCCCCGCCTCACCCTGCGTCAACGCACGGCCGAGCGCGGCTTCAATGCGGGGGCGGGTCAGCGCCGCCAGACGCTCGTCGGCGGCGGCGCGGATGTAGTGAGCATTCAGGCTTTCGAGCTTCTTCGCGTCGGTGCGCGCGGGACCGCGACCGACAGCTTCAAGCGTGAACCACTCGGTCGCCTGCTCGCGGCTGATGATCTCAGCATCGGCATGGCCCCAGCCTAAGCGGAGCAGATAATTTTCCAATGCTTCGGGAAGAATACCTAATTCATCGCGGTAGGCGTCGACGCCTAACGCACCGTGGCGCTTGGAAAGCTTTGCGCCGTCGCTGCCGTGTAGCAGCGGGACGTGCGCGTAGACGGGTTCGGGCCAGCCGAGCGCGCGGATCAGGGCAAGCTGGCGAAAGGCGTTGTTGAGGTGATCGTCGCCGCGGATAACGTGGGTGATACCCATGTCGTGATCATCGACCACGACCGCGAGCATGTAGGTCGGCGTGCCGTCCGAGCGCAGCAGCACCATGTCGTCCAACTCGGCATTCGCGACCGTGACCGCGCCCTGGACGCGGTCATGGATCGTGACCGAGCCTTCTGTCGGCGCGCGCAAGCGGATGACGCTGGGCTGTGCGGCTTCCATGGGCGTGGGCGTGCGGTCGCGCCAGCGGCCGTCGTAGCGCGGCGGCTTGCCTGCTGCGCGGGCAGCCTCGCGCGCGGCTTCGAGTTCGGCGGCGGTCGAGTAGCAGCGGTAGGCGTGGCCCGACGCGAGCAACTCGTGCGCAACCTCGGCGTGACGCGCGGCGCGGGCGAATTGCATTACTGGTGGTTCGTCGGGCATCAGACCCAGCCAGCCGAGGCCGTCGAGAATCGCGTCGATCGCGGCGTGGGTCGAGCGC
>JAABUX010006320.1_pt1 | contig 14184 bp, 20 predicted proteins | sample 5561851 | NCBI WGS metagenome assembly JAABUX01 (sample SAMN10711883, study PRJNA513361) | rock metagenome | isolation source: Antarctica rocks | place: Antarctica: Victoria Land, Richard Nunatak red sandstone | collected 2016-01-03 | reverse complement strand
GACGCGCGTCAAGGCGCCGGACACGGCCAAGAAGAGCGCGCTGGCCGAGCTGGCGGCCAAGAAGGCGCGCGCCGACAAGGCGCGCAGCCGGAAGCGGTGTGCCCCGGTGGGCCGCTCTGCAGCGCGCGCTGTGCGGCCTGGGGAGTCTCAGGCTCCAGCGCGTCTGCTGAGCTCGAGAGATCGCCGCGCCGCTGTGCCAGCAGGCGCCGCCTCTCGGCTCCGGGCACAGCTTCTTGAGTGAGACGCCCTGCTTGCTGCGCGAGTGCGACGGCAGCCTGCTGAAACCATTGCAGTCGCGGGTGCGCCGATGCGTGCTCGGCAGGTTCGCGTGTCGGGCCCGGGTGAGTGCGGCAGGGGCCGCGGGCAGCGGGATGCGCCTTGCGGGGCGTGCGTGCGTGGCGCCTCACGCGCGCGCCGAGCCTTTACGAGCACGCTGGCGTGCCGGGCCTCGAGACAGGGCTGCTGCCAGGCAGCGTTGATGCAGGGGCAGCGGCGCAGCATTGAGTGCAGCGACCTAACCCTACCCTGCGGGGCGCGCCCGCAGGCAGAAGGCGGAGGACGCATGGAGCGACGACGAGGAGGCGCAGCTGAGCGAGTCGGACTCTGACGCGGACGCCGGCCGCGGCGCCGGCGCCGGCGCCGGCGCGCAGCCAGACCGGCGCCGCGACGCGGACGCCGGGCCGCGCGCGCGCGGCGCCGGCGACGATGGTGACGACGACGGTGATGCAGGGTTTGGCGACGGCGGCCGCGAGCGGCGCTTTGAGCGGGACTACGACGACGCCGATGAAGACGCGCGCCTGCTGGGGGTGCGGCTCCACACCAGGCATCCCTCACGGTGGCCCACGTGCGACCAAGTTTGCTCGCTGGCTGCTCCTGATATTGTGACAAACAGCGGTTGAGCTACGATCCCCCATGCCGCCCAGCTCTGCATAGCACGTGTGTACGACGACAGGAGCGGCGCGCGCATCACAGGGGCGGGAGGCCTGACGGCACGCGCAGACTGGTGTTGCAGAGTTTCGCTGTCCTTCAGTGACATGGGTGTGCGGGCATAGGCGGACGAGCCAGAGGAGGCCGCGTACGAGGATGTGCTGAAGATGCAGGTGAGACTGGGGGCTGGCGCCCCTGCGCCCGCACGCCCCGCCAGCGCGCACAGCTGGCCAGTGCCGCTCTTGCCAGCGGCTGGCACGGGGAGGGCAGGAGCGGCCAGCTGCCGACCGCTGGCTCCTGCCAGCATGCGGACCATGGGACGAGGGCGGGAGAGCTTGTCCTGAGCCTCGGGCGCGTCCTGCTGCCGGGCGGCCGTGCATGTGTAGTCGTGCGGCGTTGCAGGGCCGTCACGCCTGCTACAGTGGGTGCGAGGCTGCTCTGGTGCGCCGCTTCGCCCGCGCATGCCCTGGCCGCTGCGCGGCAGCGCGCCCCGCCGCCGGCGGCCGCCTCAAAGCCATGCGGCGGCCGGCGCATGGCTCCGCCTTCTGCCTGTCGTCCACCCTTACCCTACCCTATCATGATACCACAGCTCCTAAACCTAACCTGCGTGGTCTCCTACAGGTGCGGCGCTTCTCGCTGGAGAAGTGGCTGAACGAGCCCTTCTTCGAGGATGCGGTGGTCGGCGCGGCCGCGCGCGTGGCCGTGCGCAGCAGCTACATGATGGCCGTGGTCGCCGGCGTTGTCGAGCGGCCGCCCGGCGTGTACAAGTGCGCCCGCGCCCGCCGGCGCCCGGGGCGGGCGAGCGGAAATGCGTCCGCGGCGTATGCGGAGATCGAGCTGGGCGCTACGCAGTGCCCTCACACATATGATTTGGGCGCTTGGCGCCATGGCCTTGCTGTGCGTTCTGTGCACGCGCCAGCTCTGCTACACCATCTCACCTGAGATGGTATGTGGGGCTGCAACCACACAAGGCCAGCACTCTACCCCGTAGGCATGGGCTGTTTGGGGCATGCAGCTGGCGCGGCCGTGCGGGCCGTGAGCACCCTGCTGCGTCGAGCGAGACATGTGCTGCTGCGCGCAGGGACCGGGACTTTGGCTCCCTGACATCGCCGTACGCGCTGGGCGACGAGAAGGGCGCGCAGCCGCGCACCACCAGCAAGTGGCTGGACATGGTCGCCGGCGCGCAGCACAAGATCGTCCCCATCCGCCTGGTGCGCGCTCACAAGCCCTGCGCGAAAGTCTTGCCTCTCGACCTCACGTTGCAACCCGGTTCCAGCACTCTTGCAGGCGGCGCAGCATGTGGTATGGGAACCACCGCATGGAAACCCACGCATCGCACTCCACCGAGGTGCGCAAGACCCTCAGGGTTGTGCTGCGTTAGGTATATGTATAGGGATAGGTAGAGTTAGGGTCGAATCTGCATGCAGCCCTGGGGAAGGCCTAACCGTATACCGCCGGGCGCGCAGGTGTCCAACCACACGCTGGACGCGGGCCACTTTGCGGGCTGGCACCGGCGCTGCGAGAAGGACGAGCGGCCGCAGCTGTCGCTGGCCGACGTGGACACGGCCGTTAAGCGACTCAAGGCCGCCGAGAAGTGCGCCCGCCCCCATGCTCGGGGTAGGGTTAGGGTAGGTTATATTCTTGTCTCGCTATGTGTCCACCCTTGACTGGCGTCAACGGCGAGCCAGGCTGACATGCACCGCTCTCGTACCAGCGAGTGCAGTGAGGGCGCGGCATGCATGCCAGCAGCGCGGCTACGCCGTCTGAGCTCGGGGAGGCGGGCTGTGAGGCGCGGCGTAGCCCAGAGACAGGGGTCGAGCGGGGCGCCGGGCGCGCCGCGCGCAGCTACACCTACACCGCGGAGGACGTGGCGCGCATGGTGGCGGCCAAGCGCGCGCGCGGCGGCGGCGGCCGCAACCGCGCGGCCGAGAAGGCGCGACTGCTGCGGCTGCGCGAGCATGCGCGCGAGAGCGGCGCCGCCGAGGAGCTGGCGGAGTGCGCGCGCAGCCCCGCCCTGCCTAATACTTGCACTGCGGCAGGCAGGAAGCGTGTGCGTAATGACGCATGTGCGGAAAACTAGTACAAGACGTGCGGCATGTGTATGGTTGCCAGCCACAAGCTGTATGCTTTGGGTCCTGTCCTGTTAATGTGCTCTCCCAAAGTGTGCTCGCACTACGCTCAACAACTGCATGTATGTAACTCAAGCATACTCTGTCTATCGTTGGTGTACTATGACATTCTACCCTAAAATTCTAACCTGTTCCGTGCGCAGGGCGGAGGCCGCGCTGGAGGTGCTGGAGGCGGAGACGGCGGCGCGCGGCGAGGCGGCCGCCGCCACGCGCGGCGCGGCCATGGGCGCGATCAACAAGCGCAACGCGGCAGCCAACTTCGACAACGCGTTCCGCAACGTCGGCGCGCGCCCGGGCGGCCAGGCCGGCGCCAAGCCGGGCACCGCCGGCGCGGCCGAGGGCGAGGACGTGTTCCAGCGGCGCAAGACGCGCGTCGTCAACTACTGGGACGTCAGCAAGACGGGCGGCGCCGGCGGTGCGCACACGCAATTTTTTACTTGTTACGAATTTAAAGGACCTGTCCCCGCGCTCCCGTTGAGTTGACAAGGTACCCGTGTGCCAGTTTGGAGCTGGCTTGATTATGGTAAATATGTTGTGCTATTGCTGCGCACTGTCGCACAGGCCACGTTTTGATACGTTGGCACAATGACTGAGGCGCGCCCGCGCGCCGCGCGCAGCGCCGCCAGGCCTGACCGTGGCGACGCGCGCGCCGGGCGGCGCGCGACCCGACGCTGCCGAGCCCGACACGCCGGCCACCGCCGCCGCGAGCGCGGTCGAGAATGCGGCCACCGGCGAGCTGGAGCTCAACATCGACCTGTCGCTGCTGGGCCTGGCCGGCCGGCGGCACGCGCTGCCCGGCCGGCTGCTGGGCCGCGGCTGGCGGCCGGGGTCGGGGCCTGCGTACGCGGCCGCAGGCCGGCGCGTGCTCACGCTAGCCGACTACAAGCGCCGCCAGGGCATCGCGTAAGCGCGGCCGGCGGCCGCGGCGCGCCGGGCCGGCCGCCGGCCGCCCAGGCGCAGGCGCGGGGCGCTGCCGGGGCGGCGTGCTCGACGAGCGACTCTGGTCAGCGTGCTGGTGTGGTGTTAGAGACGGAGAAAGTGCACAGGGATGGCTGAGGCAATGGTTGCGCACTGCTGGGGGTAGGTGAAGTCTGCCCTGACGACTGGGTCCTTCTGTTTGCAGTGTGGTGAGCTTGACATGCTGGCACTTCAGCGTCATGGTTTATTTGGTATTTTGTCCTCGGGCTGTGTTTTCATACGTGTCGTGCAAGGAAGCTTATGCTGACGCAGAGTGCATGCGGCAGGTCTGACCAGCATGCACAATAAGTGAAATGTCAGTGTTGCAGCCCATCAGCTGTCTGTGTTCCATGGCTTCAGAGGACAAGCGAGCTGACCAGCATGCACAATACGTGAAATGTCAGTGTTGCAGCGCATCAGCTGTCTGTGTTCCATGGCTTCAGAGGACAAGCCCGCTGCGACGCCTTCATGCGACGCTGACCAGTCCCTGGCTCAGTCTTCTTCCTCACTCACACCGCACCGCAAGCAGTCCTGGTGACACGCACTGGCATGCCTGGCTCTCACTCTCTCAGTCACGACCACTGTAGTCAGTCATCAAGATGTGCAGACTTGCAAGGCAGGTGCAATTGGCCCTGGCCTCAGCAAGATATTCTCACAGCACCAGCCACCAGCGAGTGAAGCGCTCATGACCACCACGCCACCTTCTGAAGCATCCTGCTAGAAACACGTTCACAGATCAGCACCACCAGACATGACATGCAGAGCGCCAGATGTCGCCTCGCGAGCCGGCATGCGCTTCCGGGCAAGCTCAGGACTTGCAGCATGCGCCCCGCGCAGTGCTACTGCTTGGGCTGGGCGGGCGCCCCGCGCAGCAGCGCGCCAAGGACGGCGGACAGGCCGCGCGCGCGCGCGGCCAGCGACGTGCCGTAAAACATTGCGACCAGGCCGGCCACGAAGCCGAATGCGCCGTCGCCGACCGGGTAGCGCAGGATGGGCGGGATGTCCGTGCGCATCAGCCAGGGCCACCTGCGCCGTGCCCGCGCCAGGTCAGGGAAAGGCGCGCGTGCACGCGCCGGCGCGGCGGCGGCGCCGCTGCGCGCGAGCCAGAGCCGCCCGCCGCCCGCCCGTGCGTGGCGGGAAACACGTGCTGCAGCGCCCTCCAGTCAGTGCCTGCGATATCAGGGCCGCGAGCGAGTGCGCCCTGCCCCGCCTGCCCCACTGGCACGGTCGCTGTGCTGCCCTGCAGCGGCCTACCGCAGGCCTGAGCGCGCAGGGCAATAAGGCCAGCGGCTGCATGAGCCAGCGCCACTCCCAGCACCACTCCAGTGCTTGCAGTCCGGCCAGGCGCAGCCGCACCGGTCCTCGCATACGGCCTTGGCGACGCACAGGCCGCGCAGGCCCTCCACGCCGGCGAAGCGGTCAAAGCCGCTGTCCTTGACGCCGCCGAACGGCAGCGCCTGGCACATGTAGGTCGTCGCAAAGTCGTTAATGGACGTCATGCCCGCCTGGCGCGCGGCGCCGGGCGTGGGCGGCGGCTCTGGTGGCGGCGCCGAGTCTGCAGCCTGAACACGGGGCAGCACAGTGGCACCGGGTGACTTGCGGAGGCCCGTTCGCTGCAAGCGCGCCAGCGAGGAGCGAGCTATAATCCTTACAGGTGGTGTCACAAGCACGGGCTGCAGCCCGCATGTGCGGCAGCCCGCGCGCGCGCGTGAGATGCTGCAGCTGATGGGCTTGCAGGAGAAACAGTCAGCGGTAAGGCCCATCCAGCAGGGGCCGCTGCCGCCGCGCCTCGAGCGCCGCGCCGATGGCGTTGGCGCGCCGCTGGTTGCGCGAGAAGACCGCCGAGCCCAGGCCGAATGCGCAGTCGTTCGCCAGGTCGACCGCCTCGCCGTCCGAACCGCAGCGCGCGACCGCCAGCACCTGGCCCCGCGCAGGGTCAGCCCCAGCCGCACCTCGCGACCCACAGCGCCGCGCCCCGAGCCTCCACCGCACCCCTGCACGACCTCAAAGGGTGCATGAGGTGTACAGGCACGTGATGTGACGCGGATCTGCTTCACAGCAGTGGGCTCGAGCAAGGCGGCAGCAGCGCGGCGCTTGCAGGCGCAGGGTTTGCCGCGCATCAGCGCAGAGTTTGCAGCGCCAGCGCCCGGCCTGGCGTGCGCGGGGGGCCGCGCACGGGGCCGAAGACCTCCTCGCGCCAAATGCGCATGGCCGGCGTGACGCCCGCCAGCACGGTGGGCGCGTAGAACTGGCCGCCGCCCGGCTGCCGCACCAGCCGCCCGCCCGCCACCACCTGCCGGCGCGGCCGGTCGCCGGTCGCCTCCCGGCGCGGCAGGCCGCTGGTCGCCACGCGGCCATGCGCTTGCCATCACCTCCATGTGCTGCAGCAAGCCAGCTCGCGGGAGAGGAGAGAATACTGGTGAGACGCTCTGTGAGGCGATGGCATGCGCGACGGCCGGATCCGTCCCGCGGCTATAACCCGCTTGGCTTTGTCTGCAAGCTGCAAGCCCTATCGGTGCCGCTAGGGTCTGAACACCGCGGCGCACCTGGGCGCCGCGCGACACCGCCTCGTCCACCAGCTCCGCCACGCGCTCGGCCAGGCCGGGCAGGCACATGGCGCCGCAGTCCACGGGCGCGCCGCCGAGCGCGGGGCCCTGGCGCAGGCGTGCCGCGGCGGCGCCCACGGTGGCCACAAACTCGTCGTGCACGCGCTCCTGCGCCCGCCCGAAGGCTTCTCAAGTTCTCCCCAGGCTGCCATGATCACCTAGCCGCCACCATCCTGACATCATGTGTGCGGCAGTGTACGGCGCTGGCAACGAAGCGCGCGGCGGACGCCGGCCGGCCGGCCGCACGAGCGCACGCAGCAGCCAGCGGCAAGGGCGGCAGGCTGGGGCGCACATGCACGATGAAGCGCTCCGCGCCCGCGCAGTTCTGCCCGCAGCTCTGAAACGCGCCGCGCAGCGCGGTGGGCACAGCCTGGCCCAGATCGGCGTCGTCGCAGACGACGAACGCGTCCTTGCCGCCCAGCTCGAGCGTCACGGGCGTCAGCGTGGCGGCGGCGGCGGCCATCACGCGGCGGCCCACCTGCCGCCCGCGCGTGGCCCCGCGGTCCGCTTTCGTGACCTGAAATTGGACAGATCCGTATCACAGTTGACCACATCTTTGTACTGCAGATGCATGGGCTTGCAAGTCCAGCAGGCCTTCTCATCAGCAGCCCATAATGCATGGTCGAGCTTCTGGCGGGCACCCCGCACGGCGCCTGTTGTACAGGGCATGCGGCGCCAAGGTTACCCAAGAGCAACACTAGTGCGAAGGCAGGAGTCTCCCGGGGCGCGCCTCTGTGCTGCCCACAAAGATGAGCTTGTCGACGCCGCCGGACACCAGCGCCGCCCCGGCCTCCGCGTACCCCGTGACGATCTGCACCAGGTCGGCTGGCGCGCCTGCCGCACCAGGCCATGCGCCGCTCGTAGACGCAGGAAAGCATCCCTGGGCTGGCGCTGGCTGCAGGCCTGCCCAACCCTAGCCCTTTCACCCAAAGCCCTACCCAACCCTAAACCTTTCACCAAACTCATGTGAGCAGACCTGGCTGCCACTAGCATGCAGGTGATTGCGGCGGGGGGTCTGTGAGCGGCTGGGCGCTGCCCATACGCGCTGGCGGATGGCGCCTGGGGCGCCGTGCCAGTGCAGGGCCCTGCTGCGGCGCGGCGCGCACCGACGGCCGCCAGCGCCGCGCTGATGATGCGGCCGTAGTAGCGCGACGACCAGGTCGCGTGCTCCGACACCTGCGGGCGGCCGGACAGGCGCGTCAGGCCAGGTCCGCCTCTCCTGGTCCTGCCGTCCAGCGCATGCAAAGACATGCAGGATGCTGTCGCGCTGGCACGGCCCTTCATTTATTGCGCGGCGTGTCCACAGACGAGCGTGAGCAAGCCCGGGACAGCGCAACAGCGTGCTCGCCTTACATGCGGCGTGCTCGCCTTACATGCGCAGCCAGGCCGTGCGCAGCTGCGGCCGTCGAGCGCGCGCGCCGCAGGCGGCCGCTACCAGCTGGGAGCTGACCCATGCGCTCACCGGGCTACGTGCATGTGCTCGTTCACTGCACGCGCAGCAGGCAGGCGCCCACCCCCCCCTCCCCCCACACCCCCCCTCGGCATGAAGCTTGACCGGCACTGGCGTGCGAGGGGGCGCGCGCGCCTTGATGACGAGCGCGTTGCCGGCGAAGAGGGCGGCCGAGAGCGGGTTGAACACGTTGTGGAAGGGGTAATTCCACGGCACAATCGCGCCCACCACGCCCACCGGGTGGTACTCCACGCGCGCCGCCTTGTAGAACATCTGCGCGCGCGCGCGGCCCCGCGCGCCTCGGCGCGCCATCCAGGGGCCGCGCTCGCCGTGGCCCAAGCGCTGACAGGAGCGCCGCGATGGCCAGCCTGCACCTTTCGACAGACCACCGCACGCCTCCTGGGCCGGAGTGCGCTCGCAGCTCCGGGGTGCGACGCATGAGGTCATCGCGCATGCGCCGCCCGGGGCCCGCATCGGCTCTAGTGCATCAGAAGCCCTGCTGGGCCGCGCCACGGCGCCGCGCGGCTCGCGCCGCGCCCGGCCGCGCATCGGGGCGGCCGGGGCCGCCGGGGCTGCGGCGGGGGGCGCGCCATGGCGCCCGCGCTGCGCCGCTCGGGGCGCAGGTGGCGCGCGCCCTCGGCCGCCAGCCAGGCCAGCTTCTCGCAGGTCACCATCACCTCCCCGAACGCCGCGTCCACCATCGGCTTGCCCGAGTCGCGCGCGGACACGCTGCGCCCGCGGGCCCGGTCAGGCGCGTGTCTTTGGGTCTCCCATGGATTGTAGTCGTAAGCTATTGACCCAATGCCATGCGCGTGTTTGTTGGCTGCTTTGGCCAGCAGCCGGGCTCCGCGCCCGGCCGCGGCGCCGCCACGCGCAGCGGCAGGCCGGGGCCCCCGCATGCAGGCGCCTCTCCGCTGTCGGGCGCAGCACCACGTGCTCCTCTCGCCGCTGCCCTGAGCGGCGCCCTGCAGCTGGGGCGCCGCAGGTGCACGCAGCGAGGGCGTTTTGGAGGCACAGGCATGAGCGCTTCAGGCACAGGCTGGCCTGTCGACTGAAAGTGCCGGCAGGCAGCGCGGGAGGCACCGGCAGATCGTCTCCTGGTTGTCGACGATGTACTTGAGCAGCACGCGCAGGAGCAGGCGCCGCTGGCGGAAGCTGGACCGCCGCCAGACCTGAGCCACACAGCTACGTACTCGACACAGTTTCGACACAGGTATCCCGCTGGCCATACGCATGACAGGTGTGCGGTCCTCGCGACCGCCAGAGCGCCCGCACTGACTTTAAGGCCACACGTTGCGTGCTTGCACACCTCTGCGGCCGCCCGCGCACGCCCGATTTTTGCTGCCACCTGTGCGGCAGGCCTGCAGTCAGCGCTGACGTTCGCGGACGCGCTTGGGGCGGCGCCGGCACGCACGGCGCGCCTGCTCGGCGGAGTCGGCGGCCATCATGCCCAGGAACTGCATGTTGCCCGGATCGTAGCATGGGATCTGCTGTTTGTTGGCCGGGTGGCTGGCAGGGGAGTACGCCTCGTTTGCGATCACAGCCTTGGCCTCCGCTGCGCATGCATGCAAAGCACATGTGGCGCAGCCCGTGGCAAAGCCAGCTGTGCCTATCAGGTCTCAACTGCGGCGCCGCACCGTCGTCTAGTGGCACTGATATACTTGGCACGCGCTCTGCAAAGCAGACACATGCCAATGCCCAGGCCAGAAGCGCGCCCAGCGCTGCCGTTGCCAGGATGCTGTACACATCCATAGTGTTTGTATGCTTTACTCGTTAGTTAGCACTGCTGAGCGTACTGCTGACAGACGCATGCATGCAGTGTGGACTGCACGTCAAGGTGATGCCCTGCAATGTTCATCAGCGTTGACTAACAGCATATCCATAGTTGTATTGGCTGATGACCTTGTTGATGTCGACACTTTGCATACTCAACACTGCTGCAGCCCGGTGCTGCCCGAATTGGCTTCATGAGGGGGCAGGGTAGGCATTACTATTTTCTGGATTTTTAAAAATAAAGCTCCAGAAGTAGTGCACCACATCCCACGCACCCGAGCCGCAGGCAGGGGTAGGAAGCAGCTGTGGCGCAGGGTAGCGGCGCCGCGCAAGCATGGGCGATATGTGTGCGGCCAAGTGCGGCGAAGGGGAGCCAGTGCGGATTGAGATTATGGCATGCGCCGCGCCAGAGGTAGCACCCGCCGCAGCGCTCGAAGCCGCTCCTGCAAAAAGGCCAAGGGGCAGGCCGCCCAAGGCTGCCACCTTTGACGGGCCAGCGCTGGCGCCAGCGGTCGCAAAGCGCCCGCGGGGCCGGCCCCCAGGTATGACAGCCAAACCCCCTCCGCGCTGCCATAGCAATATTCCCATGCTGCGAGTCCGGTTGGAAAGCAGTGCGGGTGGTGTGTCAGGAGCCCTGCATTGCCTGTCCTTGTTTTCGAGCGCGGCCCTGCCTGCGCTTGCTTTTCCAGGTTGGAAGGTGTACCACGCTCTTGCCGCAAGGCCGTAGTTATGCGGGGCGTCTGCTGAGCACTAGTACGGTGGCAGAAGGGCTCACGACAAGCGCACTGGCGCAGGCACCGGCAAGAACCAGAAGGCGGCCGCGGCAGCAGCTCTGGTCCTGCAGACTTCGATGGAGCTGGTGCGTAGCCAACGCTTGGCTGGTTCATCTAGCTATGCTTTCACTCGGGCACTGTCCGCTCCGCTTGGCATAGCTGCGACGCCAGGCGCTCACCACTGGTTGCTGAGAGCTTCGGGGCCTGAGCCGAGCTCACACACTGGGCAGGAAACGCTGAGAGAGTCTAACTTGTAAGCAGACTTTGTGGCCCGAGTCGAGAAAAAAATAATGCAGGTTAAAGCTTGGCCCTGCGAAAGCACGACACTTAGGATGTTGCAGGCTGGTGACGGTGGCCGTGCCCATGCGCCTGCAGGAGTCGGCGATGTCCTGCGGCAGCCAGCTGTCGTCCGGCAGCCTGAGCGAGGGGAAGAAGGCGCGCCGGCGCAAGAGCAGCGTGCCCGTCAAGGCGGAGTGACGCGCGCCCGGTCCCAGCAAACGCGGCCCCGCCTAGAACTGAGGAAATGCGATGTAGAGGAGGAACCAAACCAGGGCCATTGTGCCCTTGTGAGGGGTGGTGAGCGCTTGTGTGCGTGCATTCGGCAGGCTTCAGAGCGCGGCGTATTGCTTCGATCCAATGTATGCCGCATGCAGGCAAAGCCTCACAAAGCTTGTCATGGGTGTGGGGGTAGCATGTCTAGCGACGCACTTGCGGCCCACCGTAGCGCTGGAACCCCTCTTGCACCAACGCTCCGCATAGCGTGTCTGTTTGGCCCTCACCCTGTTGCTGCCTTGCATGTTTGGGGTAGCGAACGGTCAGGACCCAGCATAAAGCGGTGAACGACACCTATTTTTGCAGTGGCACGGCCCGAAGCAAAGTAGCGCGCTCCTCAGGGGCCTTAGCAGCAGGATGCAGCTTCAGCATTTGCAGCCGGGCCTGTGGCAGCGCCTCGCTGCATGGCAAGCGCCGCACTCCGCAGTGAATTTCTACCCTGGGGTCCGGGCTGTGCACATCACGCAATTGGCTTTTTTGGCAACTTGGGCACTGTGTGCGCAGCGCTGCGGGCGGGCGCCTGGTTTGAGGCGGGCATTGCTACCCGTCTTAAACCAGGCGGTCAACCCAGGTAGCGGGCCATAAACAACGCGCCCGTTCTGCTGTGAATGTGGTAGGGGGAAAGGTCCCAGCAGGGCCTGTGATGTGCAAGCTGCTGCTGAGCATCTGAAGACCGGCAGTAACAGGTGCAAACAGGACTGTAAACACCTGCCTAGTAATGTCATCCTCCGTGTCCCTGCATTGCCTGTCATGTGCCTGTCATGCTTGTTATATACTTCTGATGCGCATGGTCAGCATTCACACCTTGATCACGTGGTGCATGATGCAGGCCCCTCATGCTTGTACAACACATGTGGCAAACCACCGCCGCGCCTGGAGCTAGGCATGCCTGACCCTCCAGCGCTCCCACTTTATAGGAATACACAGCAATACCCTGCTCTACGATAGGCTGCCATTGGAGCGCCTGGCAGACTGCGGGCGTCGCATCTGCAGCCTGTGTAGCGCTTCAGGCGCTCCTCAAACAAGGTGCGCAGGTGCGGAACGTACAGCAAGGCTCCTGACGCGCGCTGCCTACAAGCCCCGCAGCAGCTGGTCCCAGTCTGGCACCTCAGGCCGCCTCGCCTCCACCCACCGGCGCTTCAGCTCGTTGAGAGCTTGCGCTCCCGTGCTGCGCGCGCGTCGGACAAGCAGGTGTCAAAGCAGGGCTCAGTCGACAGAACACCGCACTGCTCAGTGGAGGACACAGGCCAGCTGCAGGCTGGAGGTGTGTGTGAGGGCGCACTGCTGCTGCAAACAAGCGTTGAGCGCCCTCAGGTCCGCTCGGCAGGCCCAGATTGCGGAGAAGACGCGCGCGCGGCAGCAGTCTGCATAGGCCCTCGCCGTGACCTTGCAGTCGGCCATCGCCTTTTGCTTCAGCTTGTACAGCAGCGCTGGCACCGCGCAGCAGCCTGTGTTACGTGCGGTGCGCTCGGCGATGCACTTGCTGAAGCATTACCTTCCAATCAGCGCACCTTCCTCAACTTTTCGCGAAACCAGCTGTTGCTGGTCCTTGACCATACGACAGCCAGGCGCGCCCCCTGTTCCTGGCGCCCTTTCAGGCGGCAAGCACAACGTCAAGTGCTCTGATTTGACCTGACGTGACCGTGCAGCAGTGCAGACAAAGAGCGGCTGTGCCGTAACAGTGTTCACGGAAGCTTGAGCAGTTTCTGTTCAGTAAAGCTCGCTTGTGGTCACAAGGTTGGACGGGTCAGCCGCGTGGGCAGCGGTGGCCGCCGCTGCGCTGTTGGTCATACTCGCTCGCAGCACTTGCTTGTTCGATCCAGCCACACAACAAGTGTGCTCTGCTACGCAAAAGTTTTGCAGGCGCCAACTGACAGACAGAGCCGACACGCTTGGCAGACACCACCTTGCTGGACTAGCACGGGGAGCAGGGCGCAACCTCAGTGCACAAGCTTGGCACTAGAGCCATGGTGAGTCACTGAAGCTGCTTGCCAGAACAGTGTTTGTCCGGCTCGCACTCTCCGTTGTGCGTGCACGGACTGACGAGGGCTGGGGCGGGTGCGGCCGCAGGCAACGCCTCTCGTCGCTGGCCTGGCCCTCGGCGCCGCAGCCTTCGCCGGCAAGTACGCCATAGAGCTGGCCACCAAGCTGCGGGCCGCTCCGCCGCGCCTGCGCCAGTTCTACAAGGTGCGCGGGCCCTTCCGGAGAGGCCGGTGCGTGCGGCGCGGCGGGCTTGCGCAGCGCTCAAGCAGCTGCGCTGCGCAGGGTGGCTTCCAGCCGCAGATGAATCGGCGTGAGGCCTCCATGATTCTTGGCGTGCGCGAGAGCGCGGGCGAGGACCGCGTCAAAGAAGCGCACATCCGGGTGATGAAGGCAAACCACCCGGACCTGGGGGGCTCCAGCTACATCGCCGAGAAGGTCAACGAGGCCAAGGACATGCTCCTGGGCAACAAGCGCCGTTCGTCTGTGTTTTAGCAGGGCCGCGCAGGCGAACGCGCGCGCAGGTGTGTATGCAAGTTTCAGTGTGTTGTGTCTTGCTGTTCTGCAGCCTTGTTGACTTGAGCTGCTGTGTCTGCTGCGTTGTCGGGCTGTGTGTTTGCACAGAGAAATTAGGCTGCGCCGCAGGACACAGCTTCGCTGTCTGGCACGGGTGGCCAGGAGCGTGCCATGCTTGAAGCTGCTTGCGTGGTGAAGTGTGGAACACTGCTGCATGTTGTGAAGGGTGCAAGTTGTGTGCGACGGGAGTACGAGACAATGAGTTAGGCCAGGGAGCGCGTCGCTTGAAACAGTGTGTAACAGTGCAGCCTGCAGCAATATCTGCACTCACTCACAACTACAATGTAGCGAGGCGTCGCGCACATTTCCTGCAAGCCCAACCAGCTTTGGAGCGTGCACTGCAGCAAATGATAAGGACCATACGGAGGAGTACAGGAACGGGGACCCCATCACAAAGGTGCTACGCACGAAAACTGTGGAGCTCGCGAGAGCCGCTACGAAGCATCTGTGCCCCCCGCGGC